>Ga0070735_10003021_pt1 | contig 14903 bp, 9 predicted proteins | sample Coa_R1_FD_66443 | JGI IMG/M metagenome (GOLD analysis project Ga0070735, IMG submission 66443) | Surface soil microbial communities from Centralia Pennsylvania, which are recovering from an underground coalmine fire - Coalmine... | ecosystem: Environmental > Terrestrial > Soil > Unclassified ... | reverse complement strand
CCCCCGCGGGCCGCGCCTATAGTAGAGCAGCTGCCTGGCCAGATACCGCCCGGCATCCGCGCGATCCTCGTATACGAGCGAGCCGTCTCTGGTTTCGGTTGCCATTCTATCGTCCCACGGCCCTCGCAGTTGTGGCGCGGCCGATCTGCGCTAATGGATCTGTGCCGGGGCGCTAACGCCTTCCAGCGCCGTGCCCGAGACGACCTGATCGTGCGTCCGGCTCGCCACGTCGCCGAGCGAAACGATGCCGACCATTCGCATGTTCCGGTTGAGAACGGGCAGATACCGGCATTGGCGTGCTTCTATGGCCTCTATCGGCTAACGGAAGCTCTCATAGACGGTGGACGGAGGCGCGACGGTCGGAGTTCCTGTAATCTCGCGCGCCGCGGGGCGCCGAGGGCGGCGTGGTATACTTTGTTGAGCGCTGCCGCCGCGCGCCGGCCGGCCGCATGACCACCACTGCGGTGGACAAAGGGGAGCGATGGCCATGCCTGTTAAGGCCCACAGCGAATTGACGCGCCAACTGGATGAGTCTCTTGCGGACCGAGTGATCGGCGAAGCGCTCGCGCGCGGGGGCGACTTCGCGGAGATGTACGGGGAGCGGTCCGAGAGCTGCCGTATTCCGCTGGAGGAGAACAAGATCCAAGCGGCCGAGACCCGGCTTTCTATGGGTGTGGGCGTCCGCGTGATCCACGGCGAAAAGCAGGGATACGCATATAGCGACGACCTGTCGGAGGAGACACTCCTCGAGGCGGCGCGGGTCGCGGCATACATCGCGGAGGGCGGCCGGACCGCGGGACCCGTTGCCGTGTCGCGCCGCGCGGGCCCGGACTTCTACCCTGTGCGCAGAGCGCCTGCGGATGCCGCGGTCAGCGAGAAAGTCCGGTACGTTCACCGCGCGAACGAGGCTGCGTTCGACTTCGATCCTCGCGTCCGTCAGGTCCAGGTGGGGTACATCGACAACCTCAAGGAGGTCGTCGTCGCGAACTCCGACGGCCTGTTCATCTCCGATCTTCAGACGATGCTCCGGTTCAATGTGGTCGTGCTGGCCGTCGAGAACGGCGAGGCGCATACCGGCGTGCACGGCGGCGGCGGACGCATCGGCCTGGAGTGGTTCGACGCCAACCCGCCGGAGTGCGCGGCGGCTGAGGCCGCGCGTCAGGCATGCGTCCAGCTGGGCGCCGCCGATGCGCCAGCCGGCGCCATGCCCGTGGTGATTGACAATGCATGGGGGGGAGTATGGCTGCACGAGGCGGTCGGGCACGGCCTCGAAGCCGACTTCAACCGCAAGAAGACGTCGATCTACTCCGATCGGATAGGCGAGAGGGTCGCGAGCGAGCTGTGTACCGTGGTAGACGACGCCACGGTGCCCAACCGTCGCGGCACGATCAATATCGACGACGAGGGCGCGATCGGCGAGCGTAAGGTGCTGATCGAGAACGGCGTCCTGCGCGGCTACATGTCGGACAGGCTGAACGGCGCGCTCATGGGCCATCGATCGACCGGCAGCGGCCGGCGGCAGGACTACCAGTGCATCCCGATTCCGCGGATGACCAACACCTACCTGGCGCCGGGCGAGCACACGCCGGACGAGATCATCGCCTCCGTCGCGAACGGGTTATACGCGAAGAGCCTCAGTGGCGGCCAGGTGGACATCTCGAACGGCAACTACGTCTTCAACGTGACCGAGGCCTATCTCATCGAGGGCGGCAAGGTCGGCCGGCCGGTCAAGAACGCGACGCTGATCGGCAACGGCCCCGCCGATCTGGCGAAGGTGACGATGGTCGGAAGCAACTGGGCGCTGGACCCCGGCATGGGCACGTGCGGCAAAGACGGCCAGCAGGTGCCCGTGGGCGTCGGCATGCCGATGATCCTGATCAACGAGATGACCGTCGGCGGCACCGCGGTGCGTAGCTGAGACGATGGCGTGGTCGGCATTATTGGAGGAACCGTGAACAAACTCAGCAACATCAGTATTGGCGGCTTCAGGCGGCTGGAACATATAGACTTGGAAGTCAGGCCGCTGATGGTGATGATAGGCGCGAACGGAGTCGGCAAATCGTCAATACTCGACGCGATAATGCTTCTGTCGGGGTCGGCAGCAGGCGAGCTGTCGACTACGCTCTCGAATCTCGGCGGAATCGCTAGCGTGTTGACACGGGACTATACCGGTGACCTTTACGTGGCGGCAAGCCTGCCGGTGCCGGCACATTCCGACCTCGAGTATGAATTGCACGTTGCGCCCCATGGAACGGGTTACTCTATAGTACGTGAGATGCTGTCACAGGATCAAGGCGACCCGAGAGGACCGTTCAAGCACATCGATTCTGTACCGGGAAGTGTGCGTTACTTTCGCCCTGAGGAAAACCGCCTCGCGCAACCGGAGTGGGAGCATAACCTAGCAGAAACTGCCCTTTCACAGGTGCCGAAGATGTACCGGCAGCCAGAGGAATTAAGGCGCGTGCTGTCGACTGCTACCCTATATCACGTTCTGGACGTCGGGCCCCGGGCGCCCATTAAGCTTCCGCAACAAATGAAACCTGCGCTCCTGCCGGGGCCCGACGGTGAGGACCTGGTACCATACCTCTACTACATGCGGGAAAGTGATCCATCGCGGTTCTCAACCGTTGTCGACTCGATCACCGCGGCCTTTCAAGGCTTCGAGTCGCTCAGTTTTCCGCCTATCGCGGCAGGAACGCTTGCGATGACATGGAAGGAGCGCAGCTTCACCAAACCGCTCTACATGAATGAGCTCTCCGAGGGAACTCTACGATTCCTCTGGCTTGTCTCGCTGTTACAGAGCCCGTCGCTTTCGACGATCACGATGATTGACGAGCCCGAAGTTAGCCTGCATCCCGAGCTTCTTAGCCTGCTCGCTGATCTAATGCGTGAGGCATCGCGTCGGACCCAGCTGGTGGTGGCAACGCATTCTGACCGTCTAGTCCGCTTCCTAAATCCGAGTGAGGTAGTTGTCCTCGATATTGGTGAGGACGGCGCCGCTACGGCGACGTGGGCGGACAGGCTCGATTTGGACTCGTGGCTTGGGGAGTACACGCTAGATGATGTATGGAGAATGGGCCGCATGGGTGGCCGCGCATGAAGATTTCCATAATCATCGAGGGCAAAACCGAGACCGCCTTCTTTCGCGTCCTCAGATCGTTCTTGGAGCCTCGATTGCCTGGCATCATGCCAAGGTTAGATCCCGTACCGTTCGACGGTGGAATACCAAAGCGAGAAAAACTCAAACGAGTAGTTGAAGGGCTACTAGACGGGCGCTTTCCGGCGGATCATGTGATCGCATTAACTGACGTTTATACCGGCGCCAATCCACCAGAATTCACAGACGCCGCCGATGCGAAAACCAAGATGCGCACCTGGGTGGGCGAAGAGTCCCGCTTCCACGCGCATGCCGCTCAACATGATTTCGAGGCCTGGTTGCTGCCGTTTTGGGCAACTATCAAGATGCGCGCTATGACGAACCGCAATGGGCCAACAGGAAGGCCCGAGTCAGTGAATCACGGCAATCCTCCTGCACACAGGCTTAAGGAAATCTATGAACTCGGCCAGTGCAAGCACAGTTATGTGAAACCGCGCGACGGCCTCAAAATCCTGCAAGAGAACGATCTCATGGTTGCGATTAACGCTTGTCCCGAACTAAAGAAATTCGTTAACACGATCCTGACGCTGTCAGGTGGAACAGCGATTCCCTGGTGCCGAACGTTCCCGATTCTTATGTGTCCACTTGGGCCTGCCAATCCAATTCCGACAACCGATGCACTCATAATGCCCAACAGGAGCAAATTGTGTTTTCGAGAAAGTTTAAGCGGATCGTGGTTCTTTCTGTGGCAACGATCGTCGCCGCCTGCCTCGTGCCGGCGCAGAGGGCTCGCCTGGTCGCGACGGCGAAGGCGCGGACGGACCGGCCGCGCGCAACGGAGGCCGGCGTGCTCCTCCCGAACGGCTGGGCCCTGCATCCCGCAGGCCGCCAGATACCGATCGGCGATCTGCCCGTCGCCATGGCGCTCTCGCCGGACGGAGGGCATCTCCTGGTCAGCACCGCCGGCTACGCGCCGTGCCAAGTGATCTCGATCGACACGGCAGACGAGCAGAAGGTTAACACGCAGACGCTGGACCAGACCTGGGAAGGAATGACCTTCGCACCGGATGGCAAACAGCTCTTCGTCTCCGGTGGCGGGCGAGCGCTGATCTGGAAGTTCGACTACAACGCCCGCGGAGGCGATCTGATTCGCCGCGACCCGGCTCCCGTAGCCGGCCTCGTTGGCCGCGATGCGCCGTATGTTACGCCGAAGCGCCCCGCTCCTGGCAATCCCTGGATCGGCGGGCTGGCGGTGCGATCTGCAGACGGACTGCTCTTCGCCGTCGACGCCACGTCGGGAACGCTCTACGCGATCGACCCGGCGAGTGGAGCGCTCCATCGCTCGGCGAAGGTGGGAGATCATCCGGTAGCGGTTGCCGTGTCGCCGGACCAGCAGCGCGTCTACGTCGCAGACCAGGGAGACGCGTCGGTTTCCGTGTTCAATGCCGCCACGTTCGTGCCGGCCGGCGTGATCGCGGTTGGCCGGCAGCCAGTCGCGCTGCTCTTCTCGCCCGATGGCAAGCGGCTGTTCGTCGCGAACTCCGGCGGCAACTCGGTCAGCGTGATCGATGCGGGCGATAATACCGTCCACGAGACGATCCGCACGTCGCTGTTCCCCAATGCCCCGACCGGGAGCACGCCCAACGCATTGGCGCTCTCACCGGACGGGACTCGGCTGTTCGTCACGAACGCGGACAATAACGACGTCGCCGTGATCGACGTTTCCAGTACCGCGGAGAGCCGTGTCCTCGGCTTCATCCCGACGGGCTGGTACCCGACAGCGGTCGCCGTCTCGCGCGACGGAAAGAAGCTGTTCGTCGGCGTCGGCAAGGGCCTCGAGTCGAGGCCGAGCTTTCCGCGGACCGGCGGGGGCGTTGGCCTGAGCATCTATCACCGGCCCGCGGAGTCGTACGGTCCCGGCCACGATCAGACCGTCACTTTTGACTATATCTGCTCGCTCCTGGGAGGCGCGGTATCGGTGATCGATATGCCCGACGCGCAGACGCTGGCCGGTTACACAGCGCAGGTGATCGACGGCTGCCCATACCGGGACGAGTACTTGACGCGCACGGCGGAGCGGCCGGCGGGAACGATCGTGCCCAGCAGGGTGGGAGAGAAGTCGCCGATCCAGCACGTGCTTTACATCATCAAGGAGAATCGGACCTACGACCAGGTGTTCGGAGACATCAAGGAGGGCAACGGCGACCCGAACCTGGTGCTGTTCGGCGAGAACGTAACGCCGAACCACCATGCGCTTGCCCGCCAGTTCGGCCTGTTCGACAACCTCTACTGTAACGGCGAGGTGTCGGAGGACGGCCACCAGTGGTGCAACGCCGCGTTCTGCACCGACTGGACGGAGAAGGTCTACCCTGGCAACTACGCGACGCCCTCGCGCGGCGACGCGCCTGGCGATGAGGCCGTCACGGCATCGCCGGGCGGCTACCTGTGGGACAACTGCGCGGCGCACGGCCTGACCTACCGGACCTACGGCGAGTTCACGAACTTCCATTCGGACGCCGAGAATCGCCCCGTCGCGTCCTCGCAATCGAAGAATCTTGTTGGCCACGTGAGCCTGGCGTGGGAGCTGGCCGCCCGCCAGGGCAAGCGGCGAGACTATCTGCGCGCAGACGCCTTTATCGACGAGCTGCACGAGGCGGAGAAGACCGGCGCGTGGCCCAACTACATGGTCATGTCGCTCGGTGAGGACCATACGGTCGGCCTGAGCGCCGGCCAGCCGACGCCGTGGGCGGCAGTGGCGTCGAACGATCTGGCGCTCGGGAAGATCGTGGAGGCGGTGAGCCACTCGAAGTTCTGGCCGACGACCGCGATATTCGTCATCGAGGACGATGCCCAGGCCGGTCCGGACCATGTCGATGCGCACCGCACCGTCGGCCTCGTGATCAGCCCGTACATCCGGCGGCACACCGTGGATCACACGCTCTACACGACGGCATCGTTCCTCCGCACGATCGAGCTGCTGCTCGGGCTGCCACCCATGACGCAGTACGATGCGGGCTCGACGCCCGTGATGCGGCCGTTTGCGGACCGTGCCGATCTGCGGGGCTACGACCTCGTCAAGCCCGGGACCGATCTGGCCGCGACAAACCCGCGCCGAACGCCGGGCGCGCTCACCTCGTCGCGCCTCGACTTCCGTGAGTACGACCGCGTCAATCCGGATCTGCTTAACAGAATGTTGTGGCAGAGCATTCGCGGCACCGCCTACCCCGGCGCCACCACCGGCCCGCGAATCGCCGCGCGCTGATCGCGTACCGCCCGCCGCTGGCGCAGTCGGACCGGCGCGTCCAGCCAGCCTCCGACCGCTCGCCGCTACGGCGTCAACCGCATCCCGTCGAACGCGACACGGAAGCCCAGGGGCTCGAAAAACTGCTCCAGCTCATCGTGCAGCGCGCCGCCATTGTGCGAGAAGTGAGTCGCGACACAGACCGCGCCTGCCGAGAGCGCGCCCCGCCGGGCCAGCTCATCGCGTACCCGGCCGAGCGCCGCGCCGCCGAGGTGGTTCGGCTCATGGTCCTCCGTGCCGTGCGTGCAGTCCAGGACCAGCAGGTCGATCGGCTTCCCGTCCAGGAAGTCCCACGTCTCGGGGCTGTACCAGCCCGTGTCGTGACCGAGCAGCGTTCTCCGCCCGTCCGCTTCAACGAGATAGTTGACGCACTCCTCGGACCGGTCATGCGAGGCGAGCAGCGGCGTGGCCCTCACGCCCTCGCCCAGATCGATCGGCTCGAACGGGACAATTCGCCGGAACTCCAGGCCGAACCTGCCCCAGTCGGCGCCGTGCAGGTCCGTGAACTTCCGCTCTACCTTTGCGTTGCCCCAGACGGTCAGCGGCCGGTCCGGGATCACCGAGAAGCCCTTTCGGCGATAACCGACGTCGTGCACGAACCAGTGGTCGTCATGGCTGTGGGTTACGATCAGGTGGTCCAGCTTGCCGTAGTCGAGGCCATACTTCTGCTGATGGAGGTTCGAGTCGGGGCCGAAATCCATGCGGATGCGGTCGTCCAGCATATACGCCGCCCGGCTGCGCAGCTCTTTGCCGCCGCGTTCACGCGCCGTCGCGCAGGCCTTGCAAACACAGAACAGCGCCGGCCAGCCCTCCGCGGCCGCAGTCCCGCAAAACAGTATCTCCATACCGACCTTTCTACTCGTCCAGGATGTCGTCCGCAGCCACCGCCGGATCAGGCACGATTATATCACACGCCTCGAAGGATGGTCTCACGAAGCGGCGGTCCGCGCCGATCAGCCAGCGAGCCGGACGGACGCGAGGCCGCCACGTCGGCGTCGTCGGTGGCCTGTGCCGGCCCGGAGCCGCTGCAGCGACGCTCCGCGGGGCGTGCCAGTAACAGAGCAACCAGCGTCCGCTATGTTACGCCGATGGTATGGATGTTGCGACACCTGGCTGCGCGGCGTGGTTGTAACAGGCGCCAGTTGCAGGCTTGGGCCGGCGCGGCGCCGTTGTCGCGACTCGCCGCGCGGCAATAGATTCCGTGCAGGCGCCTCACCGGGCGCTCAGCGTGACGATTGCAAACGAGTGCGGCGGAAGCGTAAGCGTCCAACACCGCTGTGCTCCCTCGCCAGCGGCGGTCACCGCGAGACCGCGCGGCACGACCGCGTTCGGCGCTTCAAGCGTGTTGCGACTTCGCGCGTCCTGCGCATCCAGTATCGTCGCCTCGCAATGCCTGGCGTCGATTCCCTTTGCGCGGATCGCGACCGAGCGCGAGCCGGCCAGCCGCCTGTTGACAAGGCACACCCTGAGGCGCCGGCGCCCGTCGAGCGCGGCGAATACGTCGACGTCGGGCACGTCATGGACTGCTGGGAATATCCCGCGCTGCGGCACGTCCGCGCCCGGGCCTCTCGACGCCGCGGCGACCGGCGAGCGGAGGTCGGCGCCGGCGTAGAGCTGCTGCGTGTAGTATTGCGGATCGACGGTGACGAACCCGCCCGGCTTCTTGATTCCGCCGCCGTGCATGAAGGCGGTCATGTTCGCGAGCCGTACACGGTCGCTCTGCCGCAGCATCGCGTTCAGGCAGAGCGCGTTGTACACCGCGCCAGCCTGCGAGTCGTGGTTCGGGCCATCGCGCCACGTAGGTCCGCCCACGATGATTCCCCATTCCGTGACCGCGATCCGCGTCGAGGCGCCGGGCCCGCCGACGGATCGAATCGTGTCCCAGATCGCCGGTATAACGACGCCGTCCAGAGTCGCCGGATGGGCCATGGCGCTTTCGAACTGCGCCTCGTATGGCGTTCCGCCGAGCGAACCCGGCAGCGGGACCAGCGGATGGATCGAGAGATAGTCCGGAAGGCGTCCGCCATGCTCGGCGGCTGCGTGGAGCAGCGCTTCGTTCCAGGCGCGGTCGCGCTCGAGGCCCGCGGGCAGGAACTCGTCGCCCTTGCCGGTCGCGATGAGCCTGAGCGACGGATCGGCGGCCAGCATTGCGTCCCGGAACTCGACATATCGCTGCGCGTTGCCGTCCGGCGTGGTGTGGCCGATCTGCCAGTTACCATATAGCTCGTTACCGACCTCCCACAGCTTCACGGCGCGCCGCGACGCCGGACCCGCGACGCCGGCCCGGTCGCGGTCGTCCGCTTGAGAGGGCGCGTTGCAGTAGCGAACCCAGGCGGCGGCCTCCGCGGGCGTGCCGTCTCCCGCGTTCACCGTGAGCTGCGGCTCCGCGTTCAGCCGGCGGCAGAGGTCGCGAAACTCGTCGCAGCCGAACTCGTTCGACTCGAGCCCGCCCCAGGCCGCATTCCTGCGCGTCGGCCGCTCGGCGCGTGGCCCGACGCCGTCTCGCCAGTGGTACCCGCTCGCAAAGTTGCCTCCGGGCCACCGCAGGAGTGGAATGTGCCATTCGCGAGCCCGCCTCAGCACGTCCGGATCGACGCCGTCCACGCTGTCGGTCGGGAACAGTTCCATCCGGTCGACGTCGACCGGAGCGCCGTCCGCAAGCTCAACGCGGAACCGCTCGGCCGCGCCGCGCGCGATGTCGCCGGTGACTGTAATCCGGTATGGCAGGACGGTCCACTCGGCAGACGAGAGATCCAGCGTCGTCTCGGCGAGAGGCGCGGACGCGCCGTCCGCGCGCTCCACGACGATTCGGATCCGCGCTCTCGGCGGATCTTTCTCGGCGCTGGCGTCCGCCTCCGGAAGCAGCCGCGCCGCGATCGAGCCGCGGTAGCTCCGCGTACGATGGACGGGCAGGTGTACCACTTGCGATACGGACGAGCGCTCGTCGCCGCGCGGCGGAAGCAGTTGCGCGCATGCGGGCGAGTGGAAGCCCAGCCCCGCGCCCGGTCCGTTGCGCCAGATCGCTTCCCCGTGGAGAGCCCAATGCGGCGGCGCGGCGGGCCGTGTGCCGGGCCCGTCGATCGACTCCAGGCTCGGATTCAACAGGGCGTTCGCCCAGAGTCCCGGATAGACGACACCACCCAGGTGCTCGATGAAGTTGCCGAAGATGTCGCGAGAGATAGGGACGGACGCAGCCTGTCCTGCGTCGATATCGACGGTCGTTACGGCGGCGGTGTCGTCCCGCGCATATGTAAAGAGGCTGGAGGTGGACATGGTAGTAGAGTTGGAGCGCGCGCTCCTCGCAACACGGATGGGAGTCGCGGCGGCGCTTGGAGCGGAAGCTCGCTCGCCGCGTACGAGGGGCGCGATGAGGAGAAAGGCTGCGAGCAGGCCGAAGCGCCGCGCGGAGACGCTCACGCCCGGTAGCCTGCTTCGCGCAGGAGGCCGTCCGCCCACGCGCTTTCGCTCTCGCTTAGGGGCGGAGTCGGCGGCTGGCGATAGTCTATCGTGCCCTCAAAGCCGCCGTTATCGTACGCCCAGGCAAGGGCTGGTTGAAGCTCTAGCACAGCATCCGACATGTCTACGTCGAGCGGAACCGCGATACGAGGCAAGCGGTCCCGTAGTGCGAACGGCCAAAACTCGTATCTATACCGCTCTGTGGCGCGATGCAGGCAAACCAGATAATCATAGGCGCCGCGTCGTTCGACCGCCTGCTTGGGTACCGCGACTGTGTGAGCTCCGCCGCGAAGAAGATCGATCTCGACGAGGTTCACCTCGCTCTTCAGGACATGTTCCTGCTTACCGGCATACTCGCGGAACCCCGTGCTCCCTGGCGACTTATTCGACGGACTCAACAGTTCAATAACTGTCAGCACTCGACTCGGATTGGCGATCGCACGTATCTCTATGTAAGCTTCGCGTTCCGAGATGGCCGGCCACTCCGCGACCTGGGGCTGGTCCGGTTCGGCTACCGCGGTGCCGCCATGGCGCAAGGGGTGACTCGGCCGGGTCTCCAGGACAGTCACATCCGGCAAAATGTCGCGGTCAGGCTCGACGACGTACACGCGGACATCGGCCTGAGCCCGTATGTGCCGTGGCAGCGTCGAGTTGAGCGCAGCCGTCATGGCAGTTACCATGACGTTGTGGAAGCTCCTCCATCTGTCTCGCGCTTCGAGCCAGGGGTCCATTCCGGGAAATGGGGATGGCACTGTTCGTCCTCCGCGGCGTCGTACCTCTTCAATATCTGCGAGCCGGGGCCCCGTGACACAAAAGGAAGGCGCGCGCGCCTTCCTTTCTGCCAATCTTCGATACGCCCGGTTGGGATCGAACCAACGGCCTTCTGCTCCGGAGGCAGACGCTCTATCCGCTGAGCTACGGGCGCGGAATCTGGAGCGCCGGCCGTCTGGCCCGCACTCTCAGCAGATTATAGCACGGCGGCCCGAATTTGGCAAGGCGCATCGGCCCGTCAGCCCTCGATCAGGAGCGCCTCCGGGTCCTCGATAAGCTCCTTCACGCGGACCAGGAACCGCACCGCGTCGCTGCCGTCCACGATGCGGTGGTCGTACGAGAGCGCGAGGTACATCATGGGCCGGATCACGACCTCGCCGCCCCGCGCGATTGGGCGCTCCTCGATCTTGTGCATTCCGAGGATGCCGACCTGCGGGAAGTTGAGGATCGGTGTCGAGAGCAGCGAGCCGAACACGCCGCCGTTCGTGATGGTGAATGTTCCGCCGGTGAGGTCCTGCGGAGGCAGCTTGCGCTCGCGGGCGCGGACGGCCAGGTCTGCGATCTCCTTCTCGATGTCGGCGAATGTCTTCCGGTCTGCGTCGCGGACCACGGGGACTACGAGGCCATCCTTCGTGCTCACGGCGACGCCGATGTCGTAGAAGTGTTTCTCGAGGATGTCGCCGTCCTGAATCTCCGCGTTCAGGAGCGGACACGCCTTCAGCGCGCCGACGGCCGCCTTGGTGAAGAAGGACATAAAGCCCAGGCCGATGCCGTACCGCTTCTCGAACGCCTCCTTCCGGCGCTTGCGCACGTCCATGACGGCGCCCATGTCGACCTCGTTGAAGGTCGTCAGCATGGCCGCCGTGTTCTGCGCCTGCTTGAGGTAACCGGCAATGGCCTTGCGCCGCGGCGTCATGGGCCGGCGCTCGATGCGGGGATCCTCGCCGGCCGCAGAGCTGATGGCCGCCGGCTGCGGCGCGGTCTGGCGCGCGGGCGGCTGCGGAGCCACCCGCGGCTCAGGAGCCGCTGTTCGAACCGACTGCGCGGCGCGCACGTCGTCGCTTGTGATGCGGCCGGCGCTGCCGCTGCCGTGAACGCTCGACAGATCGACCCCTTGAGCGGCGGCCACCGCGGCCGCCAGGGGCGTGGTGCGCGGCGCAGCGCGCCCGTTGTCGGAGGCGCCGTCGCTGGGCGGAGCCTTCGCGGCGGTAGGCGCCGGTTCCGCGGATACCGCGACCGCACCGGCATCCGCCAGGATCGCAAGGACATCGTTCGGGCCGACGGTGTCGCCTTCACGGTGCAGGATCTGCGACAGCACCCCTGCCTGGGGCGCGGAGACCGCGGAGTTCGCTTTGTCCGTCTCCAGCTCCACGATGTCGTCGCCGGCGTTGAACGAGTCGCCCTCCTTCTTAAGCCAGTTGAGGACCGTCGCTTCGTGGATCGATTCGCCCATTTGCGGCACGCGCAGTTCCAAAGGCATTCCTCGCGCTACTCCATTTCTAAATCGATCAGCGGTTGGCCGCGCCCTGCAGCACTCCGGTTTCGCGGCGCACCGGCGACGACGCCTGCGGCCCACAGATCGCCTCCGCCAGGATTCGCGCCTGCTCGACGTCGTGGCGGGCCTTCGATCCCTCAGCGGGGCTGGCGGACGCCGGGCGACCGACGTAGCGCACCGTGTGGAACAGCTCCCGCAGGCCGGGAGCGACGAAGCTCCAGGCGCCCATGTTGGCAGGCTCCTCCTGGAGCCAGACGATCTCTTCGAGGTTGGGGTAGCTGCCGATCACTTCGAGCAGATCGTCGGCCGGGAAAGGATAGAGCTCCTCGATGCGCACCGCGGCGACCTGCTCCTCCTCGGCGAAGCTCGGCCGCCGCGCCAGCTCGACGTAGACCTTGCCGGAGCAGAGGGCCAGCCTCGTGATCCGATCCGGATGGCGGTCCGCCACGGCGTCGCGAATCACGGGCTGGAACGCGCCCGTCGTGAGGTCCGCAAGCGACGAACCGATCGTCGTGTCCTTTAGCAGGCTCTTCGGCGTCATGACGATTAGCGGCCGCGGATCGGTGTGGATCATGGCCGCCTGCCGCCGCAGAAGATGGAAATACTGCGCCGGCGTCGTGCAGTTGGCGACGTGGATGTTATCGGTCGCGGCAAGCTGAAGGAACCGCTCGAGTCGCGCGCTGGAGTGCTCCGGCCCCTGGCCCTCGTAGCCGTGCGGTAGCAGCATCACCAGCCCTGGAGCCTGCCGCCACTTTGCGCTACCGGACACCAGGAACTGATCGATAATGACCTGGGCGCCGTTGGCGAAGTCGCCGAACTGCGCCTCCCAGACTACCAGCGTGCCGGGCGCATGGATGCTGTAGCCGTATTCGAAGCCAAGCGCCGCGTTCTCGGACAGCGGACTGTTGTAGATCGCGAAGGAGGCGCGCGCATCCGGCAGGTTCTGCAGCGGAGTGTACGTCTCGCCGGTCCGCGGATCGTGGATCACGGCGTGCCGGTGCCCGAACGTGCCCGGCTGGCAGTCCTGGCCCGTAAGCCGGATGGGCGTTCCGTCGGTCAGGATCGAGGCGAATGCCAGCGCCTCCGCGTGGCCCCACAGGATCTTGTGGTCGACGGTAAGGTCTTCCCGCCGGCGCTTGAACACGAGCCGCTCCAGCTTGCCGTTCGGCTCGAATCCCTCCGGCCACGAGTAGAGAGCGCTGTTGAGCTTCTGGAGGCGCGCCGCGGGGACCGACGTCTCCGGTCGCTGCGGGATCGACGGGAGCGAGGCGAGATCGGACGGAGCGTTTTTCACCGGCTTGGGAGGCACCGTGCGCGCGGCGGTCAGCTCGTCCTGAAGCTCCGTGTACGCCGCGTTGACCATCGTCGCGGCCTGCTCGTGCGTCACGACGCCCTCGTCCGTCAGGCGCTGCTCCCACAGCTCGCGAACACGCGGATGGTCCGGGATCACCTCGTACATCATGGGCTGCGTGTAGGACGGCTCTTCGCCTTCGTTGTGGCCGTATCGCCTGTACCCGATGAGATCGATCAGGAAGTCCTTGTGGAACCGCTCGCGATACGCGTGCGCCATGCGCGCCGCCGCAATGCACGCAACCGGATCGTCCGCGTTCACGTGGACGATGGGTATTTCGAAGCCCTTGGCGAGATCGCTGGCGTAGGTGGTGGAGCGGTCGTCCTCCGGAACGGTCATGAAGCCGATCTGGTTGTTGACGATAATGTGGAGCGTACCGCCGGTGCCGTACCCCTCGAGCCGGCACATGTTCAGCGTCTCGGCGACGATTCCCTGGCCGGGGAACGCCGCGTCTCCATGAATGGCGACCGCGAGCGCCCGCGTCACGTCCTGCACGGGCGGGCCCGGCTCAGAGAGTATGTCCTGGGCTGCGCGCGCGCTTCCTTCGACCACCGGGTTGACGAATTCAAGATGGCTCGGATTGGGTACGAGGGTCAGCGTGATCTCCGGCGCGCCATTGCCCTTGAAGGCCCGGCGATGTCCGAGATGGTACTTAACATCGCCGCTCCAGCCCTGCGTGCCGCGCCCCGCGACGGAAGTACCCTCCTCATGCTTTGCGCCCTCGAACTCGGAAAGGATTTTGGCGTACGGCTTGCCGAGAATATGCGCCAGGACGTTGAGCCGGCCCCGGTGCGCCATTCCGAGTACGACCTCTTCCGTACCGGCCGTAGCCGAGCTATGGATGATCTCGTCGAGGATGGGGACGAGCATATCCGTACCCTCGATCGAGAACCGCTTCGCATTCACGAAGGTCTTGTGCAGGAATCGCTCGAACGACTCGACCTCGGTCAGCCGCTCCAGCACCTCCTGCTTGCGCGCCGCGTCGATCCCTCGGAAGAACTCACGGCTTTCGGCGGAATTGCGAAGCCAGTACCGCTCATCCTTGTTCTGGATGTGCTCATCCTCATAGCCGATCGTGCCTGAGTAGATTTCGCGCAGCCGGTCGATCGCCTCGGCGGCATTGCTCGTCTCCTCGGCTATCGGTCCTCCGACTACGCTGGCCGGAAGGCACCGGAGATCTTCCACCGTCAGATTGTGCTCGCTGAGCTCTAATCCGGGATGGGCAGTCTTGGAGAGCGCAAGGGGATCGATATTGGCGCCGAGGTGGCCGCGCTGACGGATGAATCGTGCAAGCCGCGCGGCGGCGGCGGCCCGCGTTACGTCCGACTCGCCGAATGCCGGCGCGGGCGTCCCTGTTGTGGGGACGGCCGCGCCGGCCGGTGCGACGGGGCTGGTATCGTGTTGGTCGGGAGGCTGATGCGCCTCGAAATAG
>Ga0070735_10003018_pt1 | contig 14905 bp, 15 predicted proteins | sample Coa_R1_FD_66443 | JGI IMG/M metagenome (GOLD analysis project Ga0070735, IMG submission 66443) | Surface soil microbial communities from Centralia Pennsylvania, which are recovering from an underground coalmine fire - Coalmine... | ecosystem: Environmental > Terrestrial > Soil > Unclassified ... | reverse complement strand
TGACCGCCGGCGCCCCAGGTGCCCTCGGTCACCTCGGAGGGGAACACCCACACGCGGTAGGGGTCGTCGTCGTAGCGGCCCCGCTCGGCCCCGATCACCGCATCGGTGACCGCGCGCGTCATCGAGGAGCGGCGCTCGTCGTCGAACTGGCCTTCGGGGACGGAGCAGATGATCTTGTAATGGGGGAGCGTGGCGGGCTCGCCGGCGTGATACAGCGCCGCGGGGCGATGCAGCCAGACCTTGGCCAGCTTGCGGGCCACCGGGTTCGCCGGATCGGCTCCCTCGTGCTCGAGGAGGATGTCGGTGAGACGGGCGAGCAGCGCCCGCTCGTCTGTGGGGTCGAGCGCCCCGTCGGGGATGTAGGCATCCAGCATGGGCATGACGCGACCTCCAGGTCCTAGGTTGCCCAACACAACGCAGCCTATTGGAGGCTGGGTTGCTATGTCAAACCCTGATACCGTCGGAGAGGTGAAGGAGGGGGTGGTCGACGCGTGAAGGAAGGGGTGGTCGGCTTCAGCGCCGAGCACTGCTCGGTCAAGCGAGCGCTCGACATCGTGGGGGAGAAGTGGACGTTCCTCGTCCTGCGCGAGGCCTTCTACGGTGCGCGGCGCTTCGAGCAGTTCCACGAGCGCGTCGGATGCGCGCGGAACATCCTCAGCGACCGCCTCGCCACGCTCGTCGGCCACGAGGTACTCGAGCGCGTGCCCTACCGCGAGCCGGGCCAGCGCGAGCGCCACGAGTACCGGCTGACCGAGAAGGGCCGCGACCTCCTGACGGCTCTGGTGGCCCTGATGCACTGGGGCGACCGCTGGGAGGGCGATGAGGCCGGCCCGACCGTCGAGGTCCTGCACCGAGCCTGCGGCAGCCCGGTCGAGGTCGTGTTGCGCTGCAGCCACGACCACGAGCCGCTCACCGCCGTGGACACGGTGCCCCGCGCCGGCCGGGGCGCGCGTCAGGTGCCGGTCAGCCGCTAGCGACCACCCTCGACCTCGGGCAGTGGCCAATGAACTGGTACGTTTGTACCAGTGACGACCAGCACCTCGAGGCCACGCGGGCAGGCCCGGCGCGAAGCCCTGCTCGAAGCCGTGCTCACGATCGTCGCGCACACCGGTGCCGACGCCGTCACGCACCGGAAGGTGGCAGAGGTCGCCGGCCTCCCGCTCGCGTCGACCACTTACTGGTTCTCCTCGAAGGAGGACCTGCTGGCGGCGGCGCTCGAGCTCGCCGCCGAGCGTGACATCGCCGAGCTGAACCGGCGCGCGCTCGAGCTGGAGGGGGCACCCGATCCCGTAGAGGCGGTCGCGCAGCTCATCTTCGGATCGCTGATGGCCGGGCCCGAAGAGCGTCGCGCCAGCCGCGGCTCGCTGACCGCCGCCTACGCCCTCTGGCTGGAGGGCGCCCGGCGCCCGCGGCTGCGGGCCGTCGCGGAGCGCTGGACCGATGCCTACCTTCGGGCGACCGCGGCGCTGCTGGGGGATGCGGGTTCGACCGATCCGGAGATGCACGCACGGCTGCTGGTCGCGGCCGCCGACGGCCTGCTCGTCGCGCAGCTGGCCGGCGGCGGCGACAGCGACCTCGCGCCGCCGCTCCGGAGGCTCACAGCCGCATTGCTGGCGCGCCCATGAAGCCTCTCATCCGCCTGATCAAGGCGCTGTTGATGCTCGAGTCGGCGCTGTACGCGGCGATCACGCCGCTGCTGCCGCACTACGAACACACCCTTGGCGCATCCAAGCCCGCACTCGGCGTCCTTGCCGCGGCATACGCCGGGGGCGTGATCCCGGGCGCGTTCCTCGGGGGGTGGGCCTCCTCCCGGGCAGGGGTGCGGTGGGCCACCCTCGCCGGCCTGTTCCTGCTCGCAGCCGGTACCGCGGCCTTCGGCTTCGCGACTACGCTTGTCGAGCTCGACACGCTACGGGTGGTTCAGGGCATCGCCTGCGGTCTGATATGGGGCGGCGCGCTGACCTGGGTGATCGCCGTGACGCCGGCCGCGAGCCGTGGTGCCCTGCTGGGCGGGGTGATGTCGGCGGCCATCTTCGGGACCCTGGTCGGGCCGCTGCTGGGCATCGCAGCGGTGTCGATCGGCGCCGAGCTCACGTTCGGCCTGGTGGCGGCCACGGCCGTGGTCCTCGCGGGCCGGCTGCTGCGCTTCGCCGAACCGCGCCGCGCCGAGCCTGGTCCCCGCCTACGGCTTCGGCAGATCTTCGGTAACCGCGGGCTGATGACCGGCTGCTGTCTGGTGACCCTCGACGCGCTCACGATCGGGGCCACGAACGTGCTCGTGCCCTTGCGCCTCGCGCGGCTGGGGGCGAGCACGGTGGCGATCGGCGCGGTCTTCCTGATCGCCTCCGGCGGATCCGCCCTGATCTCCCCCGGACTCGGCCGGATCACCGATCGCCGCGGAATCGTCCCGCCGGCCGCCGGCGGCCTCGTGCTCTCGGCGACTTTGATGGCTCTGATCCCGCTTCCCGACAGCGCGCTTGCCCTGGCCGTGCTCAGCGTGCTGGCGCTCGGCGGGCCGCTGACCGCCTCGATGATCCCGGCGGGCACGCTGATGACCGCTTCGGCCGAGCGAGCTGGGATAGCGCTGGTCGCCTCAACGATGCTCTTCAACCTGGCTTTCGCCGTCGGTGAGACGTTCGGTGCGCCGGCTGCGGCAGGCGTCGCCTCCGCCACGAGCGACGCCGTGCCGTTCGTCGCACTGGCGGGGCTGATGCTGCTCAGCCTCTGGGGGATGTTGGCTCGAGGCCGCGGTCACCTGGCTTTGAAGGCCGATCAAGCTACGGTGCAGATCCCGTGAGCCTCACCCTGTTCTCCCCGGTGGCGCTGGGGCCGGTCACGCTCGCCACTCGGGTCGTCTCGACCTCGCATCAAACGTCGCTCGTGCACCAGCACCTGCCGACCGACGACCTGCTGGCCTACCACGAGGCGCGCGCCCGCGGGGGCGTGGGCGCGATCTTCCTCGAAGCCACGGCCGTTGACCGGAGCGGGCTGCTGACCTCGCACACGCTCGGCGGTTTCCTGCCCGCGATCGTGCCTGCCTACGAGCAGCTCGCCACCCGCGTGCACGCTCATGGCACGAAGCTGTTCGTCCAGCTCTTCCACGGCGGGCGGGAGCAGATCTCGAGCGCGCCCGCCTCGCCCGCAGTCGCGCCCTCTGCGATTCCGAGCCTGCGGTTCAAGACCGAGCCGCGGGCCTTGACCATCACCGAGATCCGCGAGCTGGTCGGGGGCTTCGCCCGGGCCGCGAGGTACGCAGCCGACGGCGGCCTCGACGGCGTCGAGGTGTCGATGTCGCACGGCTACCTGGCCGCGCAGTTCTTCTCGCCGCTGAGCAACCGACGCGCCGACGGCTACGGCGGCGCCCTGGAGGGCAGGCTGCGCTTCGCCCGCGAGGTGCTGGCCGCGGTGCGGGAAGCCGCCGGGACGGGCCTGGCGGTCGGCGTGCGGCTCTCGGCGGACGAGCGACTGCCGGGAGGGCTGGACGGCGCAGCCTGTGCGGAGATTGCGCAAGCGCTCGACGCCGGCGGGCTCGTCGACTTCATCTCGCTCGTGCTCGGGCACTCGAGCCATCCCGCCGCGTCGACCTGGATCGCCCCGCCACCTCCGGCGGCGCTGAACGCGATCGCAGAGCCGGCTCGGCGGATCCGTGCGGCCGTTCCCGATGCCACGATCATCGCCACGACGCGGCTGCTCGACCTGGCCGACGCCGAGCGGATGCTCGCCGGCCATGTGGCCGACGCGGTCGGGATGACCCGCGCGCTGATCGCCGACCCGGACTTGATCACCAAGGCCAGATCGGCCGAGCTCGGAGCCGTGATCGAGTGCATCGGCTGCAACCAGTCCTGCATCGGCCACTACCACGCCGGCCTTCCGATCGGCTGCGCGGTCAACCCGCGCACCGGACGCGAGCGCACGATGGCTCGCCCGAGCCGCAGCGCGCACGGCCGGCGGGTGCTGGTGATAGGCGCCGGGCCGGCCGGGCTGGCCGCGGCGCTCGAGGCCGCGGCCGCGGGCGACGAGGTCACGGTGGTCGAGCGCGCGCCGGAGTTCGGAGGCCAGCTGCGGCTGGCGGCCAAGGCGCCGGCTCACCTCGAGCTCTGGGAGCGCTATCGCCGCTCGACCGCGGCTCGCCTGCGCGCCGCGGGGATCGACCTGGAGCTGGGGGTGACCGCCGATGCCGCCCTGGCCACCGGCTTCGACCTCACGATCCTGGCCACGGGTGCGCGCTTCTACGCACCCCCGTTGCCAGACGACCTGCCGTTCGCGGTCGAGCAGGCCTGGAATGCGATCGACGACCCCGGCGCCATCACCCCGCCGGCGCTGATCGCCGACTGGGGCGGAGGCTGGGACGGCCTCGACGCCGCCGAGCGCTTGGCCGGGGCCGGGATCGCCGTCACGCTGGCATGCGCGGGCACGCTCCCAGGCGAGTCGCTGCACCAGTACCAGCGCAACCTCTATCTCGCCCGCCTGGACGAGCTCGAGGTAACGGTCGTCCATCACACCGAGCTCGCGATCGCCCACGATGGTGTGGCCTTACGACATGTCTTCTCCGGCCGGCAACGCGAGCTTGCGCAGATCGGCACCCTCGTGCTGGCTCAGGGACGCGCGCCGGATGACGAGCTGTGGCCTGCGCTCGAGGCGCATCCCGGGGCGGTCCGCGCCGGCGACGTGCTGGGTCCGCGCACGCTCGAGGAGGCGGTCCTCGAAGGCACGCTCGCGGTCAGGGCGCCTGCCTGAGCAGTGTGTCCAGCCCCTGGACCGTCGCCCGGGGGCCGTTGATCTCGAGCCAGGTGACCGTTCCAGCGCGTGCCAACACGGCCAGGAACGCCGGGTTGGCGAGGTGGCACTGACAGGGCTGGCCGATGGCAAGGAACCCTCGCCGGCCTCCGGCCGCCAGTACGCGAAGGCTCGGGAACGAGCCCAGGAAGACATTCACGTGCGCCCGGGCGAACGACACGAAGGTCGACGCGCCGCCGGCCGAGCCGAACCGCAGCGTGCGTGAGTCGACGACCTGGAGCCGGCGAGACTCGCCCTGGAAGTAGCGCTGCTCGCCGGCCCGGTAGCCCCATGTCCGCAGTTCCGAGGCCAGCGCCGGGTCGCCCGCCTCGCGCGCCAGCCCGGCGACGGTCAGCGTCCGGGCCGAGCTCGGCAGGTACGGCACGGCCGCAGCGGCCAGCGTGGGAGGTTTGGACACGCCGCCGCAAGCTGCCGCGAGCAGCGCCAGCGCCAGGCCCGCAGCCAGCCCGAGCGGCCTCATCCGACCAGCGGCGTGGCCTCCGGCAGCGCCTCGATCCGCCGCTCGGCCCAGCGCCTGAACACGTCGGCCGCGATCACGACCGCGATCGAGACGACGATCACGATCGACCCGACCGCGATCACCTCCGGCAGCAGCGCCGGCGTGCGCGCGCCCGCGTACAGGAACACGGGGTAGGTGGGCGAGCCGGGCGGGGCCAGGAACGACGCGATCGCGAACTCGTCGAAGCTGATCGTGAACGCGATCAGGAAGCTCGAGAGCAAGGCCGGCGCGAGCAGGGGCAGGGTCACGTACAGGAAGGCCTTGAAGTCCGAGGCGCCGAGGTCGCGCGCGGCCTCGGCCACCGACGGGTCGAGCGTGCGCAGGCGGGGGAGGATCACCAGCACGCTGTAGGGCAGCGAGATGACGACGTGTCCAGCCAGGACCGCGGCCAGCGAGGTCGCGATCCCGAACTCGTGCAGGAGCACGACCAGGCCGACGGCGAGCACGATGTAGGGCACGACCAGCGGCAGCAGGATCATCGTCACGACCACCCCACGCAGCGGGAGCCGCTCGCGGGCCAGGCTGACCGCCGCCGCGACGCCCAAGAGCGTGGCCGCCAGGCCGTTGACGAGCGCGATCAGCAGGCTGCGCAGCAGCGCGGAGGTCAGCTCGGTGTCCTGGAAGGCCCGGCTGAACCAGTGAGTGGAGAAGCTCTTGATCGGCAGTGTGGGGATCGTCCCGGCGTTGAACGCGAACACCAGCAGCACCACCAGGGGCGCGTAGAGAAAGACGACGAGCAGCCCGAAGTAGCTCGAGAGCAGGGCGCGGCCGAGACGTCCGACGCCGGTCACGCGGCTGCCTCCTCGGGCGCGGCGAGGTCGGGACTCACGAAGCGCCCGAACAGCGCCAGCAGCACGATCACGACCACGACGAGCGCGATCGCCAGCACCGAGCCGTAGTTCCAGTCCGGAGTGTCGGAGAAGAAGGCTTGGATCGAGTTGCCGAACATCTGGCTGCTCGGGCCGCCTACCAGCAGCGGCGCGATGAACTCGCCCGTGGTCGGGATCAGCACGAACACGAACCCGGCCACGACCCCCGGGAGGCTGAGCGGGAGCGTGACCCGCAGGAAGGTCGAGAAGCGCCCGGCGCCGAGGTCGTGGGCGGCGTCGATCAGCCGCGGGTCGAGGTTGTCAAGGACGACGAAGATCGGCAGGGCCACGAACGGCACCCAGGCGTAGAACAGCACGAGGCCGACGGAGAACTTGGAGTAGATCAGCCACGTGATGGCGTGGCCGTTGGCACGCAGGTGCAGCTGCCAGAGCAGCGAGTTGATCACGCCGTCGTTGTTCAGCATCACCTGCCAGGCGATCACCCGCAACAGGTAACTGGTGAAGAACGGCGCCATCACCGCCAGCAGGATCGTGTAGCGGTGACGGCGGGCGACGAAGGCCAGGAAGTAAGCCAGCGGATACGCGCCGAGGACCGCCGCGCACGACACCACGAGCGTGATCAGCATCGAGGTGAAGAAACGGCTGCGGAACGGGTTGCCTGCGCCGGTGAGGAAGTCCGACCAGTTGCTGGTCGAGAACGACCCGTGCACGCCGGGGATGTTCGACATCAGGCCAAAGCTGTACAGGCCGATCAGGACGATCGGCCCGACGAGCAGCAGGAGCACGTAGAGCGTCGGTGTGGCGGCGGTCAGAAAGCGCGCGAAGGCGCGCGAGCTCAGCCAGCGCAGGCGCGCGGGCTTGACCAGGGCTCCAGTGACGGTGGTGGTGCTCACGGGGTCCGGGGCGCGGCGCCGGACGACCGGCGCCGCGCGTTCGGTGGATCAGCTGGCCAGAACCTCCTGCCAGGCCAGCTCGTACATCGAGCGGTTGGGCTGCCAGCTCTGCAGGTGGACGTCGGAGGCCTCGATCGCGTGCGGATCCCCGACGTTGAGCTGCTTGGCCAGGTGCTGATCCTGGATCTCCGACGGCTTGATCGTCATGTCGGAGGTTCCGTAATAGAACAGGTTGGTCATCTGCACGCAGGCGTGGTGGTTGATGAACGACTCCACGTACTTGTGGGCGTGGAAGTAGTTCTTGGTCTGCGCGCCCAGGACGAACCCGCAGAACCAGCTCAGCTTGCCCTCGCTCGGGTTCAGGTAGGCCACCTTCAGCTTGGCCGCGTTCATGGACACGTAGGCGTCCTGCCAGGTGTAGGCGATCCAGATGTCGCCGGCCTTGAACGCCGGCTGCATCTGTCCGTACTCGCTCGACCAGTAGAACTTGTTGAGCGGCTTCTGCTGGATCAGGGCCTGCTTGGCGGCCTGGATCTGGCTGTCGCTCATGTGATCCATCTCGCCGGGCTTGGTGTATCCGAGCTTCAGCGCCGCGACCTCCATGTTCGACCCGGCGCCGTTCCAGAGCGAGATCCGGCCCTTGTACTTCGGGTTCCAGGCCAGCTCCCAGCCGGTGGCATCCGCGGGATCGATCTTGTCGGTGCGGTAGAGCAGGCTGGCGTAACCCCAGTCCCAGGGGATCATGTACTGCTTTCCGTTCAGCTGCCCCTTCTGCACGAGGAACGGGTTCAGGTTCTTGAAGCTCGGCAGCAGGCTCGTGTCCCAGGGCTGCACGAGGCCCTCGGAGACGAAGCTCGGGAGCATCTCGTTACACGGGTGCATGATGTCGAACGGCCCGCCGTTGGCCGCCTTGGCCAGGGACTGGTCGTCGTTGACGATGTAGGTGTAGGTCACCGAGTGCTTGCCGAACGCCTTGGTGTAGTCGGTGCCCGCCCACAGGCCCGAGGTCTGGGCCGGGGTGCCGCCCGCCTCATACCCGCCCCATTCCAGGATCGAAAGGTGCCCTGGCTCCTTGGCGATGTCCGGCCGTTTGGCCAGCGGGGTGGTCTTGGCACTGCTCGAAGCGCTCGAGTTGCTGGAGCCGCAGCCTCCCAGCACCGCTGCGCTGCCCAAGGCGACGCCTGCGGCCAGGAAGTCCCGGCGGTTGATGTCTCTCATTCCTCTCCTCCTATGGCTGTTCCCAATTTCTCTGCCTCGGGCACCGCTGCCGCAGGCGTGCTCCCGTCGCCTCCAGCCAGCACCCTCAGAGCCTCCGCGGGTAGATGGACGCGCACGGGATCGCCGTGCGCGTAGGCCCCCTCCTGTCCGCTGTTCTGTACCAGGGCCTGGATCTGCTCGCCGCCGGCAAGCCGGACGAACACCTGGTTATTACTCCCGCGATACACGATGCGCTCGATCAGCCCCGGCACCCGGTTCTCGCCCGTGGAGGCGTGGGGCTCCAGCCGGACCCGCTCGGGACGGATGACGAGCCGGGTGGCACCCCGAGCGTTCAGGTCACCTCGGCTCGCCAGCAGCTCGAACTCGCCCACCCGAACTCGGCAGCCTCCGCCCTCGGAACCCGACGCGGTGGCCGAGAGCAGGTTCGAGATCCCGAGGAAGTCGGCGACGAAAACCGTCTCCGGCTCTTCGTAGACGTCCTTGGGCGCCCCGAGCTGCTCCACGCGCCCACGGTTCATGACGGCCAGGCGGTCGCTCATCGTCAGCGCCTCCTCCTGGTCGTGGGTCACGTAGATGAACGTGAGGCCGACCTGCTCCTGCAGCGCTTTCAGCTCCACCTGAAGGCTGCGGCGGATCTTCGCGTCAAGCGCCCCGAGCGGCTCGTCGAGCAGCACGACCGCCGGGCGCAGCACGAGCACCCGCGCGAGCGCCACCCGCTGCTGCTGGCCGCCAGAGAGCTGAGCCGGCTTGCGGCGCTCGAGGCCGGTGAGCTCCACCTGGGCCAGCGCCTCCGCCACACGGCGGCGGAGCTCCTGCTTGTCGACGCCCGCGCGGCGCAGGCCGAACGCGACGTTGTCGAAGACGCGCAGGTGCGGGAACAGGGCGTAGCTCTGAAACACCGTGTTGACGTTGCGCTTGAACGCGGGGACCGAGGCCACGTCGACGCCGTCCAGCCGGATCTGGCCCGAGGTCGGCTGCTCGAAGCCGGCGATCATCCGCAGCGTCGTGGTCTTGCCGCACCCCGAGGGCCCGAGCAGGGAGAAGAACTCACCGGCCGCGACCTCGACGTTTATGGCGTCGACCGCCACCACGTCCTGGAAGCGCTTGGTCAGATCGACCAGAGTCACCTCTCCACCGGGCATCCTCGACCTCCTCTCTCAGTAGGACGGCGGGCTGATGACGAACAGGACCTCGGCCGGATCGGCGCCGACGTTGGCGACTCGATGGGGAATCGAGCTGCGGTAATCGATCGAGTCGCCGGGGCCGAGCGTGAAGGCGCGCTCGCCGAGCTCGAGGCGAACGGTTCCCGAGAGCACGAGCACGAGCTCCTCGGAGTCGCCGTGCGAGTAGCGCTCTTTCCCGGTCGACCCTCCGGGGTCGAGCACGGCGATCAGGACCTCGACGTTCTGCAGCGGCTTCTGCCAGGTGAGCAGCGACTTGGTCGCCCCGTCGCCGAACGGGATCGTCGGCAAGGAGTCCCGGTGCAGGATCCGAGGTTCGAGGCCGCCCCCGTCCTCGAACAGGTCGCTGATCTGGATCTCGAGTGCGTCCGCGATCCGGCGCATCGAGGCCACGCTGACCTGCGTGAGGCCCCGTTCGAGCTGGCTCAGGAAGCTCTGGGAGAGGTCGGCTCGCGATCCGAGCTCGCGCAGTGTCATCCGGCGCCGCTGGCGAAACAGCCGGACGACCTCACCGACCCGATCGGTCGTGGCTATGGGTGACCCCCACTGAACAGACTTTCAGTATCACTGAACGATGCTTCGATCACAAGCGCTCGTAACCGTTGCCTAAAGGTCATTACGCGTGATGGTCCCGTCCCGGCGCTCGCGGGCGACGCGCAACCTCTGCGATGAAGCCGGCTGCCTCCTCGCGGGCACGCTCGAGCAGCAGCCGGCCCTTCCGCGCCGTGGCCACCGTCGGATCGCCCATCACGCCCGACTCGGAGAAGCCGCTCCAGTGCGGCCAGTAGGAGAGCGGCCCGCCGCCGGGCCAGTCGTTCCACACGTGCTCGTTCCACTCCGGCACCTCGCGCACCGCCTTGTCCATCTGCACGAGGTCGGGCGCGAGCGCGAGATACAGGGAGGTCTCGAGCTCACAGGCATGCGACATGCCGCCGGGCTCGCTGGAGCGGATCTCCTCCAGCAGCCGGACGGACTCCGGCGTCGTCAGGTACAGCGGCGAGGCCATGCACACCGCGCCGCGATGCTCGACGTTCATGAGCCTCGCGGCCATGTCGACCAGCGGTGCGTTCGAGCCGTGGCCGTTCAGGATCAGGATGCGGTCGAATCCGTGCCGGCAGAGGCTGCGCCCGCAATCCAGCAGGGATTCCACGAACACGTTCCAGCGCAGGCTGACGGTGCCCGGGAAGTCGAGGTGGTGTGGGGTATAGCCGTGTACGGCGGTCGGGAACAGGAGGGCTCGCGCTGAGTCGCGCTGGTTGAATCGTTCGACCGCGCCGCGGGCGATGGCCTCGATCAGCCGCACATCGGTGTCGATCGGCAGGTGATGGCCGTGATCCTCGAGCGTCGCGGTCGGGATCACGACGACGACGTCGTCGCGCGCCGACAGCTCACGAAGCTCGAGCCACGTGTGCTCGGCATACATCGTCCGGCTCACGTGCTCTCCTCGAAGGCTGCGCGCAGAGCCGGGGTCTCGCGCAGCAGCGAGAACGCGTACTGCCCGAGGTCGTCGGTCAGCCCGTTCGGGATCACGAGCTTGACGTGCGAACCGATCGCGTCGGCGCCGAGCCCAGCGTCGGCAAAGCTCGTCGCGGTCGAGAAGAACAGGATCGTCCCGTCGTCGGCGGTGGAAACCATCGCCGCGGCCTCGGCGCCGTAGGCGCTCGTGCACTGCAGGGTGAGCCTGGCGGGCGCGAGCCCGCGCCTGGCGAGCTCCTCGGCGAGCGCCAGCGCATTGGTGACGTCGGCTCGGATCGCGTGCACACTGGGATCCACCGTGGGGGCCCGTTCGAGCGCCTGCGCCGAGTAGTCGACGATCGTGAGCACGCCGCTCTCACCCACCGCGCGGCGAGCGGCTGCGAGGGCGAGCAGGCCGGCGTGACCGGAGCCGAGCACGAGCACGTGCTCGCCCGGCCGGGCCAGATCGCGCATGTTCGAGGCCACCGGGTAGACGTCGAAGGCCGCCAGCGCGGCGCCGGGCGGGAGGTCGTCGGGGGCCACGATGCACGGCATCCGGCCGGTGAGGATCGCCCGTCCGCGCACCGGCACCTGTGGGCTCTCGGGGTCGACCGGACCGACGCCGTCCAGCTGTAGCGGGATCGCGATCAGCGAAGCCTGGGCGATCACGCGCTGTCCCGGCGCAAGCCCCGGCACGCAGTAGCGGCTGCCGACCGAGCGCAGACGTCCCATCAGCACCCCGCCGGATCCGGTCCACGGATTCTGGAGCTTTCCCCGCTTGGCGACGATCGCCTCGAGCGTGTCGGCCATGCGCCGCGGGTCGGCCTCGCAGTGTTCGCGCAGCGCGCGGAAGCTCGTCGCGTCGACGTTCAGCAGCTCGACGTCGACCTCCGCCTCGTAGTCGTTGGGAGGGGCGCCGGCATCGACGCGCCGCGCGCAGTGCAGGAGCGTCCCCGGGGGGTCGAGGGCGCGGTGGATCCCGAGCCGGGCGGCGGCGTCAGGGACTGTCGCGCTCAAGCCTGGCACCGCGCTGCCGCCCGGCGCAGCTCGTCGAGATCGCAGCCGAGTTCGAGCGCCGCGGCGGTCAGCGTCATGGCCACGTAGCGCTCGGCCGTGTGGTCGGGGTCGCCGAGCACCATGTGCACCGCGAGGCCGTCGGTCAGGGCGCAGAGGCGCAGGGCCGTCTCGCTCGCGTCGGCGACCCGCCATTCGCCGTTCTCGACGCCGCGGCGGACGACGTCGGTCAGCGCGGCGCGCCAGCGGCGATGAAAGCGCCGCTGCACGGGCGCCGTCTCCGGATGGCGCCGGGAGTAGGTCCAGAGATCCATCCACAGCAGCCAGTCACTCGTGCTCGAGCGCACGACCAGGCAGGCCATCTGCTCGAGGGCGGTCGCCAGCCGCTCGAGCTCGGGCCCGATCGCGTCGTAGAAGGCGTCGTCGGCCTCGCTGATCGCCTCGGCGAACAGCTGATCCTTAGAGCCGAAGTAGTAGACGACGCTGGCGGGGCTGATTCCCGCCCGCCGGGCGATGTCGCTGATCCGGATCTCGGACAGACCCTTCTCGCGCACCATCTCGACCGCGGCGGCCAGGATCTGCGGACGGCGCACATGATCCAGACGCCGCCTCGGCCTCGTGTTCACGCCCATGGTTGACGGGGCATCGACCGACGCTCCTCAGTCGAACAGCGATTTCAAACGGCTATTTGAACTCGCCGTTATATTGCCCGGCGAGAACGATGTCAACCGACGCCACGACATACTCCAGCCCGCTTCGGGCGACCGCCAACGACGGACGCGTGGCTCTGGTCACGGGCGGCGGAACCGGCATCGGGCGTGCCACTGCGCTCGAGCTGAGCGCCACCGGGGCGCGTGTGGTCATCTGCGGCCGGCGGGAGGCGCCGCTGCTGGCCACGGCCGCGGAGATCGAGGGTGCGGGCGGCAGCTGCCTGGCGCTGCCCGCCGACGTACGGGAGGCCGAGCAGGTCGAAGCCGTCGTGAGCGCCGCGCTCGAGCGCTACGGAGCCATCGACGTGCTCGTCAACAACGCGGGCGGTCAGTTCACCGCGCCCGCGGAGGAGCTGACCGACAACGGCTGGCGCGCGGTGGGGCGGTTGGCGCTGGACGCGACGTGGACGGTCACGCGCACCGTGGCCACGCGCTCGATGATCCCCCGCCGGGAGGGGCTCATCGTGTTCGTCGGCTTCAGCCCGCTGCGGGGAATTCCGGGCTTCGCCCATGCGTGCGCGATCCGTGCCGCCGTGGCCAACCTGGCCTCGGGCCTGGCCCTCGAGTGGAGCCGTCACGGCATCCGCAGCGTCTGCGTGGCTCCGGGCACGATCCGCACCGAAGGACTCGAGCAGTACGGATCCGAGACGGTCGCGAACTGGGAGCGGGCGGTGCCACTGGGGCGGCTGGGCTCACCCCAGGAGGTGGCCGGCCTGGTCGCGTTCCTGGCCACCCCCGCCGGGTCGTACATCACCGGCACCACGATCGTGATCGACGGCGGCGTGGACGCGTGGGGCCTGGCGGAGGCACCGCCGCGATGATCGAGCTCACCGACGAGCAGCAGGAGATCCGGCGGATGTGCCGGGAGTTCGCGGCACGCGAGATCCGGCCGATCTCATCGGCCGTCGACGAGGCCGACACCGAGGTTCCGTGGGAGCTGTGGCGCAAGGCGGCGCGGCTCGGCTTGACCTCGTTCATGCTCCCCGCGGACTACGGGGGCGGAGGTATGAGCGATTGCCTGACCGGATGCCTCGTGCAGGAGGAGCTCTCGCACGGCTGCGCGGGCATCGGCAACCTCGTCACCTCGAACGGGTTCTTCGCCGAGCCCGTGCTCGTACTGGGCAATGAGGCGCAGCAGGAGCGCTGGCTGCGCCCGCTCGCCGGCGAGGATCCGCCGCTGACCGCCTTGGCCATCACGGAGCCCCAGAGCGGCTCGGATGCGGCGTCGATCCGGACCCGCGCGCGGCGGGTCGACGGCGGCTACGTTCTGAGCGGCCAGAAGGCCTGGACCTCGAATGGGGGAGTGGCCAGCTTCTACGTGATCTTCGCCACGGTCGATCCGGATCTCGGTCATCGCGGCGTGACTGCGTTCGTCGTCGAGAAGGACGATCCCGGGTTCAGCTGCGGCCCCGCGATCCGCAAGATGGGCCAGCGCGCGATCCCGAACACCGAGCTGTTCCTGGATGACGTGTTCGTGGCCGAGGATCGCCGCCTCGGCAGCGAGGGGATGGGCTTTCGCGGGCTGATGGAGACCTTCGACCGCTCGCGGGTCACACTGGCGGCGAGCGCCACGGGGCTGGCGCGGGCCGCGCTCGAGTACGCGACCGCCTACGCGCGGGAGCGGGTCCAGTTCGGCAAGCCGATCGCCGAGCACCAGGCGGTGGCCTTCCGCCTGGCCGACATGGCGCTGCGGGTCGACGCCTCGCGCCTGTTGACCTGGCGCGCGGCGGGGATGCTCGATCGCGGCGAGCGCGCGAGCTCCGAGGCGGCGATGGCCAAGCTCCACGCGTCCGAGGCGGCGATGTTCTGCGCCTGGGCGGCGGTGCAGACCCTGGGCGGATGGGGGTACTCGCGCGAGTACCCGGTCGAGAAGTGGATGCGCGACGCCAAGCTGGAGGAGATCGAGGAGGGCACCTCGGACATCCAGCGACTGATCATCTCGCGCGAGCTGCTCCGTCAGACCAAACCGCGCTCGTAGGCGTAGCGCACGGCCTGCGCGCGGTCGCGTGCTCCCGTCTTGGCGAACACCCGGTTGACGTGGGTCTTGACCGTGGCCGCGCTCACCACCAGCTCGCGGGCGATGTCGGCATTGGAGAGCCCGGCCGCGATCAGCTTCAACACCTCCACCTCGCGCGGGGTGAGCTCGTCGTCCGGCGCCTGGGCGATCGCTGGCCGTGAGTCGACGACCGCGCGCAGGAGGCGGTCCTGGACCGCGGGGTCCAGGTGCGTGCGGCCCGCTGCCAGCGCCCGGATCGCCTGCTCGATCTCCTCAGCGCTCGCGTCCTTGGTGAGGTAGCCGCGGGCGCCG
>Ga0070735_10003017_pt1 | contig 14911 bp, 14 predicted proteins | sample Coa_R1_FD_66443 | JGI IMG/M metagenome (GOLD analysis project Ga0070735, IMG submission 66443) | Surface soil microbial communities from Centralia Pennsylvania, which are recovering from an underground coalmine fire - Coalmine... | ecosystem: Environmental > Terrestrial > Soil > Unclassified ... | reverse complement strand
GCGCCGGCGCCCGCCGTCGAAGCGGAAGTCTCGACCTCGCTGGCCCCGCCGCCGGCGGCTGCGCCCGCCACGCCAGCCCCGGAGCCGGTCAAGGACGCGGCCTTCTTCCGCGAGGACGGCCTTCTGGATGCGCGCCTCAAGCTGCACGCGCGGCTGATCGACGAGATCGACCTCTCGAAGCTCGATAAGCTCGACGAGAAGGAGATGCGCCGCCAGGTGCGCAAGCTGGTGGGCGACTTCGCCCGCGAGGAGCGGCTGCCGCTGAACGGCGCCGAACTCGAGGAACTGGGCGCCAACGTCTTCGACGAGATGGTGGGTCTGGGGCCGATCGAGCCCCTGCTGCAGGACGACTCGATCGCCGACATCCTGATCAACGGGCCGTTCAAGGTCTACATCGAGCGGCACGGCGAGCTCGAACTCACGCCCGTCCGCTTCCGCGACAACGACCACCTCTTGCGCATCGTCAACCGCATCGTCGCCGCCGTGGGCCGGCGGATCGACGAAAGCGCGCCGATGGTCGACGCTCGCCTTCCGGACGGCAGCCGCGTGAACGCCGCCATCGCCCCGATCGCCATCGACGGCGCCGCCGTCTCGATCCGGAAGTTCACCAAGAAGCCCTACGACCTGCAGCGCCTGGTCACCGTCGGCGCGATGCCGGCCTGCGTCGCCGAATTCCTGCACGGCGCGGTCAAGAGCCGCGTCTCCACCGTGATTTCCGGCGGCACCGGCTCGGGCAAGACCACCCTCCTGAACGCCCTTTCCGGCGCCATCGAGCATAAGGAGCGCCTGATCACCATCGAGGACGCCGCCGAGCTGCAGCTACAGCAGCCGCATGTGGTGCGCATGGAGACCCGGCCGCCGAACATCGAGGGCAAGGGCGAGATCCGCCAGCGCGAGCTGGTCAAGAACGCGCTGCGCATGCGTCCCGACCGCGTGATCCTGGGCGAGGTGCGCGGCGAAGAGGCCTTCGACATGCTGCAGGCCATGAACACGGGCCACGAAGGCTCGATGGCGACGATCCACGCCAATACGCCGCGCGACGCCATCACCCGCCTGGAGCAGATGGTGGCGATGGGCGGCATGGCGCTGTCGCCAGACGCCATCCGCGGCCAGATCGCCTCGGCCGTCGGCATGATCGTGCAGGTAATGCGCCTCTCGGACGGCAAGCGCCGCATGACCAGCATCACCGAGATCGTCGGGATGGAGGGGCAGGTCGTGCAGATGCAGGAGATCTTCACCTTCCAGCGCATCTCGACCGAGGCCGACGGGACGGTCGTCGGCGAATTCCGCGCCACGGGCCTTCGCCCACGCTGCATGGACGAGATGCTGCGCCGCGGGATCCGCTACGACACGGCCAATTTCGACCCCGGCCGGCCGCTGAGCTGACGCCCATGTTCGGCCTTCGCCTCGACCCCGGCCTCGCCATCCAGATCCTGATCTTCGCCGCGGTCTTCTCGCTGTGTCAGGCCGCCTACAGCCTCGTGCGCATGGGCGGGGCCAAGCGGGTGGTCAACAAGCGCCTGGCGCTCGCCGAGAGCGGGATGCAGATCGGCGATATGGTCGGCGAGCTTCGCAAGCAGCGGGGTCTGCGCCAGGACGGCCGACACGTGCTGAGCTGGGCCTGGCTCGCCGACCTCGTCGTCCGGTCCGGACTGCCGTTCCGGCCGCGCCGCTGGGCGGCGATGGTCGCGGCGCTTTGCCTGAGCGCCGCGTTCCTCGGCTTTGCGCTCACCCGCAACCCCTTCATCGCCGTCGCGCTGGGCGTCGGCGTCGCCGTCGGGCCGCCGCTCGCCTACCTCAAGTTCATGGCCGGCCGCCGGGCAAAGGCGCTGAGCGAACAGCTCCCGGACGCGCTGGAGGTGATCGTGCGCAGCCTCGAGGCCGGCCACCCTGTGCCGACCGCGATCGCCCTGGTCGGGCGCGAGATGCTCGACCCGATCGGCTCGGAATTCGGCATGGCCGGCGACGAAATCGCCTACGGATCGACGCTGGAGCTCGCCATCAGCCACATGGCGGCGCGCTGCCGCCACCCCGACATCGACCTCTTCGCCGCCACCATCCGCCTGCAGGACCGCTCGGGGGGCAACCTGGTCGGCCTGCTGCGCATGAGCGCCCACACCGTGCGCGAGCGCCGCAAGCTCAGGCTCAAGATCGGCGCCGCCACCTCGGAAGGCCGCATCTCGGCGATCATCCTCACCGCCGCGCCCTTCTGCGTGCTCGGCATCCTGCAGCTCATCCAGCCGCACTTCTACGGCGACGTGATCCACGAAAAGGTCGTCCAGTACGGCCTGGGCTTCCTCGGAACCTGGATGTTCCTGGGCAACCTCGTGATGCGCCAGATGATCAACATGCGGATCTGACGCCATGCAGGGCCTCTTCCTCCAGAACGGGTTGAACTTCTTCGCACTGGCGTTGCTCGCGGCGGGCGTCAGCGGCCTTGGGTTCATCGGCGTCCGCCATGCGCGCACCGGCTTCCAGCGCCGCGCGCGCCTGATCGACGCGAACGGCACGGCCCCGGCCGTGCCGACAGGCGGCGCGTTCGCCGCCTTCTCGGGCCTGGCGGGCGGCGTGCGCCGCCTTGGCGGCCGGGCCGAAGGGCAGGACCCGTCGCAGCTCTCGCAGCTGCGCAACCGCCTGATGCAGGCGGGGTTCGCGAGCCGCGAGGCCGTGGCCTACTACCTGGGCGCCCGCTCGCTGGCATTGATCGCAGCGACGGTCGTGACCGTGATGTTGCTGCCGCTGGCGTTCTCGAAGTCGGCGCTGGGCGCGATCATCATGGCGGCGATCTTCGCGCTGGTCGCCATCCTCGGCCCCGACCAGTTCATCAAGATGCGGCGCAAGGGGCGTGAACGGGAGTACCGGGACGGCTTCCCCGACCTGCTCGACCTTCTGGTCGCCTCGGTGCAGGCGGGCCTGTCGCTCGACGCCGCGGTGGCCCGAATCGGCGAGGAGTTGGCCAACCGCTACCCGAACCTGACCGAGCACCTAATGCTGATGACGCTGGAGCTGCGCGCCGGCCGCGCGCGCAAGGAGGCCTGGAGCCGGCTCGCCGACCGGCTCGGCATCGACGAGGCGCGTTCCTTCGCCACCATGCTGCGTCAGGCGGAAGACATGGGCACCAGCCTCGGCGACACGCTGACCGCCTTTTCCGAAGACATGCGCGCCAAGCGCATCCTGCGCGCCGAAGAGTTGGCCAACAGCCTGCCGGCCAAGCTGATGTTGCCGCTGATCCTGTTCATTTTCCCGTGCCTCATGGGGGTGCTGATCCTGCCGGCGGCCGTGCACATCGCCCAGGCGATGGGGCACAAGTAGGCCAGCTCGCCCGGCCATCGAGCCGCTCTATCCAACGCATCGTTCCAATCGATTGGACGCGGGCGCCCTGCGGGACTAGTCGTTCCCCCCGAGAGTTGAGGAGGAACCGACATGCCGCTCGCCAACAGCAAGACGCTCGACAACCTGAAAGCGGCCTTCGCCGGCGAGAGCCAGGCGAACCGCCGCTACCTGTACTTCGCCCAGAAGGCCGACGTCGAAGGCTACAACGACGTGGCCGCCGTCTTCCGCTCCACCGCCGAGGGCGAAACCGGCCATGCGCATGGGCACCTGGAGTTCATGGAGGTCGTCGGCGACCCGGCCACCGGCCTGCCGATCGGGGCCACGGACAAGAACCTGAAAGCCGCCATCGCCGGCGAGACGCACGAATACACCGACATGTACCCCGGCATGGCCCGCACCGCGCGCGAGGAAGGCTTCGAGGAGATCGCCGACTGGTTCGAGACGCTGGCCAAGGCCGAGCGCAGCCACGCCGGCCGCTTCCAGCGCGCCCTGGACGCGCTGGACTAGGCTCGCCGTCGCAATCCAGCCGTCATCCCCCGCTGCAGCGAAGCGGAATGCGGGGGACCCATGAATACTCACGCAGCACGGCGATCATGGGTGGCCCGAACAAGTCGGGCCATGACAGGTTGTTGTGGTTGGGAGATCCCAACAGATGTCCGATGAAACGAACGGCGAAGGCGGGCTCAAGGCGCCGTTCCGGCATCCGATCGATTGGCGGAGCGAGGCCTACTACGCGCTTGACCTGGTCGAGGCCGAGATGGAGCGGGTGTTCGACATCTGTCACGGGTGCCGTCGCTGCTTCAATCTGTGCGACTCCTTCCCGATCCTGTTCGACCTGATCGACGAGAGCGCCACCGGCGAAGTGAACGGCGTCGCCAAGGGGGACTACGCCAAGGTCGCCGACGCCTGCACGCTCTGCGACATGTGCTTCATGTCGAAGTGCCCCTATGTCCCGCCGCACGCCTTCGACGTCGATTTCCCGCATCTGATTCTGCGCCACCGCGCCGCCCAGCGCCGGGCGGGCCGGAAGGACTTCGTGCGCGATCAGCTGGGCGAGACGGACCGCAACGGGACGCTGGCCGCGCCGGTCGCCGGCCTCGCCAACTGGGCGACGGACCAGACGAACCGGCCAGTGCGCAAGACGATGGAGGCGCTGGCCGGCATCGACGCCGGCGCGCGGCTGCCGCGGTATCACGCGAAGACGGCCAAGGCGCTGTTGCGCCAGCCGCCCGCGCCCGACCCCGCCGGACCGGCGTTCGGCAAGCGGAAGGCTGCGGTCTTCGCCACCTGCTTCGTCGACTACAACGAGCCGGCGACGGCCGTCGCGGCCATGACGGTGCTGGCCCGGCTCGGCGTCGAGGCGGTGCTGGACTATCCGGGCTGCTGCGGCATGCCGAAGCTGGAAAGCGGCAACATCGCCGCCGCCGCCGCCAGCGCGGCGAAGACCGCCGCTCACTTCGCGCCGGCGATCGCTGAGGGCCGCGACGTGATCGCGCTCACCGCCAGCTGCGCGCTGATGCTCAAGTTCGAGTGGCCGCTGATCCTGCCCGAGAACGAGGCGGTGAAGGCGCTGGCGGCGGCCACCCGCGACGTCGGCGAGTATGTGGTCGAGGTCGCGAAGGCGCACGGCGCGCCGTCCGGGCTCTCGGCGATCGAAGGCGGCGTCACCCTTCACCACGCCTGCCACGCGCGCGCGCAGGCGATGGGCGTGAAGTCGGCCGAGATGCTGCGCCTGATCCCCGACACGCGCGTCGATGTCGTCGAGCGCTGCTCGGGCCACGGCGGCACCTTCGGCGTGATGAAGGCGACGCGGCCACACGCCATGAAGGTTGGCCGGCCGACGGCGCGGCAAGTGCGCGAGACGGGCAACGCCACCCTCTGTTCGGACTGCCCGCTCGCCTGCCAGCACCTCGGCGACCTGGTTTCCGCCGAAGCCGGACCCACGCCGCGGCGGGCGCACCCGATCGAGATCTTCGCCCAGGCGCTCGGAGCCGCCTGATGCCAGCCGCCGACCGCGTCATCACCAAGGCCGACATCGTCTCTGACCAGGCCTACGCCGCCGAGCGCGCCGCCCGCCGCGCCGCCCTGCTGCCCATCAAGCGCCTTCGCCGCGTTGCGCTGGGACCCTACTGCACCCTGATCTTCGAGAGCTTCGAGACCATGCTCTTCCAGGTGCAGGAGATGCTGCTGACCGAGAAGGGCGGCGAGGCGCAGATCGCCGACGAACTGGCCGCCTATAACCCCCTGATCCCCCAGGGCGATGAGCTGGTGGCGACCGTCCTCTTCGAGATCGACGATCCGGCGCGCCGCGCCCGCGTGCTGGCCGAACTGGGCGACGTCGAGGACCGCTTTTTCCTCGAGATCGGCGCCGAGCGCGCGGCTGGGATGGCGGAAGGCGATGTCGAACGCACGCGCGAGGATGGCAAGACCTCGTCCGTTCACTTCCTGCACTTCCGCCTGACGCCCGCCCAGGCCGCCGCCTTCAAGACCGGCGAGGCGCCCGTCCGCGTCGGCTGCGATCACCCGCGCTACGGCCATCTGGCGCAGCTGGCGCCCGAGACGCGCGCGGAACTGGCGAAGGACCTGGCCTAGGGCTGCGACGGGGGCGCGGGCGGCAGGTTCGGGTCGCACGTCTGCGGCGCCGGTTGGCCAAGCGCCGGCGCCGGCGGAACGTATCCGGCCGGGCACGGCGGCAGCGACGGCGGCGGCAGACCGTTGGCGAAACGCGCGCCATCGTCGCCGGTCGGGGTCGTCGTCGAGAGGTCGCTGGTCGGCTGCTGGCTGCTCTGCTCGACCTGATTCTTGATCATGTTGATGTAGGCGATGGTCGGCGGGCCGAGGAACACGACCGCCGCGATGATCAGCGCGACCACGACGCCAAGCGTCACCAGGCAGCCGATCAGGCAGCCGTTCGGCCCGCGCGGCGGCGCCACGTAGCCTGGCGCCGGCGCGCCGGCGGGGCGCTGCTGCGGCGCGGCGCTTTGCCCGCCGCCCCCGGCCTGCCCGACGATGACGAGGATGAGGCCGATGACCGCCGCCAGAACGCCAATGAGCTGCTGGCTGCCGCCGAACAGGCTGATCAGCCGGAACTGCATGCCGAAGAAGGGCAGCAGGAAGGACCCCGCGCCGATCACCAGCAGGGTGACGCCGATGCGGAGCAGCGTCGGGTTGCCGCGACGCGCCGCCGCCGGGGCGGCGGCCGGGCGCGTCGGCGGCGGGACCGGGTGGCTCGGCGGTGGGATCGGCTGCGCCGCCGCAGCGTTCGGCGGCTGGGCCGACTCCGGCGCGGCGACCGGCGGCTCGTCCATCCCCGGCGGCAACGCCTGGACCCAGGTGTCGCTCTGGCTGACGAACCAGTGGCCCGTGGCGGCGCCGATCGACCACCAGCGGCCCTCGTGTTCGATCATCAGCCCGCGCACCGCCGCCTCGAACGGCGCCTGGGCGAGCGCGCCCGCGTCGTACTCGGCGCGCAGCGTCCGGTATTGCGCCTCGGCCGCCTGAAAACGCGGATCGAGCATCTGAACCCCCCCGGTGGGCAGGTCGATGCTTTCAACCTGGGCGGCGGTCTGTCAATCCGCCGCTAGGCCAGCGCCTTTCCGGTCAGCCGCTCGAGCACGCGCAGCGGCGAGCGTTCCGGGTCGGCCATCGCTTCGACCGGCAGATGGAAGGTCTGCTCCAGCGCCGAGTGGCCGGAGAGGGCCGCGTGCAGCACCTGGTCGGTGAAGCAGAGCCAGGTCGCGCCGGCCGGAAAGGCGATGGGCGTCTTTGGGGCATCGGCCTGATAGGCGTCGTCCAGCTTTGCCTGGTCGTGCAGCGACAGCATGATCTCGTCGTAGGGCGAGCGGCGGCCGCGCGTCAGCCCGAGCCCTTGCAGGACGAAGCCGCTGCCGGGCGGACCGCGGCGGGCCTTCGGCGCGAACCGCCTGGCGAAGGCTTCGAACGGTTCGCCCACGCGCCAGTCGCGCGCCGCCCCGTCGATGGCGATGTTGGAGAAGACGCGCAGGATGCGCCGGCCGCGCATGGGCCGCGTCGGAAAGGCGTCGATGTGCAGCCGGCGGTCGTCGTGGCGTGGCGAATAGATGCGCCCGGCAATCTCGACCGGGCGGAACGAGGTGCGCGCCCGCTCGAGGCGCCCAGCGTAGGCGGGCGCCAGCGCCTCGACCAGCGCCTGCGCCTGGTCGGAAAAGCGCCGCATCATCGCCGCCAGCGCCTCGGCTTGGCCCGGCGGCAGGGACACCGCGTCGCAGGTCTCCGCGCCGGGATCGAGACTGATGTTCTTGCGGTCGCCGGCCGCGATCGAGGGATCGAGGAACTCGGTCTCGGTGGGCTTCACCACGAACTCTAGCCTCGGCAACAGGACCACGCGGCCGGCCTCGAGCGCCCCGGTCGCACGAGCCGAAGCCTCGGGCGGACACGGTCCGGCCCAGTCGGTCAGCGCGATCTCTTCGAGGATGGCGTCTGTCATCGGCGGCCGCTGACTTAGCATGACAGGCCGGCGGCGCGCGATGGCCTGGCGCTTTTCGCGGGAACCCATGGCCCGAATCTTGCCTTAATCTCTTTGCGGCGGGCTGGCCGCGAACGAAAGCGAGATTGCGCCATGAGCAGCACTCGGGACTGGATGCGGGGCGAGACGGACAACGCGGAGCACGACGCGCGGGCCGACCTTCCACTGGGCGGCGTGATCTTGTGGGTCGCGAGCCTGGTGATCGTTGTCTACGGCGCGCTCGCGCTGCAGCACCTGTTCAGCTAGGCAACCTCGGCGCTCGCCGCCGCGTTCCTCCACCGGGGAAGCGAGGCGCGAGCGATGCAGGCCCCGTCCTTTTGGCCGCTGGCGGCCTTTGCCGCGCTGGCGCTCGCGCCGGGCGTCGCTCTCGCCATGTCGCCGCAGGACATCTTCGCCAAGGTCTCGGCCGACGTTTGGGTCGTGGCCGCGGCGCACCCCGACAAGAACGCGGTGGCGCTCGGGAGCGCGGTCGAGATCGCGCCGCGCCTGCTCGTCACCGCCTGTCACGTCGTCTCCGGCGCCACGGCGGTGCAGGTGGCCCGGGACGCCGGCAAGCGCGTGGTGAAGATCTCGACTGTCGTCCACGACCCCGACAAGACCCGCGACCTCTGCCTGCTCGGCGCGACGGAGGACCTGGGCGCGCCGCCGGCGGCGATCGCCCCGATCGACGGCGTCAAGATCGGCGAGCCGGTCTACGCCATCGGCAGTCCGCTCGGCCTGGAGCTCTCCTTGACCGACGGCCTCGTCTCGCAGCTGCGGCGGCAAAACAACGAGGCGTTGCCCGAGATCCAGACCACGGCCGCCATTGCGCCCGGATCCAGCGGCGGCGGTCTGTTCGACGCCGATGGCCGGCTGATCGGCGTCACCGTCGCCATCGCCTCGAAGGAGACCGACAATCTCGCCTTCGCCTATCCGGCGGAGTGGGTGGCCGAGCTTCCCGCGCGCATCGAGGCGGCGCGCAAGCGCTGGGCCGACGCGCTGGCCGCCAACGGCGTTGCGCTGGGCGCCGACGGCGAGCCGGCCGCGTCCGGCTACGCCCCGCTCGCCGACACGGCCGCGGTGCCGACCGACGGCAAGCCGGCCGTGGGCGTCGATGACGCCTACAAGGCCTTCCTGCTGCTCAACAGCCCGCGCGCCTTCGTGCTCACCAGCGACGGACGCTGGGGCGCGGTCAGCGACGCCGACGCCCTCAACAGCCTCTTCAAGGACTGCGCAGCGCGGCAGGTGAGCTGCCGTCTCTACGCCATCGACGACACCGTCGTCTGGCGGCCCGACACCGCGGCTACTTCACCAGCGCGGTGACCGCCTTCACCTCGTCGGCGCTCAGCCGCCAGCCGCCGGCGTCGGCGTTGGCCTTGACCTGCTCGGGCTTGGTCGCGCCGGCGATCACCGAGGAGACGGCCGGATGGCCGAGCAGCCAGGCGAAGGCGAGCTCGAGCAGGCTCTTGCCGTGGCCGTCGGCGTAGTCCGACAGCCTCTCCAGCTTGTCGAAGTTCTGCTCGCTCAGCGCCTGCGCGCCGCGGGCGCCCCAGGCGGCCAGTCGCGTGCCTTCCGGCGGCGCTTCGTCGCGCTTGTACTTGCCGGTGAGCAGGCCCGAAGCGAGCGGGAAGAAGGGCAGAAAGCCCAGCCCGAAGTGGTCGCAAGCCGGCAGCACCTCGTGCTCCACGCGCCGTTCCATGAGGCTGTAATTGTTCTGCGCCGAGACGAAGCGGTTCAGGTGCTCGGACCTGGCCGTCCAGTCGGCCTCGGCGATCTGCCAGCCGGAAAAGTTGGAGTTGCCGACGTAGCGCACCTTCCCGTCGCGGACGAGGTCGTCGAGCGCGCGCAGCGTTTCCTCGATCGGAGTCTCGTCGTCCGGCCGGTGCATCTGGTAGAGGTCGATGTAGTCGGTGCCGAGGCGCCGCAGACTGTCCTCGACCGCGCGCGTCACCCAGCTCCGCGATCCGCCCCGCTGGTCGACCCGGGGCCCCATCGGATTGGCGAACTTGGTGGCCAGCACCACCTCGTGCCGGCGCCCGTTCAAGGCCTTGCCCAGCATCTCCTCGCTCTTGCCCTGCCCGCCGTAGACGTCGGCGGTGTCGAAGAGCGTGATGCCGGCGTCGATCGCCGCGTTCACGACCGCGGTCGTGCCCTCCTGATCCAGCCGCATGCCGAAATTGTTGCAGCCGAGGCCGATCTCGCTGACTTTCAATCCACTCGATCCCAATCGACGGTATTCCATGCAGCTATCCCTTTTGCGCTAATGTGTTCGTCGCCCCAGTCCGCCCAAGCATGCGGACCCGCGGCAGGAGGTCAAGCCAATGGCGGACAACGACGAAGCGATCGCCGGCGCCACGCGCTGCCTCGACGATTTCATGACCGCCTTCAACGCCCGCGATATCGAAGCCTGGGAGAAAACCTTCAACTTCCCGAGCGTGCGGCTGGCGTCCAACACGATGGTGATCCTGGAGCCGGGCAGCCGCAGGGCCGACATGTTCACGAGAGGCGCGCTCGCCGAATGGGACCATTCCGCCTGGGAGCGGCGCGCGGTGGTTCACGCCGGGCCCGACAAGGTGCACTTCGACACCCGCTTCACCCGTTACCGCAAGGACGGCAGCGTGATCGGCGGCTTCGATTCCATCTATGTGGTCACCTGCGAGGACGGCCATTGGGGCGTCAAGGCCCGCTCGAGTTACGCGCCGTGAGCATCGTCGACACGGCCAGCCTGCCGATCAACAACAAGCGCCCGGGCTGGCGCGGGCGGATCATCCATGCCGCCAGCATGACCTTCGCGCATTGGGACTTCGACGCCGGCGCGACCATCCACGAGCACGGCCACGAGCAGGAGGAAGCCTGGCACGTCCTGGACGGCGAGCTGGAGCTGACCATCGCCGGCGAAACCCGTCGCGCTGGGCCCGGCATGGTCGCCATCATCCCGCCGCACACCCCGCACGCGGTGAAGGCGCTGAGCGCCGGCAAAGCCATCGTGGCCGACCACCCGGCGCGGCCGGACTTCTAGCGCACCTTCAGGACGAGGATCACCAGCAGGGCGGAGACGCCGAGGTGAAGGAGCATGAAGCGGACGAGCACCTGGGTGTTCGACCAGCCGAGTTCCTTGCGCATGTGGTCGTGCAGCGGGAAGCGGATATTCGGGAAGAGGTGCAGCTTGAAGAAGCGCAGCAGCGCCACCTTCACCAGGCCCGTGGCGCCGTTCAGCAGGATCACCGAGCCGACCAGCAACAGAAACAGCGGGTTGTTGGTCGCCGTGACCAGCATGCCGATCATGAGGCCGAGCGGCCGCGAGCCGGCGTCGCCCATCAGGACCTGGCTGGGGGCGGCGTTGTACCAGAGGTAGCCGCACACGCTGCCGACCATCAAGAACGCCATGATCGCCCAGTTGGCGCCGTCGCGGTTGACCGGGATGTTGAGGTGCGACGCCACCACCTCGTTGCCGATCACCGCATAGAGCAGGCCGCCCAGCACCAGGATCGCCGTCGCCGTCAGGCTGCCCGAGACGCTGTCGACGCCATCCGAGCAATTGGTGGCGTTGATCGAGACCCAGATGACGCCGGTGGCCAGCGGCGTCGCCAGCCAAGGGCTGAGGGGGATCGCCGACTTGAGCCCCGGCAGCCAGATGTTGGTCTTGGCGAAGCCGCAGATGGCGATGGCCGCGCCGACGGCGATGACCAGGTCGAACGCCGCCAGCGTGTACTCGCTGAAGCCGCCGCGGCGGTCGTCCATATAGCCGACCAGCATGGCCGCCAGCACGAAGGGGATGGTGAGCAGACATTTGGCGCCGAAGGGCACGAAGACCAGCGCCGCCAGGCAGAAGATAAAGACGAAAATGACCCCGGCGCTGACCGGCTTGCCGACGCTCTGCTCGGCGTTGACGGCGAAGGCGCGGCCGCGGTCGGTGGGCAGGTACTTCCAGAGCCGCGGCAGCAGAATCCATGTCGCCAGAGCGCACGTGGCGAAACCGACGGCGGAGAGGAAGAAGAACGACTGAAAGAGCCGCAAAGGGCCCCAGAGGTGGCCGAACGTCGCGTCGATGTAGCTCAGCATGCGGTGCGGTCGCGCTCGGGCGGGAATCAACGCTGAGCTTGGCGGATTCGCGAGGGCGAGAATAGGGCGGAACCTCGCGGGCGCCCGGCCCGTTGCGCGAGGGGGCCATTGGGGAGGACGCCATGCCGCCTGCCGACGACTCGACCAGCCTCAGCCCCGCGAGAACCAAGCCCTCCGAGGTCGACATCGACCGCCTGGCGATCGACACCATCCGCACGCTCTCGATGGATGCCGTGCAGAAGGCGAACTCCGGCCACCCGGGAACGCCGATGGCGCTGGCCCCTGTCGCCTACACCCTGTGGACCCGCTTTCTGAAATACGATCCCGCCGAGCCGGCTTGGCCGAACCGCGACCGTTTCGTGCTCTCGGCCGGTCACGCCTGCATGCTGCTCTATTCGTTGCTGCATCTGGCCGGCGTCGAGCGGCTGGACGGACATGGCGAAAAGGCCGGCAAACCGGCGGTGAGCCTCGACGACATCAAGAGCTTCCGCCAACTGGGCTCCGTCTGCCCCGGCCACCCGGAGTACGGCCACACGACCGGCGTCGAGATCACCACCGGCCCGCTCGGTCAGGGGTGCGGCGACAGCGTCGGTATGGCCATCGCCGAGCGCTGGCTGGCGGCGCGCTTCAACACCGCCGAGCACGAGGTCTTCGACTACGACGTCTACGCCATCTGCTCGGACGGCGACATGATGGAGGGGGTGGCCAGCGAAGCGGCCTCGATCGCCGGCCACTTGAAGCTCGCGAACCTCTGCTGGATCTACGACGACAACACGATCTCGATCGAAGGCCACACCTCGATCACCTTCGACGAGGACGTCGCCGCCCGGTTCCGCGCCTACGGCTGGGCGACTCATGAGGTGGCCGACGCCAACGACTGCGAGGCGTTCGCCCGCGCCGTCGAGGCGTTCAAGGCGACCGACGACCGGCCGACGCTGATCGTGGTCAAAAGCGTCATCGGCTATGGCGCGCCGCACAAGCAGAACACCGCCGCCGCCCACGGCGAGGCGCTGGGCGAGGATGAGGTGAAGCTGGCCAAGCGCGCCTACGGCTGGCCGGAGGACGCCCACTTCCTGGTCCCCGACGGCGTGCGCGAGCGGTTCGGCGAGACGATCGGCGCGCGGGGCGCCAAAGCGAGCCGGGCCTGGCGCGACATGCACGCGGCGTACAGCAAGGCCAATCCGGCTCGCGCTGAGGCTCTGGACGCAATGCGCAAGCGCCGGCCGCCGGACGGTTGGGACGCCGACATCCCGAGCTTCGAGACGGACGCCGCGGGCGTCGCCACCCGCGATGCCTCCGGAAAGGTCCTGAACGCCATCGCCGAGCGCTGGGACTGGCTGCTGGGCGGGGCGGCCGACCTCTCCCCCTCGACGAAGACGAACCTGACGTTCGGCGCCGCCGGCGATCTCGAGCCGGGCAACGATGGCGGCCGCAACATGCACTTCGGCATTCGCGAGCACGCCATGGGCGCGATCGCCAACGGCATGACCGTGAGCGGCCTGCGGGCCTTCGCCTCCACCTTCCTGATCTTCTCCGACTACATGAAGGGCGCGATGCGACTGGCGGCGCTGATGCGGCTGCCGGTGACCTACGTCTTCACCCACGATTCCATCGGGCTCGGCGAGGACGGCCCGACCCACCAGTCGATCGAACAGCTGGCCACGCTGCGCGCCACGCCGAACATGATCGTGCTGCGTCCGGCCGACGCCAACGAAACGGCGGAGGCCTGGCGCGCCGCGCTGGGCGAGTCGGCGCGCCCGGCGTCGCTGGCGCTGTCACGCCAGAAGCTGCCGACGCTCGACCGCGAGAAATACGCTCCCGCCGCCGGGGCGGCGAAGGGCGGCTATGTGCTGGCCGACGCCGGCGGCGGCGCGCCGCAGGTCATCCTCATCGCGACCGGCTCGGAGGTTCACCTCTGCGTCGAGGCTTATGAGCGGCTGGTCGCCGAGGGACTGCGCGCCCGCGTCGTCTCGCTGCCGTCGTGGGAGCTCTTCGAGGACCAGCCGCAACGCTACCGCGACGAGGTGCTGCCGCCGGCGGTCACGGCGCGGGTCGCGGTCGAGGCGGCGGCCGCGCTCGGATGGGACCGCTACGCCGGGCCTGACGGAACGATCATCGCCATGCACAGCTTCGGGACCTCCGCGCCTTCGAAGGACGCGCTCAAGTCCTTCGGCTTCACGGCCGAGAAGGTCTATGAAGCGGCCAAGAGGCTCGTCGATAAGGACCGCGCTCGCCGATGACCAATCCCCTCCTCCAACTCGCCGACGCCGGCCAGGCCGTCTGGCTGGACTTCATCGAACGCAGGATGCTTGGAAACGGCGACTTCAAACGTCTGATCGACGACGACGGGCTCAAGGGCGTCACCTCCAATCCGTCGATCTTCGAAAAGGCGATCGGCGAGAGCGACGACTACGACGCTCCCATCGCGGCCGCGCTGGCCAAGGGCGACGCCGACCCCGCCGCTCTGTTCGAACAACTTGCCGTCGCCGACATCCAGGCCGCCTGCGACCAGCTCCGGCCCGTCTACGACCGTCTGGCCGGCGCCGACGGCTACGCCAGCATGGAGGTCTCGCCCTATCTGGCGATGGACACCGAGGCGAGCGTCGCCGAGGCCCGGCGCCTGTGGCATGCGGTGAACCGGCCGAACCTGATGATCAAGATTCCCGGCACGAAACCGGGCGTGCCCGCCATCCGCCAGCTGATCGGCGAAGGGATCAACGTCAACGTCACCCTCCTCTTCGGTCTCGACGCGTATCTGGCCGTGGCCGAGGCGCACCTGGCCGGGCTGGAGGCGCTGAAGAGCGCCGGCGGCGATGTCGCCAAGATCGGCGGGGTGGCCAGCTTTTTCGTCAGCCGCATCGACACCCAGATCGACGGGAAGATCGACGCGCGGCTGAAGGCCGGCGACGCCGCCGCCGGCGAGCTGAAGGCCATGAAGGGCAAGGTCGCCATCGCCAACGCCAAGATCGCCTACCAGCGCTGGCTGGAGATGATGAAGGGGCCCCGCTGGCAGGCGATGACCGCGGCCGGCGC
>Ga0070735_10003015_pt1 | contig 14917 bp, 10 predicted proteins | sample Coa_R1_FD_66443 | JGI IMG/M metagenome (GOLD analysis project Ga0070735, IMG submission 66443) | Surface soil microbial communities from Centralia Pennsylvania, which are recovering from an underground coalmine fire - Coalmine... | ecosystem: Environmental > Terrestrial > Soil > Unclassified ... | reverse complement strand
GCGGCGAGCGATGCGCGCCACCACCCGGGTGAGCCGCTCGGCGACCAACGCGTCGTCGGGCGCCTCGGCCAGCGCCCGCTGGTAGGTGCGCACCGCGTTGGCGTCCTCGTTCAGGCGAAGCTCGTCGATCTCTGCGGCGCGCGCCAGGTGCCGCGCGCGCTCCTCGGGCGTCTGCGCGTTCGCGGCGAGGCGCTCGATGGCGTCGCGAAGGGTGCGGGCGTCGCCATGGTCCTCGAGCAGCCGCGCGATCTCCTCGGCGGGCACCGCGTGGGCCGGATCCAGGGTGCGAGCCTCTTCGAGCGACCTCAGCGCGTCGAGGGGGAGGTGCAGGCGTGTCTGCTGCATGGCGGCGAGGGCGAGCCAGAGCGCCACCTTTTCCGCGGAGGACGACACGTGATCGATGCGGGCGCGGAGCGATCGGGCGGCCCGGTCCCAGCGGCCCGCGTCTTCCTCGAGGCGCGTCTCGAGGGCGCGCGCCTCGGCGTGCGCGGGATCGGCCTCGAGGACATCGTGCACGAGCCTCGCCGCCCGGGACGGGTCGTGCTTGGCCAGCGCCGCCGCCGCGCGCGTGCGCAGGGAGAGCTGCGCCTGCCGATCGGTCGCCATGCGCGCCTCGTCGAGCAGCGCGCGCGATCGGAGGCGGCCGTTCCCCGATCGGGCGGAGGTCCTCTCGAGGCCCAAGATCGCGCTGCGCCGGTCCGGGTCGATCGTCAGGACGAGCTCGTAGGCGCGCGCGGCGCGCGCGGGGTCGCCGAGAAGCTCCTCCCAGAGAAGCGCGGCCTTCTCGAGGTAGGCCATCTTGCGGCCGTTCTCCGGCGCGCGATCCGCGGCCTGCACGTAGAGCTCCACCAGCGACCGCGCGCTCGACTCGGCCGGCTCGGGCAGGGTCGGCGCGAGCAGCCGCGCCAGGGCGTCGAGCAGCTCCGGGTCTCCGGGCGTGGCCACCCAGGCGGATCGGAGGTGGCGCACGGCGTCTTCGTGGCGGCCGATCTCCTCGCAAATCTGCGCGGCGCGCGCGAAGGACCGGCCGCGCCGGGGCGTGTCCTCGGTGCGCGCGGCCTCTTGCAGCCACGTCGCGATCCGCTGCTCGTGCTTGCCGGTCGCGGCGAGCAGCCGGTCGAGCGTGTCGACGAGGGTCGGGTCGGTCCCCTCGAGCGCCAACGCGCGCTGCACGTCGGCGATCGCGTTCTCCGGCTCGCCCGCCTTCTCGGCCACCGCCGCCAAGGCGCGCAGCTCGTAGGCGATCGCCGCCGGATCCGTCACGAAGCGCAGGCGGGCGCGCCGCGCGCGGGCCGCGTCGGTCCAGCCTCCCTCCACCTCGTGCAGGCGGACCAGCTCGTCGAGCACCCGGCGGTCCACCCCGTGGGTCGTCGGCGCGCGTGCGGCCGCGCGTTCGAGGAGGGCGCACGCCTGCCCGTGCTCGCCCATCCGCGCCGACGCGATCATCGCCGCGTCGAGCTCGAGGCGCGCGCAGCGCGCCGGGCTCGTCTCGATTCGCGCTTCCTCGTCGAGGAGCCGGACGAGCGCGCCCCAGTCCTCGTGGGCGGCGACGTGACGGACCAGCGAGTCGCGGACCGGACCGACGCTCGGGTCGAGCTCCACGGCACGCTCGAGGCCGCCCCGCGCCGCGTCGATGCGGCCCAGGCGCTTTTCCAGCACCTGCGCCCGTTCGACGTGCAGCCACGCCGCCAGGCCGGGGTCGGTCGCGTACGCGTCGGCCATTCGCGCGAGGTGGACCGCGAGCGCTTCCCAGTCCTGGGCGGCGCCGCTCGCGAGGGCGCGCGCGACGAGCTCCGACTCGAGCCCCTTGAGGGCGGCCGCGTGGCGCGGCGCGTGCGCGAGGGCCCGCTCCCAGGTCGCCCGCAGCGCCGGCCCGTGGCCTCCGATCGCCTCGAGCAGGCGGGCCTTCTCGGCGAGGAGCTCGACCTGGTGGGGCTCCGACGTCGCGGCCGACAGCTCGTGTTCGACGTGGACGAGCATCTCGGGGAGCGCCGAGCGCGCGTGCTTCTTGCGTCTCAGGAACGCGTGGGCGGCGGGCGACGCCGGGTCGACGCGGAGGGCCGCCTCCGCCTGTGCGGTGGCGCGCGTGTCGTCACCCAGGATGATCTCGCTCGCGATGGCCAGCTCGATGTGCGCCCGGGCGAGGCCGACGCGGTCGTCTGCCGACTCGAGAAGGGCTACCCGCGCGGTGAGGAGGTCGACGATCGCGTCCGGGTGAGACATCTCCGACGGAGGCCGGACGGAGATGTGCTCGGCCGAGCGGCTCCCGGGCAGCGGGGGGGGCGCTTTCGGGCGGGGTCGCGTCGAGCGCGCCGGCGACCCGTCGCGCGGAAGGGGGGGCGGGCCCTTCGGCGGACGCGAGAAGCCGCCCGGCGGGCGTTCGGGCGTGACGGGCGGCGATTCGGGCTCGGTCTCCGACGAGGACTTGGCCGCCGCCGCCTGCTGGAGCGTCAGAACCTGCTCGTCGATGTCCCAGCCCTGGTCGGTCTCGGCGATGAGCTTGTCGATCGACCCGTGCTCGTCGATGTCCTCCTCGAGGTCGGAGGGGTCGATGGGGTTGGCTTCTCCGGGCAACGTCTCGGGCTCGCCGTCCTTTGGCCCGGTGTGGGCGCGGTCCGCCATGCCTCGGCCCTATGCTATTGGGGTCGCGACGGCAAGACCAGGACGTGCAGCCCCCGTCCGTCGTACGCTCCGCCCGAGCTCGCGCCGAAGGTCGGCTCGCCCGGATCCCCGACGATTGCGGCCACGTAGGTCGCGCTGGCGCCGAAGTAGGACCGCGGATCGCCCCCGGGGTCGACGAGGGACTGGGCCTCGAGGAGCGACATCCACAAGAGCGGCGCGCTCGGTGCCAAGGCCCCCCCGTCCGCCGGACCGCCCTCCGCCGTCCCGTCGGCGGCACCGTCCCCGGGAGTGGCGCCCGCGGCGGCGTCGATGGAGCCGTCGGCCGCGGCGGAGGCGTCCGTCGTGGGCGGGGTCGGCTGCAAGTTCAGGCCGAGGCCGAGCTGAGCGAACGACGTCGGGTCGGTGCCGAGGGTCACGAGGGCCGGCCCCCCCGCGGGCTGCACGTCGCCCTCTCCGGCCAGCGACGCGAAGGTCCCGCCCCCCCCGTCTTTGGGGCCGAACCCCACGTAGAGCGGCCCCCCGTCGCCGAGGAGCGCGGCCAGGCCGGGAGAAAGCAACGCGGCCTGGAGCTTCAGCACGCCGGCGGCCGCCGTTGGAAGCGACGCCACGTCGATCGCCTCCATGTGAAGGTTGCCCTGGACCGGATCCCACGTCGGCCCGCAGGTGCTGGCGCTCGCGCCCCCGACGCCCGCGACGCACCCCTCGAGCGCGAGGACGCTCGCGCTGCCCCTCGGGACCGCGGGCACCACGGGGAGCGTCTGGGACGCCTGGATGAGGATGGCGTGCGTCCCGTTCGGCTGCAGTCGCTCCACGCACGAGTGCACCCCGTCCACGCGCTCGTACCCGGCCAGGAGGTTCGCGTCGATCGCGTAGAAGGTCACCGGGCCGGCGGTGAGCTCGGAGGCGTCCGCGAGCATCGCGGCGCCCCCCGCGGGGATGCCCGGGTAGTTGCTGGCCGGCATGGGCGTCCCCGAAGGGAAGGGGGGCACCGTGGTCAGGTGGCCGCCGACGGACCAGCAGAGTCGTTTGTCGAACAGGCCGGGGGAGGCGTGGACGAACGTGACCGTCGTCGGCGCCGGGCCGGCGTCGCCCGGCGCGGCGTCGTTCGGGACCGTGCTCGCCCCGGACGAGGACCCCGACCCGCCCCCCAGGTTCCCGCTCGAGCCGCCGTTGCTCGACCCCGATCCGGGCACCGTGCCTGCGGCCCCGCCCGGCGAGGCGAACGCGTCGGCCGAAGAATTCCCGGCGCACCCCGCGATCGCGCCGGCCCCGATCGCCGCCCCCGCCAGCGGCCACAAGAATCTAAGCATGACCGATCCATCGTAGCCGATGGATCGGCGCGCGCTAACGCCCGCCTCGCATCCTCTGGCACAATGTAGCGCGGAGGATCGCCACGGTGTCCGAGCCCGCCCCGGGCATGATGGTGACGTCGAACGTGCGGCTCTTGCGTCCGCTCGGCCGCGGCGGGATGGGCAGCGTGTGGGTGGCCGAGCACGTGTCGCTGCGAACGAACGTGGTCGTGAAGTTCATGGCGCGCGAGCTCGCGGACAGCCAGGAGGCGCTCGCGCGCTTCTCGCGGGAGGCGGCGGCCGCGTCGCAGGTGAAGAGCCCGCACGTCGTCCAGATGCTCGACCACGGCGTGGGGGTCGACGGGCGCCCGTACATCGTCATGGAGCTGCTCGAGGGCCATGACCTCGAGCAGCGCCTCGCGGCCGGCACGGCCCTGCCGCCGGGGGAGGTGGACGCCGTCGTGAGCCAGCTGGCGCGGGCGCTCTCCAAGGCGCACGAGCGCGGTATCGTTCACCGCGACGTGAAGCCGAGCAACGTGTTCCTTCTCGACGCCGGCGGCGGTGAGCTCTTCGTCAAGCTGCTCGACTTCGGCATTGCGAAGGCGCCCGAGGGCGGAATCGCCGGTGGGACGACGCGCACCGGCTCGTTCGTGGGGTCGCCCTTCTACATGAGCCCCGAGCAGGTCGTCGGGGACAAGCAGATCGACCACCGGACCGACCTGTGGTCGCTGGGCGTCGTCGCGTACGAGGCGCTCACCGGGGCGAAGCCGTTCTACGCGGAGACGGTCGGAGCGCTCGCCCTCAAGATTCATCGCGACCCGCTGCCGATCCCGTCGCGGGTCAACCCGGCCCTGCCGCCCGCCGTCGACGCGTGGTTCGCGCAAGCCTGCGCGCGCGACCCGGCGGGGCGGTTCGGCTCCGCGAGGGACATGTCCGATGCGCTGGCCAGGGCGCTCTCGCGAGCGGCCGGGGCGCCGTCGAGCCGCCGCGAGGGGGAGCCCGGCAGCGCGCGGACGGTCGCCTTCGAGCCCGCGCGGGGAGTCCGCGGGCTCGAGCGAAGCGAGAGTTCGGACGACGCACCCGAGCGCCTCGCTCCTCAGTCCCTCCCGCGCGCGTCGGACGCCCGCTCCGAGACGCTCGGCGCGGGCGGCGTCGTGACTCACGGGCCGTCGAAGGCCGCGTCGCGCGGGCGGTGGTGGCTGGCGGGAGGGGCGGGTGTGGCGATCGCGGCCGTCGTTGCCCTCGTCCCTCGGTGGACGACCGGAGCGCCCACGCCCCGCGGCGGAGCCCTCGAAACCCCGAGATCGAGCGCGACCGCGAAGGGTCCGGCCGGCCCGGTCTCGCCGGGGCGGGCCGCTGCCGTGGTCGCGGTCCCGACCGCGCTCGAGACGGCCACGCTCGTCGAGACGTCGGAGCCCACCGTGACGCCGCGCCCCGAGGCGCCGGTCCGCCCGAGCCACCGCGCGCCGTCGCGTCCTTCCGCTTTGTCGGCGCCGCCGGCGCCCTCCGGGTCGGCGCGACCCGGTGCGGCCACGCCGAGCGCCTCGCCCGTGCCGGGAACCGACGATGACATCAAGTGACGGCGTCGCCCTCGCCCTGACGCTGGTGCTCGCCCTCGGCGCACCACGGGCGCTCGCGCAGGGTCAGGCGCCGACCGCGCAGGAGCTCGAGACCGCGCGCACCCTCTACAAGGAAGGCAAGGCCCTGCGGGCACGCGGGGACCTGCGTGGGGCTCTCGAGAAGCTGCGCGCCGCGCACGCGCTCGGCAACACGCCGGTCACAGGCATCGAGCTCGCGCGCACGTACGTCGCGCTCGGGAAGCTGGTCGACGCGCGAGAGGTGTGCCTCCGGATCGCGAGGACCGCCGTTGCGACGGACGAGACGGAAAAGTCCGCGGAGGCTCGCGTCGACGCCGCGAGTCTGGCCGAGGGGCTCAAGGGGCGGATCGCGACGGCGGTCATCGAGATCGCGGGGGTCGCGCCGGACGAGAGCGCCCACCTGACGATCGACGGCGTCGCCGTTCCGGACGTGGCGGAGACGCAGCAGCAGCGGCTCGACCCGGGGGTCCACGAGATCGTGGCGCGCGCCGGCGAGGGCGCCGCTGCCCGAGAGCTGCGCAGCGTGGTGCGCCTCGCCGAGGGCCAGACGGAGAAGGTGACCCTGGCGTTCCCCCCGCCCGGCGAGGCGCCGCCATCGCCTTCGACGACCCTGGATGCGGGCCAGCCGGAGCCGGCCGAGCCCGCAGCGGCGAAGACCTCGTGGTTCGTCCCCGTCGGGGTGGCTGTGGGCCTGACCGGCATCGCGGTGGGTTCGCTGGCGGGCGTCGTGGCGATGCGCAACCGTGACCGCCTCGACGCGGAGTGCAATGCGCAGAAGCAGTGCGACTCCCACGGCGGCGGGGCCGGCGACCTTCAGACCGCCCGCGACTGGGCGGGGGTGTCCACGGCGTCGTTCATCGCGGCGGGGGTCGGGGCCGTCCTGGCGATCGTCGGCATCGTCAAGGCGAAGGCCGACCCACCCTCCGCGCCGGCCGTGTCCGTCTGGTTCGGGTCGGGGTCCGCGGGGCTGCATGGGCGCTTCTGACGCGCTCGGGTCGCGCCGAGCTCGCCTGGTTCGCGACGTCGTCGCGACGGCGTCCTTGCTCGTCGGAGTCGAGGGCTGCGACGCGCTGCTCGGGCTGGGAGACTTCCAGCAGGTCCCCTGCGCAATCGACTGCGACGGCGAGGCGCCCGACGCGGGCCCCGAGCCGGTGAGCATGGACACCGGCGTCGATCAGACCGTCGTCGAGGCGTCGGTGGACGACGTCCTCGATGCGTCCCCCGTCGACGTCGTGGAGGACGAGGGTTCGATCGTCGAGGACGTGCCCGCGCCGCCGGAGTCCGGTCCGAGGGCCGTCTGGCCGCACTGGGCCATGCCCAACCCCGAGGCGTCCATCGGCGGCGACGCCACGGCCGCGCTACCGCACCCGATGACCTACGAGGGGGGGGCGGAGGCGAGCGTCGTTCGCGACGCGGTCACCGGTCTGCTCTGGCAGAGGTGGGATGCGCCGGCGGCGGATATCGAGTCGGCGCGCGCCGCGTGCGGCGCGATCGGGCCGGGCTGGCGGGTCCCGGCGCGCATCGAGCTCGTATCGCTCATCGACTTCACGAGGGCGCCGACGATCGACACGACCACCTTCGTGCTCGAGGCCGGATCCACCGCGTGGACGTCGTCGCCGGTCGCCGTCGACGCGTCTGCGGACGCCCAGCCCTTCTGGACCGTCTCGTTCGCGACCGGGATCGTCGACCGCGGGCCGCAGGCGGCGACCGCCGTGCGCTGCGTGTGGAGCAACCCATGAGCGCCGCGGGTCGCCTCCGGATCGCGGCGGCGACGGCCCTCGTGGCGGGGGTCGCCTTGAGCGCTCGGGCCGACGCGCCGCCCGACCAGTACGAGCTCTTCGGCAGCGCGGCGACCGAGATCCAGGACCACTACACCGGCCTCGTCTGGGAGCGCACCCCCGCGATGCAGCCGTTCACCTACCGGGACGCCCTCGCGCGGTGCGCCGGCCTGTCGCTCGGATCCCGCCCGAGCGGGTGGCGCGTCCCCTCGTACAAGGAGCTCCTCACGCTGGTCGACGAGAGACCGCGGACCACGTACCCGGCAGGCGTTCCGGTCACCACGGCCATCGATTTCAACGCGTTCTCCGCGACGATCCAGGCCCCGTATTGGACGTCGTCCATCGACCCGAACGCACCGGGCTCGGCGTTCGCCGTGGACTTCACCGACGGTCGCGGCAGGACCGAGGACCTCACGGTAGGCCTCTACGTCCGGTGCGTGCACGACTGAGTCCGCAGGCTCGAGCGAAGCGAGAGTTCGGACTAGGGACACCCCTAGAACGGCGTGCCGCGGCTGTCGGCCTCCGCGAGCGTTTGTAGCCCCGCGCAGGCGGCGGCCCCGAGATCGTTCGATTCGGTCGGATCCTGGGCGACGTCGAAGCACTTCCAGGCCGTGTCGTTCTGCGTCGCCAGGAGCTTGCGCGTCCCGCGCAGCGCGCCCCAGTTCCGGAAGGCGCACGCGAAGAGTTCGGTGCAGTTGGTGAGCACCGCGGGCTGACCCGGGCTGCCGCCACGCAGCAGGCTTTGGCCCGGCATGTCGCGCCGCAGCCGCGCGATCGGGGAGGCGTCCCAGATCCCCATCAGGTCGAGCAGCGTCGGCAGGACGTCGAGCTGCGTGAGGGGGGCGTCGCGCACGGCTGCAAGACGCGCCGCGCCGCTCGCCCCGAGCGCCTCGCGCGGGGCGTCGATCCAGAACGGGATGCGGATCTCCTCGTCGTACACCCCCCAGGTGTGCCCCACGGCGCCGCGCTCGCGGAGCTGCTCGCCGTGGTCGCTGGCGAAGACGACGGCGACCCCGGAGCCGCCGGGCATGTCGCGAACGCCGCGGACCAGGCGCGCGACGAGGGCGTCTTGACGGTGGATCGCGTCCTTGTACCGGTTGTGCAGCGGCGTGGCGTCCTTCGCGCCGAACGAACCCGCCTCGGGCTGAAAGGGCGCGTCGCCCTCGTCCACGCGGTACGGGAAATGGGTGTTCGACAAGTGCACGACGGCCACGAACGGCGCGCGCAACCGGGGCAGCTCGCGCAGGGCCACGTCGACGAGCTTGGCGTCGTCGGCGCCGAGCTCGTACGTCGGGTTGGGCTCCAGGTCAGTCGCCGAGACCCGGCGCGACAAGGGGACGCTGTCGAGCCACGTCCCGGCGTTGGCGAACAGCAGATTTTGCGCGGTGAAATAGGCGGTGTCGAAGCCCGCCGAGCGGGCGTACTCCCAGAGCAGGGGCGCGCGGTGCAAGGCAGCGCGCGACGCCGTCGGCGGCAGGCCGCTCCACAGGACCGCGAGCGAGTCCGCGGTCGTCGAGTCGAGCGCGCGCATCTGGGAGAACCCGAACCGTCCCGGCAGGAGGGCGTTCGTGAAGGGGGTCACCGGGCAGGGGTCCGTCGGAACGCTGCAGGCGTCGGTCGCGCGGACGCTCTCCGTCAAGACGAAGACGAGGCTCGTGAGGCGCGGGGCGGCGATCGGCGGCACGGGCAGCGGGTGGCGCGGCCCTGGGTGGGCGCGGTCCGCGCCCGAGGTGCGATTCCAGCGGGCCAGCGCCAGGCGGCCCATCGACGCCAGGTAGAGGACGTCCGGCGAGGCGGCTTGCTCGCCGCCCCCGGGAGCTTCGATCAGAAACGAGGCCACGAGGAGCGCCATCAGGCCCACGTCGAGCGCCATGCGGCGCGTGTTCTGCGGGTCGGCGGCGCCCGTCACCCGCGCGCGGAGAAGCGGGAGGGCCGCCGCGATCGCCACGGGGACGAGGATCGACGCCGCGAAGCTCGCGCGGTCGCTCCAGAGCTGCTGTCCGACGCTCGGCAGCATCGCCGTGCCGACCAGCACGGCCCGGGGGTTCATGTAGGCATGGTAGCGCGCGAAGAAGTAGAGCTGCGCGCCCACGGCCAGGGCCGCGATGAATACGAGAAACGCTCGCGTCCCCCAAGCGCGCCGACCCCCGGCCGCGACGACGAGCGCGCCCCAGATCGCTCCACCGAGGGCCAAGCTCGCCGCGTAGCGCGCGATGACGGGCCCCGGCCAGCTCGCGATCTGCGCGTGACGTTCGCAGACGTCCGTGAGGGCCAGGATTGCGACCGGCGCCCCGACGAGCGCGCGTCCCCGCCAGGGGCTCGGAGCATCCGCGGCGGGTCCGCACGCTCGACCGAAGGGAGAGAGCGGACGGAACACCCGACCGACGTCCCGTAACACCATCGTGACAACCGCTACCGCGAGGGGGGCGCGCGCGGCAAGGTACTCCGCGAATACAATTTTTTTGTGCGCCTCGGGCCAGTCCGCGATTCGGTCCGAGATTTTCGTAACCTTTTGCGCCGCGCGCCCACTCTACTGTGTGAAGGCACGGCGAAGCATGAACCGTGGGGTGCCCCTGCGAATCCTTCCCGCCGTCGACGACGACGACGGCTTGGTCGAGCGCTGCGTCGCCGGCGACCGGGACGCCCGGCGGCGCCTCCTCGATCGCGAGAAGCGCCGGGTTCACGCGACGCTCTTCCGCGTGCTCGGGCCCGGTCCGTACGTCGAGCAGGCGCTGAAGGACAGCTTCGTGTCCGCGTTTCATTCGCTCGCCGCGTATCGCGGCGAGACGAGCCTTTCGGCGTGGATCGACCGCTGCGCCGTCCGCGTGGCGCTCCAGCGGTTGCGCGCGAGGTCGCGGCCGCTGCCTCCCGGTCGGGTGCCCGAAGAGGGCGCGGGTCCGCCATCGACCGAGCGGCTGGTGGAACCGCGCGAGCATCCGCGCCGGATCTACGCGACGCTCGCGTGGCTGCCGCCCAGGGAGCGGGCGGCCTTCGGGCTCTGCGTCCTCGACGCACGGAGCGTCCTCGAGGCCGCCTACCTCACCGGGGCGACGTCGTTGGTCGTGCGGGCGCGGCTCTGGCGCGCCCAGCGGCGCCTCGTGCGCGCCTCGCACGCCGACCTCCCGAGCGCGGCGGTCGACCCGCTGACGGACGCGCAATGGGAGAGCGTCGGTCGCGACGTCCTCACCCGCATGGAGGCGCAGGCCTCCGGCGCGCACGCCGTGCCGACCCCGCCGCAAGGGCGGGGCCGGGGGCTTCGATACGCGACCGCGGCGGTCGCGGTGGCCGCGGTGGCCGCCGTCGGGGTGGCCTACGACCTCGGAGGTCGCCGGGCGGGCGCGCTCGTCCGCCTCGCCACTACGCAGGGGACTTCGACGTTCACCGTGGGCGACGCGTCGCTGCTCGTGGCGCCACAGTCGCTCGTCCTCGTCGGGGGCGACGACGATCGGGGTATCGACGTCGTCGTGGAGCGCGGCCAGGTCGAAGTCACCGCGCGAGGGGCCGTCGTCGTGCTCCGCGACGGCGAACACTGGACCGCCCGCCCGCCCGCCGGCTTTCGCAGGGCCCCCTGACGCTAGTTTGCATTCATGCGCATGAAGAGATAGATACACGGAGTGACCGACGTCGCCCCGTCGACCTCGCAGCGCTGGGAGCTCTACCGCGTCCTGTCCGAGCCGGCGCGTCTGCGTCTGCTCGCCCTCGCGAGCGAGGAGGAGCTCAGCATCGGCGAGATGGCCGATCTGCTCGACGAGAGCCAGCCGAACGTGTCGCGCCACGCGTCAGCCCTGCGTCAGGCGGGCCTGCTGCGCGACCGGCGGGAGGGGACGCGCACACTCGTCCGGCTCGCCACCGACGCCGCGCGGGATCCCGTCGTCGCCGACGCGCTCGGGAGCGGGCGGGCCCTCTGCGAGAAGGACGGGAGCCTCGCGCGCGTGGCCGACGTGGTGCGTGCGCGGGACGCGGCGGCGCGCGAGTTCTTCTCCCGGCCGGCGAGGGGCGCCCACGCCGACGCCACGCCGCGCGAACTCGGCGCGTATCTGGCGGCCCTCGCGACGCTGCTGCCGCGACGGGCCCTGGCGCTCGACGCAGGCACCGGGGACGGCAGGATGCTCGAGGCCATAGCGCCCGTATATGACCGCGTCGTCGCCGTCGACCGATCCGAGACGCAGCTCGCGAGGGCGCGCGAGCGCGTCGGGACGCGAGGCTTCGCGAACGTCACGCTGCTCGCGAGCGAGCTCGACGCGGCGGACCTCAAGACCGCGTTGGGAACGGGCGCCGACGCGGTCTTCGCGTCCCGCCTGTTGCACCACGCGCCGCAGCCGTCGCGCGTCGTCGTGCAGCTCGCATCGCTCTGTGCGCCGGGGGGCGCGCTTGTCGTCATCGACTACGCGAAGCACGACGACGAGTCGATGCGCGAGCAGGCGGACGCGTGGCTCGGCTTCGAGGCCGCCTCGCTGAGGCGCTTCGCGCGGGCCGCGGGCCTCGAAGACTGCCGTGTGACGGCGATTCCGTCCGCGCTCTGCGGCGACGGACCGGACAAGCACCTGCCGTGGCAGGTGATGGTGGCGACGAGAAAGGGCAAAGATCATGGCGGATAGCTACAAGGTCAAGGACATCGGCCTCGCGGAGTGGGGTCGCAAAGAGGTGACGATCGCCGAGAGCGAGATGCCGGGGCTCATGGCCCTGCGCAAGGAGTTTGGCCCCTCGAAGGCCCTCAAGGGCGCGCGCGTCGCCGGATGTCTTCACATGACGATCCAGACCGCCGTTCTCATCGAGACCCTCATCGAGCTCGGGGCGGAGGTCACGTGGACGAGCTGCAACATCTTTTCGACCCAAGACCACGCGGCTGCCGCCATCGCGAAGCGCGGTATCCCGGTCTTCGCGTGGAAAGGCGAGACGGAGAAGGAGTACTACGACTGCATCGATCTGCAGCTCGGTGCGTTCGCCGGCGGCCGCGGGCCGAACATGATCCTCGACGACGGGGGCGACCTGACCGCCGTCGTGCACGAGAAGTACCCGCAGCTCTTCTCGGGCGCCGATCCGATCCGAGGCCTCAGCGAAGAGACGACGACGGGCGTTCACCGCCTCTACGAGATGGCCAAGAAGGGGACGCTCCGCGTTCCCGCGATGAACGTGAACGACAGCGTCACGAAGTCGAAATTCGACAACCTGTACGGGTGTCGTGAGTCGCTCGGCGACGGCCTCAAGCGCGCGACCGGCGTCATGTTCGCCGGAAAGGTGGCGGTAGTCTGCGGGTACGGGGACGTAGGCAAGGGCTGCTGTCAGTCGCTGCGCGGGCTCGGCGCGCGAGTGGTGGTGACCGAGATCGATCCGATCTGCGCTCTGCAGGCGGCGATGGAGGGCTACCAGGTCTCGACGATGGAGGAGATGGCGCCGATCGCGGACATCGTCGTGACGGCGACCGGCTGCATGAATGTGGTGCGCGGCGATCACATGCGCGCGATGAAGGACCAGGCCATCCTCTGCAATATCGGCCACTTCGACTGCGAGATCGACGTCGCGTGGCTCGAGAAGAACCCCGAGGTCCGCGAGGAGAACGTCAAGCCGCAGGTCGACCAGTTCGTGTTTCCCGACGGCAAGCGGCTGACGCTCCTCGCCCGCGGACGCCTCGTCAACCTGGGCTGCGCGAACGGGCACCCCTCGTTCGTGATGTCGTCGAGCTTCTCGAATCAGACCATCGCGCAGATCGAGCTCTGGCAAAACCACGGCAAGTACCAGAAGCAGGTCTACACGCTGCCGAAAAGGCTCGACGAGAAGGTCGCCGCGCTCCACTTGCCGAAGCTCGGGGTCAAGCTCACGAAGCTGACGAAGGAGCAGGCGGAGTACCTTGGGCTATCGACCGAGGGGCCGTTCAAGCCGGAGCACTATCGGTACTGAACGGTCGGGACGGGCGTCCTTCTCGCGCGGCCGTTCGAGGAGCGTGCGTGGCTCGAGCAGCCTCGCGTGAGGACGCTCGAGGAGCGCGCGTGGCTCGAGCAGCCTCGCGTGCGGACGCTCGAGGAGCGCGCGTGGCTCGAGCAGCCTCGCGTGAGGACGCTCGAGGAGCGCGCGTGGCTCGAGCAGCCTCGCGTGCGGACGCTCGAGGAGCGCGCGTGGCTCGAGCAGCCTCGCGTGAGGCCGTTCGAGGAGCGTGCGTGGCTCGAGCAGCCTCGCGTGAGGCCGTTCGAGGAGCGTGCGTGGCTCGAGCAGCCTCGCGTGAGGACGCTCGAGGAGCGTGCGTGGCTCGAGTAGCCTCGCGTGAGGGCGCGCGTGGCCCCTGTAGTCTTTTTCCGCGCCCGCGCCCGCCTCAGAGGCCCACATCGCGCCGCGCGGCCTCCGCGAGCTCCTTCGCCCACGCGCGGATCCGCTCCTCGCGCGGGCCCTCGAGCATGATGCGCAGCTTCGGCTCCGTCCCGCTCCACCGCACGAGCACGCGCCCGTCCGCTCCGAGCGACTTGGCGACCTTGGCCGTCAGGTCGGCCAGGCGCCTCATGTCCTCGAGCGGCCGCCGCTCGGGCAGGACCACGTTCTCGAGGATCTGCGGCACCCTCTCCATCGATCGCGCCGCCAGATCGCTCAGTGGACGGCCCGTTCGAAGCATGAGGGCCAGCACCTGGAGCGCCGCGAGCATCCCGTCCCCGGTCGAGGCGTGATCGAGGAAGATGAGGTGGCCCGACTGTTCGCCGCCCAGATTGTAGCCCCCCGCGCGCATCGCCTCGACGACGTAGCGATCCCCCACCTGGGTCCGGATGAGACGCGCGCCCGCCCGCGCCAGCGAGTGCTCGAGCCCCAGGTTGGACATCACCGTGGCGACCACGGTCTGCTTATGGAGCGTCCCCTCGGACGCCATGCTCGTCGCGCACATGGCGAGGACCTGATCTCCGTCGACGATCTGTCCCTTCTCGTCGACAACGATGACGCGGTCGGCGTCGCCGTCGAGCGCGATGCCGATCGCCGCGCCGCGCTTCACGACCTCGGCGCGCACGTGCTCCGGATGCAGCGCGCCAGCCTCGCGGTTGATGTTGACCCCGTTGGGCTTGACGCCGAGGGCCGTCACCTGCGCGCCGAGCTCCTGGAGCACCAGCGGAGCGACCCGGTACGCCGCGCCGTGCGCCGCGTCGACCACCACGCGAACGCCGTCGAGCGAGAGGCTGTGCGGGAACGTTTGCTTGAGAAAGACGACGTATCGTCCGCGCGCGTCTTCGAGCGTCTGCGCGCGGCCGATCCCGGGGCCGGTGGACCGCTTTCCGAGGAGGCGCTCGTCGGTCATGAGCCGCTCGATCTCGACCTCGGCCTCGTCCGGCAGCTTGAAGCCGTCCCCGCCGAACACCTTGATCCCGTTGTCCTGGTACGGGTTGTGGCTCGCGCTGATGACGATCCCGGCGTCCGCGCGCATGCTCACGGTGAGGTGCGCGATGGCCGGCGTCGGCATCGGGCCGCAGAGCATCACCCGGCCGCCCATCGCGCAGACGCCGCTCGCGATGGCTTGCTCGAGCATGTAGCCCGACAGGCGCGTGTCCTTGCCGAGCAGGATCCGCGGGACGTGGCTCCTGCCGCGCCCCGCCACGAAGGTCACGGCCCTCCCGAGCTGGATCGCGAGCTCGGGCGTCATCGGGTGCTCGTTGGCGAC
>Ga0070735_10003014_pt1 | contig 14917 bp, 13 predicted proteins | sample Coa_R1_FD_66443 | JGI IMG/M metagenome (GOLD analysis project Ga0070735, IMG submission 66443) | Surface soil microbial communities from Centralia Pennsylvania, which are recovering from an underground coalmine fire - Coalmine... | ecosystem: Environmental > Terrestrial > Soil > Unclassified ... | reverse complement strand
CCACCTGCCAGACGACGATCGCCGCGATCTCAACCGGATTGCCGTCCGCGTCGTTGACCTTCAGCCGGTTGGTCTCGAAGTTCCGCACCCGGACGCTCACGCTGCGACGGCGCGTCAGCGGCACCACCGACCACAATCCCGGCCGGCGTACCGTGCCGACGTAGGACCCGAAGAACTGCACGACCTGGCTCTGTCCCGGGGGGACGATGACTAGCGTGCTCAGCACGACGACAAAGACAACGATGGGAAGCGCCGTCCAGCCGTCTGCTTGAGCCTTCACCGCCCCGTAGGTCAAGGTGGCGCAGCCGAGCAGTATCACCATCCCGAGCCAGCCACTGACCATGAATGCCTGCCGCTCTCGAATCGCCACCCGTGCCCCGGCGTGCCCGACCGGCTCGGCGGCGACCGCTGGCTGTTCTTGTTGGCTCATTCCTGCCTCCATAAATGTGATATCTATTAGATATCACATTTATGGAGCGAGTGCAAGCTGGTTGGGGACGTCCGGAGGTGATGTGTACAACCTGGAGCGCATCTGGCGGCGCGGATGCCGTACCTTCGGGAGGGAGCGGTGTGAATTCTCTACCCGGGCACGAAGAATACTGCGCCGACTGCCGGTGGGCAGAGGCGTGCCTTCCGTTGTCTGAGCTGAAGGCGCTGGTGATGAGCCGCGGCAGCCTGGAAACGGACTATGGCTGGGACGTGTTCGGATTCATCGCCGAGGCGAAGCGGCAGTTTCGTCGAGCCAGGTCCAATCGATGTCCGTCGCTCGACCGGGTACGTGAGGCAGCTGCGGCCCTCGCTCCTGAAGTCGACTTCGAGCATGTGAGCTGATTGAATGCTAGGCGGCGAGGTAGACGTCCATGTAGCAGGTCGGATACTCCACGACGCCAAGCACCGGATACACCTGGTCGCCGACCTCGAGTCGGTCGCCAGCCTCGATCGGTCCGATGCGCGCGGCCTCCGGCCAGATCGCCACGATCTTCCACCCGGCGTGCCTGATTCCGAAGCGGTCCTGCATCTCGATCAAGGGCACAGGATGGAGCAGCGCGCCGGCAAAGCGCTCTGCGCTTAGCTCGTACGGCTCTTGGTCCACCCGCGGTTGCTGGCGGGTGTGATGAACACGGATTGGCACGCGATCACAGATTGCCATCGCGACACCTCCTGGAAATCCCTGGGTGCTGCGCCGAGGATAATGTCGGATCAGCGGAACACCCACTTGCACTGTATGCCCTGACCGTGCTCCGCAACATCGGGCGTCGATCCGATTTTCCAGGTTTCGGAGCCCTATGCGTGGAGGCCCCACCCATCCGCGAAGGATGGGCGGGGCCGTTTTCCTGGACTCGCGCGACGTTACTTCTTGTAGGCGTGGACTTTGATCGGCTTCGGAATGGCTTGCTCCAGCTTGGGAAGCGTGATGGTCAGAATGCCGAGATCATAGGTTGCCTCGGCCTTCTCTCCGACGACCTCGAGGGGGAGCGTGAAGACCTCTGCGAACTCCTCATCGACAAGACCGTGCCAGAGATACGCGGCATGCTCGTAGGTCGGAATCTCACACGTTGCCTTTATGGTGAGCTGCCTCCCCACGACCTGCACGTTGACCTTGTTGATGTCGATGCCCGGCATCATGAGCTGGACGATGTATGCCTTCTCGGTTTCGAGCAGATTGCTGTACCGTCTGGTGTCAAAGAATCGCTCGAACCGGGTCGGGAAGACGAAGCTCTCCCGGAAGAGCTGATCGATCATATCCGGCAGTCTGGTCAGGCTGAACTCCGGCTGATAGCGGGTGGGTGCGTTGATCATGGGTAACATCCTCCTTCTGGAAGTCCCAAATACCAGGGAAGGGGCAGAGAGGCCGGAGTAGTCCGGCGCGCGACCGTCCGTTCTATCTCCGTCTGATGACCTGAGGGCATCGTATGACTTTCGGCCTCCCGCCCTTCTCCCTGCATCCTCACCCTATTCCGGCCGCGGCCAATCCGCTATCGGGTGTCCACCTGATATTTCTCGCGCGGAGGACCGATGGCGGTGTCAGCCATCTGCTGAGCGCCGATGAGAGATGCGAAAGGAGGGCCACGACTGCTCGTGACCCTCCCGAGATCTTGGCGGGATTTACATCACACCCCTGCGGGGGCCAGTGTGCGCTCCAGGCTCTTCGCCACGAGGGCGGCCTCCTCCACCAGGCGATTGGAGTAGCCCCACTCGTTGTCATACCAGGCGAAAACTTTGACCAGGTCGCCGTCGACCACCTGGGTGAGCGAGAGGTCCACGATCGTCGAGCGTGGGTCGGCCAGGAAATCGGACGACACCAATGGCTCGTCCGTTACGCCGAGGATGCCGTTCAGCTTGGGTCCGGCCGCGGCCTCGCGGAAGGCTGCATTGATCTCTTCGGCAGATGTCTTCGTTTTGAGCAGCACGGTCAGATCGGACACCGAGACGTCGAGCGTCGGAACGCGGAGCGCGATGCCGTCGAAGCGCCCGGCCAGCTGCGGCAGGATCTGGGTCGTGGCGCGTGCCGCTCCGGTGCTGGTGGGAACGATATTCTGCGCTGCGGCCCGGCCTCGCCGGTAGTCCTTGTGGGGGCTATCCACCAGCCGCTGGTCCGCGGTGTAGGAGTGGATGGTCGTCATCAGCGCCTTCGCCACACCGAACTTCTCGTCGAGCACCGCCATGACCGGGGTAATCGAATTCGTCGTGCAGGAGGCGTTGGAGATGACACGGTGCAGCTCCGGGTCGTACTGTGACTCGTTGATGCCCAGCACGAAGGTGGGAGCGCCCTTTGCCGGCGCCGAGACGACCACGGCTCGCGCGCCCGCCGTTACATGGGCCTCAGCCTGCTCCGCGGTCTTGAACCGTCCGGTGGATTCAATCACGATGTCCACACCCAGCGCCTTCCAGGGGAGCTGCGTGGGATCAGCGATGGCAAGGAAGGGATAGCGCTTGCCAGCGATGACGATGGCGTCTTCCTCTGCCACGATCTCGCGCTCGTCACGCCCATAGACGGTGTCGTATTTGAGCAGATATGCCATGTTGGCGACGTCTGCGATGTCGTTGATGGCGACGATCTCCAGCTCGGGGAAGCGCTCGGCAAGCTTGAATACCTGCCGCCCGATCCGGCCGAAGCCGTTGATCGCTATGCGTGTGGTCACGGTCTAACCTCCTAGCGGTCTGTCTGATGGTGAGGCTGGGCCGTCATGCAACCATCTGGCGTCGACTGAAGCGCTCTTACGCGCTTGCTGCGTCCGGAATGGTTCCGATCCGGTCAACCATCACCAGCCTATCTACGCGGTGCAACGCAGGCTATCGAGCGCGCGACCGATATTCCGCGTCTCGGGAACCTATGTCACCCGGCAGCGGATGTCGACTCAAGGACCAGAAGTGGTGGGAGAACGAGAATCGGGCATCGCAGGCGGTGGATGAGCTCACCGGCGACGGCACCGATGATCACTTCACGGGCTGCCGTTCGACCGAGGCTCGTCATGACGACGTCCGTGATGCTCCGCTCGGCCACCAGAGCCGCCAATTGATCGACCACCGGCCCGGTGCGCACTTCCACCTCTGCCGGCGCCGAGGCTGCAGTGGCGACAGATCGCAGGTACCGCTCCGCTTCGGCCCTGCCATCGGATGCGGAAGGTGGGGCCGCCCTGGTGAGCACGTGAGCCAGCGTGAGTGGGGCAGACCACTCCGCGGCGAGGCTTGCACCCAGTGGAACTGCGAGCTCGGCCAGTGGCGATCCGTCCAGCGGGACAAGCAGGCGCCGCCGCTCCGGTTGCGGCAGCAATGCCGCGTCTGGCCCCACATGCCGGAAGAGAATGGGGACCGTGCTGCGTATCATCGCCCGCCAGGCAATGCTGCCGTGCCTCCAGCGCTCGGCGGCGCTCAGGGCATGGGTAGCGATGGCAATGGCATCGGCGGCATACCGGCCGGCTGCCGCGTCTACTGTCGATGCCGCGTCTACTCCCCGCAGCGCGTGGTCCTCCACGGCGATCCCTTCGCGCCGCAGCTCTGCCGACAGGGTCGTGAGGTAGTCCTCGCCATCGAGCTGCTCATGCTCGGTAGCGACGTGAACGAGAATCAGCGTGCCGTCTCGGCCGGCGAGTCGCTGCGCATCCGGGAGGACCGAGGCAGCGAAGTCGGTGCCGTCGAGTGGTACCAGAACGCGGCGCATGGATTACTCCTCGTGTCGGAGCCGCGAGTGAAGCACTGTTCCGTATAGTTTCACTGTACGTCCGCGAGACATCGGCGCCTATCGGATGGATACCGGAGATCTGCCGGCTCGCCACCTGATGCCGGCACTCGGCGATCAGAGAGTAGGCTGGGGTGATGGGTGCAGATATGGCGGTGCTGGCCGCGCCGCCAGAGGCGGTGGCGGTCGATGGCTTGCGGGTGGTGCGTGGTGGCCGGGAGGTCCTGCACGGACTGACGCTCGCCATCCCTGCCGGCTCGATTACCGGATTGATCGGACCCAGTGGATGCGGGAAGACGACCCTGATGCGCTCGATCGTCGGCGTGCAGGTCGTGGCGTCGGGACGCGTTACGGTCCTGGGACTCCCGGCCGGGAGTCCCGGTCTGCGCCGGCGGATCGGCTACTCGACGCAGTTGCCGGCGGTCTACGCGGACCTGACCGTTGCCGAGAATCTTCGTTACTTTGCCGCGGTGCTGGGAATCGGCGCCGGCTCTATCGACCGGGTGCTGGCGGAGGTCGGCCTGGAAGTCCAGCGCCATCAGCTGGCCGGCAACCTCTCGGGCGGACAGCTGTCGCGGGCCAGTCTTGCCATCGCCCTGCTCGGCGACCCGCAGCTGCTGGTCCTTGACGAGCCGACGGTCGGTCTCGACCCGGTGCTGCGCGATGACCTCTGGGAGCTGTTTCACCGGCAGGCGACCGGCGGTGTCACCTTGCTTGTTTCCAGCCACGTGATGGATGAGGCGGAGCGCTGTCCGCAGCTCGTTCTGATGCGAGATGGCGCCATCCTGGCTCATGAGACGCCTGATGCGCTGCGGTCGCGGACCGGGACGGCCAGTCTGGAGCAGGCGTTTCTCTACCTGATTCGCGCGGCGCTGGGAGAAGCGCGGTCATGAATCTGCGCCGTACCCTGGCGACGACCCAGCGGATCTTCGGGCAGCTGCGGCACGATCGGCGAACGGTGGCGATGATGATCGGGCTGCCGGCGCTGCTCATCATCCTGATGCGGTATGTCTTCAACTCCCAGCTGGTTTTCGAGCACGTCGCGCCCTCGCTGCTCGGCATCTTTCCGTTCATCGTGATGTTCCTCATCACCTCGGTGGCGATGTTGCGCGAACGGACGTCCGGAACGCTCGAGCGGCTGATGGCCATGCCGATCGGCAAGCTCGACCTGCTGCTGGGATATGGCCTTGCCTTCGGTACCTTCGCGGTGATCGAGGTCGCGCTGGTAACGGCGCTGGCGGTGACCTGGCTGGGACTGACGATCGCCGGGCCGCTGGCGCTGTTGGTCCTGGTTGCCACCCTCGACGCGCTTCTCGGCATGGCACTGGGGTTGTTCGTCAGCGCCTTCGCGCGCACCGAGTTTCAGGCCGTGCAGTTCATGCCGCTGATCGCCGCGCCCCAGATCCTGCTCTGTGGGCTCTTCGTCGCGCGCGATCAAATGGCGACGGTGCTGCTCTGGCTCTCGGATGTGATGCCGCTTTCATACGCGGTCGACGCGGTCAAGATTCTGGCGGCAAGCCCGACTGTGACGGCTGAGCTGGTGCGCGACATCGTGGTAGTGGCGGGATGTGTCGTGCTCGCGCTCACGCTGGGGGCTACCACGCTGCGACGCCGCACGCCGTAACCTGGCAGGGGCCGCCGAGACCTCACGGCCGATGATGCACGGTAGCGTTTCGGGCCAGGACATGACAGAATCGGCACATGGTGGGTGGGCCGACCGCTGCGATTCAGATCGGGGGCCTGACGAAAGACTACGGCTCAGAGCGCGGCCTCTTCGATCTCGATCTCGAGGTCAAAGAGGGCGAGGTTCTCGGCTACCTCGGACCGAACGGCGCCGGCAAGACCACCACGATTCGGCTGCTGATGGGGCTCATCCACCCGACCGCCGGCTCGGCGCAAATCTTCGGGCTCGACTGCCAGCGACAGGCGGTCGAGGCGAAGCGGCTCGTGGGCTATGTGCCCGGTGAGCTCCCCCAGTTCGGCGGGCTGCGTGGCAGCGAGATCGTGGCCTACATGGCTGGGCTGCGCGGTGGGGTCGATGACAGGGTGGTCGCACGGATCTGCGAGCGGTTCAGCCTCGATCTCGCGCAGCGCTTTCGCGAATACTCACGGGGCACCAAGCAAAAGCTGGCCATCGTGCTGGGTTTCATGCACCAGCCGCGGCTGCTGATTCTGGACGAGCCGACCGGCGGCCTCGATCCCCTCAACCAACAGGCGTTCTACGACATGTGTCGCGAGGTCAAGCACGACGGCGCAACCGTGTTTCTCTCGTCCCACATCCTATCGGAGGTCGAGCACGTCAGCGACCGCGTTGCCATTCTGCGCGCCGGACGGCTGGTAAGGACTGCATCGCTCCACGAGCTGCACGAGATGCGGTTCCATCAGGTCGAGATCGAGTTCGGCGGCGATGTGCCGATTGCCGCGATCCGGGCCGCGGCGGGGGTTGATCGCTTGGAAGTCGACGGTCATCTCGTGCGCTGCATCGTGCGCGGCAGTTTCGAGCCGCTGCTCGAGGCGCTCGCCGGCTCGGAGGTAACCAATCTCACCAGCCACGAGCCGAGTCTCGAGGAGGTTTTCCTGACCTACTACCGCGACGGCGCGTCCGAAGCGCCGGCGGCGGTAGAAACCGGGAGCTGACGTGCTCCGGATCGCGTGGCGGCTCCAGCGCGCTGGTGTGATCGGCATGAGCGCCTTCGGCGTGGTCTACGGCTATATCCAGGCCGCGGCCTACGGGAAGGCGGCAGGCGCCACCGCCGCCTCGCGGATCGCACTTGGCCACCAGCTGGAAGCGTTCGGGCGGACTTACAGCTGGATACTGCCGCTGCCGGTTCGCGTCGATACCGTATCCGGATACGTCCAGTGGCGCATCTACGGCGCTCTCCCGTTCCTCTTCGCGATCTGGGCACTGATAGCGGCCACGGGCGCCACCCGCGGTGACGAGGACCATGGGCTGGTCGAGGTGTGGCTCTCCTCGCCGGTCGGGCCCGGCCGGTATATTGCCACCCGCTTCCAGGCTTTTGCCCTCGCCGCGCTCATCGCGGTCGTCGCCACCTCGGCGACAATTCGTCTGACGATCGCCGGTCTCGGCTACTCCCTCGACCTCCCGGCGGTAGCCGGCGATTCGGTCGCGCTGCTGGCGCTCACCCTGGTTTGCTACGGGCTGTGCATGGCGCTTGCACAGTTCGCGAGCCGTCGCGCCTCAGCGGTAGGGCTGTCGGGGATTGTGCTGGCCGTGCTCTTCTTCGTCAATAGCCTGGGCCGTACTGATGCCGGTCTGCGGGCGGTGGCCGCCGTCATCTCGCCGTTCTACCACCTCGATCGCAGCACCCCTCTGACGCCCGGCGGAGCGTTTGATCTGGGCGCGACGATCGGGCTGTTCGCGGGCGCATTCGTGGTGACCGCACTTGCCGCCTGGCTGATGACGATTCGGGACATCGGTTCTCCGCTCCTCCGGCGAGGACGGCGCGAGCACGCGGTGACGCATGTTCCGGCACGCAACCGTCTGCTCCGCGTCCCTGTGCTTTCAACGCTGTACGAGCGGCGGCTTGGACTGCTCGGGTGGACGTTGGGAGCTTCGATCGGCGCTGCCTACATGCCGACCGTCGGCCGCTCCATCGTGGACCTCTCAAGCAAAGGTGGGAGCTTCGCGGCTTACCTGGCGGTCGTCGGCGGCAGCGATCCGTATGTCGCCCTGACCGGCTACATCTGGTTCGGTGTCTTTCAGCTCGCCCTCGTCGCCCTGGCCCTGATCTGGGTGGCACGCTGGTCGGCCGACGACAGTGAAGGGCGGCTGGAGATGGAGCTCAGCGCGCCGGTGTCACGCAGGTGGGTCGTGGCCGAGCGCGCACTCGCCTTCGTTGCCACCGCGGTGGTCGTCATCACGGTCAGCTCGGTCGTGCTCTACCTCGCGGCCGCCGCCGACCACATCCACATCCACGCCGATGATCTGGCCGTGGCGTCCGTGGCGTTACTACCGTTCGTGCTCAGCTTCGCCGCCATTGGCGCCGCACTGACGAGCCTCGTGCCCCGCGCCGCCATCGCGGTGCTGGCCACGATCGCGTTCCTGAGCTACTTGATCACCGAAGGTGGCCCGCTGTTCAAGTGGCCGGACTGGGTGATGAAGCTCTCGGTCTTCTCCCTTTACGGCACCCCCCTCACGCGCGGGATCTACTGGACCGGATTCTGGATCTTGCTCGCCATCACCGTGGCCGGCTTTGGCGCTGCAACCCTCCTGATGGAGCGCCGCGACGTGGGACGGTAAATGGTTTGCCGCAGGGCCTTCCACCGGCCACCATGAGAGGATCCATGCGGACATGCGTGTTACCATGCCGGCATGTCTGGGGTCAGTGCAGATCCGTCTCGTGAACGATGAGGATCACGCGGCATCATGATTCGTCCGCCGAAAGGAGAGACCGTTGCCCACCAAGACCCGCACCACGGCAACCTCGCGTCTGGGCGGCTGGCTGCCCTGGGATCAGGACGCTCTGCACGCGTGGCTCCAGGATCTCGGGCAACAGGCGGAATCCAGCACAGAGCCGCAGCTCCATCCGGTGATCGGAGAGTTTCGGATGCTCATCGAGCAGGACCCGATCGTGCGTCTCTACCTTACCGAGATGATTCGCCAGGTCCCCACGAGCGGGAAGTACCGCAAGCACCACCTCAAGAGCGTCGATCAGATGCTGCAACTGATCAATGCAGTGCTCGGACGAGCACCGGAATATGACCACACGGCAATGGTTGGAACCCCGCTCAACGCGATTTTCGACTGGTGCATGGGGACGCCCGCGGGCTTCGGCGCGTTTCGCAACGACGCGATCAACGCCATGCTCAAGAAGATTCTGACCGCGTGGTGTGAATTCTTGAGCAGCGAGCAGTCGCTCTATGTCCTGAACGAGACGCCTCGCGGGTGGAAGTGCGCCGCCGCTCAGCGAGCCATGAAGATGCACGAGTACGAGTACGATCCCGACGACCAGTACTGGGGATTCACGTCGTGGAACGACTTCTTCACGCGGCGCTTCAAGGATGGCCGGCGCCCGATCGCCGAGCCGGACAACGACAAGGTGATCGTCAGCGCCTGTGAATCGACGCCATACAGGATCATGGCCCAGGTCAAGAAACAGGATCGTTTCTGGATCAAGTCACAACCCTACTCGCTGCAGGACATGCTTGCCAGCCCCGAGCTGGTGGATCAGTTCGTCGGCGGGACGGTTTACCAGGCCTTTCTCAGCGCTCTGAACTATCATCGCTGGCACAGCCCTATCTCGGGTACTGTCGTGAAGGCGTTTGTCAAGCAAGGAACCTACTACTCGGAAACGGAAGCGGAAGGCGAGGACCCGGCAGGCCCCGACGATTCGCAGGGGTACATCGCCCACGTGGCGACGCGGGCGATCATCGTCATCGAGTGCGACGATCCTTCTATCGGATTGATGGCCGTTATCCAGGTGGGGATGTCGGAAGTCTCCTCGTGTGTCATACGGCCTGAGATCAAGCCCGGACACCCCGTGAAGAAAGGGGATGAGCTGGGCTGGTTTCAGTTTGGTGGCTCGACATACTGCCTGGTCTTCCGGCCCGGAGCCATCGCGAGCTTCGCCCTGCAGGCCATCCCCGAGCCGTATAATCCGCGTGCGCCGCTCGTTCTCCTCGGCACGCCGATCGCCACGGCTTCGTAGCCCGGTTACCTGCCGCTCAACGCCTCCTGCCATGGTACCCTTGCGCCCGTTCTCAATACCGAGTTGGAGTAGATGCGGGCCGCGAGCCAGTTCGCGGCGCCAATGGCCACGAGCATCAGAACGATCGCGACCGCCACCTGCCATGCCGTGGCATCGCCGGTCGCCATCCGCTCCGGCATCAGCACTGGGGCCAGGAACGGGACCAGGGACAGCAGGGTGCTGGCAAGGCTTCCCGGATCGGGCAACACCACGGCAGCACCGACCACATAGGCCACGACGAGCACCATGGTGATGGGTAAGGAGGCCAGCTGCACATCCTGAACTCGGGAGACCAGCGAGCCCACGGCTGCAAAGAGACTCGCGTAGAGCGCGAAGCCCAGCACGAACCAGAGGAGCCCGCCGGCAACCACCTCTACCCCAAGAGCAGGAATAGTCACCACGTGCGTCCGGGCAATGAGGATCAGCCCCACCGCTCCGATGACGGCGAGCTGCAGGAAGCCCACGAGTCCGATGCCCGCCACCTTGCCTGCCAGAAGCTCGCCCGACCGAACGGTAGCCAGCAGTATCTCGATGATCCGGCTCTCCTTCTCCTCCGCGACTCCTTGACTCACCTGAGTGCCGTAAACCGTGAGAGAGATGTAAAGAATGATCGCCACGATGAGGCCAATTACCAACTGTTGCGTGCGCTTGGGAGTACTTGGCGTGAGGCTCTGGACGTGGATAATAGCGCCGGCCACTCTCGCCTCCACGGTGCGAGGGTTCAATCCGTGGGCGACCAGTTGCGCCGTCAGCGCTTCCTGCTTGACCACGCCGCTCAGGGCCGCCTGGAGCGTCGTATCGAGCTGATTCTTGACCAGTACGTGGGGAGAGAGTGCGGGCCCTCTCACCAGGACATCGAGCCGGCCGCTGCGCACCTGGCTCTCACCGGAGGCTTGAGTGGAGACCTGCTGAATTGCGATCTCCAGACCGAGCCCGCGCGCCGCGCGGCTGAGCGGTTGAGCAAGGACCTGCGCCGGCCCGGTGAATCCGACCGTCGTGACGTTGGTCCCGGTAGTGAGGACGCGGGTCTTCAACTCCACACCGCCGATCAAGAGGAGAACGATCAGAACGGTGGTGATTCGGAAGACTCTGCTCCTCACCCGGGTCACGAGCTCGCGCCGGGCGACCAGGTAGACGCTGCGCATAGAGTCAAGCTGCTGCCGGCGGGACCCAGGTGCGGTCATGCCGGCGGCTCCTCAGTGACCAGGTGCCGGAACAGCTCGCTCAGGCTCGGGACGTCCTGTGCAAATCCCCGGACCGGACCGGTGGCGAGCGCTGCCTGTAGCACTGCTTGATCGTCGATACCGGGCTCCAGCGCGACGAGCCAGCGGGACCCATCAGTCCTTATAACCTTCACGCCGGGAAGGGCATCGGTCCAGCCTGGCGCTGCGCCCGGAGCATCGATCCAGAACCGCTCGATGTTGGTCCGCCGCAGCTCATTTACGGTACCGCACGCCACCATCCGGCCATGCGCGATAATGCCGACCCGATCGCACAGACGCTCGACCAGGTCGAGCTGATGGCTGGAAAAGATAACCGGGATGCCGGCCTTCGCTCGCTCCCGCAGAACTGCGCTGAGCACATCGACCGCAACCGGGTCCAGGCCCGCAAACGGCTCGTCGAGCAGCAGGAGGTCGGGAGCAAAGACCAGGGCGGCAGCCAGCTGAACACGCTGCTGATTGCCGTGGCTCAGGGCCTGCACCTCGTCATTGGCGCGAGTGGTTAGGCCAAGCCGTGCCAGCCAGGCATCCGTTCCCTGTTCGGCCTCCGCGGTCGGGAGGCCATGCAGCTCTGCCAGGTAGACGAGCTGCTCGCGAACTCGCATTTTCGCGTAGAGGCCCCGCTCCTCGGGCATGTAGCCAAAGCGGCGGCGCATCACAAAGGAGGTCGGACGTCCTTGCCAGCGTATCTCTCCTGAGTCTGCCGCCAGGACGCCCATCACGATGCGCATCGTGGTCGTCTTCCCCGCGCCATTGCTGCCGACAAAGCCGAAGACCTCACCTCCCCGTACGCTGAAGGTCAGATCGTGAAGCGCGACGACAGCTCCAAAGCGCCTGGAGATACGGTCGATCTCCAGCAGCGCGCTGTCCACGCCCTTTTCCTCTAATCGCTCTACCGTCACATTCGGGAGTATACTTCCTCCCTTCCCGCCGCTATCCGTTTCCTTCGCGAGGCAATCATGCGGCGATCCATGGAAATGTCGTGGCCTGGCATGGTGCCGTCGAGCCGGCGTGCCATGCCGCACCGTGCAACCGGGAGCGCCCTGGTCGTGTGCCCGGCTTCGGGCGCCGAATGGCCGTACCTGGCGGTGGCTAGATGAGCACCTCGTGCAGGGGACGGCGTGGCGTGGGACGCTGCTCGGCTCCGTAGCCCATGCGGAGCATGAGCTGCGGGTAGCCATGCCGGTTCAGCAGCTGGCGCAGCCTCGGACGCAGCTCGTCGACCTCGATCGGCTGGTTGAGAAATGATGCGGAGACCCCCGATGCCTGGGCACGCAACAGCACCCGCTCCAGCGCCTGCCCGGCCGCCAGCCAATCGTATGGCGTGTCCGTGTCGGTTCCGAGGACGGCGAGCGCTGGAGGACCGGTCACGTCCGGGGACGGGCGCGATCCCTGCTTTGCTTCGGTGACGTCCGATAGCGACTGCGGGGAACCGAGGAAGGTCTTGAGGTCTGCCAGCCCGGAGGCGTATCCGGGAATGCCATCCTGTCTACGGGTGCGACGGGGATGGGCCCAGGCGGCCAGCTCGCGCCGGTAGCGCCGATCCTCCCAGAGCATCACCTCGGCGCCCGAAATCAGCTCGGCAAGCGCCGCTTTCTGGCCATCGTCGGCGACGACATGGAGCCAGGCGCCTTCGTCGTCCGCCTCTCCCTCCAGCGCGGCCAGCAGCGCTGCCGGCACGTCGCGGCGCTCGAAGGGGCGTCGGCTGGTATGCCGTCCGGGGATGGCCTCGAAGAGCAGTCGATCCTCCGCGGATGGCTCCCACCGGGGCCGCACCCAGACTCTGGCAAGGAGGTCATCGTTGCCGCGTTCCGGGAACAGCTCGACCACGTCCTCGAGGCCGAAGCGGCGGAGTGCGATGCGCAAGTTGAGCAACGCCGCGCCGCAGCTGATCGTCAGCTCGCGGTCGTCCGGATCGATCACCGGCAACGCCCGCGTGCGGTCGGCGTACAGCTCGACCGCCTCATCGCCGGCGGCGAAGAGCCAGGGCTGCGTGTTGTGGGCAGACGGCGCCAGCACCGCGTACTGCAGTATGAAGTGGAGCTGCTCCGAGAGCGGGCCTGCCGCCGGGTAGTCGTTCTCGTCCAGCCGCCACCCTTCCAGACCAGGAGCCGGGAGCGGTTCGGTCCCTTCCCGATGCGCTGTGGTCTCGGTCGTCACCTTCGCCTCCTCAGACTTCCTCTGGAACCATCTGGATGGCGCCGCAGGGACACTCCGTGGCGCAGATACTGCAGCCCTTGCAGAAGTCGTAGTTGATCTCAAAGCGCTTGCCTGGGCCGAGCTTGATCACGGCATTGTCCGGGCAGACGCCGAAGCAGTTATCGCACTCGAAGCAATTGCCACAGGAGAGGCAGCGGCGCGCCTCGAGAAGCGCGGTTTCGGCGTCGAGCCCGCCGACCACCTCCTCAAACGTGGTTTCGCGCCGGACCCGATCCAGTGTCGGCTGCACCAACTTGTCGGCGTCGGTGTAGTACCAGGTGTTGAGCTTGTCGAAGCCGGCCAGTTCGTGTTTCGCCGGAACGATGTGGGCCGTGTCCCGCAAGTAGGCGTCGATGTGGTGAGCCGCCTTCTTGCCGTGCCCTACCGCGACGGTGATCGTGCGCTCCGAGGGCACCATGTCGCCGCCCGCGAAGATCCCCTCGTGGCCGGTCATCATCCCGGCGTTCACCTTGACGACGCCGTCCTTCGAGAGCTCGACGCCGGGGATGCGCTCCAGGACGCCGGTGTCGACGTTCTGGCCAAGTGCCAGGACCACGCAGTCGCCCTCGATCGTCTCGTACTCGCCGGTCGGCTGTGGCCATCCCTGGTCGTCGAGCCGCATCTTTTCGACCGTGAAGCTGCCGTCGCTCATCTCCTTGATGGTCCGCAGCCAGTGGATCGTCACGCCCTCGTCGAGCGCCTCCTGCACCTCGAAGTCGTGCGCCGGCATCTCCTTGCGGGTACGGCGGTAGACGATGATCGACTCTCGCCCCAGCCGCTTCGCGGTGCGGGCCACGTCGAGGGCAGTATTGCCGCCGCCGTAGACCACGACCCGGCGACCCAGCTGTGGAGGCTCGGACTCGGTCTCCATGCGATGGAGCAGGCTGATGGCGTCGACGATGCGACCGGCATCCGGAGCCGGTATGTCCACCCGCTTTGCCAGGTGCGCCCCAATGGCGACGAAGCATGCATCGTAGCCTCCGCGGGCCATCTCCGCCGGTATGTCCTCGACCTTCCGACTCAGCTCCAGCGTCACGCCCATGTCGAGAATGCGCTGGATCTCGGCCTCGACGACGTCGCGCGGCAGGCGGTACTTCGGGATCCCGAATCGCATCATGCCGCCCGCTACCGGGCCGGCTTCCACGATCGTTACCTCGTGCCCGAGGCGCCGCAGATGGTAGGCCGCCGACAGCCCGCTCGGGCCCGCGCCGATGACGAGCACGCGTTTCCCGGTGGGCGGCGCGTCCACCCCGACCTTCCAGCCCTGGGCGAGGGCGAGGTCGCCCAGGAAGCGCTCCACGGCGTGAATGTTCACCGCCTCGTCGAGCTGCGCCCGGTTGCAGGATGTCTCGCAAGGGTGGTAGCAGGCGCGTCCCATGATCGCCGGTAGCGGATTGTTGACCATGATCTCCTGCCAGGCGGCGCGGTAGTTCCCTTCCTCCGCCTGGTAGAGCCATGCCTGGCAGTTCTCGCCGGCGGGGCAGGCGTTGTTGCAGGGCGGTAGCCGGTCAACGTAGACCGGCCGCTCGGTCCGCCAGGAGCCGGTGCGGTTCGCCAGGCTGCTGCCAACGTCGAGTGTGATGGCAAATGGTTTGTTCATACGTTTTCTC
>Ga0070735_10003013_pt1 | contig 14918 bp, 15 predicted proteins | sample Coa_R1_FD_66443 | JGI IMG/M metagenome (GOLD analysis project Ga0070735, IMG submission 66443) | Surface soil microbial communities from Centralia Pennsylvania, which are recovering from an underground coalmine fire - Coalmine... | ecosystem: Environmental > Terrestrial > Soil > Unclassified ... | reverse complement strand
AGCCGCAACTCTCGCGCGCCCCGCCAGCCGTCAGGCATCTGCGGGCGTTCTACTGCCCGCATTCACTCTCTGGTGGCGCGAGATCGTCCGCTTCTACCGCCAGACCAGTCGCGTCATCGGCGTGCTCGCCTCGCCTCTGGTTTTCTGGCTGGTCATCGGATCCGGATTCGGCACCTCATTTCGTTCCGGCGGAGGTCCCGGCCAGCAGCACTATCTCGATTACTTCTACCCAGGCGCGCTCATCATGATCGTGCTCTTCACCTCGATCTTTACCATGATGTCTGTGATCGAGGATCGCAAAGAAGGCTTCCTGCTCTCCGTGCTGGTCGCTCCCGTCCCACGCACGGCGATCGTCCTCGGCAAAGTAATGGGAGGAACCACGCTCTCGGCCATCCAAGGCATGATCTTTCTGATCTTCGCTCCTTTCGCGGGCATACACCTCAATCCCGTGCAGATCCTGCTGGTCTTTGTAGTCGTATTCCTGGTGTCATTCGCGCTCACGGCTCTGGGATTCGCCATTGCCTGGCCGATGGACTCCTCCCAGGCCTTTCACGGCATCGTGAACTTGTTCTTGATTCCTTTGTGGCTCGTCTCAGGAGCGCTCTTTCCGCTCACCGGGGCTTCCAAATGGCTGCAGGTCATCATGCGACTGAACCCGTTGACGTACGGCGTTGAGGCGCTCCGCAGCTTGCTCTATCCCGGCATGACCACGCTGTTCCCCTTGTCATCCGCGATGGCGACGTTGCTTCTATTTTCACTGGCGATGTTCGGTCTCGCATTTCTGATGGCCAACCGCCGCAGCACGAGGCCCGCCGCTTGATCGCCGGAAACTCGATCGCCGAGCAGTACGCGTTCTTCCCCGCTCTGAACGCCTCGCTCAACGGAGCCAGCGCAGCGCTGCTGCTCACCGGACGCGTCCTGATCGCCAAGCGCCGTATGGCCGCCCACCGCGTCTGTATGATCGCAGCCGTAGTCGCTTCAGCCCTGTTCCTGGCCTGCTATTTATTCTTTCACTTCAAAGTTGGAAATATTCTTTTCCTGGGTCAGGGCTGGGCGCGCCCCGTCTACTTCGCAATTCTAATTTCGCACGTAATCCTCGCGATGGTGATTGTTCCGCTCGCGATTGTGACCCTGAACCGCGGCCTCCGCGCCCGTTACGACAAGCACCGCGCCATCGCCCGCTGGACCTGGCCGCTATGGATGTACGTCTCCATCACCGGCGTGATCGTATATTTCATGCTCTACCAATGGTTCCCGCACAGTTGAACTCACTGCGAAGCCGCGGAGGCACGGAGAAGAATTATTGAATTTTGATCGTTGATTGTTGAATGAAAACCCGTGCGGCGCCAGTCTTCTGTTTTTCACTCAACAATCAAAAATCAACAGTCAACATTGCCTTTCTCTGTGCCTCGGTGCCTCCGTGGTGAATTGATTCTTATGTCGGTCCTGAAGCTAAAAATCGACGTCTCCGGTACGGTAGGCGACGCGGCCTGGAAAGAAATCCGCCAATTCGAGCAAATCCAGTCCGCCGACTTCGGCCCGCAATTCGGCAGCGGCGGCCGCTGTAATCATCCCCCCGACGCCCCGCATGCCAAGGGAGAATGGATCGGCGCCGAAATCCGGCTACAGACGCCGCTTCTGGCCCAGTACGCCATGTCGCACTACCTCGAACAAGAGCGCATCCTCGACGCGGATGTTGAGTAAGGATATGGAGTAAGAATGCGTAATTGTTCTTTCCGGATTCGTACTCGGAGTGTCAGGGACTGAGTACCTGGGGACTGAGTACTGGGTACTGAGTACTAATCTGCTATATTTCCTCAATCGGGGCCCAATGTCTGTCCAATCCGAAAACTCCATCTCCACACCCGACCAACTCGTTCCAAAGCCCAAGCGCAGCATCTCGCCCACGCAGAAACTTCTGTTCTTCGTCACCGGTTGGCTGATCGTGCTGATGCCGTTTCTGTTCTGGTGGAACACCTGGTTCGGCCGCCATCTCTCCGACCAGCAAATCACCGAATACCTGCACGACGACAAGAAACCGCGCCACATTCAGCACGCCCTGGTTCAACTAGGCGACCGCATGAGCCACAACGATGCTGCGGCCAGGCAGTGGTATCCCGACCTGGTTCGCCTGGCGGGCAATCCTGTGGAAGAAGTTCGCAACACCGACGCCTGGGTCATGGGCCAGGATACGTCTTCCGCCGCGTTTCACGACACTCTGCTGAAAATGCTTCAGGACTCTTCACCGATGGTTCGCGGCAACGCCGCACTCTCGCTGGTGAGATTCGGCGACGCCACCGGGCGCCCGCAGATTGTCGCTCTTCTCCAACCCGCACAGATCACCGCTCCCGCGGCAGGCAAAATCGTGGACGCCGACCGCCCCGGCACCGCGATCCACCAGGGAGGATTGATCGCGAAACTCACGCCCACCGATGCATCCCAGCCGATGGACGTCCGCTCTCCGATCCCGGGACGAATCCGCTCCGTGCCGCTATCCGGCGCCACGGTGGCCGCCGGGTCCGAACTGGCGATCATCGATCCCAGCAGCGAACAAGTCTGGGAAGCCCTGCGCGCTCTCTATCTGATCGGCCAGCCCGACGACCTCGCGGCCATCCGCCCCTACGAGCGCGATCTCCCCGACATCTCCAACGTCGTCCGCCAGCAAGCGATAGAAACCGAGAAAGCAATTCAGAAGCGAGCATCAGCACAGTAGTACGGCATCCCGCCGGCTGTCGCGAGCGTCCTCGCCCTCACCGCCGGTACCGGCGAACAGCCGCCAGTTTTCTGCCACAATCATTCGCGCAAGCAGCGAGGTCAGCAATGCCTCAAAATCTAGGCTACGTATCCTTGGTAGTTCGCGACTACGACGAAGCCATTGCCTTCTTCACTCAATCCCTGGGATTCGTTCTCATAGAAGATTCCCCCTCGACAGACCGCCAAGGCCGCGACAAGCGCTGGATCCTGGTAGCGCCGCCCGGTTCGCAAAGCACCAAGCTCCTCTTGGTAAAAGTCTCTACTCCAGAAGAAGCCAGCCGCATCGGCAACCAGACCGGAGGCCGCGTTTTCCTCTTCCTTCACACCGATAATTTCTGGAGAGACTACCTAGCGATGACGTCACGAGGGGTAAAGTTCTGCGAGACACCGCGCGAGGAACCGTATGGAACTGTTGCAGTGTTTGAAGATCTCTACGGCAACAAGTGGGATCTATTGCAGCTGAAAACAACAGAAAATGCTGGCACCCTTAATCAGAAGACGAATACTGATAGCTAAGAGCTAAAAGCTAAGAGCTAGAAGCTAAGAGCTAATAGCGATCTTCAAATCGCCATCACTCCGACTTCCTTCTCCACTTCCGCGGTATCCACCATCGCAATGGCGTCCCACGGACAGCCGTCGAGGAAGCACCCATCCGGCCCTTTGCTGACGCACTTCTTGCATCCGATGCAGAGGATCGGATCGATCTGAATGCGCCCGAACGGCGGATTGTCTTCATCCGGCACCCAGAACATGCAGTCTTCCACTGGGCAATACTCGACGCAGGCAGGCGAGCCGGCGCACCCCGTACAACACTCGGTGATCACCGCCAGTTCTTTGGGTTTCTTCTTGCGAGGAGTGGCAAGTCCCTTGGACTTGGGTTCAAACTTGAGCTCGTCGGGCACCATCCCGACGGCCTTGGTCGCTCCAGGTGCAGCAGGCATGCGTCGGATTATACCTCAAAATGCCCGCCGATCTTAGCCTTTGGCGCGTCTGCCCCGTAACTTTTGGCTCTTAGCTCTTAGCTCAAAAAAGCGGCGGAAGCCTCATGCTCCCGCCGCTTCGTGTTCCGAATTTAGCGTCCGAACACTCTACTGATGCTCATGCTCCTCGTGTTCCTGATGTTCATGACGCCACTTCCAGTATTCACGCTGCCTCTTGCGGTTGAGGCGGTTGTAATCGACATACGCCTCATGCCGCTCGTCCAGCCAGTGGCGGTAGGCTTGATCCTCGCGCTGGTCCCAGTTGTGGTAATCCTTGTGATAGGAGTCATACACTCTGTCTCTATGTTCCCGCTCTTCCTGCTCGTGCCTTTCATGATCGTCTTGCGGCCCTGGCATCGCCATGGCCCCGATCGGCGCCATCAGAGCCGCCGACACAAATAGTGAAGCCAGAACCTGGTCCCTACGACGCATAATTTATCCTCCCGAAGCAGCTGATTGATTAGCCTCCGTTGGATGCCACGCCTGAGAGCGATGGTTGGAGTCGAATCGCTTCGGGTATTTCCCGCCACCAAAATAAAGGGCAACCTTCTTCCCTCTCAAAAAGACGGGGTCGTATCCGCACCGCTGCGCCACAAGTTTTTCAGTCAACAATCAAAAATCAACATCAGCAATATTCCTGTAGGATGTACGCTTCGTGGACCGCTTTGTTTCGTTGACGATTTTCCGAACCGCAGCCTAGCATGAATTGGAAAGGAGTCTGCTCGTGATCGGCCAGGTTCTCGGCCATTGCCGCGTCATCGCCAAGATCGGCGAAGGTGGCATGGGCGTTGTTTATCGCGCCTATGACGAAATGCTTCACCGGGACGTGGCGGTCAAAGTCGTCAAGAAAGATGCCGGGCTCGACGCGTCCTCCAGCCAAAATCTGCTCCACGAAGCGCGCGCCTCCTCTTCCCTGTCGCATCCCAACATCTGCACTATCTACGATGTTGGCGAGACTGACGGCGAACTCTACATCGTCATGGAGTTGGTCGAGGGCAAGTCTCTGCACGCCATGAGCTCAGGCGCGGGATTGCCGGCCGAATCCGTCCTGCGCTACGCAGTTCAGATTGCCGCCGCACTCGCTCGTGCGCACGACCGCGGCATCATCCATCGCGATCTCAAAAGTTCGAATATCGTTGTCACTCCTGACGGCCTCGTCAAAGTGCTCGACTTCGGACTCGCCAAGCGCGTCGGCAGCGGCCTGCTCGACGCGCCCACGATGTCATTCTCGACAGTCAACACCGCATCGAGCGTAAGCGGCACGCTACCCTATATGGCTCCCGAAATTCTCCGCGGGGACACCGCCGACGCTCGCGGCGATCTCTGGGCCCTAGGCGTTGTTCTTTACGAACTCGCCTCCCGACGCCTGCCCTTCGAAGGACGCACCGGGTTTGAAATCAGCTCCGCCATCATGCGCGAGATTCCCAAGCCGCTCGGACCGCCGGTGCCGCCAGGCCTCTGGGCGATCATGCAGCGTTGTCTCGCCAAAGAACCCGCGCAGCGTTACCAGCGCGCCGGCGAAGTGCAGGCCGCCTTGGAAGCCGTTCAATCCGGCGCCATCGTTTCACCCCAGCCCCCTCCGGATGAAAGCCCGGGCCCGCCCCGCGTGTCTGTCATGCACACAGTCCACAACGTGCGCGTGAAGAAAGGGGATTTTCTCCTTCTCGTCGGCACGGTCAAAGGCGCTTTCATTCTTCGCTCCAATTCCCAACGCACTCGCTGGGAAGTTGGCGGCCCCTATTTCCACGGCCACGCTGTCTATTCCCTGGCTTACGATGGGCGTGGCGGCCAGCGCCGGATCTGGGCTTCAACCTCAAGTTATTGGGGTACGCTTCTCCGCTCAAGCGACGACTTCGGCAAGAGCTGGACCAACCCGCAACAGGCTCCCATTCGCTTCCCCGCCGATACCGGAGTCTCGCTGAAAAATATCTGGCAGATCACGCCGGGACCGCCCGACGATCCCAATCATCTCTATTGCGGCGTCGAACCGGCAGCTCTGTTCGAAACCCGAGACGCGGGTGAATCCTGGTCCCTGATCCGCGGCCTCTTCGATCATCCCCACCGCCCGCGCTGGATGCCCGGCAACGGCGGCCTTTCCTTGCACTCAATCGTGCTCGATCCTGTAAACCAACAGCGAATGTACGTCGCAATCTCCGCCGGCGGCGTCTACCGGACCGACGATGGCGGATCCACCTGGACCGCGCAAAATCACGGCATCCGCGCCCTCTTCATGCCCGAGAAGTATCCCGAGTTCGGGCAATGCGTCCACAAGATCGCGATGCATCCCAGCCGTCCCGACCGCCTGTTCCTGCAAAATCATTGGGGAATTTATCGCAGCGACAATGCCGGCGAGAGTTGGACCGACATCGCGAACGGTGTCCCCTCCGATTTCGGCTTTCCCATCATGGTGCATCCGCACAATCCCGACTGCGCCTATGTCGTCCCGGTCGAGTCGGAAGAATTCCGTTGCGCCTGCGATGGCCGCCTCCGCATCTACCGCACCCGCAATGGCGGATCGTCTTGGGAGCCTCTGATGCGCGGCCTCCCACAAAAACGTGCGTATGAAACTGTACTACGTGATTCCTTAGCGGCCGACTCCTGCGATCCCCTTGGACTCTACGTCGGTACCCGCAGCGGACAACTCTTCGGCTCGCGTGACGAAGGCAAAAACTGGCATAAGATTCTCGAAGGCCTGCCCTCCATTGTCTGCTTGCGCACCGGGATCGTTGACGAGGGCTCGGTCATGCCCGTGCGTCCCACGCCGAAAGAAACGCGCGCCGCGGTACCTTCCTCGCACTCTTCAAGTCGGCAAAAATCGCGCAGCACGAAAAGCGCGAAGAGAAAGACCACCAGGAAATAATCGTGCCCATCACGTTCCACATTCCCGGCGCACTCCGCGAATTCACCGCTGGCCGCAGCACGGTCAAAATCAACACTTCTCCCGCGACCGTCGCGGACGCCCTGAGCGCCCTCTGGACGCTCTACCCCGGCGTTCGCGACCGCGTCGCCGACGAGCAAGGCCAACTCCGCCAGCACATCAACATCTTCGTAGGCCGCGAACACATCCGCTACACCGGCGGCCTTGCAACGCCGGTCACGGACGGCTCAGAAGTCTCTATAGTCCCAGCCGTCAGCGGAGGTTGAGTCACAACTTCGCTCTGTCCGTGATTGACCTGCCAGCGAACTTCTCTGTCATTGAATCAAAGTGGAAGAGCGGCCCTTTAGGGCCGCGACAGCCATACCGAATCCATTGGGCTTTAGCCCCTGTGGTGGTTTCCCGCAGCACCTCGTTGTCAACGAGGCACTCCGCTCCGCGATTAAATTATGGACGATCCGCGAAAAACTCCATCACCCTCGCGATCCCCTCCCGAAACTCTCTCTCCGGGGTAATCAGACTCGACACCAAATATCCGTCCCGTGGAAAATCATAAAAATGCCCGGGATGCACTACCACCGCTTTCTCCCGCACCAACGCAATCGCCAACTCCTCATCCGACCGCGTCACCGGAACCCGCAGCACCGCATACCAACCGCCTTCCACACTCAGCCGCTGACAAGCCTGCTGCCCGGCAAGCTGCCGGTCCAACTCAGCCAGATTCTTCCGCACTCGCGCCAGCAATTGTCGTTGAATATCTTTTCTCTGGTGCAGCAGCCCAGGCATCGCCCACTGCACCGGAGCATTCATCGACAGATAGGTATCGGAAATAACCTCCAGCCGTCCCATCGCCGCCGCAACTTCCTCCGGCGGGCCGCTCGTCACCACCCAAGCGACTTTCATCTGTGGCAGCGCCGAAATCTTCGATAACCCGCTGAGCGTGAACGTCAGCACCTCCTGATTCCCCGCAAAACTCGCCCGAGACGCATCATCCAACTGGTAATCCAGAAAGACTTCATCCACAATCAACGCCAACCCATGCTCCCGGCAAAACGCATTCAGCAACGGCATCTCGTCCGCATGCACATACGATCCCGTCGGATTATTCGGATGCACCAGCACCACTCCCCGCGTCCGCTTCGTCACCGCTTTCTCCAGCGAGGGAAAGTCCATCTGCCATCCGTGGTCATAAATCAGCGGATACGGCACCAGCTTCACATCCTGCAAATCCGCCAGAAATTCAAACAGCGGATAACTGGGCTTCGGCACCAGTAGTTCATCCCCCGCATTGCACAGCAACCGGAAGACGAACGAATATCCCTCGCTGGTGCTGGTCGTCAGGACGATCCGCTCCGCATCCAGCCCGCAAATCCCGTGCGCCGCGCGGTAATACTCAGCCACCGCCTCCCGCGCCTCGCGCAACCCTTTCGCCTGCGGATCGTAATCCAGCGCCCGCGGCGACCCCAGCGCCTTCAGAATCGCCGCCGCATCATATTCCAATCCCACGCGCGTGGGATTCGATGCCGTCAAATCGAGGATATCCTTGCCCGCAGCGCGCACTTCTTCCACCGCCTGTGTAAACCGGTTCTGCGCCAACCGCCAGTTCGTTCGTTCCGAAAACATGGATGGATTCTATAGGAAGGAGTTGCTGCTCGAACTCACTTCACCACAGAGGCACAGAGTCACAGAGAAACAATCGGAAAAATTCTTCTCCGTGTCTCTGCGCCTCCATGGTGAAAAATGGGGAAAAAGGAAAGGCGTCCCCAAGGGGACGCCTCCATGGGGAACGAAAGTTCTATCCTCTCGGTGGCCGCGCCTCACTCTTTGCTACCACCGGCTCCGCCTGCCCGCTCACGCTATCTCGGGCATCGCTCCGCTGCAAGCTCGGCCAGTCGCGAATACCAACCGCGGGACAAATCAATCCCTTGCCCACAGGCCGCAACAATTGCCGCAAAGTCTGCACGCCATAAAACAATCCCTGGCCCGAATTGGCCGCCACAATCAGGTGCGATTTATCGGAGAACAGCAGATAGCCGTCCTCGCCAATAACTTGATCGGCCCTTAGCCCATTCCGCGCCAGGAACCGCCGCACCCGCGCATCCTGCAGCCGTGCCAGCACGATCGCCCCATCTTCGGCCTTGCCCGCCGCCTTCATGCCCAGGATGTCGAGCTTCATCCCAGACTGATCCTGGACCTCTTCGGCCAGCGTCTCAGCGGCGATGCGATCCTCCGACTGATGTCCCAGCAGCACGAAAATCCTGGTGCGCGGACCCACCTCAAACCCGCCATCGCGCATCTGCACTTCTTTCGGCGCAGGCTCGAGGATTAACGCCCGGCTATCCGGCGAATCCAATGCCATTACTGCTGGCCCACAAGCCAGCGCACATGCCAACATCGCTAAAAGCTGCTTTTTCATGGAACCCCTGCCCACGCTGGGCTTTATTGTAATGCTACCTGACTCGGGCAATATGCCAAGCATAAACCTTTCTACTGTTTTAACCCGTCAATTTTTGTAATTCCTCTGTCATTTTTCTGTCATGAAAACAATCACCTCGCAAATGCTTCTTTATTCACAACATACGGCATTTTCGTCACATCTCCGCCGTAACTCTCTTCCAGCACATCGATCAATCCCTGGGCGCATCGGCCCGCCATTCCTTTATCCGGATCGGTCGACAACCGCGTAATCCTGGCCGCGCTGGCAAAATGCGGCATCAGCCGGCACCGGTCCGCAATCGTCGGATCGCGCAGCGGGGAACTCAGCGGTAGCGGTTCTTTCTCATACACGTCCAGCGCCGCTCCCGCAATCCAGTTCTCGCGTAATGCCCGTGCCAATGCGGCCTCGTCCACCACTGGGCCGCGCGACGTATTGATCAGATATGCCGTCGATTTCATCCATCCCAACGTCTCTTCGTTGAACAGATGATACGTCGGCGTCTCGCTCTCGCCCTTGCGCAGCAGCGGCACATGCACGCTCACGAAGTCCGCACTGCGCAGCGCCTCTTGTAACGGCACATACTTGATCCACGGCTTTTCCTTGACCAGCCCTCGCACGTGCCGTAATTCCTGGATCTCATCAATCGTCTTCACGAACGCGTGATTCTGATACGCCGGGTCGTAGCACAGTACATTCATATCGAATCCCACGCACTTCTTGATGAATGCCAGCCCGATACGCCCGGTTCCAATCACCGCAACCGTCTTTCCTGTAACCTCGTCTCCCAGGAACGGCAGGTACGGATGCCAGAATCCCCACTGGTTCTCGCGCGTCAAGCGCTCGGCCGCCCACATCTTGCGTGCCAGTGCGCCCAGCATGAAGAACGCAAATTCAGCGGTCGCTTCCGTCAGCACATCCGCGGTATGAGTGAATGGCACCTTGTAGCGGTTTGCGTCTGCGCGATTAATGTTGTCAAAACCCACCGCGATCTGCGCCACCACCTTCAGCTTCCCTTTTCCCGCCTCGAACACCTCTGCGTCAATCTGGTCGCGCAACGTCGTGATCAGCCCGTCGATGCCCGACCGCACCCGGTCAAGAATCACACTTTTCGGCGGCGCTTCCGGATGCGGATACACCTCGACGTCGTACCCGCGGGTGCGCAGCAAATCAATCGCTTCTCCGATGTCACAGGTGGCGAACACACGAAATTTCTTCTCCATGACGGGAACGTTCTTTCTTCAGGATCTTGCAGACGCAATTCGAGCCTGCACCCACGGCAGGCCCTGCAATAATCATACGCGACGTAAACATTGGAAGGGGAATGAGGAACACCAGCGGAGTATCAACGGTGGTCCCCGCGGACCTATGAGGGATCGTTTAACGAGATCTTCCTTCGCTCAGCGTCTCCCCGCTTCTTGGCAACCCACTGCTCCAATTCCTTCGCCAGCGCCGTGAGCTTTTCAGGATCCCGCTCGTTCGCGATCCGGTGGCTAAGATCCTTCAGTTGGGAATTCTCTTCCTCATTCACCCCACACCTCTGGCAAAAACTTAGGCGGTCTTCTGCAGCCGGTTTTTGATCTGGCAATCGCACACAAACAACGGGACGGTCCGCGTCAACTCGGTGCCGCACAGCGAAAACGTCGTGGGTGTCCCGGTCATGCATCGCCCGCAGTCCGGGCATATGGGATGGATGGCAGACCGCAAGGTTTGCTTTTCAAAAAACTCCAGAATTGAACGGCGAACCTCTTGCTGTCTTTCTGGGGAGAAATTCATCGGTACATTCACCTCAACCAGGCTGGCTCTGCAGGACGGCGGGGCCTCCGGTTTCGCGTAGCCTCTGGCAACTCCGCGTTATTCCAAGCTAAACAGATGGGGGTGCTCCGGTCTGCCCTGAATCGAACACAGCTATGTCCGCTGTGCGACATCCCAGAAATGACTGGTTCGCCTGTCAATTTTCAAGCTTTTCGCCCGCCCGAACAAAACAAGAATTCCTCGCGCCGTCATAACTGTGGAGTTATAATCCCCCCATCATCACATCATCGATCTGCCAGGCATGAGTCCGTTATTGCGCACTGATTCTTAAATAGATGTTTCACCAGGCAAGATCATGACTGTTCTGCCATCACTTACTTGTTCGATCTGCGGAAAATCCGTTGCGCCGGAGTCCTGCAAGCTCGATGAGCACGCTGCCCCGGTTCACAAACACTGTTATCTCCGCAGGAATGATCTGGCCCACGATCCTGCCGGCGACAAAGCTCAGCCCCCCTCGGCTGGTTCAGGATTGCCCAAGTGACTCCTGCCGCCGCCAATCCCAGCATTGAAACAAGAGGTTGCATGACCAGTATTCCCTCGCGAGCGTCACTGAAATCGGCTGCAAAATCGGACCGTTCATCCGTCAACGGACAGCCACCCGTCGGGAACCTCATCCTAAAGAACCTCGGACGCAAGGAATGCGCCGACATCTTCCCTTCCCTCGAATTCGTCCGCCTTCGCCTGCACCAGGTCATGCACGAACCCGGCGCCGTCATTCACTCCGTCTATTTCCTCAATGACGGCATGGCCTCCGTCCTCAACGTGCAACCGGACGGCAAAAGCGTTGAAGTCGGCCTCATCGGCAAAGAAGGTTTTGTCGGCGTCCCCGTGATTTTCGGCTTCAAGACCAGCGCAACCCGCATCATCACCCAGGGAGACGCCTCTGCCTACCGCATCTCTAGCGACGTGCTGCGGCGCGTCCTCCCCACTTGCCCCAGATTAAAGTTGGAACTGGAACGATTCTCGCTTCTCCTCGCCTTCCAGTCTTCCCAGCTGGCCGCGTGCAATCGCCTGCACGATGTCGAAGAGCGCCTGGCCCGCTGGCTGCTGATGAGCTATGACCGCATCGGCAGCAAGACCATGCCTCTTACCCAGGAATTTCTCGGACAGATGCTGGGCGCGCGCCGCACCAGCGTCAGCGTCGCTGCCAGCATTCTGCAGAAAGCCGGCATGATCACCTACACCCGCGGCAACGTCACCATTTCCAACTTCGACAAGCTCCGCCAGGCCGCCTGCGATTGCTATGCCGTCATCCAGAACCAGACGGAAAGCTGGCAGAACGAAGCCCGGTGATCCCCCGCAGCATCACTTCTCTGCCGCGTGATGGTCGTAGCTGATCACCCGCGTAATCTTCCACGCCCCATCCTTGTACTGCCACAGATGAATGAACTGCCCCTCGCCCACGCCTTCGGTATCGTCGTGCCCGGGATGGTGAAAGCGATGCACTCCCACCTCAAGAGCGCCGTACCCCTTCATGGGATAAACCTTCAGCGTCCCGGGGACGAGCTCCCGCGTAACCTTCCCGCATATATTTTTCTTCACGCTCTCGGTTAAAGCAGCCGCTCCCGACGTCAATCCGCCCTGGTCGTGGTAGAACTCCACATCATCCACAAAAAAAGATTTGAATTTCTCCAGATCGCATTTGTTGTACGAGTCGAACAGTGCAGCATCTAGCGCCGTCACCGCGCGCGTTAGTTCCTCCTGGTTCTGAATCTTGTCCAGGGGCGGCACAGCTTGAGCAGCGGAAGAATAGCCAAACACAACCGGCAACAGACACGCAATCAGGCACAACGTAAGATGTCGAGTCATGGCATCTCGCTTTCAGTAAGGATGGGTGGCGCTGAAAGCGATACGAGATTCAGCATTGGAATGTTCCCCGCATGTTATAGCTCTCAAAGGCGCAGCAAAGGCTCGGCCAGCGCCTTATTTGCCCGCCGCTTTGGTCAGCCGTTGCCCTTCGAGCCAATAATAGAATTCCTCAATCCAGTGATCGCTGGTCGTGCCCTGCTTCTTCATGCCAAACCCGTGGCCGCCCGCGCTATAGATGTGAACTTCAGGCTTGTTGCCCACGGCCTTCAGTGCCTCGTAGAACTTACCCACCGCCTCGCCGGCGAGGCCATCATCCTCCGCCCACGCCATAAAAATCGGAGGCAGCTTCGCCGGGATCGCCGGCATCACTCCGAACGGGCCTCCATAAATGGGCGCCGCAAAATTCGGACGCGCCGCCGCATCCTCCTGCAGCAGCACTCCGCTGGTGACCATCGCTCCCGCCGAAAAACCTAAAAATCCAACTCGATCTGCTGCGATTCTCCACTCTGCCGCGTGCTGCCGCACTACTTTCAACGCCTGAATCCCGTCAGCAATCCCGTACTGGCACGCCACATCCATATTCAAATCCGCCGGCATGCCCTCGCCTTTCTTCTCCTGCAGGCGGTACTTCAGCAGGAACACCGCGATGCCACGCTCCTGCAGCCACCGCGCCACATCCGTGCCCTCATATGTCATCGCCAGCCGGATGCACGCGCCACCGGGCGCCACGATGATCCCGGTTCCGGTCGCCTTCGACTTCTCCGGCAAATAAACCGTCAGCGTGGGCGTGACCACGTTCGCCACGATGGTTCCGTACGGCGTGTTCTCCACGGTCGTTTCCTTCTGCGTCCAATTCTCCGATCCCGGAGCCACTCCCGGCCAAATGTTCATCGTCTGCGTCTGCCCGTGCACCCAACAAGCCGCGAGAAAGATGAATCCGATCACGCCCGCCCTATCGATCCTCGTCTGCTCCACATTCCTCTCTCCGCATTCATGATTGATTGGCTGATTGATAATTCATGATAGTTGATTGTTGATTGTTGATTCACGACTGCTGATTGCTGCCTGCTGAGTGTTGATTGCCGATCGAAGCCGCGCCGCCGGTTCGGGAGAGACCGGAGACATTACCGACCTACTGATCTGCGCTCCCATGTCCCGGTTCGAACGAAGTCGTGGCGAAAACGGACAAGACCACCAATCGAGCTCGCCCGCGCGATCCGCTGGCATTTGGCGTAGTGGGCGCGTTCCTTATAGCAATTGCGTTAGTGGCAGCCTACTGGCCGGCCCGCCGAGCCACGCGCGTCGACCAGTACGGCCGCTGCGCCGACCGTCCAAGGAATGATAAGTGATAGAAGTGTCGCACATGCTTGTCCAGGAGAGACCTTTGACCGTGCGCTGACGATAAAATTTGCCCGAAGCCCAACCAGGCAATCTTTTGTCTTCTGTCAACAATTGCCCTCGACCGTCACAATTCTACACGGGTGTATACTCTCTGCATTCGAAACGCCCGACATGAAGAACTTCCCTCGGGCACTCGCTCCCAGGAGCAACAAGATGCGGACCCGGACACTTCTTCTCTGCCCCGCCGTTGTTTCGCTGTTTGTGACTACACTTTTCGCGCAGATGCAGACCCGGACGATCGACTTCGAGGATTTTGCCGGACCGAGCCGGTTCGACGCCGCGCAGCCTCCCGTGCGCGCGCTTTCCGCATCCGTCTCTGGCGGCGAGGTGCTGCGCAATCCGTTGCTCGCGCCCACTGGGAAAACTGCCGTCTACGGAACGTCGTTCGACTGCTCGGGATGTTTGCCAGAGATTTCCATTCACTTCAATCAAACGGTTTCCGATGTGCAGATTTCTCTCCATAGCGCGCACGTTCTTGAGGTTTCCTACGCTGCGGAGGACGAACAAGGCGAATTGCAGAAAGTCATTTTGCTGGAGGGATTCCGTCCCGGAGCGGGAGCGCTGAAATTGCCCTTCCCGAAGATCCGTCAGGTCACGATTCGAGACAACGCGCCCGATTGGAGTCTCACGATGGACTCCGTCAGCTTTGCCACGGGAAGTACTCCGATTTTGATCGACCCGGTGGTGGCACGGCTGTTGAACGGACCGGCGGTCACGACGAACGTAAACGCGATTGCGGCTGCTACTACCGGTATCGTTCAGGGCGCCGCGGCTGATGGCACTGCGCAGGTGGTGCTGCGTATCCCCGCCGCAAACGCTGGCCAGACTTTCACCGTAACCGTAATCAACG
>Ga0070735_10003011_pt1 | contig 14920 bp, 14 predicted proteins | sample Coa_R1_FD_66443 | JGI IMG/M metagenome (GOLD analysis project Ga0070735, IMG submission 66443) | Surface soil microbial communities from Centralia Pennsylvania, which are recovering from an underground coalmine fire - Coalmine... | ecosystem: Environmental > Terrestrial > Soil > Unclassified ... | reverse complement strand
AACGCGCAATTGCCTTCTCGTCACGGGCGATGTAGGTTTTCAGCAAGTCATCCATGGATCGGAACTTCGGATTGGCGGGCATATGCTGCTTTGAGTTGTAACGATCGAGTTCCGTCTGGTTCTCTTTCTTGTCCGCCTCATACTTGGCGACGCGCGCCTGGCAATACGCTGCCAGCGCTTTGAAGTCATCGGCGGTTTTTGCGCGCCTTCGCACCCGATTGTATTCCTTCGAGTTCTCAATCGCCTTCAAAGGCTCCACAAAGTTCGGAACCGGTGCGGCAGAAGCCAGCGTGCTCGCGAACGCTAGAACGGCCGCAGTCAGACTCAGGCTGCCAAACATCAAATGACTCCCCCTTCGAAGCTCCAGTGTTCAGCAGAAGCCATAAAAAACGCATGAATGCCCAGGTAGACAGTAAGGGTCGGGCGAGCAGGAGCGTCGCCTGTGGTTTTTATGACTTTTTCACGGAAGATAAAAAAATTATGTAAACTGGTTTTAACGGTCCTAAGGCCGTCGAGGAGGTCCGTGATGTCTACTGCCAAGCGGATTTGGACTAGTGGCTTTTATTGGATCGGCGTGGCCATGACACTGGCGTGTTTTGCCTTGGTCCTGGCTGGCAACACGAATTTGGTCTGGCGATTTGAGCACACGGGCTTCCCGCTATCCTGGGCGTTCGCAGGCTTCGCGGTATTCGCGTTTCTGGGAGCTGAGTTCAGCCAGCCTGCAGTTTCGCGTTCGGGTCGCGCAGTAGATCGAAGCTCGCAGCTCTCACCGGAGATGGCAGCCGCCGAATCCGAGAACTGATCCCACCCCTTAGCCGGCCTTGGGCCGATCCGCGCATATTTTACAACGCTGCCTCTCCCCGCTCGTCGTTGCGTATTCGAATTGCTTCCGCAACCTCGGTGATGAAGATCTTGCCGTCTCCGATCGCTCCGCTGCGGGCTGCTGCGATAAGCGTTCTCGCAACCTCTTCAACGCGGCCCGTGGGAACTACCAACTCCAGTTTGACTTTAGGCAACACATCCACTTGGTACTCCTGACCGCGATACATCTCTTTGTGACCCTTCTGACGCCCATGGCCACGCACTTCCAGGACCGTCATCCCGTCAATGCCGATGCCCTTCAGGGCTTCTTTAACATCTTCAAGCTTATGCGGCTGAATAATCGCCTCAATCTTTTCATCGCGTTCTCTTAAGGGGGAGCAGGCGCTCACGCCTCGAAGTTGTATCCTTCTTCCCCATGCATACTGAGGTCTAGACCATCGGTTTCCTGTTGCTTGTTCACTCGCACGCCCAACACGACGTCACAAATCTTTAAGATGATTAGGCTCCCGACGATCGCCAGCCCCCAGGCGATCGCGACTGCTATGAGTTGGTTGACTACCTGACCGGCATCCCCGTCAACCAGACCCATGGCCTTCCCCATGCGCAGATCGTTGACTTCTTTGGTTGCAAACACGCCGGTCAGGATCGCGCCAAGAGTTCCCCCGATCCCGTGCACGCCAAAGGCGTCCAGGGCATCATCATAGCCAAAGACTTTCTTCGCTTTGCTGACCATGAGGTAGCAGACGACGCTGGCAAGCACTCCAATTAACATGGCTGGCATCGGCTTCACGAATCCCGAGGCCGGAGTGATCGCAACCAGTCCCGCCACAGCGCCGGAAACAGCGCCCAGCACGCTTGGCTTGCCAGCAATCATCCATTCTGCAAACATCCAGCCCAACACTGCCGCGGCGGTCGCGAAGTGAGTTGCAATGAAGGCGCTCGACGCCAGCGGCCCGGCTGATACGGCGCTACCGGCATTGAATCCAAACCAGCCCACCCACAACAGACAAGCTCCAATCACGCTCAGTACTACGCTGTGAGGTCGCATGGATTCATTGGGGTACCCTTCGCGCTTACCCATGTAGAGCGCACACACCAGTGCGGAAACACCCGAGGTGATATGTACGACAGTGCCTCCTGCGAAATCCCAAGCTGGAAACCGGCCTCCAAGCGTTCCGTTCAAGAACCCTCCCTTGCCCCACACCATGTGCGCCATAGGGAAGTACACCACCAGCGACCACAAGGTCATGAACAACAACATGGCTGAGAACTTCATGCGTTCGGCAAATGCGCCGGAGATCAGCGCGGGCGTGATAATTGCGAACATCAACTGGTAAATCATGTAGGTCTGATGAGGAATCGTCGCCCCGTAATCGCCATTGGGATCCGCGCCTACGCCATTGAGGAACAGGTAGCGCAGACCTCCCAGGAATGGCGAACCTTCCGCGAAGGCCAAACTGTACCCGACCACAGCCCAAAGGATCGACACCGTGGCCATCAAAATGAAGCTGTGCATCATCGTGCCCAATACATTCTTGCGTCGAACTAGCCCGCCGTAGAATAGGGCCAATCCAGGTCCGGTCATCATCAGCACCAACGCGGAACTGGTGAGCATCCAGGCGTTGTCGCCAGACATTTGCGCGTTCTTAACCGCTGTGTCCAAATCGTCCAGTTTTTTCGAAATATCCGGCGTCGACTGGGCGACTGCGACACCGGCGCTCAGAAGAGTGAGTAACACGCGGCTTCCGATTCGCCTCACGCGAGCGGATTGAACCGCATTAAGCAACCATCTGCCAGTATCGTCACTCGTCACTTGTCTCATCTCCTTTTTCTTTACGAACGGCCGCGAAGCGTGCCCGAGGGGGGTGGCTCAAGCCCTTGGGCTCCCAAGCCAGCGACGCGGCAGGATGGGACAGAACTCTGGATCAATAGTTGCCTCTTCCAAAGCCTCGTTCAGTGTGCCCTTTAGGGTATAAAAAAGGCATGAAACCAGGAGTGTTGCGCGATGAGAGGGCTCAGCAACGCTCACTCTACCGTGGGTCTTGTCATGGAAGGCGGCTCCATCCACCAGCGTCGGATCGCGACGACTGACCAGACGGCCTCAACAAGTCCAAACGGCCAAGCTCCTTGAAGGAAGCCGTACGCGGACGCCAAGACGCATGAACCGGCAAACGCCAGGACGAACCATCGGCTGTGCTTTTCGAGCGCGTAAAACACGAGCATGGCCATAACGGCGAATAGGCCAAAGATTGTTAAGCCGTCCATCTAGCCGAAGGGAGGGGTTCTATCCGTGATGGGCGACCAAAAGCAAGAGTCCGAAAATGACCACTGGAATCATCGCCAGCAACCCATAAAACCACGCTGTTTGCGTCCAATGCGTGCGTTGCCGCTGCCAGTCCCGCAGTTCCGGACGGTCGGCTACACCGACTTGGTCCTGGTGCAGAAGATCGTTCGAGAACTCGCGGGCGCTCGAGTAGCGCCTCCTGGGGTTCCTTTCCAAGGCTCGGTAGACAATCTCCTGCAGTTCGGGGGCGATGCCTGGATCAATCTCGCGGGGCGGAACGGGATTGTTTACCAGGCGACTGTGCATCCTTACGAACGGATTCCTTCCAGGAAACGGTATTGTGCCTGTCAGCATTTCATAGAGCATAATTCCTAGAGCGTATATATCGGCTCGCGCATCGCCGCGTTTGCCTTTGACCTGTTCAGGAGCGATGTAATCTGGAGTGCACATCACCTGCGAGAACTTACCGAACGTGAGGCGGCGCGCTCCAGACTGGCCGGCAATACCGAAGTCGATAAGCTTGATGCGATCTTCGGCATCAATGATGATGTTCTCGGGTTTCAGATCGCGATGCACGACACCCTGGCCGTGAATGTATTCGAGTGATTCGCAGATTGCCAGCGCGATCCTTACCGCACGCGCGGCCGGCAGCTTCCTCTGCTCCATCAATACGTGACGGAGCAGCTTCCCGCGCGCCAATTCCATCACAATGTACACTTGGCTGCGATCGTCGTCTCCGAACGCCTTCACTACCGTCGGATGATCGAGCTTTTCACAGATTTCCCGCTCGCGACGAAAACGCTTGTAGAACAGCAGGTCACCTTCAACTTCGGGGTGCGGGATTTTGAGAGCGACAATACGGCCGGTGCGCGGGTCTGTGCCCCGAAAAACTGAAGCTGTATCACTGCGGGCGAGGAGTTCCTCAACGGCGTAGTGATCGAGTTGGCTCCCGGGACGGACCGAAGGCATGTTTGAATCCTCAGCCCGAGGATAGGCCGGAAGGTCTAAAAAAGTCATAGAAAAGGCGTGAAGAAGTTATTAAGATTCGCCAGTTCAGCTGAAGCAGCTGACAGGCCGACCTGGAGCCTTCACGCGGATTCCAGTAACCCGCCTAACTAGTCGTCTTGAGCCGACTCCCGCGGTGAATCTGGATCGGACGGATCGCGAAAGCGGTAGCCTAGCCATGGTTCGGTCAAAATGTATTCCGGGTTCGATGGATCGCTCTCGATCTTCTTCCGAAGCATTCGAACATAGGACCGCAAGTACTCCAATTCGTTTCCGTATTCAACACCCCAAACCGTTCGCAGGAGCTTCACGTGCGTCAGCGGAGCTCCCGCGTTCTTCATCATGAATGCCAGGAGATCGAACTCTTTGGGCGAGAGGTGAATCTCTTCACCGTTCCTGCGCAGGATTCGTTCGTGAAGATCCATCTCCAAATTACCGGCCCTAAGAACTACTGGCTCGACGGTTTCCGACATCCGAGTCCGCCGGAGCACAGCGCGAAGGCGAGCCGTGAGTTCGCGGAGCTTGAAAGGCTTGGTGACGTAGTCGTCCGCACCAGCCTCCAAAGCTCGAACCTTGTCATCCTCTTGGTCCCGTACCGTGACCATGACGATACCGGCTTGCGGAGATATCCCTCGGATCCGCCGGCAGGCATCGATTCCGCTCATGCCGGGCATGCTGACGTCGAGTAACACTAGATCAAACCGATGTTGTTGGACGGAGCCCAGAGCTTCTTCTCCACTTCGCGCTTCTTCTACCGCAAAGCCACTCGCGGTCAACGAAGTTCGAAGCGCTTTGCGTAAGGCGGATTCGTCGTCTACCACCAAAACACTATTATGCTGTGAGAACATGCTGTAACTCATCTTTCGTAGCCGGTAATTTCAGGCAAAATGTAACGCGATCTGCCGGCTCCACAGTCTCCAGGTCCAGGGCGCCTCCATGAGCAAGAGCAATTTTGCGGGCAACATACAAACCCAAGCCGGAGCCGGATGTGGAGCGTCTGGCGTCTTCTCCACGATAGAACCGCTCAAAGATGCGATTTCGCTCGTTCCTTGGAATGGAACTGCCGTTGTTGGATACCCGGATCGCAACGAACTCACATTGGCGCTCGATGGCAAGCGTTACGAGGGAGCCGGGCTGAGAGTACTTGCAAGCATTCTCGATCAGCTGGCCGACCATGAGCCGAATCAGCTCAGGATCTGCCAGTGCTTGGACTTGTTCCTGACCGTCAGTCAAGAAGATGGCCCGGTCGGATGATCGGGCTGAGTACTGCTTAATCAAGTGGGCGACTACGGCAGTAATATCGACCAGTTCCAGTCGGGGACGAATGTGTTCATTGTCCAGCCGAGCGGTTCGAAGCAGCCGGGAGGTCAAGGTGCCAAGCCGGGATGCCTCATTCTCGACAGTATCGGCCATTCCTTCCTGATCAGCGGTCAAAGGTCCAGCCTCGCGAAGACCGCCCACTCCGGCCAGTATTGTGGCTAGCGGAGTCTTGAACTCGTGCGCCAGCGCATCCAGCATGGCCGACCGATAAATCTCCGTTTGTGCAGCTGCCGCGGCATCGCTTGCGGTGTGGAACGCAATCTTCCTTTCGAGAAGCGCCGCGGTAAGCGCCGTCAAGGCGCCTGAGGTCTCTCTAGGATCCTCGAGTCCTTCAAACCCGATCGCACCCGCCAGATGCCCGCTCGTTTGAAGACGTCGCACGGACACTCTCGCCTCGACATCGTCGAGGTCCAGCCCGCGGATATAGGTATCGCGAGTTTTGGTCGCCAGCTGGCTTTGCGAATCGCCGACGAGATGTAGTTCGGCGCTATCGGCCTCGAAGACGCAGACCGCCCTAATGCCAAACAAACGTTGAAATGGTTCGAGGAAATCTTCTCCCAGAGGAGCCTCGGGGTCCAATCCCAGAAGCTGCTGCGCGAGCTGATATAGGCGATCGAGCCGTTCCTTCTGAAGCTTCGCGGACCTAGCCTCTTCCCGAACACGTGCCACTAGCCTGGTGATCACCAGCGACGTGAGAATAAAACCGGCCAGAGCCAAGGCATTGAGCGGGTGGTCGATACGAAGCGAGAAGAGCGGCGCCGTAAAGAACAGATCCAAACATGCCGTGGACACGAACGCCACGACGGCGGAAGAACGGAAGTCGCCCGTGAGCGACTGAAAAACGACCAGGAGCAGGTACAGCGGAATGACTGACGCGAAGTCGAGATGAATACGAAAACAAATGAACGCTAGCAGTATCGCAGCACTGCTGCCGATCAAGGCGTAGCGAGCGCAATTTGCAAATCCGTGAAGGTGCTGTTGCCCCATATGGAAATCGCTTATCACTAGTTTAGCGCCAGCCACCGATGTCAGCCGCGTAGCTCATCATCCCGCACAGTTCGTGAAAAAGTTATAAAAGTGTGAAAAAGTTATGAAAGAAGTGGGCTTCAAACACATTTTGTTTCAGCGTTTTATGCCTTTTTAATGGCTCCTGCCGCAAACTCGAAATCGATGCGAAAAGGGTTCACGTACCACTGGCGTACGCGGGCTAGTTGAACGAAGAGGCTCGACTGCACGACAACGTTGGTCCGGCGGCGGCATGGCAGTTCATCTCGCATAAGAAGGAGATTAGTCATGCGTGTGTATCTAAAAACTGCTCTACTGATCTTGGCGGCGAGCCTGCCGATGCAGCTAGGTGCAGCTCCCCAAAAGACGAACGAACCTTTGACCGCCCGGCAAGTTGAACAGGCGGAAAAGGCAGCCAAAACCAAAGCCGACCACCTACGGCTTGCCGCCTACTATCGGCTGGAAGCTCAAAAAGACCAGCAGAAGCTGGCGGATGCCGAGGACACCATGAAGCACTGGAGCTTCATGGCGACGTGGACCAAGTTGCCGAACGCCTACAGCAGCTCGAAAAGCGAGGCGGATGTCTACCGCGCCAAGTTCGAGAAGGCGATTAAGCTCGCTGTCGATCACGAGAAGTTGGCCGAAACCCTACAGGCAAGTAGGTAATCCAGTACAGGTGCCGAAAGCAATTCAACGCCCGCCGAGGATCTGACCTCCACGGAGTCAGGTCCCGGTGCGGGCGCCGAATGCCACAGACTACAATGCAGCGATTCACGAGGATCGGGAACTGGCGAACCGCGATGTGGAGCGCCCTCGGCAGCTTGGCCGTGGCGCTCTTCACTTTAGTCGCCTTCCGTCTGCACTTGAGTCTCGTCACCGCTAGCTTCTGTTACCTGCTGCTTTTGGTTCTGCAGTCGCTATCGGGAGAGTTTATCTCGTCGGCGATTGTGGCTGTCCTGGCCGTGGGCTGCCTCGACTATTTTTTTGTCGAACCGCTCTTTTCATTCCAGGTGGAGAGCCCCCTCGATACCTTGGGGCTCCTTTCATTCATCTTAACCGGCTTGGTCATAACGCGACTCGTGACCCAACTGCGAATTAAGACCGAATCGTCGCGGCTGCAGCATGAGAATCTAAAGCGGCTGTACGATGTGGCTCAGCAAATGCTGGCGCTCGAACCGGACGCCACCGCCGGAAGCAATTTCCTGGAGCCATTTCGGCAAGTTTTCGACCTCAAGGCGGTGTGTGTGTTCGATGCCGCGCGCTCGGAGCTCTACATCGCCGGACAGGCGCATCCGGAACTGGAGAAAAGGACCGGCGAGGCATTCATCCACGGCAAGGGCCGCGATGACAAGTCCGATGGGATTAATACCCAAGTCATTCGTGTGGGCGGGAAAACCACTGGAGCGATCGGATTTGAGGGACTGAAGGACCAGGAGTTGACGGCGGGACCGCTGGCGGCTCTGGCCATTGCCCACCTGGAACGAACGCATTCCTTTGTTCACGCCAGCCGCGCGGCGGCTACAGCCCAAGCAGAGTCGTATCGCTCCGCGATCCTGGACGCGCTGGCGCATGAGTTCAAAACGCCGCTATCGACCATTTTGGCCGCGGCTGGCGCCCTTCGCGAAGTAAGGTCGTTGGACTCCGATCATCGTGAGATGGCGGAAACCGTGGAGTCGGAGGCGGCTCGACTCGGACGTTTGACCACGCGACTGATTCGCACTGCACGCCTCGAGCGGGAGGAAGTCAAGCCTTGGATGGAATTGATCGACGTTTATCCGGTGATTAGCGATACGGTGGATCAGTACAACAAGTCCGCCCACGGCCGAATTTCCGTGGTCAAGGAGTGCGAGTTCACCGAGGTCCTGGCTGACCGTGAGCTCCTGCGTTTGGCTGTGAGCCAGCTTCTCGACAATGCCTGCAAATATTCAACTCCCGGATCCACCGTCACACTGAGTATCTCTCGTCAGGAAGAGTCGATCGCCCTGCGCGTTCTCAGCAGCGGGAATCCGATACCGATCGGTGAGAAGAGTAAGATTTTCGATCGGTTCTATCGGGGGCTGAACGGGCGGCACACGAGTCATGGTTCCGGGCTTGGTCTTTACGTGGCTCGCAAGATCGCCGTGGCACTGGGCGGCAATCTGGATCTTGACGGTGAGCTTAGCGCAAACAAAGACGTGGCGTTCTGTCTGACCTTGCCGGTTCCCGAAAGTGAGCGCAGTGACATCGCCGCAGTCGTTTAGTGTTTTGGTTGTGGATGACGAGCCTTCCTTGCGCAAAACCATCCGCGCTTCTCTTGCGGCCAGTGGTTATACCGTTACGGAAGCGGGAACGGGTGGCGAGGCAGTAGGAGTAGTTCGAGGGCGACCGTTTGATCTGGTGCTTCTGGACGTGAATATGCCCGGAATGAGCGGAGTCGAAGCGTGCCGCCAAATCCGTGCTCTGGCCCCGCGCACGGGGATCATCATGGTGACGGTCCGGGATGCCGAGGAAGACAAAGTACGCGCACTAGAGGCGGGGGCGGATGACTACGTCACAAAACCCTTCCGATTTCGGGAACTCATTGCACGTCTCGGCGCGGTTCTTCGGAGGACACATGTGGACGGCGAAGAATCCGGGCTCGTTCAGATGGGCAGTCTGAAGATGGATTTTGAGCGGCGCTTGCTGTGGAAGGGAGACGAGGAGATTCGTCTGTCGCCCAAGGAGTTCGATCTTCTTTCGTTTTTAATGAGGAACCAGGGTGTTCCCTTGACCCACGCGAAACTCCTGCAGGCCGTCTGGGGGGCTGAATACGGTAGCGAGCTGGAATACCTGCGAACTTACGTGCGGATGCTTCGCAAGAAGATCGAGGCCGATCCTGCCAGGCCGGAGTACATCCTCACCGAACCGTGGGTCGGCTACCGGTTTCGGAATCCGTCTGATCCGGACCAGGCAACCCGCCCCTCTGAAGACGAGTAGAAATGAAGAAAGTATCAAAGTTGCTGCCTTTCATGCCTTTTTTATGACTTTACCGGCACACTTGGCCTGTGCAAGCCGTAACACCGATGCAGCGGTACTACGCCTCGCGGGTGGCCGACGGCCGTCGGCTGCACCGCCGTTCTCAGCCGGATCTCCCGTCGTTCGACCAGAGCACTCTGAATAGCCTGCGTGTCGATCAGTTGCGCGCGGCGGTTCGCGCGAACCTGGTCAGCTTCCCAAGCGCCGTGCCAACGTTCGAACGGCACGACAGGCCCGATCTGCAGTGGAAGATCGTCCAGTTGTATTTCACGCTTGGATGGGGCTATGAAACCATCGCTATCCGGTTCGGGCTGGTGCACCAACGCGTAGCGCAGATCCTTAAGACCTGGAAACGCCGCGCTATCGAGACCGGGTATATCCAGTACATCCCGCCTTTTGAGTCTCTTCCCATGCCTGCGGCAACCGCCGCGGCACCTCCTCCTCAGATCCCCGCATTTGTTGTTGTTCCTTCTCACGTGCCTACTCCCATACCTCTTCGCGTGTCCTCGGAGCTCTCGGCTTATTAGCTTTTGCTATTAGGCGCATAAGAGATTTCTGTTCCTTCTTTCATGCCTTTTTGAGGAACCGGACTTCATACTGAGTTCACCAAGTCGTACTTAACTGTTCATCAAAATCGACCCGCTCAAGAAGGGTTAGTTAGTCAAGCCTTCATGAGTGTAAAGGAAACCATTGGTTGTAGCCATGAAACATACATTGTCATTCTTGTTGTTGACCCTCATCGCAGGCGTATCGGTCTCCGCGCAGACGGCCAGCACATCCGGCCCGAGCGTCCCCGCTACGCCGAACGCGACACAGACTCTGGCGGCCGCCGACGCAAGCACGGATCAATCCGCAGCTGTCAAACCGGTTACGCCGCAACCGGATGTTGTCGTCAGTACCGGAAAGGGATCCAAGAACTTCTGGGCCAATTGGCTAGAGGCGCACCGGCTCATCACTCCCGCATCGAAGAAGACCAGCGGTCCAGTGTATGCCAAGGCGTTCGCCGACGCTGCAGCCACGCCGGCTACCGGTGCCGATGCGGCGCCGGAGCCCGGGCCAGAGCCAATAGGGGCCGCCGCCAGCAAAGAAATGGATGCCGCCAAAGAGATTCAGGTTCTCAAAGACCGTCTGGACAAGCTGCAAAAAGTAATCGATGAGCAGACGCAAGGTGGCGGGAACGCGGCACCAGCCGCTCCGGCTCCGCCGCTCAAAATTCCTGAACCTTTGTCCGCTCCCGATCCGGCTCCGGCGAATGACAAGGATACGCCGTTCGCGTACGGCGACCAGAGCTGGTTCAATGGCAGCCCGCGCAATAGTCCCGTACTCGATACGAAGTTCTTTACGGGGGAAGTCAGGTTCGATACGCACTTCATGGAAGATTTCAATCAGCCGATCGACCACACCATGGGTGGCGCGACCGAGTCATTCCGGTCCGGCGAATTCCAGGTGGAGCAAATCAGCTTTGGCGGCGACTTCCACTACGACAACGTTCGCGGAAGAGTCCTGACCATGTTCGGCTTGTTTGCAACGACGACACCGCGCAACGACGGTAGCGCCGGCGTCGGCCAATGGGATGTCCGCAACGCATACAAATACGTTTCGGAAGCGTGGGGCGGTTACCATTTCAACGTTGCACATGGCCTGAACGTCGATGCCGGAATTTTCGTGTCCTACATCGGCCTGTTCAGCTATTACAACTTCGACAACTGGAGTTACCAGCCGTCCTTCGTGTCCTCCAACACGCCGTGGTTCTTTAACGGCCTTCGCATTCAGTATTTCCCGACCCAGAAACTGAAAATCGAACCTTGGATTATCAACGGGTGGCAGTCCTATAACCGGTTCAACGGCCATCGGGGTCTAGGAGGTCAGATTCTGTGGATCCCGACGGATTCGATCAGGCTCGTTTTCAACAACTACGGGAATGGTACGGACACACTAGGCAATCCCGGCCGTTCGCGCCTCCATACGGACGATAGCATCGAGGTCCGATACTTCAACAAGCCCATGGCCACAGGCATCGACAAAATGGCATTCACCTTCACGGGAGACTTGGGATGCGAATACGGCGGCGGAGTCACCTGCCACGGCGGTTCCGGCGGACCGAAGCAGGCGTTCTTGGGCTGGATGGCTTACGACCGCACCTGGTGGGGACACGACAAGTACGCCGTCACGCTCGGCGGCGGTATGATGAACAACCCCGGCCGCTACCTGACGCTGCTTCCGCCCATCAACGGCGCGGATGCGATCTCCGGTTCGCCCTACTTCACGGCGAATCCCGGTGACAAGTCCCACATGTGGGATGCCAACGTCAATTTCCAGTGGATGCCCAAATCGTACATTACTTGGTGGACGGAGGCGACCTATCGGCACTCGGATATCCCGTACTGGTCGGGCCGCGGCGGGATCACCCCTCCTGGCGGCAACACCGGTTCTCCCGGGCAGTACGCCTGCGCCGCAGGCGGCTCAGCTGGAACCAGCGACCTTGCGACAGCGGAGGCGAATTGTGGCGGCGGACTTAGCAGCGTCTGGTTCCCGGACCTGCGCAAGGGACAAGCGACGCTCAGCATCGGCGTCATGGTTAAGTTCTAGCGCCGCGGATAGTGAGTTGATTTTGCGGAGCGGTGCTCGGGACGAAATCCCGGTCGCTGCTCCGCTGTTTGCGGAGTAACTGAATGCGCAATGTTCTGATACAACCGCCCTGCGTGATCGTGGCCGCGGCTCTTCTCATAGCTGCAGATCCGGCGTGGAAGAGCAAACCGACCGCCGAATGGACCGAAGAGGATGCTAGGCAAATCCTCGCTGCGTCACCTTGGTCCAAAACCACTATAGCCGTGATCATGCGCCGCCGGACCGAGGACGAACTCAGGACGGCAGGACAGATGGGGCAACCCCGGGGAATCGGCAATGAGAATGTGGATGCGAAGGGGACGACCGGGATAAAACCGTCATTGAAGTCTCAAAACGCTCCGGTAACCGCCGACCATAGTGTCCAGTCTGGTTCCCAGCCCATCGCACTGAGACTACGTTGGGAAAACGCGCTCCCAGTTCGGGTTGCGGAGTTGAAAGCTCGCGAGGTCGAGCCCCCCGCCGGGGAGGACGGGTATCGCGTCGCTGTTTACGGGCTCCCCGTCCCTGATGGCGATGCCGGGAGCGATGCAAAACAGCCGGTGCACCTGAAGAATCTTGCGGCTTTGAAGCGCCAGGGGAAAAAGGACGTGAAGCCGTTCGACGTAGAGGTGTTCCAGCGGGATCGCGAAATGGTGGTGGTCTATCTGTTTCCTCTGTCCGCGGAAATCACCGAGAAGGATGGGCGAGTCCAATTTGAAGCGCAAATTGGCCGGATTTTTGTCGATCAGTCGTTCGATCTGGCGCAGATGAAATTTCAAGGCAAGCTGGAGCTGTAGGGCTTCTATGACTCTTCACGAAACCCTCATTCTTCCGCTTCAGGATCTGCGCGCCACAGCGACGTCGCCCGGTCAATCTGTTCGGCTGAAGCTGGCCCGCGCCGTGGTTAATACCCTTCGACCCGCGTTAACAACCGCTCTATGCCTGGCCGGAGTGATGCTTTGCACCTGGGTGGGATTTCACTTCGATCAAGGTTTTGCTTTTACTGGATTTCTCTATCTGGTACCGGTAGTCTTCGCGGCGATGTACGGAGGCTTCTGGCAGGCGACGCTGGTCTCCATCGCGGCCGCGACGTGCCTCAACTATTTCTTCATACCGCCTGTCTTCAGCTTTGAAAATAGTCCGGAAAACTGGGTCGCCCTCGGGGCCTTTGAGTTCACCGCTCTGGTCATCAGTCGCTTGTCGCTCCGGGAGCAGCTCCGTGCAAAAGAAGCGATCGCCGGGCGACGCGATATGGAGCGCCTGTATCAGACTTCGCGACAGATGCTCCTCCTGGATAGTTCCGGCGAGCCAGGGGCTCTCATCCCCTCGCTAATTCGAGAAATCTTCGACCTCAAAGCTGTTCTGCTATTCGATGCGCTGTCAGGCAAGACCTATCGAAGCGGAGAAATGGCGCTAGGAATGGAGCAGCTAACCCGCGCCGTGAATACTTTGGGCACTGATACCTTGGATCCCGAGAGCGGAACCAGATATTGCGTCCTTCGATTCGCGACTCAGCCCGTCGGCGGCCTGGCGCTGCGCGGCTCAGAAATCAGTGAGCCCGCGGCCAGTGCACTCGCTTCGCTGGCCGGAGTCGCGCTGGAACACTTTCGAACGCTCCAGAGAGAGTCGCGAGCGCAGGCGGCACGTCAGGCCGAACAACTGCGCACCTCGGTCCTGGATGCCCTGGCGCACCAGTTCAAAACTCCGTTGACCGTAGCGCGGGCGGCCAGCTCCGGCCTCCTGACCGCCGGCGGACTAACGGAACTGCAAACCGAGCTGGTTACCGTGATCGACCGCCAAGCGACAAAGCTGGACGATCTCGCGTCGCGGCTCCTGGGAGCCGCAAAGCTGGATACCGCCGACTTCAAACCTCAGTGGGAGCCGCTGCTTTTCTCCCGTCTGGTGGGCAATGCGATCCAGCGGCTTGACCAGGCGGCGGATCGGGAGCGATTTCACATCTACGCGCCCAGCGAAGAGGTCGCGATATTGGCGGATCGCGAGTTGGTCCTCACCTCGATTGCGCAGCTTCTCGACAATGCCCTCAAGTATTCCGAGCCCGGGTCGCCCATTGATGTCGTCGTCATGGTCATAGACGCCGAAGTGGTCCTTACAGTGCGCAACAAAGGACTGGTGGTCGCCGCGAAGGATCGCGAACGTGTTTTTGAACGATTCTATCGGGCGCCTGAGACCCAAGATCTGCCTTCCGGCACGGGGCTGGGTCTTTCGATCGTAAAAAGGATTGTAGAAGCGCATCACGGACGGGTGTGGGCCAAGGGCGAGGCAAATTACGGGACGTTGTTTTCTATTTCCCTTCCCACTGCTCGCGCGTGTTAGGGTATGGCTTCCGCGAACCTTTCGACTACCGGAAGCGTTCTGGTAACGGATGATGACGCAGATATTCGCAGGGTGCTCAGGAGTACGCTGATCACTCTGGGATTCGATGCCAGGGAGGCCTCCAATGGTGAGCAGGCACTCAGAGAGATTGAGGCTCATCCAGTTGACGTAGTGCTCTTGGATGTCAACATGCCGGGCATAGGCGGGATCGAAGCGTGCCGGCAGATTCGAAATAAAGCTCCCCGCCTGCAGATCCTAATGCTGACCGTTCGAGACCGGGAGGAGGACAAGATCAAGGCGCTGGACGCGGGGGCGGACGATTACATCACCAAGCCTTTCTCCATGCCGGAGCTGGCAGCCCGAATACGATCCGCCGTCCGCCGCAGCTCAACCCCTCCGGTCGATAAGAATGCGCCGATTGTGATCGGCGAGGTCGAGTTGGATCCAGAACGGCGGACTGTGCGCAAAGGCAGCACAGAAATCCGCCTAACGAATAAGGAGTTCGACCTTTTGCACTACCTGATGTCTCACCCCGGCGTTCCCTTGGCC
>Ga0070735_10003008_pt1 | contig 14925 bp, 14 predicted proteins | sample Coa_R1_FD_66443 | JGI IMG/M metagenome (GOLD analysis project Ga0070735, IMG submission 66443) | Surface soil microbial communities from Centralia Pennsylvania, which are recovering from an underground coalmine fire - Coalmine... | ecosystem: Environmental > Terrestrial > Soil > Unclassified ... | reverse complement strand
CCGATGGCCCCGGTAAGCCCGCTCGAGCCGTAGCCTCCGGTCAGGTAGTTGAACACCTGCTGCCTGGACAGGCCCGTGTCAATGGCCTGCGGCCCGCTCCAGCGGGCCCATGCCAGGACGTGCTGAATCCTCGCCCCGGCATCCTCGTCAATGAACCCGGTAGACCCGGACAGGAACCAGGACTGGATTCGCTCCGGGTCGATAACGCGGTCGTAGACCGCGGCGTTGGCCATGCAGCCGGTGAACAGGCCCGCCGAGCTGGTGGCGCTGACGGTCGAATCCCCGCCCCACTGGAGCATGGCGGGGGTTCCTGTAGGCATCGTGGCTGTGTAAGAGCCGAGGCTAACGCCGTCCAGGTAGAGGGTGACGACGCTGCCCGTGCTTACAGTGATGGCCCACAGGTGCCACTTCGTGTCGAACAGGCTGCTGCCTGACGGGGTGAAAGTGTGCGACCCGGACGTCTGCGAGACCGTGACAGTGGTCCCGTTGTAGTAGACAGCCAGGTATTCCTTGCCGCCCCCCGTGCCGTTCTGGTCGGTCAGCGTCATGACCATGGCGCCGGTCTGCGTGTTCTGGGCGGTGTTAAAGAACTGCGTCCAGACGGCATAGGTGGCCCCTGCCGCGGTAAGCGGCAGGGTGTCATTGTTGTCGATCAGGACCGTACCCTGATACATCCCGGCCGAAGTCGGCACCGGAGCCGTCGTGTTGCCCCATACCGTGTCCGTGGTGCTAGCCAGGCCGCTGGGCCAGGTGCCGCTCTGGGCGTTCCCGAACCCTGTTGCCGGAGTGCTCACGCCGGTCCCGGTGGACGGCGCCGCGGTAGCAGAGGCGGTGCTTGCCGTCGTCCCGGACGAGGCCGACAGGAGGCTTGCCGCGATCGGGAATTTCATCCCGAAGATAGTCACGGTCAAGGTGGCGGGCGGCGTCGTGCCGCCCGCGGTAGGCCCGGCGCCCGACTTGGCGACGGTCGGCGTCAGGTTAGCGGTCGACCGGCCAGACCAGTTGCTCGCGTAAGGTGCCCCCTGCTGGTCGTTAAGCGGCCACAGGTCCAGGGGCTCGTCATAGAGCATTTCCTGGATGAAGCAGGTGGGCAGGAGAATCTGAGGCAGCTTGGAGAAGTCGTCTGAGACCGCGGCCTTGACCATTCCCCGCTGGAAGTCGAAAGTCTGAGGGGAGGCAGTGATAAGCCCGCGGAGCAGCGGGTAAACCCGGCCCTGCCAGGTTGCCAGGATCTCTACCGGGGTTATCAGGGTGACGTTCGGGTAGTAGGGGCTCGCGGTGTTCTGCGGGCTCAGGGCCCCGTCGAAATTGTCGAAGATCGCGGTCATGTCCGCGGCCGAGATCTCGTCCAGCTCGAAAGAGCGGCCCCGCTGGCCCTGGACCCCCAGGAACCTCGAAGTGATGTCAGTCCATGCGGGCGGTGCCGTGGGTTCTTGCGGGATGTAGCCGAACGCGGCCCTGGCCGAGATGACAGGCCAGCCGCGGTTAGAGTTGACCGGCAGGCCGCCCGCGGACCTGACCGCGATCATCGCTCCCGACCAGGCGCCGGAGGCGCCGCTGAAAGTCATGGCAGGCGATGCCGCGCCGGAGGTTTCCGCCCACGCTAGCGACTGGGTAATCCCGGTAGTGCCGTTGCCGTTGAAGCTTCCCGTCAAGGCCGTCCAGGTTGCCCCGGTCCCGGCCTGGGTGATCGTCTGAGGGGGCGCCCCGGTGAGGGCGCCCACGGCCAGGATGAAGTCCGCGTTAGCGGTCGTGAGGCTTTCTGGCAGGGATGTTGCCGAACCCGCGGTGAAGACATTCGAGGCGTCTATCACGTAACCGGGCTGGAGCCCGGTTACCTCTGTTATCTGGACGTTAAGCCAGCGGACGAAAGCCGACGTGGACACGTAGACCGCGGCGGCGGCCCTGGCGTTGGGGACGACGAAAACCTGAGTGCAGGCTTGCGAGCTCGCGGCCAGCGGGCCTGGCTGGTAGAAGTTGTGGACGCTATCGGCCACGTAGGCGATGCCGGTGTCATCGCCCGGAATCCAGGAGACGGACACGAACAGCCAGCTATGGTCCCGGGTGGACACCGGGACCTGGAGCGTCCCGTAAGTGTAAGGACCGGCGGCCATAGCCCAGGTGGCCCGGATGGTGCCGCCCGGGGTGCTGTTGGCATTGACGACGATCTCGAAGGCGGTAGCGGCAGTGAAGCCGGCCGTGTCGGTGACCGTGACCGTGAACGAGTAGACGCCCGTCGTCGTCGGCGTCCCGGAGATCACCCCGGCTGAGCTAAGGCTGAGCCCGCCCGGCAGTGAGCCGGAGGTTACCGCCCAGGAGACGTAGGGCGGCGTGCCGGAGGTGGCGTTGAAGGTGAAGCTGTAAGCGGCGCCCACCGCCCCGCCCGGGGTGTAGGTGGTGGTGATGACCGGCAGCGGCGGGACGATCGCGGAGAAGATCCCCGCGACAAGGCCTTTAGGGGTGATGTTGATATTGCTGAAAGTCTGGCCGGAGCCGATCCACGGCAGCGTCACAGACCCGCTGCTCATGGTCATTGTCGTCGGGGAGCTGCCGGTGGCGTTAGCCGCCACCAGGGCCAGGATGAGGGAGCCGGGCGGGGGGCTGAACGAGGCCGTGCTGACGCTCGTCCCGCTGTTGTTGTTCGCTACCGCGGGGGTCGACGGGTCCTGGGTGATATTCCCGTTGGACGGGTCAACTTCCATCCAGGCGATAGCGGCTGTGCCGCTGGCGCTGAAATTGTTAGACCCGACGCTGATGATATCCCCGCTGTTGTTCACCGCGGAGGTGACGAAAGTGCTGCGAGCCTCAGAATGGCCAGAGTCGAATATCGCGTCAATGGCCGTGTTGCCCGTCCCCGGGCTATCGGCCCCGGCGACCCCGGTGTCGCAGACAACCGAGTAGACCAGGGAACTATCGGCCGCCGCCTGCGTGGTCCCGGTCGCGCCATTGCTGCCTGAGACGTTCGGCCAGTTGCCGTTGTCCGATGGCTGGCTAGCCACGACAGCGTTAGTGAGAACCAGGACTCTTAGCGTGATCCCGCTGGCAGCTCCGGCGCCGCCCTCGGTGGCCGTGACGGCGAAAGCCGTCACGGGAACACCATCATCAAAGGAGCTCCGCTGCCTGTGGCGCCGCCCAGCTTGAAAGTGGCGATGCATGCGGTGTAGGGGAAAGTCCCGCTGAACGAGCCGCTGTAAGTAAGGGCGGTTGTGGCTGACACCTGCTGGTACCCGGAAAGCTGGCCGTCGTTAGTTGTCACGAGCTGGGACTCGTTAGTCCAGGGGCTCGACGGGCCGGTTATCGTGATGCTGGCACCCGCGCAGCAGACGACGGCGAAAGCCACTTCTGCCGCCTGGCTAAGGGTGGCAGTAGCCCCGGACGACCATGAACTGCTGGTCCCTGTCCCGGTGTGCGTCTTGTCAACCGGGGTGGACGGGCTGATCCCGTTCCATTCGTAAACGTCAACCTGGGCTGCGGTGACGGTGCTGCTGAATGTGACGGTGACAACGGTATGGCCGCCCGAATTGCTGCTGTCATACCAGATCTCGCACTCGTCTGTGGTCCCGGCCGATACTGCCTTAGCGAACGTGTCGGATGACCCGGTGAGGGCGACGCTGCTGACGGTCCGGCTCGACTCGTTGGAGACGCAGACGACGATGGTGTTACCGGAAGTCGTGTTGGAGCCGAACGTGGCCGAAATAGAACTGCCGGAAGTGACAGTATTAGAGGCGTGCTGGACCAGGCCCACGGGTCAGTTCCCCAGCGCCGTGCCCAGGTAAACCCATTTACCCAGGGCGGCGTTGTAGACGAACCCGAGAACGTCGACCTTCCCGGCCGCGGTGGAAAGAGTCGGCGCCCCGGCGGCGCCGAAATCATAGTTGCCCCCGTAAGCCAGGGTGAAAGAACCGCCGGTTCCCTGGGTGATCTGGAAGTCAATCCGCTGCCCGTCAACAGAGTTGGACGGGTTGCCCAGGGTGGTGGTCGACGCGGTGAGGGTAAGCCGGAAGTCGTTACCGAGGGCGGCGTTAACCAGGGTTGTCCCGGCGCCGACGAAGGTAAGGGCTACCACGGCAGGAGCGATGAACTGGGTTAGCGTGCCGCCGCTTATGCTCACCCATGTGCCCGGGGTGCCGCCCGCGGTGCAGAGAATCCATCCGCCGGTCAGGACGAGGATCACGTCACCCGCGGCGAAAGTCCCCGACCCGGGGGCGGCGCCGGAGGCGATGGCCCCTGCAAGCCTGAATGTCGAAGTCGCCCCGGTAAGGCCTCCGCTTACTGCCGGGAACACCGTGTTGACCAGGGTCAGGTCATCGGCAATGTGGTTATGGTCGGTGACGTGGCCCGTGTCGTTGGCGACATGAGTATCAGAAGGGACAGTCCAGGTCGGCATTAGTTACCTCGTGACGATGATCGGGTCATCGGGTTCTGCGCTGCATTCCGTTGTGGCCGGTCCTCCGCTGTGACTGCACGGCCCGGCTTGCTACCGCCTGCGCTATCTGCCTGCCGTCAAGGCTTACGTGGACGTGAATGTCCCCGCCCGTGTAAGCCCCCTGGGCGAAGCCCTGGGAAACCTGGTTGGGCAGGACTTGCTCCCCGCCGCGGAACTTGACGAGCTCGGGCCCGGCCTCGCCCACCCAGGCCCATCCGGCGGGTGCTGACGGGGTTCCGGCGGCATGGCCGCCGTTGACTATCCGGGTACCCCCGCCACTGCCAACCGCGGTGCCGGTGGCAACCGTGTTGACAGTGATGGTGACCGTCTTGTCATGCAGCCCGGCGATCTGATTGGCTACGAGCCCGACAAGCTGCGCCGCCTGCTTAGCCGTGTAGCCCAGCTTCTCCAGGTCCGCGATAAGCGCCGCCCGGTCACCCGCCGTCTTGGTAGCGGACGTGCCGGCGTTCATGATGTCCTGCTCATAGGTCTGCATGGCGGACCCGGCGCCGGAGGCGGCGATCTTAGCCTGGCTTAGCGCGGTAAGCAGGGCGGTCTGCATGACCGTGCCGAGGTTCTGGGCCACCTGGGCCATGTCGCCCATCTTCCTGGTGGCATCCTGGACGGCGCTGGTCGTGTCCTTCATGCTGGCGTGGTCGTTCTTAAGCGCCGTCGTGAGCTGGTTCCACGTCTGGATGGACGGATTCACCTGCTGGACCAGGCCCAGGACTTCGGCCTGGGCCGTCTGGGACTGGCTGGCCAGCGGTACGAGGGCGCTGACCATGCCCATGACAGCCTGGCTGAACTGCTGCCCGCTGAGGGCGCCTTCGGCGCCCGCGGTTCTCAGCCAGTCGATGAGCTGGGGAGCGGTCGAACCGACAACCTGATCGAAGTTCTGCCAGGCCGTCGCCCCGGAACCAGAAAAGCTCTTAAGGGAGCTGGCGAAGTCCTGGATGCTGAGGCTTACGCTCTTAGTCTTGCCGAGGATGCTGGTGACATTGTTGGTGCCGGTAGTCAGGTTGGCGAGAGACTGATTGACGCTCGCCAGGGCGCTCGTGCCCCCGGTCAGGCCTTGCATGAACTGGTCCCAGGCCTGGTTAAGCTTGGACACCTGCGTGTTGGCCAGCCCGGACTGGATGGCAAGGGCGGTCATGTCGGACCCGACCGCGGTAAGCGGCTGGCCCATCGACTCATAGCCCTGGACGAGGGACGCGATCTGCATTCGCGCTATCTGCGCAGCCTGACCGGAGCCCAGGATTCCGTTAGCCAGCTTGACGTTAGCCAGGTCGGCCAGGGCCAGGGCGCCTACCAGGTTCGTGTGATAGGTATTGGCCAGGTAGACGACACCCTGGGCGACGTTGTTAAGATCCTGCTGCTGCTGCTTAAGCCCGGTGCCATAGTCCGCCGCGGCCTGCTTGGACTGGTCCAGGAGGTAGGCCTGGGTCCGGACGCTGGAGTTGAAGCGATCCGACGCGGCTGCCGATGGGTTGAGTGTCGCGCTGAGCGTGCCGAGACTGGCGGCGTTCTGGGTGACCTGCTGGCTAGCCTGGGCTAGCTGTACCTGTAGCTGGCCGATGTTCTGGACGATCTGCTGGTACGCCTGGACGTTGGACGCCTTCAGCGTTGCCTGCTGGAGGGAGTCGGTGAACTGCTGGGCCGCAGACCGGGCGGTAACCAGCTTGTCGATGAGGACGCCGAGCCCGATAGCGGCTACGGCAATCAGCGCGGCCTGGAACGGGCTAAGAGCCTCGATGGCCCCGGCAACGCCTTCCGCCATCCCGGTAAGGCCTTTAGCTATCCCCCCTGCCCCGATCGTGGCCGCGAAGCGGGCCACGTAAGCAATGAGGGTCGGGAAGATAGAGAGAAGACCCTGGACGACGCTGCCCATCCGGGCGAAACTGAACGGGCCGCCGACAAGGCTGGCCTGGGCTACGCCGAGCCTGGTAAGGGTTGTGGCCAGCAGGCCGCCCCAGCGGTTGAATTCCTCGAAACCCATGAACACGGTGATGAGGGATGCGCCGGCAACCTGGAATCTCCCGACGAACTGGAGGACATTGCTCAGCGCCCCGGCTATCCCGGCGAAAGAACCCAGGAGGATTTCGGCGAGACCCGGCATCTGGGCGGCGAAAGTCAGCAGGGCATGACCCACGTTGCCGAAAAGCTGGCCTATTTGCGTAAGGTCGGTGACCATGTGGGAGAGCAGGGCGTCGACCGTGCTTCCCATGGAGCCGCCCGGAGCGAAGTCGGCTGCTACCCGTGCGGCGAACGTCTGGAAGACGTGAGTCACCTGGAGGCCGGTCTGGGCCAGGTTGCCGAAATGCTCATTGACGGTGATGACGGCGCTGCCCAGCGCCGAGTAGACGGCCGGGTTGGCCGCGTCCTGGGCGGCCTGGAGTCCGTGGCCTAGCCCGACCAGCTCCCCGGCCGTGGTGTGGAACATGTTGGCCGTGGCCTCGGAGGCCGTGTAGACGGCCTCCATGTGCTGGCTGACATTCATGACGCCCTGCATGGCGACCGCTGCCGCGGCACCCAGGGCTACCAGGGCGGGAACGGTAACGGCCAGGATCTCGGCGCCACCTGCGATGATCCAGTGCAAGGCGTTAGGGGTCAGCCAGCCGAACAGGCGGAATCCTGCCGCCCCGCCAGCGGCGCCAGCAGCGGCCCCAGCCGCCTCCCCGCCGGCCCCGCCCGCTGCCGCGGTCGCGGCCTTGATCTCGGCGATAGCCCGCAAGAGCGAGCTCATGTCAACCTCGGAGCCGATCCTGATATTGGCCCCGTTGAACGAGTCAACTATCGTGCTCGCGTTAGCGAGCACGCCGGAAAGCTGCCCCTTGTTAAGCTCGGAACCGATCTTGATAGTGGCATCCCCGTTAAGGGACTTCATGAGGGCCTTAGCTTTAGCTATGGCACTCTCGAAGTCGCCCATGTCCATGGTGAGACGGGAGACAACAGGCGGAAGGTATTCGCCGGCCATCAGGTAGCCGCCTGCTGGGCGATAAGCCAGTGGTCGTAGTAGATGCGGGAGATTGCCCCGGAATTCACGGCGTCATCGGTGGCAGGCGCGAGATAAGGCCGTTCGGCCTTCCTGACCTCATGCATCCGGTACCACTGGCCGTCTTCGATCCAGCCCATTCCTTTAGCCGTGTGAGCCGTATGCGTTCCGCCGAGCTCGAGGAACCGACCGTAAGGGCCGTTCTTAGAACGGGCCGTGGCGGTCGGCCCGACAATGGCGTCATCGCCGTCATGTTCGGCCTGGACGGATGCGGCGAGGCTTCCGGAGATCATGGCCGGAGGGGAGCCGGGAGGGGAGGGGGTCTTAGTGTGCGGGCCGTGGACGACACGGGTCAGCAGGCGGCGGGTGCGGTCCTGGATATCCTGGGCAGCCTCCAGGTTGGCCATTACCCCTTCGCGGTGCGCCGCGGCAATCCATTTGTCGAGTGCCGCATTCCACCTGCCGTCATCTACCGTGAACCTGATGTCTACCGTGAACCCCCGGGCTGGCCGCTCTTAGCTTTCCTGTCGGCCGCTTCCGCGGCCTTTTTCTGCTTGTAAGCCCGTTCCGCGTCTATCGCGTGGAGAATGGGCATGAGCCAGTCGTCCTGCTCGAGCGTGAGCTGGTCGACCTGCTGAGGTGTCCAGTGCAGCCTTTCGGCGTATGTCGCGTAGCGGACCATTTCCCAGGGGATGAGGGCCGCGTCGAATGGAAGGCCCGTGAGGTAGCGCTTTAGCTCACGGAGCCCGGCGTAGGGACCTCGTTCTCCGGCACGGGGGCGTTAAGGCCCTTGATCGCGTTGATGTGCGGCTGGATTGCCTCGCGCAGCTTCTCGTCCTGCTGGAGGGTCAGCCGGTTCAGGCTGGCCGGGTCCGCGGACGGAGGGGCGAAGGGGAAAGACCAGTCGGTGCAGATGAGATGCAGCAAGGCTGCGGCCATCTGGTCATCGACACTGGCCCTGATGACGAGCCGGCCTGTGGCCGGGTCGTATTCGGAGGTAAGAAACTCGTTGACCGCGGTCCGGTGGAGCTTGGTCAGTTCCCCGACCGGCGTCAGCTCGGCCCAGTTCTTGTCGTCAATAGGTACGCGCACGATGATCCCTTTCGTCAGCGCATTGCGAGGATGTGAGGATGATCAGTAGGTGGGGACGGCGTTCTGGATGGTCACCGACAGGGGGGACTGGCCGCCGGAACCGCCGGCGTCAGTCGTGTTGGACAGGCCGAGAATCGAGGACTCGTATTCGATAACCGTGTTGTTGTTGAACTTGACGGTCTCGATCGCGGCGAGCTGGAAGTTGATCGTGACAGCCAGCAGGTTGGCGCCGGACAGGCCGTTGGTGGCCGCGAACTGCACCTGCTGCTGGGTGCCATTGATGTAGTTGCTCATCGGGGTTGAATTCTGGGCAACCTCGGTGAACTTGGCTGTCGCCTTGAGGCTGTTACGCCCGAAGGTGTAGGCCTGCTGCTGGCCGTTAGCCGTCCAGTAGCCCTTGACCTCCCGGGCGATGTCGACACTGGCCAGGGCCACATCGTTAACCAGCGTCCCGCCGGAGGCGGGACCGCCGATGCCGACCGCGAACTTCCAGTTCGGGTACACCGGGACAAGCGAGAACGAGTTGGTGACCGGAGAACCTGCTGCCTGCTGGAGGTAGGCCATCCCCTTGGTCTCATGGGTGAACAGCTTCTCGGCGTCCATGTTGAACGCGCACTGGCTGGCGCACCAGAAACCGTACTGGGCGGCCTTGTTGGCCCCGGTGAGACCGTTGTAGTGGGTCAGGGTGTGGGTTTGCGGCTGCCCGTTGTTGCCCGCGTTGAGCAGGGCGAACTTGTGCGTGAACGGCGCGGACACGACCGCGGCAGCAGGCGTGCCGGTGTGGGCGAACCGGAGCGGGTTGTTAGCCCACGTGGCAACCGATCCGGCCAGGCCGGTTAGCTGGACAACCTCGGAAGTGGCGCCGGAGCCGATCTGGACGATGGAAGATGACGTGTAGCCGGTGGGGCTGGTCAGGGTGCCGCTTGTCGCTCCCGCAGCGAGGGCGCCCGTGAACGTGGTCGCGCTGGTCGGAGTGCTGCCGGTGGCCGAGTAGTCGCCGAACAGGTTGAGCAGGACATGCCCGATCGTGTCCAGGTAGACCGGGCCGCCGAACGAGACTTCCGACGACTCCGTTCCCGGGGTGGCCGAGAAGTTGGTGGCCATGATGCCGCGGATGGAGTTGTCGTACAGAAGCTTGAGCTGGTCGTCCGGCTCGATCTTCTCTACCGGCAGGGTTGCCGTAGGCGCGGCGATAGTCCCCGGGGTCAGGCGCTCCGGACCCAGCCCCAGCCATTCAAGGGCAACCGGGTTAACGGTGCCTACGATAGTTGTCATCTAAGCGTGTCCTTAGCGGCTGTAGGGCTGTGCGGGCGGGGCGAAGCCCGGGAAGGAAAACGGGGTGGGCTGGCCCACCGGGACCGTGGGGGACGGCGCCGCAGGCGCCGGAGCCGGAGGCTCGGGAGCTACGGCCAGGGCGGCCTCAGGGGAAGGCGCAGACGGCTCGGGAACTGGCTCGGGGGCAACAGGCGCCGGGGGCGCCTCAGGGGCTTCCTCGATTGCCTTAGGGGCTTCCTGGGCCGGTTCCTCCACGGGAACCCAGAGGCCGTCGCTCGGGGGCAGTCCCTCGAAGTCAAAGACGGTGCCGGTTACAGCCATCAGGCTCTTGCCCTCGAGGTCCCGGATCTCCGGGTAGAAGCGGGCATCGTGCCCGGTGAACCTGTAATTCAACGTCACTCCTAGACTTAGAAGATGAAATGCCGGCCGCGGCTAAGCCCTCGCAAGCTTGGCGAGGGATGCGGATGGCGAATCCGCTGTGTTAATTTGCCCGCCGGCTCTCAGGCCGCCTTACCTGAGCGAATATGTTGCGGGAGCCGGATTTGAACCGGCGACCTTCGGCTTATGAGGCCGCTGAGCTGCCGAACTGCTCTATCCCGCAGCGCTAGATGACGATCTGGACTTCCGCGTTGAAACCCACCTGGAAGTGGGTTACCGTGATCTCGTTCCACTTCGAGGAAGGGTCGATAACCGAGTCGATCCCGGCACTGTCAATCCCGGCCTGGTAGCAGATCCCGCCCAGAGTCGGGTCACTGTAGATCAGCTCATGTATCGCTTGGTCGAGATTGTCAACGTCCTGTTCGGCATCTTCGGCGTAAGGCATGTGTGCCATGTGGAACACATGGCATTTCACCGGGTAGACGAGATGCCGCTGGCCGCCGTGGATTCCGGCCGGGAGACCGGGTGTGGTCAGCAGGTGATCCCGGGTCCTGGGCATTTCCAGGATCATCATGGCGCCCATCCCGCGGCCCGGGGTCAGGCCCATCACGTAATCCGTATCCGGTTCACGCTTAGGCTGGTAGGCCCTTACCGTGCTAAGGCCGCTGCTAAGCAGCGGACCTCCGCGGTAGCAGCGGAACGTGTCGTCATAGTTTGTCCCGCCGAAAAACTGCGCTATCCCCGTCCGGACTATCGTCCGGCTGGTAACCGTCACCTAATGCACCAGGGGCCGGTAGCGGAGCAGGACTTCCCGGGCATTGTCGATGATGCCGCCCGCCTTGCCGCCAGAATGCGATTCCCGGAGGGTCGGCCCGAACGGGCTGCTCGAGTACGGTTCCTCGTCTGAGACGTCATCGCGGCACAGGTAGCCGATGGCCAGCTCGTAGATGGCCTGGTGGACTTCCGGCGGGAACTCGCTGAGGCTCGCCCCGGCGCCATGGTTGTTCTGGAGGGGACTGGCGAGCTGCACCGGGTTAGTCCCGGCCGTCCACCCGGTGGCCACCTGGACGGCTTCCTCAAGGCCCGGGTCCCAGATTCTCGCTACCGAACCCGGGATGGTTCCCAGCAGGCCGCCGGTTACCGGCGGCTGTAGCCCGGTCGGGTCGGCAACAGTTACCTGGCTGGCCGCGGCGTTAGCCGCGGCGGTCATCGTGGTAGTGCAGAACCCGGCCACATAGGAATACTGGACATAAACCGAGTCGGCACCCGGGCGGGTGCCTCCGAACTGGAGCGAGCCCAGGTAAGCCCCCCCGTTAGGGACCTGGGAGACGATGATCGTCTTCTGGTCTTCGATCCAGAGCTGCGCCTGGAGGTTGCTTATCAGGCTTAGGTTCTGGAAGCTCGAGCCGTAGGCAATCGCGTTGACCTGCCGGACAGGGTTGTGGGGCGGGACGATGTAGATGTTCCCCCATTTGTCGACCGGGCAGCGGTCCTGCCAGATCACCGTGTGCGCGTGAAGAGGCTGCTCCGCGATCCGGGAGGCCCACCCGGACGCCCTCAGCAGGACGTTGTAAAGCTCGTCCGTCTGCTGGTCCTTAGTGCCGCCCGGGATGAGATCCTGGTTGTCAAGCCATGTCGGCGCGGCCAGGAACTCGGGGACGCTGACGTACGGGCTGGTGAGCAGCCCGTCAGCCAGGGGAGTGGTCAACGCTTAACCCATGTCCCGTGAGGGCATCCCATGTTGCGGATTCCGTCCGGGAATCCGTCCGGGAAGCATTCCGGGCAGTAGGCGTTCATCGGCCGGAATCGCCGGTCACAGGTGGTTTCCTTGAGCATGGCAACCACGTCCCGGATGCCTAGCCTTTCCACCGCGGGCTTAGCCGGACGCCCCGGAGGGCGTCCGGTGGGAACGTAGGGCTTAGGCATTTTCCCTCGAGCATTCCCCGCCGCAACGGGAGCAGGTCTTAAGGAACGAGCCGAACCCGCAGTTAAGGCAGCGGAATCCGATCGCTCCCCGGGTGACTCCAGAAAGGGATGGAAGCTGGCCGCCTTCGTTCTTGATCGTGTACCTGGCTGCGGCCTCCGGCATATCGAAGAGGCCGGAACGCCCACGGCGGTAAATCCGGCCCCCGACTTCAATCTCACGGCAGTTACTAGCCTGCGGAACAACCTTCACTGATCCCCTAGCGAAGTAGGCCGAATGGAAGATGCAGGGACAGCCACAGGAAAAGCAGCCATACCACCAGGGCAACGCCCCAGTGGGTTGCTGTCCACATGGGGAAATCGAACGGCTGGGCCTTGTCAAGGTTTTCCAGCGCCCACGTTTCCGCGCTCAGCGTGTTAGCCGAGTTGACAGCCAGCCAGTACAGCTCGGGGGCCAGGAAAGCCAGAATCCACCCGAGCCAGTAAAGGCTGAACCAGGTGAGATGCGGCTTCACTAGCTCACGAGCACCTGTGCGACAACCGCCTCATAGCCGGGCAGGTCGGCGCCGAAAGGCGCCACCAGGACGCTGAACGACCCTGCCTGGGCGGCGGTCGACTGGAGGGTTACGCCTTGCGGCGTGTTCCAGTTGCCCGTAGTGAATGTCAGGGACGCGCCCGCGGAGACGGTCAGCTTGCCGCTGCCGTCAATCACCGTAGTTTTCACGGTGACGCTCTGGCTCGGCTGGCAGGGCAGCTTGACGGCCAGGCCTCCGGTACTGCCGTTCTTGACGGTCAAGACCCCTACAGGCGTGACCACCAGCGGGATCGGCGTGCCGTCCTCGTTGGCAATCATGGTCGCGTTCGGGGTGGTCGTAAGGTTCTTAAGTGTCACCGGGCCTCCTAAGCCCTTAAGAGGTGGCGGGGGGCCGGAGCCCCCCGCCTTAAGGGGTTGCTTACTGGAGGCCGTACAGGATGCCCGACCACGCCGGGGCGTAGTGGAGCAGCGTGCCGAACCAGTACGTCGAGGCGTCGTAGGTGAACTGGATCTCCGGCCAGTCCACCGACATGTAGCCCTGCACCTCGACCATGGTGTTGGTGTCACCGATGCCGCTGTCCGGGACGGGCAGCGTGCGGGACCGGCAGAACGACACGCCGGAAGGCATGTACGGGTGAACCCGCAGATTGACAATCCGGTCGGTCGGGCTGGACTCGTTGGCCATGCCGGAGACGAAGCCGCCCACGGTGACGGAGTTGTCAAACTCCGACTGGCCCATGGTGATCCGGTAGGCGCTCGCCCCGGTCGTGTCCGACCGCACCCAGTCGGCGAACTGGCGGCGCTGGACAGCGCTGAGCCAGACTTCCTCCGGGTCGGCATAGACGCTCGCGTAGAGGCTCGCGAACATGTCCTGCCACGGCTTGTCGCCAAGCTGCCCCGCGGCGGCCAGGGACGGGTTGTAGACGCTGGACTGCTGGCCCGCGGCCGAGTACAGCGCCGGGATGTACCCGACATAGCCGCTCGCCCCGGACGGACCGGAACCACCCGAGATAAGGGTGGTGATGATGCCGTCGTAGGCGTTGGCGTTGAACGAGCCGTCTGCGGCCGGGACAACCCGGCCGCCGGTCACGTAGCTGTTCACGACCAGCTTGCCGGCGTTAGCGCCGCCCGCCTGGGGAACAAAGAACCCCTGGAAGGTCTCAGTGTTCGTGGTCGTGCTGGCGTAGACGCCGTAAGCCAGGGCGCCGGGGACGGCGGTGACCGGGATGACGAGGGCCTGGTTCGCGGTCAGGGTCGAGCTGGTCTGCTCCGCGAACGGCAGCGACTCGCCCATGCCCGTGTACGAGGTGACCTTGATGAACACCGTGGTACCGAAGCCGGAGCCGATCGCGGTGCCGCCCGAAGTCGGCGTGCTCGTGGTCGGGGCAGCGACAGCACCCGCATACGGGGCCGCGCCGCGGCCCCACAGGATCGCCTTCTCTTCGCCCAGCAGGTGAGCCCACAGGAGAGCCATCTGGCTGAGACCGCGGCTGTTCTCGAAGCCGAGGTTGGCGAACTGGGCCTTCCAGCCCACCGAGTCGCTGAGCGACATTTCCATGTACGGGACGGTGTGAACGTCCATCGCGTACTGGATCTTCTGGCCGCGGATGAGCTGGAGCGCGCCGAAGTTAGGCAGGCCGGTGGTCGAGCCGCCGTTAAGCGCCGTCTCCGAGTTGAAGAACGGCGTCTGGTCGACAACCCCGCCGAGACCGGCGTTGGTGTAGCCCAGAATCCGGCGGTACTCACGGGCGGTACCGATTCCCTTGGTCCGCGGGATCTCGTTGCGCAGCGGCGTGAACCGGGGAACCAGGCGCTTAGCCGGGTCTTCCAGGTCGTACGGGTGCAGGTTGCCGGGGACGGTCGTGCTGATGTCCTTGGACATCTCGTCCTTGAGGGCCTGCATGGCCTCCAGGTCGGCCTGGACCTCAGCCTGCATCGCCGGGTCGAGACCCTTGGTGATGGTGCCCATCCGCTGGGCGAAACGGTCCCAGTCGGTCGAGCTGAGGCGCTTAGCGCCCGGGCCCGCGTTCTTGATGATGCCGACCGGGCCGGTGTCACCATCCGCCCGGCGGCTGGCCGGGATGAACGCGTCAACACGCCGGTCATGGCGGTCGATCGCGTCGTTCAGGGACTTCTTAAGCCCCTCAAGCCGGTCCCCGCGCTCAGTGGCGCTCTGGGCATCGGCGAAAATCTCGTCTAGAGCTGGCATTGCTCCCTCTCAAGTATTGCTAAGACGTGAGGATGATCGCGTCAGCCGTTAGCGGCCCGGCGAGCTTCCTTAGCCTTTTCCTCGTGATAGCGGAC
>Ga0070735_10003007_pt1 | contig 14926 bp, 12 predicted proteins | sample Coa_R1_FD_66443 | JGI IMG/M metagenome (GOLD analysis project Ga0070735, IMG submission 66443) | Surface soil microbial communities from Centralia Pennsylvania, which are recovering from an underground coalmine fire - Coalmine... | ecosystem: Environmental > Terrestrial > Soil > Unclassified ... | reverse complement strand
TGAAATATTCCCAGGCCAGAACGTTCTTTTCGGATCTGGAAATCCTCATACGGACAATTTTCGGTCTGAAGTCTCCGGCGGCAAACTGACCGCCAGGAACATTTTAATACTAAGAGCAAAGCGAACCTGAGCATGACCTTTCCAACATTTTCGCAGATGATCGCGCGATACCGGCCCGGCTTTCTCTCGCCGGATCCATCCATCGTGGGCGAATGCCGTACTGCGAATTGGGGGCGTATGGTTTCGCGATACCGCTCCTGCTTCACTACCTTATTCCAGGGCCTCATGATTTTTTGCGCGCTCATTCTAGCCTGGCTGCTTCGATTCAACTTTCTGCTCCCCGACCGCCTGCTTTTGTTATCAGCAGCGCCCGTACTGATCGCGATCCGCCTGGGCGTCATCGGGAGATTCGGTTTGTTGCGTGGATGGTGGCGATACACGGATATCGATGATGCAGTCGCCATCGTCAAGGCCATTGCTACCGGGTCGGCAGGATTCATCCTGTGCATGCGGTTCGTGCTGGGTCTCGTTGCCTTTCCTCGCGCGATTTACGTTTTGGAACCGCTGCTCAGTCTGCTTTTTCTCGCGGGCATTCGAGTCTTCTCTCGAATCCTAGCCGAAACTATCAGGAAAAGCGCGACTCCACTCAAGAATGTCATTTTGATTGGCGCCGGATCTGTCGCCCAAATAATCATTCGGGAAATGAGCCGCGAGGGGAGCGGTTACCGGGTTGTTGCCTGTGTAGACGATGACCGCTCAAAAACCGGAATTAAAATCCATGGCATACCTGTGGTTGGAACGGTCGATCAGCTTCCGGCGTTCGGCGCCCGCCACAGCATTCAAGAAGTCTTGATCACCGTCCGTTCCGCCACAGGCAAGCAGATGCAAAGATTCGTGGAGATCTGCGGCGAAGCAGGCATGATATTCAAGACAGTGCCGTCGCTCGGAGATATCCTCAGCGGGCGGATCAGCGTGGGCCAGTTCCGCGATGTGCGTTTGGAAGACCTTCTCGGTCGCGACCCGGTTGAGATCGATTTAGAATCCGTTAGAAAGCGGATCGCGGGTCAGGTAGTCATGGTGACAGGTGCGGCGGGCTCCATCGGCTCGGAGTTATGCCGGCAAATTCTGCAGTACCGGCCCGCCACGCTGATGTGCCTGGATCAGAATGAGACCGGAATTTTCTACCTGCAGCTGGAACTCTCAAAACAAGAATGCCGCAGCCAATTAGTTTTCTGTGTGACCAACGTTGGAGACCGCGATCGCATGAGTAATCTCGTGGCGGAGCATAAGCCTCAAATTATCTTTCATGCCGCCGCGTATAAACACGTGCCCATGATGGAAACCAATATTTATGAAGCCGTCAAGAATAATGTCTTCGCCCTTCTCCACCTGCTTGAAATTGCCGAGCACAATGGCTGTCCTAGCTTCGTCCTGATTTCCTCCGACAAAGCGGTGAATCCGACGAACGTTATGGGCGTCACAAAGAGATTGGGCGAACTGATTATTTCCTGCCGGAGAACCAGCCGCATGCGCTGCGTGTCGGTACGCTTTGGCAACGTACTCGGTTCAAACGGAAGCGTCGTTCCCGTATTTCAGAAACAGATTCGCGACAACCAGGAGCTTACGATCACGCACCCGGACATCGTGCGATATTTCATGACTACGCGCGAGGCCGTCTCCCTGGTGTTACAAGGTTTCGCTATCGGGAATCACGGAGACACGTTGCTGCTCGATATGGGCGAACCCGTGCGCATCACAGATCTGGCGAAAACTTTGATTCGGCTCTCAGGCAAGTCCGAGCAGGAAGTAGGCATCCGGTTTACCGGCTTACGCGACGGAGAAAAACTTTTTGAAGAGTTGTCTTACTCCAACGAGAAAATCCAACCGACATCATTTCCAAAGATAAGTCGAGTCTGCGGGACACCGCAGCGTGGGGATGATCTGAGGCGTCATTTGGCGCAGCTCAAAATCATATTGAACGAGAATGCCGCGGGCGCAATTCGCAGAAAGTTAAAAGAAATTGTTCCGGAATACCGCAATGATCTACTGCCGCAGCCTGAAGACAGAGGAATTTCGCTGGAATCGGGAATAACGCCAACGCAGACATTTTCGAGCCTTCCGAACGGCCCGAAGAAATACGTCCAGTCCGGCCGAGCCAAGCAACTAGCATCCTGAAGTTACCGCCGAATCAGATTCAGAAGCTGATCGTTCACATAGAAACCATGAATTGGACAGGAGTGCTTACCAGGTTTAACCTTTCCCTCGTTAGCACTCCTGACCACCCCGGGCCGAATGAACACCCACATTCGGCCCTCCTCCCTCCCCAAAGAAAACTTCCTGTTTAACTTGATCGACCTTCAGGATTACTCGCCGAGTTCTCAAGAAACCGATTCGTCTCAGCCAAAATATTCCTGCCAAGACCTGCTCGTTGACAACGACATAAGCAGTCTGGTACAGAACTTAATTGAATTCCGTGTTGGAAGCAGTGGGAATTTGTGTGTAAATCGGCCAAAAGGTGGTGTGTGGGATGGCGTTGCCAAATGAACGAGTGAAATACTCCGCGATCGTCGATCGGCCCAAGCTTCGGTTGCCAAACGGTGAGCGCATTATCGTATGGACGATCGTCAACGTGGAAGTATGGGATATCTCGCGCGCAATGCCGCGACAGGTTCTGGCGCCGCCGACGGGAGTCACCCAACTGCCTGACGTGCCGAATTGGAGTTGGCATGAGTATGGTATGCGTGTGGGATTCTGGCGCTTCCACGCACTGTACGAAAAGCTGGGAATCAAGCCGAGTTTGTCGATCAATGGCCGCGTGTGCATCGACTATCCCCGCATTGCGCAAGCTTGCAAAGACTCTGGGTGGGAATTCATGGGTCACAGTTTTGAACAAGGCCCTATTCATAACGAAAAAGACCAACCCGCGATGATTGAGCGCACGGTGAAGACGATCAAGGAATTTACAGGTAAGCCACCCATCGGCTGGATGGGGCCCGGCCTCACGGAGACGTACGACACACCGGACTACCTGAAAGCCGCGGGTATCAAATACACCTGTGACTGGGTCTATGACGATGAGCCCACGGAGATCTCCACCAAACACGGGCCGCTTTTCACGCTGCCTTACACGCTGGAATGCAATGACATCTCCATGATGGCCGTACAGCACCACGAAGCAAAGTACTGGACGCAGAAGTGTACTGACACATTCGACCGCCTGTACGAGGAAGGCGCGGAACGTCCCAGGATCATGGCTATCGCCATACACCCATACATCAGCGGTCAGCCTTCTCGAATCAAATATCTGGAAGCTGTATACGATTACATTGGAAAATTCAGTGGCGTATTGCACTGGAATGGCGAGCAGATTTTAGATTGGTATCAGAAGGCAAGAAATAGGTTGGCAGCACACGAATAGGACAGGCGGGGCCGGCGGACTGCCGCAGGCCCCGATAATCTAGTGGTCACAGTCACGAGAATTTAATGAAAACAAAAGCGAACGACCTGCGATACTTAAATCCTAGCCTCGGGCTCGCGGAAGTCCCCGAAAAAGTAACCGCCCTTGGGAAGGGAAAAATGGTAAGGCGAAAAGGCTTAGGTCCCGCTACTTCCAAGTGCCCTGCGTGCGGCACCGTCCATTCACGGGCCGTAATGGAGGAGCAACTCTACGTCTGCCCGGAATGCAAACACTATCTTTCAATGCCCTCGCACGCACGTATTGCGATGCTCGCGGACCAGGGATCATTTATTGAGCTTGACCACGGTCTCGTCTCGGTCGACCCGCTGGAGTTCGCCGATTTAAGATCTTATCGCGCGCGTTTACAGGAAGCGCGACGCGAAACAGGCGTGCGCGAGGCAGTTACAACAGGCGTTTGCAAGATTGGCGGCCAGCGCGCCGTACTTGTGGTCTTCGATTTTGCGTTTCTCGGTGGCACGATGGGCTCCGTCGTGGGCGAGAAAATCGCTCACGCATTCGAGGAAGCCACTGAACGAGGGATTCCCCTCGTGAGCGTGGCGGCCAGCGGTGGCGCCCGCGTTCAGGAGGGAATGTTTTCCCTCATGCAAATGGCCAAGGTGGCAGCAGCGGCGTCGGTCCATGATCGTCACGGCCTTGCTTTTATTTCAGTGCTCACGGACCCGACATTTGGAGGGGTCACCGCGAGCTTCGCTTCGCTCGGTGACATTCTGGTCGCGGAACCTGGCGCTCAAATTGGATTTGTCGGCCCCCGCGTAATCGAACAGACCACCGGCATCGCGCCGCCGAAGGATTCACATAAGGCGGAAACGCTGCTTCAAGCTGGGCTGATCGACCTGGTTATCAAGCGCGCGGATTTACCGTCCGTAATAACCTATTTGATTGCCCATCTTGCAAAACGCAAGGCTACAGACTCAGCGGTAGAGGGTTTGCCGCCCAACGTCAAACGGCAGCGGCTCCCTGCGTGGCAAAAAGTGGGCCTGGCCAGGCACGTCGGACGTCCGTCGGCCCGTTACTATATTGCGCGAATATCCTCGCGATTCCTGGAACTTCATGGAGACCGCTGGAGCGCAGACGATCCGGCTATCGTGGGTGGGCTTGCGCAGGTGAACGGCCAGACCGTCATCATCATCGGGCACGATCGCGGCGGCACTCCTGAAGAAAAAGAAGCGTCCCACGATGGCAAGGCTTACTCGGAAGGCTACCGAAAATCATTGCGCTTGATGAGACTCGCGTCCAAGTTCAGAATTCCCGTTGTCACCCTTGTTGATTGCCCGAATGCTCAGGCCAGCTATGAATCCGAGCATCGCGGGATTGCTCACGCACTGGCCCGCAATCTTGCTACTATGGCAAATCTGCCTACGCCCATCGTCTCCGTGATTATCGGAGAAGGTGGAAGCGGTGGCGCCCTTGCCTTGGGCGTAGCGGATCGGGTACTGATGCTCGAAAACGCGATTTATTCGGTCATTTCACCGGAAGGTGCGGCGGCGATTCTCTATCGGGACGCCGGAAGAGCGGAGAGCGTTTCAGAGGTCCTGAAACTCACTGCACAGGACCTGCATTCCCTCGGCATCATCGATACGGTTGTTCCTGAGCCAGAGGGCGGCGCGCATCTGGACCCTGCCGCCACTGCCGATGCGCTGAGGAGTCACGTGCTTGCGGCTCTTCGAGCATTCGATGGTGTCCCCACAAACCAATTGCTCGATAGTCGGTACAAAAAATATCGCCATATAGGGCAGGGCGGAAAGTTCTGGCGAGAGAAAGTTCGAAGCGGCCTGAGCGATGTGTTCGGACTGCTGGCCTATGCGGTCTCGCGCATGGAGAAGTCCAACGGCAAGAAGGCTAAAGCTTTGGATGTTTCGCCGCGAATACGTCCCGAAAAAGTACGAACGCCGTCGGCCTCAAGCACGAAGCGCGCTGCACACGATTGATCGCTGTATTCTTCAGTTTGTGAAGGCAACAATGTAACTTCGTTCGGGTTCCGGCAATCGATTTCGTGCGGGACCCGAATTCCTTCAGTTTATTGCTCCGGGATGCGCGTTCTCCCAGATTTTTCCCTTCAATTTCATCTCACGTGGGATCTGCCAGGCGAAGCTTTTCGCGATAACTCAAAAAATGAGAAGATAAAGAATGTCGGACGGAAAGTTGACGAGCATGACCGCTTGTATTCGACCGACCGTCTTCCAGGGGACCCGGAATGAAAGCCCTCGTTAAAAGCCGCGCTGCTTGCGGTCTATGGTTAGCGGATGTGCCCGAGCCTGAGCCGGGAATCAATGATGTGCTTATTCGCGTCTTGTCCACCGGCATTTGCGGCACCGACTTGCACATCTACGACTGGAACGAATGGGCGCAGTCCACGATCCCGGTGCCACTCGTAATTGGCCACGAGTTTTCAGGGGAGATTGTGGAAGTGGGATCGAACGTCGCTGATCTTCATCCTGGTGATTTGGTGAGTGGGGAAGGGCATGTCGTTTGCGGGCGATGCCGCAATTGCCTTGCAGGGCGGCGGCACCTTTGCGCGCACACGCAGGGAGTCGGCGTGAACCGCGCTGGTGCATTCGCTGAATATGTGGTTCTGCCGATGATGAACGTCTGGAAGCACACGCACCCTATTTCGCACGAAGTCGCGGCGATTTTCGACCCCTTCGGGAACGCGGTTCATACGGCGCTTTCATTTCCAGTGCTTGGCGAAGACGTTCTCGTTACTGGCGCGGGTCCGATTGGCATCATGGCGGCCGTGGTGGCGCGATTTGCCGGTGCACGGCACACAGTTATAACCGATGTGAATCCGCGCCGGCTGGAGCTTGCCAGGAAGGCGGGCATCCCGATTGCGGTGGACACGCGAACAACACCACTGAAAGAAGTGCAGCAGCAGTTGAATATGCACGAAGGCTTCGACGTGGGGCTGGAAATGTCAGGATCGCCCACGGCGTTTCGGGAGATGCTTGCCAACATGTGCCACGGCGGCAAAATTGCCATGCTGGGAATTCCCTCGGCGGAGATGTCGATTGACTGGCGTCAAGTCATTTTCAATATGCTGACGATCAAAGGCATCTACGGACGGGAAATGTTTGAGACGTGGTACAAGATGACAGTCATGTTGGAATCGGGCCTGGACATTACTCCCGTCATTACCCACCGTTTCTCCTGGCGCGATTATGAAAAGGGCTTTGAAGTCATGAGGACGGGCGAAGCGGGCAAAGTGATACTTGATTGGCACGATGTGAGTTGAGAGCCCGCAAGCTCCAATTCTCTAGTATAATGCGGGACGAGACAACCGCTTGGGCGCCAAGGGATGGGTTTGCCCGGGCGGTTTCTGAATTGGATGGATCTCTCGTCTAAATTAAGAGCGATAGTCCGATCCTCGATTGGATGGAAAATATTATGTTGAAGACAGGCTCGCAAATTCTCTGGGAGTGTTTGGAGCAGCAAGGGGTGACAACCGTTTTCGGTTATCCCGGCGGCGCCATTCTTCCAGCCTATGACGCGCTGAAATACAGCAATATCCATCACGTTCTGGTGCGCCACGAACAAGGCGCGACGCACATGGCCGATGGTTATGCGCGAGCTTCCGGGCGAGTTGGTGTGGCTATTGCCACGTCAGGTCCTGGCGCCACCAATATGGTCACCGGGATCGCCACTGCGATGCTGGATTCTTCGCCGATCGTTTGCATCACCGGACAAGTGGGCAGCAAACTCATCGGATCGGACGCTTTTCAAGAGACTGATATTACGGGCGTCACGCTTCCGATTACTAAGCACAATTATCTGGTCACGCATGCAAGCGAAGTCGCGCGCACAATCAGCGAGGCGTTCTACGTGGCAAGTTCGGGGCGTCCTGGACCTGTGCTCGTGGACATAACTAAGGACGCGCAGCAATCGACATGCGAGTTCGACGGGAAGCCGGTCGTGCCGCAATTGCCCGGATACCGCCCAGACTTGTCGCCGACGCCTGACGAGTACAAGCAGGCGCTAGAATTGATTCACAGCGCGAAGCGGCCTGTAATTCTTGCCGGACACGGAATTATTCTGTCAGGAGCGATGCAGGAAGTCCGCACCTTCGCGGAGCGCAATAATATTCCCGTGGGACTCACACTGCTCGGCCTGGGCGGATTCCCGGCATCTCATCCATTGAGTCTCGGAATGATGGGTATGCACGGTGAAGCCTGGCTCAACACTACCATTCAGGAAGCCGATCTGCTGATTGCCCTGGGGATGCGTTTCGACGATCGCGTGACCGGCAACCTAAAAACTTACGCACCCAACGCGAAGAAAATCCATATTGAAATCGATCGCGCCGAAGTCAACAAAAACGTGAAAGTGGACGTGGCGTTAGTGGGCGATTTGCGCGCCGTTCTGCGCGAATTGTTGCCAAAGCTGAAATCGCAGGATCGCCACGAGTGGCTCGCTTACATCGACCGCATGAAGGGCGATGCCTCGGTCCGCGATATTCAGAATCTCCCTGATAACGGTCACCTTTACGCCGCGCACGTAATCAATGATATTTGGCGCGAAACGCTTGGCAGCGACACCATCATCGTTACCGACGTAGGTCAGCATCAAATGTGGGAAGCACAGTATTTCAAGCACGAAGAACCGCGCACGCTGATTACGTCCGGCGGCCTGGGAACCATGGGATTTGCGCTGCCCGCGGCCATCGGCGTGAAGGCCGCGCGTCCCGAAGCTGAAGTTTGGGCCGTGGTTGGTGATGGAGGGTTCCAGATGACCATGGCGGAACTGGCCACCATGGTGCAGGAAAATTTGAAGGTCAACATTGCCATCATCAACAATGGATATCTCGGAATGGTGCGTCAGTGGCAGGAATTTTTCTATGATCGCAACTACGAAGCCACGCCGCTCCTCAGTCCCAATTTCGTGAAACTGGCGGATGCCTACGGAATTCGCAGCGTAGCCGTGACGCAGCGCTCCGAAGTTGTGCCCACCGTCCAGGCGGCGCGCAAGCATAGCGGCCCGGTGCTGATTGATTTCCAGGTCGAACAGGAAGATTCGGTTTATCCAATGGTCGCGGCAGGTGCGTCCCTGCACGAAATGATTCGCCGTCCAAATCCATTAGAGGAGACCGCGGCGGACGCGTAGGAAAATTATGCTGAATACATTCGTGGTTTACGTTGAAAATAAGCCTGGCGTGCTGACCCGGGTGGCTTCGTTGTTCCGGCGCCGCGCGTTCAACATTGATTCGCTCACCGTGGGACGCACGGAAAAACCGGAAGTCTCACGCATGACCATTGTCGTGGATGCGGACCGCGATCAGGCGCTACGCGTCGAAGCGAACCTCTACAAACTGGTCAACGTACTGTTCGTCGAGAACATTACGGCGAAGCCGGCGATTTCCCGCGACCTCGCGATGATCAAAGTTTCCGCGACCCACGATGCGCGATCGCACGTTCTGGAACTGGCAAATGTTTTCCGCGCGCGCGTCGTGGACCTCGCGCCGGAATCGCTAACTATCGAAATTACTGGCGGTGAAGACAAAATTGACGGTTTGCTCGAGGTATTGCGTCCTTACGGCGTGTTGGAAATGGTGCGCACGGGTATTGTAGCGATGCGTCGCGGCGGCAAATCAGAAGCCGCGGGTCTTAATGTTCCAGCAACTACTGTTCCCGAGGCTGCTGCCGCCGACGATAACGTTTCCTATTCCGTCTGAAGAAACCTGGAAAAATATCGCTTTGGGAGTGCTGCGGAATGCACTCCCCGCATCATCTTTTCGAGCCGGCACTAGTATCCGCGAAGTTTCGCCCTCATCAAGCGATTTCCTGAATCGTTTCGACGTGGATCGTGTTGTTGGCCACATCCACCGTCCCTGTCACCTTTACTTTTTTCCCTTCGTACTGGCTGGCCTTCCGCGCATCATCCAGGACGTAGGACGTCTTGGTGCCTGCGTCGCTCAGCACATATGTGTCTCCGTTCTTCAAAATTGTGCCACTGAAGACTTTCGATTGTGTCTCGGGTTTCTGTTGTACTGAAGCCAAACGTACGGCGGCGCGTCCCATCATCGGATTGGCGGAAAGCACCAGGAGCGCGCTGGCCAGAGGAAGCGTGATATTTTTCATACATCACCTCGGTCAAAAACTCACGGCTGGGATAATTACTATGGTGCACGGACGATGCCAGACCTTGGTGGGTCTAAGTTATTGATGCGATGGTCTTTAGTTGTAAGCCGGCAGAGCCCCGTGTGAAATTTTCACCACCACTGGAAGATATCTGCCAGGTACGCTACCGTGCCGCATCTACCACAAATGGTAGTACCCGTCAGTTCGCGTGATTTCCACACGAATTCCGAAGAGGCGGGAAATTTCTTCCGGCTCGAGCAGGTCTTGCTTTCGTCCGTCCGCCTGAATCTTGCCGTTGCGCATCAAGACCACGCGATCGATTTCGGGAATAACGTCGGAAAGGTGGTGCGTGACGAGAACGATTCCGATTCCTGACTGCGCCAGCCCTCGCATCGTTTCGCGAAGTCCATGCTGGGCGTAAACATCCAGGCTGTTGCTCGGTTCGTCAAAAACGAGTGTTTGCGGATCGTGCACCAGAGCACGGGCAATCAGAATGCGTTTAGCTTCGCCGGACGACATTTCCGCGACCGGGCGTTCAGCGAGGTGTAGGATTCCAAGTCGCTCCAGCACCGCGTCAGCACGCTTGCGGTGCTCCGGCTCGACGGTCTGATGGTCGAAAATGCGCGTACTGCTGAAGAATCCGGACAGGACAACTTCGCGGCCGCTCGTCTCGCTGGTGCAATCGAGCATCAGATCATTCGAGACTATGCCCAGCACAGAGCGCAGCTCGAAGATGTTCCACCGGTCGCGCCCTAGGATGGTCATAGACGAGCCTTCTCGCACGACCGGATAGCATTCGCGGGTAATCGTTTTTATCAGTGTCGACTTGCCGCAGCCATTCGGGCCGAGGATCGCGACATGCTCGCCTGATTCCACACGAAGGCTGAAGTCATCGAGTGCCACGTTATCCCCTCGAATGACGCGTACGTTTTTCAAGTCCACCAGAGCTGGTCCCATCAATTCATTTTCCCCCGCCTCAATCATAAACGCTGGCCAAGCGTTCCGCTTCTGGAATTGTCACGTGAATTTATCAGTGCCGCGACGGGTATTGCCATGTGTCACTCTAGATTCTGCAATCGTGAGAGGAAATTTGCTCGGAATGAGTTACAAATATCACATGCGGCAGATCATGAGAATCTGTTCAGTACGCGCGACCATGGGATTTGTTGTGCTCGTTTTTCTTCCGCTGTGCTCGAGCAGTCAAAGCGCCCCGAACAGTCCCGAGCAGATTTTATTTCAGTCCGCAAATCGTGAGCGCGCCGCGCATGGTTTGGCTCCACTCAAATGGAACAATTCACTCGCCGAGGCAGCCCGACGGCATGTCTTGCTTCTAGCCCAGCAGAACACGCTTTCGCATCAGTTTCCCGGCGAGCAGGACTTGGCCAGCCGGGTCGCGCGCGAGGGCGCGCGCTTCAGCACGATTGCCGAAAACATCGCGCAGGGACCCAGTGCCGCCAGCCTGCACGAACAATGGATGAAGTCGCCGCCGCACCGGGCAAATCTGCTTGACCCGCAAATGAATTCCATGGGCATAGCCATCGCCCGCGGCGGCGAGACGCTCTTTGCGGTCGAGGATTTTGCCGAAATCACCGGCGACTTATCTTTTCAGGAGCAGGAAAATCTGGTTCAGAAACAACTGCAATCGCGCGGGCTGCGCATCCTCGACTACACGAATGAGGCGCGGCGATCCTGTCCTCTAGACAATGGTTATGCGGGGAATCATCGGCCTTCTTTCGTTCTGCACTATGCAACGCCGGATCTGCACACGCTTCCTGACATGTTGATGAAGAGAATTGAAAGCAGTCGCTACAGCGGTGCAGCGGTGGGCGCCTGCCCAAGTGACGCCAAATTTGGTGTTTCCAGCTATCGCGTTGCAGTTTTGCTATTCAACTAGACCCGCACATCAACTTACACCTCCGATCATTTCCGAGTGCGCCCGTTTGGCTACACAGTTTCAAATCTAAACGCTTCCGCCACGAACACGCCCTAAACCACATTGATAGTCAAGGATCTAGCGTAAGAATTTTGCCTTTTGTTTGGATTGCATATTGCTCCGTTAAGGTGCCGTTTGGAAAGGGAAGGAGCACGACTAGGAGCGATGTCGCAATTGTGGCGCTGAAAGGAGCTATTACTTTTCCAAATGCAGGTCATTCGCGTTGTGAAGCACGCATTCCTGATTGCTGGAAGAGAAACTATGAATTGGACGGAGAGGTTAACAAAACATAAAGTACGCGCGCTGGGTCGGGTCTGCATTGCAGTTTGGGTAAAGCGGCCTACCGGCGGAAAGCGAGAGCAAAGCATAATGAATAAAAATATAGGGGTGTGGTTAGGCATGTTGGCAATGGCACTGGGGACCATGGGAGCGCCGGCGGCACGGGCGGCGGCAGCGGGTGGAACGGGTAATGGAACAGAGACAGCGAGCGCGTCAGCGACGCTGGCCGCCCCGAATGCGGCGGATTCGTCAGTGAAGGACGAGGAGCCGACTGCATCAGCGGCCGATGTGCCACAGGGCCAAAGTTCGCCTACACCGGTGACTCCCCCGCAGGCACCGACTCCGGCGACAAATGCGGCTGCTCCGATGCCGCTACCCTCGCCGTCGATGACAGCGCCGCTCGCAACAGCTGTGCCTCATGAGATTTCGGCAGGCCCGTTTGGAAAGGTGGAGGTTACCGGAATTCTGAGCGGCATGGGCTGGACTGAAGGAAATTATGTTACTGGCGATTCACCTACGCATTATGACGTCAGCAACGCGCAGGTCTTCATTCAAAAGACCACCGGCTGGTTTCAATTCTACCTCCAGGGTGGAGCCTACAACATACCGGCCCTGGGAGTGCCGTTCACTACGACGAAAAACACGATCACAAGCCTGTATGGTCCGTTCCCAACGGGCTATGTCAAGCTCGCTAAGGGCAATTTCAACGTAGAGGTCGGTGAACTGCCCACGCTGATTGGCGCCGAGTACACATTCAGCTTTGAAAATATGAACATCGAACGCGGCGTTCTCTGGGGCCAGGAGAATGCCATCACTCGTGGCATCCAGCTCAATGACACCTATAAGAAGCTTAGCGTCTCGTTCAGCTGGAATGATGGCTTTTACTCGAATCGCTACTCATGGTTGACGGGATCTTTGGCTTGGGCCTTCAATGCCTCAAATACGCTGTCGTTTGTGGCGGGTGGGAATGCCGGGTCCTATGGGAAGAATACATTCGCGACCCCGCTGTTTCTAAACAACGAGCAGATATACAACCTTATTTACACGTATACCCACGGGAATTTGGTGATCACGCCGTATTACCAGTACACCAACGTCAAGGCCAACCCGAGCATACTCATTCCTGAGGGGGGGCACACGAACGGTGGCGCGCTGCTGGTCAACTACAACTTCAAACATGGAATCTCATTGGCCGGCCGGGGGGAGTACATTAAGTCGAATGGAAGCAATACGAACTTTGCTGCCCCCAACCTGCTGGGTTATGGTCCAGGCACCGGCGCGTATTCGTTCACCATCACTCCAACGTACGTCAAGGATGCCTTCTTTATTCGAGGCGACTTCTCTATCGTTCACGTCACCAACTTTAATTCCACCACGGGACTTGCTTTTGGAACCACTGGTCTGAAACTTAACCAACCCCGCGGCGTGATTGAAGCCGGCTTTATGTTCTAAGCTCCCGCCGGAGCGGCGCAAGTAATTCCGGAAGACATGGGAGATTCCAGGTTGGCAGCTGTGGATGATCACGGCCTGGACAGGGACTCGTCAAAGATTGCCGCGCGGTAAACGTGTACTCAGCGCTCCACCGCGCGGCAATTTAATGCCATTCCAGAATTAGATTTGTTCACATGAAGTTGTTCCAGGAGAAAGAAAAATTTTGTTTCCCACACGGCCCCGGGCTGAAGCTTGTGCTGACTGTGTCGCAGAAACGTTCGTCATCGAGTGGAAATACCGGGTAGATAGCCCTATAGTGGAGGGCGCTGCCAAGACGCAGCAAGGAATTGAATCTGCACCAGCCCGAGGGAAAAGAACATGATGACGAAGCTCGAAGCGATTGTTCAGCCGTCCAGGTTCGAGGCGGTTAAGGATGTCCTCACCGAATTGGGTATTGGCGGCATGACTATATCCGATGTGCGGGGCCACGGCCGGCAAAAGGGACACACGGAAGTCTACCGCGGCCGCGAATATACCGTGGACCTCCTACCAAAAATCAAGATCGAGTTGGTCATCCCCGACAATCTGGTGGATGCGGCTGTGGACGCCATTCTGCAGAGTGCGTCGACAGGAAAAATTGGTGATGGCAAGATTTTCTTAAGCAGAGTCGACCAGGCGATCCGGATTCGCAATCAGGAACGTGGTGTGGCCGCTCTCTAGCATGGTTCGCGAGAAAGACGTTTACGCATTGTCCGGGAGAATTCCGATACTATTGTACGAGAATTGGGTTGATCTGAAATGAGGCTCGAGAGTCGCAACTCCACTTTACAGGAATTGTATGTGGAGGAATCCGCCAAGATTCGTGAGAACTTCGAGGCCTCCGGCGACGGAAAGGCGGCCATCAGGAGCCGCGCATTTTTGATCGACTCTGTAGTCATTGAACTTTGGCGTGAAGTTTGTGGCACGGCGGATTCGCTTGAAGGCTTCTGCATTGCTGCGATGGGTGGGTACGGCCGTCGCGCGCTGTTTCCGTATTCCGATATCGATCTTCTTTTTCTCTACGAGAACGACAGCCAGGCGGAATTTCTTGGCAAGAAAGTAATCGCTCCGCTGAGCCAGTCGCTCTGGGATCTACACCTTCGCGTCAGCCCTACAACGCGGACGCTCGACGAGTGCGGCAAACTTCATCGCGGCAACATCGAATTCAATATTTCGCTTCTGGATAACCGTAATATTTGCGGCGACAAAAATCTTTTTGAGAAGCTACGCAGCCGTATTCTGCCTGGCATGGTGACGCGGGAATCGCAAAATCTCGCGCAGGAACTCACCGGCCTTGCCCGCTCGCGGCATGAAAAATACGGCAATACCATCTTTCATCTTGAGCCGAATATCAAGGATGGCCCCGGAGGCTTGCGCGACTATCAAGTGGCCTGCTGGATGGCGCAAATCGAGGAAATGGGACGTTCCCGCGAGTGGAAAGATCCCGAAGCGCTGTTGCCGGCCGCGCTTCGATCCGACGCCGTGAAGGCAATCGACTTCCTCGATGCTGTCCGCTGCTTTCTCCACTACCGTCAGGGCCGCGACTTGAACGGATTAACCTACGAATTGCAATCGGAAGCCGCAGCGTTCGGAATCGGGCTCCATGGTGGCGCCGCAACTTCTGCCAGCGACTGGATGCGAATTTATTTCCGGCACGCGCGGGCCATTCACAGACTCGCGGTTTTGCTCGACGAAGTC
>Ga0070735_10003006_pt1 | contig 14927 bp, 14 predicted proteins | sample Coa_R1_FD_66443 | JGI IMG/M metagenome (GOLD analysis project Ga0070735, IMG submission 66443) | Surface soil microbial communities from Centralia Pennsylvania, which are recovering from an underground coalmine fire - Coalmine... | ecosystem: Environmental > Terrestrial > Soil > Unclassified ... | reverse complement strand
AGCGAACCGTTCGTCCGCACCACGCGGTGGCACGGAATCGCCACGGCCAATTTATTCGTGGCGCAGGCTCCGGCGACCGCCCGCGTGGCGTTGGGCTGGCCGAGCTTTTGCGCGAGTTCCGAATACGTGCAGGTCGTACCGCAGGGGATATCGCAGAGAGCTTTCCAAACCCGCTGTTGAAATGCAGTGCCTTGGATGTGCAACGGCAAGCCGAGCCCGGCTGACGGGTTCTCGACAAAAGCAACAACTTGCGCCACCAACCGCTCGAACGGCTTATCGCCGCCGATCAACTCTGCGTTGGGGAAGCGATCCTGGAGCTCCTTCACTAACGTGTCCGGTTCGTCACCGAGCGCGATCGAACAGATGCCCAAATCGGATGAGGCAACCAGGATCGATCCGAGTGAGCATTCGCCTACGGCGAATCGGATAGTCGCGCCCTTGCCGCCAGCTTTGAACTTCGTGGGCTTCATGCCGAGCCGCTTGGTGGATTCGGCATAAAAGCGCCCGTTGGAATTGAATCCCGCATTGTAGATTGCCGATGTCACCGTTCCACGGCGCGATAGTTCCTCATGCATTCGTTTCGCACGATGCGCGGCCGCGTACGTTTTCGGCGTCAGGCCCGTGATCGACTTGAACACGCGGTGAAAATGCCACGGGCTCATGCCGATGGCTTTGGCCAGAGCGTCCAGCGAGAGTGATTCTTCGGAATCGACCATCAGTTTGCATGCCTTGGCCACCAGGGCCGCGTGTTCGCCGTGAGCTGACAGATCGTTCGGCCTGCACCGCTTGCACGCACGAAATCCCGCCCGTTCCGCGGCCTTCGGAGTCGGGTGAAATGCCACGTTCTCACGCCGTGCAAGCCGGGCCGGGCACGACGGACGGCAGTAGACGCCGGTGGTACTCACGGAATAGACAAAGGCATCGTCCGCGTTCTTCTCCTTATGGATCAGGGCGGCCCAACGCTCCTGATCGGTGCGGTATGGCTTCTCGGTTTTGTTCTTTGCAGCCAACATGACTGAAGATTAGCGGGTCTCCGATTCCATTACACCTCGTTTCTTGCTTTCAAACTCGGTTCTGACCCACCGGTTTTTGGTTCTGCTAAGATCGGAGCGTTATGCGAGAAAAATGGGTTGCGCAGCGCGTGAACGACCAGATCCGCACTCAGATGCACTACGGGCGGCAAGGGCAGATCACCGAAGAGATGGAATACGTCGCGACGCGCGAGCGCCTGGCGCCCGATGTTGTGCGGGACGAGGTCGCGCGCGGGCGAATGATCATCCCCGCCAACATCCATCACACCAACCTCGAGCCGATGTGCATCGGCGTAGCCTCCTGCTGCAAGATCAACGCTAATATCGGCAATTCCTCGACCACCTCGGACATTGACGGGGAGCTCGAAAAACTTCGCTATTCCGTGAAGTACGGCGCCGACACGGTGATGGATCTGTCCACTGGCGGCGATATCCCCCGCATTCGCGAAGCCATTATCCGAAGTTCGCCCGTTCCGATCGGCACGGTGCCTCTCTATGAAGCTCTGGCTCGTGTGCGCCGGGTGGAAGACCTCAACATCCAGGTGATGCTGGAGGTGATCGAAGAGCAAGCCGAGCAGGGCGTGGATTACATGACCATCCACGCAGGGGTGCTGGTCCAGTACATTCCGCTGACCACCAAGCGCGTCACGGGAATCGTCAGCCGCGGCGGCGCGATCTTAGCCGAATGGATGGTGAAGAACCACAAGCAGAACTTCTTATACGAATACTTCGAGGACATCTGCAAAATCTTCCAGAAACACGACGTGAGTTTTTCACTGGGCGACGGGCTCCGGCCAGGATCGCTGGCGGACGCGAGCGACCGCGCGCAATTCGCCGAGCTCGAGACGCTGGGCGAACTGACCAAGATCGCCTGGAAACACGATGTGCAGGTGATGATCGAGGGTCCAGGGCACATCCCCATGGACCAGATCCAGATGCAGGTGGAGAAGGAAGTCAAGATCTGCCACGACGCTCCGTTCTACACGCTTGGGCCGCTTGTTACGGACTTCGCGCCGGGCTACGATCACATCACTTCGGCGATCGGCGCGGCGATGATCGGCTGGCATGGCGCGGCGATGCTGTGCTACGTGACACCCAAAGAACATCTGGGGCTGCCTAATCGCGAAGACGTCAAGCAGGGGTTGATCGCCTACAAGATCGCGGCGCATGCGGCCGATATCGCCCGGCATCGTCCGGGCGCCAGGGATCGGGACGACGCTTTATCTCGCGCCCGCTTCGCGTTCGATTGGAAGAAGCAGTTCGAGCTATCGCTCGACCCCGAGACGGCGCAAGCGTATCACGATGAAACGCTGCCCGAAGAAGGGTTTAAGGACGCCGCGTTTTGCTCGATGTGCGGGCCTAAGTTCTGCTCCATGAACCACTCGGCTAAAACGCAGGAGTTCACGGAAGCTGACGCCGAAGCCGTCCTTAACGCGAACCTTACTCAAATCGCCAACGTGGCCGGGGACTAGGTAACTATCCCTCCGTATTTAACGTGTTATAGATACGGGGTGTTATCATTCGGATGGCAATGGTTCTAGAGCTGGAAGCCACGCACGCTCAAATCCAGCGGATACTTCAGAGCAAGGCGTTCCGCACGTCGGAAATTCACCGTACCCTCCTGAGTTATCTGGCGGATAAGTCCGTCTCGGGGACCGCGGACGGTCTCAAGGAATACACGGTCGGGCTGGATGTGTTCGCCAAGCCGGATTCCTACGATCCGCGGCAGGAGTCGACCGTGCGCATGCACGTCGCCCGGCTACGGCAAAAGATCGGTGAGTATTACCGCGCTGAAGGTCTGGAAGATCCCATCGTGGTGGATCTGCCTAAGGGCGGTTTCAAGTTAACCTTCGAGCCGCGCAAAATTCATCCGGCGTTAATCGCGGAGCCAACAAGCATAGGATCGCACTGGGGACGCAAGGAACTCTTGCTCATCTCCGGGCTGCTACTGGCGGTGGCCCTGGCCATGTATTTCGGAGTGCGCCTGCGGCAGGTGGAGCGAACCGGCCTCGAAACAGCCCGCGATTGGACCCCGGAATTGCAGCAGCTTTGGGAACCACTGGTTTCCTCCAAGCGGCCTTTGATTGTGTGCCTGTCAACGCCCGGCGCGGGATCGAGCGAAGCGGGGACGGCCACTGGGGCGGTCCTGCTGGGGCAATTCCTGGGAATGTTGCACAAGCAAGACGTGCTAGTCACCAGTACCGACCAGATCGCGGCGCCCGAAGTCGCCATGGGAAACGTCGTGTTCCTGGGACCGGTTGCGGGCAACCGGCAAATGCAGGCGATGTCAGCCGACCGGCCGTTCGTGCTCGAGCCGGAAGGGATTCGCAATATGAATCCACTACCCGGCGAGCCGAAACTCTTTGCCGATAAACCTCCCCATGATCCGCAAGATACGGAGGAAAGCTACGCGCTGATCAGCCGCGTGCCGGGGCTATACGGCAACGGCGAGGTGCTGTATCTCGCCGGTAACCGGATCTCGAGCATCACCGGCGAGGTGCAAGCGTTCACCGACGCCATGTTCGCTAAAACGTTGGTTTCCAAGATGAAAAAACCTGATGGCAGCGTTCCCCGCTACTATCAGGTGGTCCTGAAAATCAAGTCGATGGACACCATGCCCATTGAAGTCAGTTACGTCGTCCACCGGGAACTACCGGTACCAGAGCAATCGTCCTCGCGTAAATAGCTGTAGCCATTGGGATTATCCGGTCACAGCTCGGTCACTGACCGCCTTTTGACCTCTCGACGTGAGTAACCACGGGTTCGGCATGTTAGTCTCCTCAATGGGTAACCCGCAAAATTTAGCATTTAGGATGTGCTTTTCTTCATGATGATGTCTCTGCTTCAAATGGCTCAGTGGCTCCAGGAGACTCCGATCAGCGTCTCGATCCGGGAGTCGATTTTGATGTTTCCACTACTCGAAGGCGGGCATTTGCTGGGCATCAGCGTCTCGGCTGGAACCATCGCCATTTCCGATCTTCGAATGATGGGTCTGATCTTCAAGAAAGAGTCGGCCTCCGACGTTTTTCACCAGCTTATCCCCTGGATAACCGCCGGATTCGTGATGATGATAATCACCGGCACCTTGCTGCTATGGTCCGAACCCGTCAAATGCTACAACAGCATCTGGTTTCGCCTGAAAGTGCTGTTTTTATTCCTGGCCGGACTGAACGTGCTGATCTTTCATTCCTCCAAGATTTATCGCAGTATGCATGAATGGGAGTGGTCGGAAAATCCACCGCGCGCCGCGAAATTGGCCGGCTGGATTTCGCTGATCAGCTGGGGCATCGTGATCATCGCGGGCCGCACGACTGCTTATAACTTCTAGTATGTGGGAATCCTTCAAACCGTTTTTCATGTGGAATGACAAAGTCTGGCTCGGCCAGGCGATTTCGGGCACCATCTGGGCGTTTCCGGTAATCGAGACCATCCACATTCTGGCGCTGACCATGATGTTCGGCGCGATCGTGATCATCGATCTGCGCATGCTGGGCCTGGGCATGAAGAAGCAACCGGTTTCGGTGCTCGCCAAGAATTTGGAACCCTACATGACCTGGGGACTGCTGATCATGCTGACGACGGGTTACATGCTGTTCACCTCGGAAGCCATGAAGTGCTTCGTCAATGAAGGATTCAAGTTCAAGATGGAGGTGCTGTTTCCGGCCATCATCTTCCAGTTCACCTTGTTCCGCTGGATCACGCACAAGGACGAAGATAAGCGTCCCATGCTGCTGGGCTGGGTATCCGCATTGCTGTCCTTGATACTGTGGTTCGGTGTGGGTGTCGGCGGCCGAGCAATTGGATTCGTCTAGAGTTAAGCTGGATTCGCAGGAGGCCGAGCAATGACTGCCAGATCGCTCACGATCGCCGCAGGATTGGCTCTTGCCGTGTCCGCAACCCCGATGTGGGCGCATCATGCGTTCGTTGCCGTATTCGATTTATCCAAGCAGCGGGATTTCAAAGGGACCGTGACGCAAATCGAGTGGCTGAACCCGCATGCCCACTTTTTCCTGGATGTCGTCGAACCAAGTGGAAAAACCGCCAAATGGGAATTCGAGCTGGGCAGCCCGAACGCCCTGATGCAGCATGGTTGGACACGGTACACCCTGAAGAAGGGAGATATGGTGGCTGTTACAGGCGACCTTGCGCGCGATGGTTCGAACTTCGCGCATGCCCGCTCGGTCACTTTCGCCGACGGGTCCCGCGTCTGCGACTACGACAGGTTCAACGACACCACGTGGTCATGCAGCCCCAAGTGAGCTGATCCCGACTCCCACGTGCTGACTCTGGTTAAGAAAACAGCGATTCTGTGCCACCGCTGGATGGGCGTGGCGTTCTGCCTGCTGTTCGTCTGGTGGTTCGTCTCCGGGATCTTCATGATGTATTGGGACTACCCTTCGGTGAGCGACGCCGATCGGCTGGAACGGGCGCCATTTCTCGACGGATCCGAAGTGAAGCTGTCGCCGGAAGAAGCCTGGGCAAAGGTGGACGATTCCGATCAGGAGCCACGCTCGGCCCGGCTGGCAGTTTTCGAAGGCCGGCCAGCGTACGAATTCCGATACGGTTTCAATTCCGCGCACACCGTTTACGCCGATACCGGAGAGCCGCGGGAGTTCTTTGCGCAGGAGATGCGCCTGAGAACCGCCGCCGAATGGACCAGACAACCGGCGAGCGCAGCCCGAGTCGAATTGTTACAAGAACCAGACCAGTGGACGCTGGAGGGGGATTTTCGCAGGCTGTTTCCGCTTAGCAAGTATTCATGGCCAAGCGGCGAACAGGTCTACGTTGACAGCGCCAACGAAGTGGTCCAATTCACGACCCGCTCATCGCGATTCTTCGCGGAACTTGGTCCGATCCCGCACTGGCTTTACTACACGCCGCTGCGAAAGAACGGACCGCTGTGGAGCAAAGTGGTGATCTGGCTGTCGGGAATCGCGACCGTCGCGGCAGTGATGGGTTTAATCGTCGGGTTGACGATGTATTCGCCGTCGCGGAGAATCAGCATTCCGTACAAAGGGCAGAAGCGGCTTCACCACATCCTGGGATTGTTTTTTGGAACCGTCGCATGCACCTGGGCGTTCAGCGGGATGCTCTCCATGGAGCCGTTCCCGCTCAGTTCGGGCAGGCCACCGCAGGGCCGAAGTATCGCGGCCGCGCTTCGCGGCAAACGACCTCAACTGTCGCAGTACGCGCCGAGACCTCCACAGGAAGTGCTCGCAGAATTGGGCCCGGCATTCCAAGTGAAGGAACTCGAGCTTTCATCCTTCGCCAGCGAGCCGGTGTACGTGGCGACCGGCGCCCGCGGGGAAACACGGGTCATCCGGATGCGCGGGGATCCACTGGTATCGTTCGATACGAATCGAATTCTCAATGTCGTGATGAGTGTGGCCAACGTGGCGGAATCGCGGCTGATCCCGCAATACGATGCTTATTATCTGGACCGGACCAGACAGCGGCCCTTACCCGTATTGTTCGTGCAGTTAAACGATGAAACCCATTCGCGCTACTACATCGACCCGAAAACCGCGCAGGTGGTCGGGGCCTATCGCTCAAGCACCCAATCCTGGGTGAACCGCTGGCTGTACCATGGGCTGCATTCGATCAACTTTCCCTGGCTGTACAACTATCGTCCGGCCTGGGACATTGTGGTTTTGATGCTGATGCTGGGCGGGACATCGCTCTGCCTCACGTCTGTTATCATCGGTTTCCAGTTGGTGCGCCGAAAACTGTTTCTGCGGCGGACCACATCGGGAGCTTCTCTGTAGAAGACGAGGTGGAATAGATTCATGGCACTTTTTCTGGCATATGATGTGGCGAACAATCCGCTCAATACCAATGAGTGGGCGTTCCCGGTATGTGAAGTGCTGCATATCCTTGGGTTCGCGATCGGGATCGGAACCATCACCATGGTGAACATCAGGCTGCTGGGCTTGGGATTGAAAAAGGAAACGCCCGCGGACTTATGGAAGGGCACCTTTCCCTGGACCTTGGCCGGCCTGGCCCTGGTTCTAATCACAGGTCCGCTGATCTTCTCCTCCGACCCAAATATGTATCTGCGTAACCAGGGCTTCCGGTTCAAAATTACTATGCTGGTGCTCGCGCTAATTTTCCACTACACGATTTATCGCAAGATAGCGCTCACGAAAACCTCGGGGGGCGTGGCGGTCACCGCGGGCTTGATCTCACTGGTCTTGTGGATCAGCGTGATATTTGGCGGTATCTTCATCGCATTCGTATAAGGAGAAATCAAATGCCTCCAGAATTCGTCCAAGCTTTGCAAAACATGTCACTAGCCACCGCCGTTCGCGAGTCGGCGCTGGTCTTCCCGGTGATTCTGTCCCTGCATTTGACCGGGATGGGCCTGTTCGGTGGAATGATCCTGATGACCGATCTGCGTCTATTGGGAGTTAGCTTGACCAAGTATCCCGTGTCAGACATCGTGAACGGGTTGCGGCCGTGGAAACACCTGGGGCTGACACTCACTGCGGGGTGCGGAATCCTTCTGCTGTGGTCGAAAGCGGCCATCTACTATCCGAACCCCTACCTGTGGATCAAGCTTTCGTTGTTCGGGCTGATCATCATTCACTCGCTAGTATTCCGGAGCGTCTATCGCAACGTTACGGATATGGATCGCAGTCCGGCGATTCCGGGCCGTGCCAAGCTGGCGGCGGCACTCTCGATCGTTCTTTGGATATCAGTGGTGACTGCGGGACGGTGGATCGGATACTGGGAGCCGAAGGGCTCGCCGGTGAACGCAGCGCAAGTTAACTAGCCGCCGGCGCTTCGGCGTCTTCCTCCTCTTCTTCGACGCGCGGCTGGACATTGCGGCGGATCAGGATCGACAGGACGATGGTGGTCGCGAGTGTCAGGGAGCCGCCCGTCACGTGCGCCGCTACCGTGATCAGCACCGGCGCGGCAGTGTCATCGGCCATCGACTTCATGATGAGCGCGGTCAGGCCGAGGAACACCTGGCCGAACCCGACGCCCAGCAGCGTCTTCGCTGCTGTACGCAAGGCGCCATGCGTTGGAAACTGCTGCAAAACAAATATCGACTCCATGAGAATCGCCAGCGCCACGAACATCGCGCCCAGAACATGCGGTAGCAGCGTGAGCGCCTTCTGCCGAAAGGCAGCTCCGAGAAAGATCTGCAAGAGGACCAGAATCGGCGTCAGGATAGCGAGAGACCGCATGGATGGCCAACCGTAATCGCTAACATGTTTCGGACCGCGGCTCCAGCCTGGAGACGTAACCACCGCGATGGCGACCACGGCGGCTAAAAAGAGCGGCGCCAGCAACGCGTGCGTGATTCCCGCGGTAATCGGAAACATGATTAACACCGCCGCGTGCCCCACGGAATCCTGCAACACAGCAATGGCCAGCGTGAGCCAGCCCAAGCGGCGAGCTTGCGGACGCCGGTCGGTGAAAACTAACCAGAGCACCACGCCGAGAGCCAGCACGCTCACGGCTGTCGCTGCGATGCGGTGCGTCGACATCGCCGCGGGTGTGGGTTGAGACTCCGGTCCGATCATCGCGCCATCCACGATCAGCAGGAGCGTACACACAGCCAGCAGGATCGCCAGCCGGTGCAACCAGGGATTCTTCATGGAGCTGCTTCTATCATAAGAAACGCTCTACCAGCAGCTTGGGTTACTCGTAATATTCGGGCGCCTTCTTGAGCTTGGCGTTGTCGGCTGTGGCGTGCTGAATCCAAAGCACCGCGCCGGATTTCTTCATGAAGGCCTCCAAGTCGGCGCGAGACTTGCGCGTCTGATCGGCATTGACATCGAACCCGGGGACTATGCCCAAGCTGCGCTCTTCGGGATAGTGATAGAGATCACCGGAGAGAACCACGGGTCCGGTTTTCGCGAACTTCAAGAACAGGGACTGGTGTCCGGGCGTGTGGCCGGGCGTGAATTTGATGACGACGGTTCCGTCACCGAATACATCATGATCTTCGCTGTGGAGCAGAATCGTCTTACTCTTCTCGAGTTTTCCGTACAACGTCACGTCGGGCGCGGTACCAGGCGCCTTAGCTTTGCCGTCCTGTTTGGCAAACATGGCCGCCTTTTCGACATCCTGGACGATCCAGGTGGAACCGGCAAAGGCATTGGCATTAGCGACGTGATCGCCATGATAGTGCGAGAGCGCCAGATAGGTGATATCAGCGGGCGTGTATCCAAGCGCCGCGAGCTGGGGCAAGAGCGGACGCGTGATCGTAAAGGCTCCCTGCTTCGTTGGATTGCCTTTGAAGTCGGCGTCGGAGACTTCGCCGGTGTCCCACATCATGGTTCCGCGCGGATGCACGATCAGGTAGCAGGGTGTGACCATTCTTGTGTCGGCAAGCTGTCCAGGCTTGAAACCGAACTGCACTTCGCCCACACCGGTGATATCGCCACAATCTAGAATATAGAGCCGTACCGAATTGGGAGCCGCGGGCTTCTTCTGCTGAGCCGTGGCAGAAAACGGCAAGAGAGCGAGGGAGGCAAGCGCGACTGCGGGCAAGACCACACGGCACACAGCGCTAAAGAAGATCTTCATGGACACTCCTTTGGACTGCCCTAGATTCTACCGTTATTTGTTGCCGGCGGCCAGAATCGTTTCGAAGTGCGGGGCTTCGGCTTCGCGATGTACCAGCGCAGTGCTTATGTTCTGGAATCCGGCATCGCTCAGCAAGCGGCGAAGTTCGACTTCGCTGAATCCCAGCCACACGTCGGCGTAGAGCGCGCGGGCTTCTTCGAAATGATGCTTCAGCAAATCGAGAATGATGACGCGGCCGCCGGGTTTCACGATGCGAAACGCCTCGGCCAACGCGCGCGGAGGATGCTGGGCGTGGTGTAACGACTGACTGAAGAAGGCCACGTCGGCTTCGCCTTTCCTGATCGGCAGTTCTTCGAGATCGCCCAAGCGGTATTCCAGGTTCTTGACGCCGTGGGCACGTGCGAGGCTCGATCCGAACTCGACCATCTTTTCCGAATTGTCAACGGCGATTACTTTCTTGGCGCGCCGGGCGAGCAGTTGCGATGAGGTTCCTTCGCCCGCACCCAGGTCGGCGATCACCAGCGGCGGCATGAGCATCAGAAAAGTTTCCGCCAAGCCCTGCCAGGAACGGCCCGGGACATACTGGCGTCCAAATTTTCCGGCGAGTTCGTCGAAATACGAGCGCACTTTGTCTTGACGGCGGCGTAGGGCGAGACGTAGAGCGTCACGGTCCTCGCCAGCTTCGGGAATCTCTTTCACCGCATGCTTGAGCACATCAAGCACCTGATCCTGGGTGCCATTGCCGAAGGCTTTCAGGCGATATAAGATGTTCTTGCCGGTGCGCCGGTCTTCGACGATACCGGCCTGTTTGAGCTGGGCTAAGTGGGTCGAAATGGTGCTCTGCCCCATCGCCAGAATTTCCTGCAATTCGGCGACGGAAAGCTCCTCGCGCTCCAACAGCAGTACGATGCGGACCCGGTTGGGATCGGCCAGCAGCCTAAGGGATTTGAGGATTGACGCCATAGCCAGCTATCTAGTATTATATCGAAGTATCGAGATTCCACGATATAAAGTTTAAAGGAGCCTTGGAGATGAGCACTATCGCAACGAATCCGGCCACGCTGGCCTATAAAGTCGCGGACATGAAGCTGGCCGATTGGGGCCGGAAAGAGATCAGAATCGCTGAAGCCGAGATGCCCGGCCTGATGTCGATCCGCAAGAAGTACGCCACCGACAAGCCCTTGAAGGGCGTGCGCGTCACTGGCTCTCTGCACATGACCATTCAAACGGCGGTGCTGATCGAGACTCTGAAGGACCTCGGCGCGGACGTGCGTTGGGCGAGCTGCAACATCTTTTCGACGCAGGATCATGCCGCGGCAGCGATCGCGGCAACCGGCACTCCGGTGTACGCGTGGAAGGGCGAGACGCTCGAAGAATACTGGTGGTGCACCTATCAGGCAGTCAGCTTCCCCAACGGCAAAGGCCCGCAGCTCGTGGTGGACGATGGCGGCGACGTGACTTTGCTGATCCACAAGGGTGTGGAGCTCGAGAAGGGCTCGGACTGGGTCAATACTCCTTCGGGCAGCCATGAAGAGAAGGTGATCAAGGATCTGCTCAAGGAAGTTCATGCCGAGAATCCGCGGCGCTGGAGCGATCTGGCGAAAGAATGGAAGGGCGTTTCCGAGGAGACAACCACGGGCGTGCATCGCCTGTACAAGATGCAGCAAGAAGGCAAGCTCCTGGTCCCGGCGATCAACGTGAACGATTCCGTGACCAAGTCAAAGTTCGACAATCTGTACGGCTGCCGCGAGTCGCTGAGCGATGGCATCAAACGCGCGACCGATGTGATGGTGGCGGGCAAGGTCGCGGTGGTGTGCGGATACGGCGACGTCGGCAAGGGCTCGGCACACTCGCTGCGCGGATTTGGCGCGCGCGTAGTGGTCACGGAGATCGATCCGATCAACGCCCTGCAGGCCGCCATGGAAGGCTTCGAAGTAACCACGGTCGAAGATACGCTCGGCCGCGGCGATATCTACGTGACTACGACCGGCAACGTCGATATCATCACGCTGGAGCACATGAAGAAGATGAAGGATCAGGCGATCGTGTGCAACATCGGCCACTTCGATAACGAAATCCAGGTGGAGCCGCTGAACACGGCGAAGGGCGTGAAGAAGACCGAGATAAAGCCGCAGGTGGACATGTACACCTTCCCCGACGGGCACAGTATTTTCCTGCTGGCCGAAGGACGGCTGGTAAACCTGGGCTGCGCGACGGGCCACCCCAGCTTCGTGATGTCGAACAGCTTTTCGAACCAGACGCTGGCGCAGCTCGACCTGTGGAAGAACAAGGACACTTACAAGGTCGGCGTGTACACGCTGCCGAAGAAGCTGGATGAGGAAGTCGCCCGGCTGCACCTGGACAAGATCGGCGTGAAGCTGACGAAGCTCAGTGCGAAGCAGGCGGAGTATCTGGGCGTTCCGGTGGAAGGTCCGTACAAGCCGGATCACTATAGGTACTAACGCACTTCTCGAGTCCTGTTTTATGGCGGCGGGTCGCGATACCCGCCGCTTTTGTTTTGATACAGTGGCCGCCGGGAGGCGGTATATGAGCGAAGCGAATAAAGCAATCGTCCGGCGCTGGTTTGAAGAAGTGTGGAACCAGGGGCGCGAGGAGACAATCGACGAACTTTTCGCGGCCCACGGCATCGGCTACGGTCTCGGCGATACCGAAGCACCGGTCCAGGGACCCGCCGGAATCAAACCGTTCGTACGAAACCTGCGAGGTGCGATACCCGACATCCACATGAAGATCGAAGACAGCATCGCCGAAGGCGACAGGGTCACCGTCCGCATTACCGTCGAAGGGACTCACAAGGGCGGCAATTTAGGCGTCGCGCCGACTGGCCGGAAGGTTCACATCGAAGGGATCGTCATAGTGCGCGTCGCGAACGGGCAACTCGTTGAAGGCTGGAACAGTTGGGATCAGCTCGGACTTTTGCGACAGATCGGAGCGTTGCCAGCCGCCGAAGGTCCCGACCAGTTCACCAGCGCGCGAGCCTAGACCAGGAGCGGCAGAAACGGTATTACAACGCGCGGGTCTAACAGTTGTGCCAGTTGCATCGGGGGTTGCCCGGCTTGTTTTAGCTCTCCTGCTGGTGATCGCAACTGCTTTTGCGGTTCAAACCAAGCGCAATGTGCGATCTAAAGCAGCGCGAGCGGCGGCGCAGGTGAATTTCGATCCTGCCGCGGTTAATCAAGGTTCGGAAGCACCTCCACTCCACGAAAAAGACGCCGGTTCTGCAGTCTTGCGTGCCCAAATTCTGCTGGATCGGGCGGGCCTGTCCGTGGGCGAGATGGACGGACACGTGGGCAGCAATATGATCCATGCGATCCTGGGCATCCGCGCCACTCATGGATTGCCGCCGGCGCCGTCCATCGACGAAAGCGTCTGGAAGATTCTCAACGCCGACCCTGGTCCGGTTTTGACCACCTACACCACCTCCGCAGACGACTTCAAAGGGCCGTTCGAGAAAGTCCCCGCCGACATGATGCGCAAAGCCAAACTTAAATATCTGGGCTACGCATCCCCGTTGGAAGGGATTGCCGAAAAGTTCCATATTCAACCCGCGTTACTGCAAAAACTGAACCCGAGACGAGGCTTCCAGAAGGCAGGCGAGGAACTTACGGTTCCCAATGTGCGCCATCCAGTGACCGGGATGGCTGCGCGGATCATCGTGTCGAAGCACGATTCCACGGTGCAGGTGTTCGACATGGACGGGAAGTTGCTGGCTCAATATCCGTGTACCACCGGCAGCGAACATGATCCGCTTCCGATTGGTGAGTGGAAAGTCACCGCAGTTTACAAAAATCCAAAGTTTCACTACAACCCCAAATTGTTTTGGGACGCGAAAGCTAAGGACGGACCGGCCACAATCGCACCTGGGCCTCGAAATCCTGTAGGACTGGTCTGGATCGATCTATCTAAAGAGCACTATGGAATTCACGGGACCCCCGCTCCGGGTGCGATCGGACACACGGAATCGCACGGCTGCATCCGGCTTACCAACTGGGATGCCCTGGAACTGGCTGGCATGGTGACGGCAGGCACCCCCGTAAGCTTAGTCGAGTAGCCTAAGCCGCCCTGCGTGGCCCCGATCCGCTAAAATCAGGATTCGGAGTCATACTTGAGCGGCCCCATGCAATTCCTTCAGGAAAGTCTCGTCGAACTGATTACGCAGACCGCCACCAACCTGCCGCCGGATGTGCGGGAAGCGATGGGAATTGCCATCGCCGCGGAGACTCCTCACACGCAGGCATCGCAGGCGCTGGGAATCATTGCCACCAATATCGATATGGCCGCCGATGACCAGGGCCCCATCTGCCAGGACACTGGGATGCCGACGTTCGACGTGCACACTCCCGTAGGCGTGAATCAAATCGCCATCAAGAAGGCCATCCGGGCGGCCGTGGCGGAGGCGACCAAGCGCGGTAAACTGCGGCCTAACTCGGTCGATTCCCTGAGCGGCAAGAATAGCGGCGACAACCTGGGTGTAGAGACTCCAGTGATCCACTTCGAGCAGTGGGAGAACGACGAGATCGAAGTGAAGCTGATCCTCAAGGGCGGAGGATGCGAGAACAAGAACATCCAGTATTCTCTGCCCATGGAGCTGGATCATCTGGGCAAAGCGGGGCGCGATCTGGAGGGCGTTCGCAAATGCATCCTGCACGCCGTGTGGCAAGCGCAAGGGCAAGGTTGCGCACCGGGTGCTGTGGGAGTATGCGTCGGCAGCGATCGCGCGCACGGGTATCTGCTGGCGAAAAATCAGTTGTTCCGCACGCTGGACGATACGAATCCGATTCCGGAGTTGGCCAAGCTCGAAGCCGAGATTATGGAAGAGGCCAACAAGATCGGCGTAGGCGCGATGGGATTCGGCGGCAAGTCATCGCTGATTGGGTGTAAGGTCGGCGTCGCCAACCGGCTGCCCGCGAGCTTCTTCGTGAGCGTCGCCTACGAATGCTGGGCGTTCCGTAGGTTAGGCGTGAGGATCGACACATCCAGCGGCGCGATCACGAAATGGCTGTATCGCGATCCTGCGCGGCCGGTGGCGAGAATGGCTCGCGGCGAGGGATTCCCGTTGACGGGGAGAGAGGTGATCCTGCGGCCGCCTCTCAATGAGGAGCAGGTTCGGGCGCTCAAGGTGGGCGATGTTGTCCTCATTACAGGTGAAATGTTCACCGGCCGCGATGCCGTGCATGCGCACCTGATGAAGAATGCGCCGCCGGTGGATATGCACGGATCAGTGCTGTACCACTGCGGTCCGGTGATGTTGAAGCAAGGCGAAACGTGGACTGTCAAGGCCGCTGGTCCGACCACGAGCATCCGGGAAGAGCCGTATCAGGCCGATATCATCCGCAA
>Ga0070735_10003005_pt1 | contig 14929 bp, 10 predicted proteins | sample Coa_R1_FD_66443 | JGI IMG/M metagenome (GOLD analysis project Ga0070735, IMG submission 66443) | Surface soil microbial communities from Centralia Pennsylvania, which are recovering from an underground coalmine fire - Coalmine... | ecosystem: Environmental > Terrestrial > Soil > Unclassified ... | reverse complement strand
GGCGCCCCCCCCGGGCTCCGGCGCGCTCCCCGAAGCGCGTCGATCCGTACCGCCGCCCGCCCTTCCCGGCAGCGAAGGGGTCTCCGTCATCGCTTGCGCTCAGCTCCTCGATCGGCTCGCAGCGGCCGACCAGTCCCCATTCGTGGCGACGTGGATCGAGACGGTGCTCTCGGCGCGCACCCGCACCGAGCCCACCCTGGCCGTTCGCTTGCTGCGCTCCTATCGGGAAACGGGCCGCATCGATCGCGCGCGTGACCTCGCGGCGTCGCTGCCGTCGGCGCCGAGCTCCTGGAACACCCTCGACGCGGCGCGCCTCGCCATCGAAAGGGCGATCCTGGCCACCATCGACGGCCGGAGCGACCACGCCGAGTCGGACCTGCGCCTTGCTTCTCGGGCGCTGGCGTCGTCGCCCAAGGGGACCGGGCTGCGCGAGCAGCTCGATATGCACCTCACGCAAGCCCAGCTGGACCTCAAGCTCGACCGTCAGGCCGGCGCCGCGCAGGCGCTGCGCCTCGCCGAACACGTCGCCGAGCGGCTCGAGGACGGCCCCTGGCGCGCCCCCGCCGCGATGACGCTCGGCCACCTGTCGATGCGCCTGTCGGACCCGCGAACCGCCGCCAAACACTACGCGTCCGCGCTGGCGCGCGCCCCGGCCCGCGGCATCGCCGCGATGAGCGCGCACGGCAACCTGGCGATCGCCCTCGGGAGCATCGGGCGGTTCGACGAAGGGCGGCACCACGCTATGCAAGCGCTGTCGATCGCGCGGGAGGTCGCCGCCGGCTGGCGCCACGCGGACGCGCACGACGTGTTGGCCATCGTCGAGATCGCGGCGGATCGACCGCTCGCCGCGCTCCATGCGATCGACGAGGCGCTGGTGGTCCTCGGCGAGATCGACCACCCTATGCTGCGCTTTCAGCTCGCGGGGCACCGCGCCTGGGCGCTCGCGATGCTCGGTCGCGCCCAAGCGGCCAAGCAGTGGCTCGCCAAGGCGGAGAAGCTGCGGGGCGAGCTGGCGATCGTCGAGGCGTCGGACGAGCAGGACCTCGTCTCCGCCCGTGCGCGCACGCTCGAGTGCTGCGGCCAGGGCCGCGAGGCGCTCGACGCCGCCCTACCCCACGTCGAGCAGCTGCCCGAGGCGTTCGTGACGGGGTCGCTCAACCTCGTCGTCGGCCGCTGCGCGCTCGCGTCGGGAGACCACGCGAGCGCACGTGCGGGTGTCGAACGCGCGGCCTTGTCCGGTGAGCGTCATGGTTGGGTGTTTCCGGATCGTCAATCTTCGATCGATCTCTGGCAGCTCGCGCTCAGGAGCGGCGACAGCCGGGTCGTACGCTACGCCGAGCGGATGATCGCGCTCGTGACCGCCGCGACTTCGGGCGCGACCGTTCCCGCCCCCCCTTCGGGTTTGCCGTCGACTGGACGCGCCTCGATCCCCCCCTCCACCGACGACGTCGAGGCCATCCAGGAGCCCACCGAGGGCGAGACGCTCATCTACGTGACGACCCCGCAAGGCGTGACGCGCATCCCCGTCGCGGACCTGGCCAAGGCGACCGAGGGGGCGACACTCGTGGTCGATACGCTCGCCCACGCGCTGCGCGTCTACGACCGCGAGGTCTCGCTCGAGCGCCGTCGCGCGCTCGAGCCGCTGGTCGTGCAGTTGCTCCGGCGGGCGCGAGAGGGTCTGAGCGCCGACGAGATCCTGCGGGCGGCCGGCGGGCCCGGGCCGGAGAGCGCGGACGCGGAGCACCGGGTGCGCGTGCTCATCTCGCGGGTCCGCGACCTGCTCGGCGATCCGGCGGCGATCGAGCGCGTCCGCGACGCGGGAGAGTACGGCCGGACCCGCTACCGCCTCGCGTCGAACGTGCGCTTCGCGCTGGTCGAGCCGCTCTTCAGCTCTACGAGCTAGAATCTGAGTTCTCCTCGTCGGCCCCGCCCCACCCCACCGCGGCGAGCGCCAGCACGGCGATGACGGCTCCCGCCGCCATCCAACGCGTGGGGTACACGACGTCCGCCAGCAAGTCCCCGCCGCGAAGGATCGGGACCACCTCGACCGCCCAGTAGGCGAGGTGCGCCGCGACCGGGGCGACCACGGTACCCGTTCGGAGGCGCAGCCACCCGAACGCGAGACCGGCGAGCGCCGCGGTGGGGAGGTCCCGCGCGTCGGCCGCCGCCGTCGAGTACAGCGCGAACAGAGCCGTCGTCAGGAGGAGCGCCCTTCCCCGCGACCCCGACCGCCGGACCTCCCCGAAGAGGATGCCGCGGAAGAACACCTCGACCGCCACGGGCGTCACGACGAACACGCCGACGACGAGCGCCGCGCGCGACGAGCTCGACACCAATCGCTGGACGCTCTCCATCGCCTCGGCGTCCTGGAGCGGCCACCGCCGCGCGATCATCCCCTCCAGCGTCCCGAAGAGGGGCCGCAAACCGGCGCCGGCTGCGAGAGAGAGCGCCGCCGGAAGGATGCCGAGGGGTCGCAAGCCCAGTGTCGCGCGGAGCGAACGATCCGGCGCATGGACACGAGCGATGAAGAATACGGCGAGCGACGTCGCCAGGATCGTGCAACCGGTCAAGCTTACGATGTCCGTGCGCGCCCCGGTCCTGGCGCGCTCGGTCATCGCGACGCAGACCTGCTCCGTCATGAACACCGCCGCCGTCCACACGAAGGCGGCGAAACCCGACATCGGGCGTTCGGGCACGCTCGCGCGTCCGTTGCTCACGGGCCGCTCACCGTCCGCGCAGATGCGCGGGAACGCCACGCTTGATGACGCTGTCCTGCGCGAGCTTCGGATCCACGTCCGGGTAGTCGATCGTGGAGTGGAGCCCACGGCTCTCGCGCCGCCCGGACGCGCATTCGACGATGAGCTGCGCCACGGTGGCGATGTTTCTGAGCTCGAGGAGGTCGCGCGTCACGAAGTATTTCCAGTAGTACTCCGCGATCTCCTCCTGGAGGAGGCCGAGCCGGCGAGCCGCCCGGCGGAGTCGCGTATTCGAGCGAACGATTCCGACGTAGTTCCACATGAGCCGGCGAAGCTCGTCCCAGTTCTGCGTGATGATGACGGCCTCCTCGCTCGGCACGGCGGCGCCCACCTCCCACTCGGGCACCTCGGGCCAGGGCCGGCTGCGGTCGAGCGACGACCGCAGAGCGATCGCCGCCCGGTGGCCGAACACTAGACCCTCGAGGAGCGAGTTGGACGCCAGCCGATTGGCCCCGTGAAGGCCGGTGCAAGCGCACTCGCCGATCGCCCAAAGGCCGGGGATCGTCGTCCTCCCTTCGAGGTTGGTGGTGATCCCCCCGCACATGTAGTGCGCGGCGGGAACGACCGGAATCGGCTGGCGCGTGATGTCGATCCCCCACCGAAGGCACTCGCCGTAGATACCCGGAAACCGATCCTTGACGAAGCTCGGCTTCTTGTCGGTGATGTCCAGGAGCACGTGCTCGGCGCCCGTGCGCTTCATCTCGTAGTCGATCGCGCGAGCGACGACGTCGCGGGGCGCCAGCTCTCCGCGCGCGTCGTGCTTTTTCATGAACGTCGAACCGTCCGGCAACCGAAGGAGCGCGCCTTCTCCGCGCATGGCCTCCGACAGCAAGAACCGCTGGGCCTGCGGGTGAAAGAGACACGTCGGGTGGAACTGGTAGAATTCCATGTTGGCAACCTCCGCCCCTGCGCGGTAGGCCATCGCCACCCCGTCGCCGGTCGCGACGTCCGGGTTCGTCGTGTAGAGATACACCTTGCCGGCCCCACCGCTCGCCAGGACGACCGCCCGGGCCATGATCGTGACGACCTTGCCGCTCGCCTCGTCGAGCGCATAGGCGCCCGCGCAGACCTCGGGGCCGCCGTACTTGGCGAGCGTGATGAGGTCGATCGCCGTGTGGCCCTCGAGGAGCCGAACGCGCGGCGAGCGGGCCACCGCCTCGAGGAGCGCCCGCTCGACCTCACGGCCCGTCATGTCGGCGGCGTGCGCGACGCGACGCGCGCTGTGCCCGCCCTCGAGATGCAGGTCCAGGTCCGAGTCGACCGACCCCTCCACGACGTCGAACCGTGCGCCGAGGTCCCGGAGCATGGCGAGGCGGGCGGGCCCCTCCTTGACGCACACCTCGACCGCAAGCTCGTGGCAAAGACCCGCGCCCGCGCGCTGCGTGTCGGCGATGTGCGCCTCGAACGAGTCCCCTGCCCCGACGACGGCCGCGATCCCGCCCTGGGCGTACTTGGTGTTCGACTCGTCGGCGCTGCGCTTGGTGACGATGAGCACGTCGCCGCTCTCGGCGGCCTCGAGCGCGAACGACAGACCGGCGACGCCGCTACCGATGACGAGATAGTCGGTCGAGAGAGACATCGAGGCACCTTAGACCCAGCGCTCGGCTGGGTCGATCAACACGAACGCGAGCTCCGGAGATCGGATTCTGCGATCGGGGGAAAGGACGCCCGACAAGGAGTGGGGAAAGGACCGGCCAAGGAAGGTCCGAGGCCACCGGCGCCGGGCAGCGGGTTGACACGGGGCCCCTCTCCCTCTATCGACTCGCCCTGAATCACCATTCACTCCCCGGAGGGCAGCGCGGTGAAGATACTCGTTGCGGTCAAGCGGGTCGCAGACCCCGAAAACCTTAACAAGATCAAACTCTCGCCGCAGGGCAAAGTGGACACGACCGGCCTCGAGCCAAAGGCCAGCCCGTACGACGACTATGCCCTCGAGACGGCGCTCCGCCTGACCGAAAACGGCGCCAACCCCAAACAGCGTCTGGGCGAGGTGGTCGTCGTGACGTTCGGGCCCAAAGAGACAGAGCAGATGCTCCGGGCCATGCTGGGCACGGGCGCCGACCGCGCCATCCGCGTCGACACGACGGACGACGCGCTCGATGGGGACGTGGTCGCTCGGGGCCTCAAGTCTGTCGTGGGCGCCGAGAAGCCCGACCTCGTGCTCCTCGGATACCAGCAGGCCGAATCGGAGTCGAACGAGGTCGGCCAGATGCTCGCCGAGCACCTCGGTTGGCCGCAGGCGACGTTCGCGGGCAGCATCCAGAGCCAGGACGACAAGGCGCTCCTGGTCGGGCGCGAGGTTGAAGGAGCCGTCGCGCAAGTGCGCGTCACCCTCCCCGCGGTCGTGACGGTGCTCGACAAGATCGTCAAGCCGAAAAGCGTGCACTCCAAGCACACGGCGGCGACGCATGCGTACCCCGACGGCGTCCGCTTCGCCGCGCTCATGGCCATCATGGCGGCGAAGAAGAAGCCCCTCGCCGAGCAGAAGCTCGCCGACGTCGCACCCGACGCCTCGCTCAAGGTCCGCTACGGCGCAGCGGAACTGCCGCCCAAGCGCGCCGCCGGCGTCAAGGTGAAGGACGTGAAAGAGCTCGTGACCAAGCTCAAGACGGAAGCGAAGGTGGTGTGATGGCCGGCACGCTCGTTGTCGCGGAGATTTCGGAAGGCAGGGTCAAGAAGTCCACGCTGAGCGCGGTGACCTTCGCGAGGCAGGTCGGTGGGCCGTTCGCGGTCCTCGTCCTCGGCGGCGGGGCGGCGGCCGCTGCGAAGGAGCTCACCGCCTTCGGCGCGCAGAAGGTCATCGCGGTCGACGACGCCGCGCTCGCCACGTACGTGTGCGAGCGCTACGCGCCCACCGTCGCGAAGGTCGCCAAAGACGGCGGCTACGAGACCGTCGCGGTGACCGCGAGCGCGTTCGGCAAGGATCTCGCCCCGCGCGTGGCGGCCAAGCTCGGCGCGGGGTACGCGCCGGACATCAGTCTGCTGAAGGTGGACAGCGGCAAGCGTCTCTATCGTCGGCCCATGTACGCAGGCAACGCGCTCGGGTGGCTCGAGATCACAACGCCCGTGCACGTTGTCAGCGTGCGTCAGACCGAGTTCGCCGCGGCGGAGCCGTCGGGGGGCGCCAGCCCGGTCGAAGCGGCGCCGCGCGCGCCCGACGACGCGGCAGCGGCACGCATCGAGTTCGTCAAGCTCGAGGTCACCAAGAGCGAGCGCCCGGACCTCGGCGAAGCGCGCGTCGTCGTCTCCGGAGGCCGATCCCTCAAGGAACAGTTCAAGCAGGTCCTCGAGCCGCTGGCGGACGCGCTGGGGGCCGCCATGGGCGCGAGTCGCGCGGCCTGCGACGCCGGGTATGCCCCCCCCGAGCTCCAAGTAGGCCAGACAGGACGCACGGTCGCGCCGCAGCTGTACGTCGCCGTCGGTATCTCGGGTGCCATCCAGCATATCGCGGGCATGAAGGGCTCCAAGACAATCGTCGCGATCAACAAGGACCCGGACGCTCCGATCTTCCAGATCGCGGACTACGGCCTCGTGCAGGACCTGTTCGTCGCCGTGCCAGAGCTGGTCACCGAGCTCAAAAAGCAAGGCTAAGACTCGGCCATGCGGGGCACCCTCGCGTTCCGGCCGCGCGCGTTGTAGACGCTTGTAGCGTGAGCTACCTGGTCCTCGCCCGAAAGTACCGGCCGCAGACATTCGAGGATCTCGTCGGTCAGGACCACGTCGCCCGCACGCTGGCAAACGCCATCGCGACAGGCCGTGTCGCTCACGCGTTCGTCTTCACCGGGGTGCGGGGCGTCGGCAAGACGACGAGCGCGCGGCTCCTCGCCAAGTGCCTCAACTGCGTCGGCCCGCGCGGGGACGCCGCCGGACCGACGGCCACGCCTTGCAACGAATGCGCGCCCTGCCGCGAGATCACCTCCGGTCAGGACCTCGACGTCCAAGAGATCGACGGCGCGAGCTACAACGGCGTCGACGAGGTGCGCCGCCTCCAGGAGGGGATGACCTTTCGCCCCGCCCGCGACAGGTTCAAGATCTACATCGTCGACGAGGTGCACATGCTCTCGACGGCGGCGTGGAACGCGTTCCTCAAGTCGCTCGAGGAGCCGCCCCCCCACGTGAAGTTCATCTTCGCGACGACCGAAGTGCACAAGGTGCCGGTCACGATCCTCTCGCGATGCCAGAGGTACGACTTCAAGCTCATCCCGGCGCAAGTGATCGCCCAGCGCCTCGAGCGCGTGCTGCGCCAAGAGTCGATCGACGCGCAGGGCGCGGCGGTGCAGGTCCTCGCGCGGGAGGCGGCCGGGTCGATGCGCGACGCGATGAGCCTGCTCGATCAGGTGATCGCCTTCAGCGGCACCAAGTTGACCGCCGAGGACGTGAGCCGGGTCCTCGGAGTCGCAGATCGCGCAGTCCTTCACGAGCTGGCCGCCGCGCTCACGTCGGGAGACGCGGCCGGGTGCCTGGGGGTGATCGATGGCCTCGCGAGCCAGGGGTACGACCTGGGCCACGTCACGCGGGACGTCCTGCGCCACCTGCGAAACCTCGTCGTCGCGAAGACCTGCGCGGCGCGACCCGAAGGAGCCGAACGTCGACCGTCGCTCGGGGAGCTGCTCGACCTCGCCGACGAAGAGGTCAACGACGTGGTCGAACTGGCCGCGCGTGTCGAGGTTGACGACCTGGTCCGCCTGTTCCAAGGCTTTTCGCGCGCGTTCGACGAGATCGTCCGCAGCCCGCAGCCGCGCATGGCGCTCGAGATGGCCCTCGTGCGCCTCGCGCGCAGGCCGCCGCTCCTGCCCCTCGACGAGCTCCTGAGCCGCGTCGGCGACCTCGAACGCCGCCTCGGCGGCCCTCCCTCGCCCGCCCCACGCGGAGGGGGCGGCGGCGGTGCTCGACCGGCCCACCCGGCCCCCACGGCGATCTCCACGTCGCCCGTCGTTCCAGACGCGGGACGAACGCACGGCGCCCTCGCGCTGGCCGACCGCCCGGAGGCCGCCCCGCGGGCCGTGGTGGTACCGCTTCCTCAGCCCTCCCCTCCGCCCTCCCCGGCGCCCGCCGCAGCACCGGCGCCGTCGCCGCCACCCGCCCCGCCCACGCTCGCGCCGGAGGACGCGTGGCGAGCGATCGTCGAGCGGGTCCGAGCCTCCCACCCGCGCTTGGCGTCGGTGGTCGAGCACGCTCTGCCCGTGGCCATCGGACCCGCGCGGGTCGTCCTCGGCTTCGAGTCCAGCGCCGAGTTTCTCCTCACCCAGGCACGCGAGGCGGGCGCCATCGAGATCCTCACGCGCGCCGCGCGGGCACAGTTCGGCGCGCCGACGCAAGTGGTCGTCGAGACGGCGACGCGTCCTGCGCGCGACGTGCGGACCGTCGCCGCCATCGACGCCGAACGGCGCGCCGCGGAGACGGCGGCCGCGCGGTCCGCCGTCCAGAATCACCCGATCGTCCGGGAAGCAGTGCGCCTTTTTGGCGCCCAGCTGCGCGACGTCAAGCTGCCGACCGGCGAACAATAGGCTAGACACTAGTCCATGCAATTTCGCGGTGGCATGGGAGAGCTGATGCGCCAGGCGGCGCGCATGCAGCGAAAGATCGATCAAGCCAAAGGGGAGCTCAAGGACCGCGAGATCGAGGTCGAGGGCCTCGGCGGCAAGGTCAAGGTCGTCGTCACCCTAGGCCGCAGCGTGAAGCGAATCGACATCGACAAGCAGACCCTCGCCTCCGAAGAGCAGGACCTCGTCCTCGACGCGGTTTGCGCAGCACTCAATCAGGGCATCGAGCAAGCCGACAAGCAGATGGAGGCGGAGCTCGACAAGATCACCGGCGGCGTCAAGATTCCCGGAATGGTGTAAGCCCCACCGGATGGGTAGCGCGTGAGCCCGAAGATCCGAAGGCTGGTCACGCTCCTGTCCCGACTGCCGGGCGTCGGCGAGAAGACGGCGCAGCGGTACGTCTTCTGGCTCCTGACTGCGGACGACTCGCTTGCCGCCGCGCTCGGGGCCGAGCTCGCGACGCTGCGCGACGAGCTCGGACCGTGCGATCGCTGCGGGAACATCGCCGAGATCCGCGACGGAAAGGCGGTGTGCGACGTGTGCGCCGACGGCAAGCGCGACGCGCGGACGCTCTGCGTCGTGGCGCGGGTGTCCGACCTGCTCGCCATCGAGCGGGCCGGGACGATGCGCGGGCGCTACTTCGTGCTGGGCCGGTTGCTCTCGCCTCTGGACGGAGTCGGGCCCGAGGACTTGCCCCTGCAACGGCTCGTCGATCGAATCCGGAGCGACGGGGTGACGGAGGTCATCGTCGCCACGCCGCCGAGCGTCGACGGTGAGGCCACCGCGCTGCTGCTGAAGCGGGACCTTGCGCACCTGGGCGTCGACATCACCCGAATCGCGAGCGGCGTCCCGCACGGCGGCGACCTCGAGTTCGCCGACCCCATCACGATGGGCCGCGCCCTCGCGGGGCGGCGGGCCTTGTAGATTGCGGACATGAAGACCCCCATCGAGACGAGCGCGGCGCCGCCGGCCATCGGGCCGTATTCGCAGGCAGTCCGCGCCGGTGACACCGTGTTTCTCAGCGGCCAGATCCCGCTCGACCCCACGACCGGGCAGCTCGTCGAGGGCGGCGTCGTCGAGCAGACCGACCGAGTCCTCGACAACCTCGCGGCCGTCCTGGCCGCGGCCGGATGCACGTTTGCCGACGTGGTTCGCACCACGATCTATCTGGTCGACCTATCGCAGTTTGCGGCCGTGAACGCGGCCTACGCCCGCCGCTTCGAGGCCCCCTACCCCGCCCGAGCGACGGTGCAGGTCGCCGCCCTCCCGCGCGGCGCACAGGTCGAGATCGACGCGATCGCGGTCAAATAGGTCACACCCACGGCATCGGCGACGCGCCGACGCCGGCGTCCTGTCGGAAGCGTCGATGAAGGGCACGAGCCACGGGGCCGGGCGCGCCGTCCCCCACCGGTCGCCCGTCCACGCGGACGACGCTGAGGAGCTCCCGAATGCTCGACGTCACGAACACCTCGTCGGCCGCGTAGAGGTCCTCCGGCTCGAGAGCGCGCTGGTCGACTTCCATCCCCAGCTTCGCCGCCGCGGCGAGCACGCCCGCCCGCGTGATTCCGGCGAGGATGCCCTCCTGCTCCGGCGGCGTCGCGACCCGCCCGCTGCGAACGACGAAAACGTTGGACGACGCGCCCTCGACGACGTGCCCGCGCCCGTCGACGATCAGGGCCTCGCGCGCGCCCCGCGCCTTTGCCTCCCGCACGGCAAGGAGGTTGGCGAGGTAGTTCGTGACCTTGGCGCCCGCGGCGGAGGTATCGTCGACCGCCCGCCGTGCGCGGAGGGTGATCGCCGCGATGCCGTTCGCGTAATCGTCCCGCGGCGGCGGCCGGAGAGGCTCGACGAGCAGCACCCGGAGCGGCCGCTGCGCCGTGTCGGGATCGAGCGAAAGCGGACCCTCGCCCCGCGTGACCATCACCCGCACGTAGGATTCTTCGTTGCCCGCCGCCCCCAACGCCTGCTCGATCTCGCGCTGAAGCCGCCTTTGTTCCACCGGCAGGACGATCCCGACCGCCGCGGCCGACACCCCCAACCGGCCGACGTGGGCCTCGAGGGCGAACGGCGCCCCGCCGTAGGTTCGCAACACCTCGAAGACCGCGTCGCCGTAGAGAAATCCGCGATCGTAGACGCTGACCTTCGCGTGCGCGGGGTCGACGATCACGCCGTCGATCATCACGGCGCGCCCGCTCACGCCGCGATCTCCGCGTTCAGGCGCGCGAGCGCTCGCTCCACCTTCGCTCGTGGGTCGTCGGTGGAGGCCGGGTCGACCGGCTCGCCGAGCGCGACGTCCACGCGCGTGAACGGCCACGCGATGGCGAACGCGTCCCACGCCCGCCGCAGCACGACTCCCCGCCGGACCGCCCCGGCGATCGGAACCACGACTGCCCCCGCGGCGCGCGCGGCGACCACGGCGCCGCCCTTGACCACCCCTCGGGGACCGCGAGGGCCGTCGACCGCGAAGGCGGCGTCGGCCTGTTCCCGCCGCATGATCCGCACAAGCTCCGCAAGACCGCGAGCGCCGCCGCGTGACGTCGACCCGCGCACCACGCGCAACCCTTGCGCCGCCAGCGCGCGCGCCTGGAGCGCCCCGTCGGCCGACCAGCTGACGAGCACCACGGTCGTACGCCGCCGTCGCCACGCGAGCAGCGGCCACTGCGTCCCGTGCCAGAAGGCGAGGACCCAAGGCCGGTCTCGAACCCTCTCGAGCGACGGGTCCACGACGACGTGCACGCGAAGCGTCGAGAGCCAGAGGCGAGCAATCCAACCGGCCACCCAGCCGAGGACCGCGCGCCCCCGCTCTGTCGTCACCCCTTCAGCTCCGCGAGCTTCGTACGCGCGCGCGCGAGTCCCGGATCGTTCTCGACCGCCCGCTCGAACATCTGGATGGCCTTGGCCTTGTCGCCCTGCTTCGCGCTGATCTCGCCGAGGTAGTAGAAGACCTCGCCCTTCGAGATGCCCGCGTTCGCGTCGAGCCGCTGAAGGAGCAGCGCACGGAAGGTCTTCTGCGCGCGATCGAGGTCGTTCGTCTCCAGCGCGAGCACGCCGAGGTCCCGAAGTACCTGGACCGAGCCCGGGTCGATCTTGAACGCCATGTCGAGCTGCGACAGGGCGACGTCCTTGTCCCCCAGCTGCGACAGCGCCCTCGCCAGTCGGTGGTGATAGAGCGCGAGCTCCTTCGTCCGTCGGGCGCCAAAGGACGCGATGACCTTCTCGAGCACCTGCGCCGCCTCGCGGCCTCGCTGCGCTGCGTTGTACGAGTCGCAGAGCGCCAAGAGGAGCTCGCGGTCGTGGGGCACGAGCTGGGCGGCCCGCTCGAGGAGCGCGATGGCGTCCTCCGGATGCTTGCGCTTGAGGACGTGGATATCCGCCGCGGCCCGCAGCAGTTTGACCTGCTCCGCGATCGGGACCGGCACGGCCGGCGGCGGCGGCGCAGACCCGCCCGGCGGGATGCTTGGCATGCTGCGCCGCATCGGCGGCAGCCCGGGCGGAGGCTCGGGCGCCACGACCTTCAGATCCGGGTTCGCGTCGCGGATCAGATCCGCGTCGCCGACGAGGAGGTCGGCCAGCTCCGACCACTTCTCCGCCCGTTCCCAGCGCGTGCGAAGCATCGACCGCAGGCCGGCGTTGGCCGGCTCGAGCCTCAGCCCGCGCGCCAGCGCCGCCTCGACCCCCTCCGAGTCGCCCAGCTTCTCGCGCGCCTCGGCGAGGCGCAGCGCATAGGGCACCCCCCCCGCGTCGCTCGCGAGGTCGACCATTTTCGCTAGCATCGCGGCGGCTCGCTCCCAGTCCGAGCGCGCCTCGGCGATTCGCGCGACGGCCTCCAGGGCGGCGCGATGGCTCGGATCGCGCTCGAGGACCTGCTCGTACGCGTCCTGCGCCGCGCTCGCGTCGCCCAAGCGAGCCTCCTGCACCTGCGCAAGCCGGATCAGCAGCGCCAGCTCGGCCGGCACGTCCGAGCGCTCGCGCGCGGCCTCCGTCTGGAACTTAAGCAGGTCGGCCAGCTCCGCGTCGCGCCCCGTCTGCTCGTACAGCTCGGAGAGGGCGAGCACCGCCGCCGCGTTCGAGGCGTCCTCGTCCAACACGGCGCGCAGCGTCTCGATGGCGTCGTCCGGCGCGCGAAACTTCTCGGCCTGCAGCTTCGCGAGCTCGAGGCGCAGCGACGCACGATCCGCCTGGCTCGTGGCGACGTCGACGAGACGCTCTAGCAGCCTCGCGAGGTCCTTCTCCCGGCCTGCCTTCTTGTAAAGCTGACGGAGCGCCGTCGCGGCCTCGGCGTCGGTCGGCTCCGAGTCGAGGATCTCTTCGTAGAGCTTGGTCGCCCGGGCAGCCTCGCCGAGCTTGTCCGCGAGCGTGCGCGCGGCCTGATGACGGAGGCTGAGCGCCTGGACGCCGTCGGGGACGAGCTCCGCGCGCTGGAGCAGGAGGCGCACGACCTCCGCGCTGTCGTCCGCTTGCGTCCGGAGCTTGGTCATCTCCTCGAGGGCCCAAAGGTCGCCCTCGTCCTCCGCGATGAGATCGCGCAGGGTCGCCTCGGCGAGCTCTCGATCGCCGACCGGGCCTTCGGCCAGGGTCTTGGCTTCTCGCAGCAGGTCCCGCTTCGTGTCGAGGCCAGACTCGAGGCGCGCCCGCGTCCGCAGCGTGTGGACGAGCTCCCGCTCGCGGCCCGGGGCGCGCCGGATGTCCTCGAGCGATCGGAGCACGTCGAGGCTCTCCGGATCGATCGCGAGCGCCTTGGAGTACGCCTCCTCCGCCCGCTTGCTGTCGTCGAGACGATCGCGCCGCCAGCCGGCCAGGCGCACCCATAGATCTGTCCGCGTCGACGCGGGAAGATCCTGCGCCGCCTCGAGCGCGGCCCACAGCGTGTCCGCGGCGTCCGCCCAGCCGCTGTTCGCGCCCGCGAGGCGCTCGAGCTCCGAGAGCGAGTCCTCATCGGCGGGATCCTCGGCCACGGCCGCCTCGACCGCGTGCTGCGCGGCCGCCCGGTCGCCCACCATCTCCTCGAGCACCTTGGCGAGCTCGAGTCGCGCTCGGATCCGGTCGGATACGGTCTGCGCGCGGCTCACCCGTCGCTCGTAGAGCTTCGCCAGGTCGGTGCTGCGCCCGAGCGTCCGGTGGACGAACTCGAGCGCCTCGAACGCCTCTTCGAAGAGCGCGTCGTCCTCGAGCAGGGCCTCGAGCGCTTCCCGGCTTCCGGCGTGATCGGGGACCCGCTCGAGGGCCTGGCGCAGAGTCCCGAGGCCGCGATCGCGCTCTCCGAAGTCCCGGATCTGGATGCCCGCGAGGCGGTGCAGGAGATCCGCTTGGATGTTCGCGTCGGCCTCGACCACGATTCGCCGTTCGAGGACGTCCGCCAGCCCCCGAGTGTCGCCCAGCCGAGCGAAGAGTCGATCGAGACCCCCGAGGACGGCCGGCTCGTCGCCCATTCGCTCGACGGCAGCGAGGTAAGCCTTGGCGGCACGTGGCGGATCGTCCAGGTGCTCCTCGGCGACCTTGCCAAGCCTCACGAAGAGGTCCGCGGCGACGTCGGCGTCGAAGATCGTCGCCGCGCGCTCCTGGAGCACATCGGCATACCGCTGCCACCCCGACGCGCCGGTGCGCCCGGCGAGGCGCTCGATCTCGGCGTGCAGCGATTTGTCCTGCGGCTCCTCGGCCAAAGCCCGCATGAGCGCCGACTGCGCCCGTTCGACGTCCGCGAGCGACGCCTCGGCCACCTCCGCGAGCGCGCGCAGCGTACGCGCGCGGTCCCCCGGCTCCATCTGTCCGCGCAGCCGCAGCTCGAGCACCGACGCGAGCTCCGTCGGGCGGGACGCGGCGCGAAGGACCGGCTCTAGCGCGTCCGCAGCGTCGGCTCGAAGCTCGTCGTGGGCCTCTCCGATTCCGCGAATCGCCGCCGCCGACTCCTCGTCGTACCCGCCCGCGAGGACGTCTCGGTACGCCTCGAGCGCCGACTGGGGATCTTGCAGCTCGACCGCGTAGAGCGCCGCGATCCGCTTGCGCAGGCCGCGCCGGGCGTCCGCGTCCCCGGCCGCCTCGACCTGGAGCTTCAGGTTCTCGAGCAACTCCGGCCACATGCGCTCGTGCGTGAAGAGCGCGTCCAGCCGGCGCAGGACCTCGCCCTCGTTCGGTCGAGCGACCAGGGCCTGATTCAGGCATTCGATGGCCTCGCGCCGGTCCGACAGGTCGCGCTCGTAGCGGCCCGCGGCGTCGACGAGGAGCCGATATTTGATGTCCGCGTCGTCCTCGCCACACAGCTCGACGCGACGGCGGTAGAGGTCCACGAGACGCGCCGCGTCGTTCTTCTGCTCGTAAAGCGCGACGAGGCAGTCGATCGTCCACGCGCTCGACCCATCGAGCTCGAGCGCGCGCTCGTACGCGTCGATTGCCCCTCCGGCGTCGTCGAGCATGTCGCGCTTCGCCTCGCCGATTCGACGCCACGTCGACGCACGCGTCTCGTCGTCCGCGACGAGCTCCGCCTTCTTCGTGAGGACGTGGACGAGCGTCACCCAGTCGCTGAGGAGCGTGGCCAGCGACTCCATCTCCTCCACCGGCTGCAGCTCCGTCTCGTCCAGGGCGAAGAGTCGCTGCCACGCGTCGAGGGCGCGCCGCGGGTCGTCTCGCCGCTTG
>Ga0070735_10003004_pt1 | contig 14930 bp, 7 predicted proteins | sample Coa_R1_FD_66443 | JGI IMG/M metagenome (GOLD analysis project Ga0070735, IMG submission 66443) | Surface soil microbial communities from Centralia Pennsylvania, which are recovering from an underground coalmine fire - Coalmine... | ecosystem: Environmental > Terrestrial > Soil > Unclassified ... | reverse complement strand
GATCGTTGGCCACACCGGCTTTGGCGGTGACATTCGTAAAAGTTCCGTCACGATTGTTATGGAACAAAGCTGCAGGCGGGGCTGGAGTCTTCCCCTTAACGCTATCGAAGCTCCCGCCATTCACAAGATAAATGTCCGGCCAGCCGTCGTTGTCGTAGTCCAGGATGGCTACCCCTGAACCCAGCGTCTCGAGGATGAACTTCTTTTGCGGAGTTCCAGACTGGTGCAAGAAACTATTCAAATGGGACTTGACAGTTAAGTCTTCAAACACCACGGGAGCGCCATCCACGAAACCTCCGGCGGTGATGACGCGGTTCTGCTTGTCGCGTACAGGAGAGTGAGGCTTGCCCGTGGCCGCGCCGCCTTGGTCCTGGCTCTTGGGCTGGCTTGACATCCCCGACTGATCGTCCTGTGCTGATACGACAGTGCACAACAAGAGTACGCACATCAACGCGAACAAATTGCTAAACGAGGGCGATGCTGCATTGGCGCCAACCGCCACGACAAATCCAACCGAGTCTAAATTTCCCTGAGAAAGGCCCAGTTTCGCGTCCAATACTGCTCCCCTTCCTCCTTGGTTGCTTTCCGCAAACCACCGTGCTTCGTCCCCAACGGTCTTTGTACTAAATTGCGCCCGAGGACAAAAAATACTGCCTGCTGCCTAAAGCGGCCGCACCGGACGCTAATACTAAACTACTACTTAGTTCTTGACAGTGTTGATTTATTGCGAATAAGCTTTCGAACCATTACGGATATTTTGTTTTGAGAATTATTACGTAATCGGCGGATCCATGGGGTGGCGATAAAGTGGCAATACCAGGAGATCACTTCGCCCGCTTTACACAAACCCTTCCGTGTGGTTGCAGATGCTCGTGTGGCAGAGCGTTTTACGCTAGAGGAGGCAAACCTGTGCCAATATCAAGACTTGCAGCTAGAGTGTCCGCCATCCTTCTCGTGCTTTGCGTCGGCCTGGCGATCGAAGCCAATCCGGCCTACGCGCAGAGCACCTACGCCAATCTGAGCGGCACTGTCACAGACAGTTCTGGTGCGGTGATCGTGGGCGCGCGATTGACGCTAACCAACACGGCCAGCAAGTCTATGGCGACCTACCAGTCGGACGCCGGAGGGCGATACGTCTTTCGCGATCTGGAGCCCGGCACCTACAGCTTGGAGGTTGCCAAGGCGGGCTTCGAGACCATTACTCAGACTGGTATTGTACTGACCATCAATGCTTCTGCGCACAACGACATCCTACTGAAGGTTGGTGCAGGAGCCCAAAGAGTGGAAGTGGTGGCGAGCACATCCCTGGTCAACTATGACAACGCAACTGTTCAAGGTGGCATAGAACCGCAAACCCTGGCCGATCTGCCCATCGCGATTGCCGATGGGAACCAGCGGTCCTCCGCGCAACTGGCGGTCCTTCTGCCCGGCGTTACCACCTCGAGTGGCAGCGATGCATACAATGCGCGCATTAACGGCGGCCAGCAAAGCGGCGACGAAGCTATTCTCGATGGCGCCACTTTGGCGGAAGGGTACCTGAGCCAGAGCGGGATGGTAGCCATCCACACTGATTTTCCGGTTTCCCCGGACATGATTTCGGAGTTGAAAGTGGTGACCTCGACCTACGAGCCGCAGTACGGGTTTACCACCTCCGGTCAGATCGTTGCCCAGACCAAGAGTGGCGGCACCAGTTTCCACGGCTCCGGCTACGCTTACCTGCGCAATGACGGATTAAATGCCCTGCAATGGGGGGTGCCGGCAGGCACGCCCAGAACATTTGACCATGAGATGGACGCCGGTGCCAACATCGGCGGCCCTATCAAGTTGCCATGGGTCAATAGCGGGAAGAACAAGGCTTTCTTCTTCTTCAACTGGGAGCCCTACAGGCTGAACGGCGGAGCGCAGCGGCCGACCCTCACAATCCCCACCCTGAAGGAGCGGGCGGGCGACTTTACCGACAACCTGGACCCCGTTACTGGGAATCTGATTCCAATCTACGATCCACGGACCGGTCAGCAGTTCAGTTGTAATGGCGTGCTCAACGTGATTTGTCCGAACCTTGAGGATCCAATCGCGCAAGCGTGGCTGGCGCAACTGCCGGCCCCAACCAGCCCCGGAACATCTAACAATTACCTCGTGCCCCACGCGGTTCCCAACTCTTTGTATACCGGGTCGGATGCCTATCTGTTCCGTATCGACGATAACTGGGGGGACTTCGATCGCTTCTCCTTCTCGTTCTACCGTAGATATAACAACTCCAACTTGGCGTCGGCCCTTCCCACTCCGATTTCAAGCGCACAGGGGCAGCCGGGTCATTCCGGGGTCTATCGGTTCAATTGGGAGCACGCATTTTCGGTGAAGACGACCAACCACTTTACGCTGGGTTACCTGGACCTCTACGAGGATATCGTGTCGGCCGATACTTTTTCGAAAGTGAAAATGCCCACCGTGCCGGGCGTGGCCAACACGACCTCGTACCTTCCAGTGTTTAGTTTTGGCAGCTTGCAATTGGGTGAACCCAGTGGGCCGCCGGGGCACAACATTAGCACTCGTCCGACCTATGCGATCAACGATATTCTCAGCCGGGTGGTGGGGAGCCACACGCTGGTGGCTGGCCTCGAGTGGCGCTCCCCCCAAGGAAACGCCAAATCGGGGGTCAATCAAGGCGGCACGTTCGGCTTTGGGGGCGTGACTGGCCTGAAGGGCACCGCAAGCGGCAATGGCAATGCTGATTTCTTTATCGGCGCAGCCAGCAGCGCCAGCGTGAGCTACTACAATGTGCCGGCGATCTATATACGGCAGACCGGCTGGGCGGTCCATTTTGGTGATACCTGGCGCACCACTCCCAAGTTGACACTGGCCTATGGACTGCGCTGGGACATGGAAACTCCGACCCGGGAAAAATACAATCACGCTTCATTTTTTGACCCAACTTTGCCCAACCCCGACGCGGGTGGTCTTCCGGGAGCCCTGGCATTCGCCAGCTCCAGCAGGCCATACCCAGAGAAGGTGGATTATGCGGGGGTAGCGCCTCGCTTGGGTTTCGCCTACGCAGTGAGGCCGAACATGGTGGTTCGTGCCGGATACGGCATCTTCTTTGGCCAGGCATTCTATCCGAACTGGAATGGGGGGAATAGCCTGGACGGCTATAACGTCAACTCCGCCATCGGTAGTCCCGGCTACAACGGCACTGGACAAGTCATTCCCGCAATGTGTCTGACGCCCGGGAATGCGTTCTGCGTGGTGGCGGGTGTGCCGGCGAATGGCTACCCCACCCCCCCCAGCCTTGCGCCAAGCCTCACACCTGGTTTTGACAATGGATTAGCCCCGCTCTACCGCCCGTTTAACGCCAACAAACGGGGGCGTGCGCAACAGTGGAACTTGACGATCGAGAGGCAGTTACCCTGGAAGACTGTCGTAAGCGCGGCTTACGTCGGAGCGCACAGCACCCACTTGCTCTCGGCGCTGCAGCCGCTCAATGTCCTGAATCCGAATGATCCCCGTGTGATCGCGAACGGGGCGAACCTTCAAAACTCGTGGGATCCGTCCAGCGGAGTTCCCGAGCCTTACCCGGGATGGGCCTCATCAGTGTCTTGTGCCTCGGTGGGGCAAGCGCTGCTGCCCTACCCGCAATATTGCAGTAATCTGGCTGGGCTCAACGAGAATGTCGGCAACTCTATCTACCATTCTTTCCAGGGGCGCTTGGAGCGACGCCTCGACAAGGGCATCTACATGCTGTTGTCTTACACCAACTCCAAGACCATTGAAGATGCCTCCTCCAACACGCAGACCCAGGCGGTCACGTGGAACGGCCAGAATGGTATTATCTCACCCTACCAGCGGTACCGCGCCCGCACTCTGGCGTCCGACGACGTGCCGCAAGTCGTGTCGGCTGCCTTCGTCTATGACCTTCCCTTCGGCCACAACAAACGGTTCCTGAACACGGGCGGCGCGCTGGACAGAGTTGTGGGGGGATTCCAGATCAGTCCGATTTACCGCTGGTCTCGCGGCATCCCGTTCTATATCCGCGATAACGGGACCTGCATGTCGTACGTAGGAGGCTGCATACCCGGCGTGATTCCGGGGGTGAACCCGTTCCTTCAAGACCCCAACCACTTTAACCCCTTCAAGGGTTGCACTCCCGATCAAGGGGCGTGCGCCCCGTTGCTCAATGTCGCTGCTTTCGAGCCCTACCAGAGCTTCGCGACACCAGGTTATTCCGGATATGGGCGCCGGATCAGCAATCTCCGTGGGCCCAACTTCAAGGAGTTGGACTTCTCGCTGACCAAGAACACGAAGATCACTGAACGAGTGACCTTCAAGCTCAGCGCCAACTTCTTCAATGCCTTGAACGCCCATTTCTTTATCAACGACGAAAGCCAGAACTTTGGAGGCGATTCGTCCTTTAACACTGATATTACCCCTAACCCGTCCGCGCCCTTCGGCACGTGGAATGGAGTGGTCAGCCAGCCACGGACCATACAGGTGGCCGGGAGAATTGAGTTCTAATCCGGTCAGTCTTTGCTTGAACCCGCCACTCACGGAATCGTGGGTGGCGGTAGTAGCCAGTGTTGAGGGGCACGCCTCAGGGAGGCGTAAGTGGGTTTAACGCTGGGCACTCTGTAGAGCGGAAGGTTCCTGTCTCAACTTCTTGAACTTCGCAATTTGTTCTTGCGCTTCTTCCCGTTTCCCTAGTCGTTGATAGATTCGACCCAGGGTATAGTGAGGCTCTGGATACGAATGATCCAAGTCAATGGCCCGTTGCAGGGGAGCGATGGCTTCTTCGAATTTCCCCTCCTTTTCCAACACCAGCCCCAACTGGTAGTTAGCTTGAGGAAACTTGGGATCGTAGCCCAAGGCTTCGTGCAGCCGCACTTGCGCTTCTTGGAGGCGATTCAGCGATATAAGGGAGACGGCAAGATTCAAGGGCGGCCAGGCGGAAGGGTGCTCCTGCCTACGGTTGAGTTCGATTGCGTGGCTGAAGCTTTGAACTGCTTCATCAAACTGGCCCAAGGAGTCATAACACAGCCCAAGATTGTTATAGGCGCGCATCATGCTTGGATCGAGTTCAATCACATGCTGCAACCTGCTTATGGCCCGGGTGTATTCCCGCGCATCGTAGTCCAGTTTGGCCAACCAGTAGAGGTAGAGAGGGTTCTGGGGATCGCCTTGGGAAAGTCTCTGCAGTTCGTTTCGCCCCCAGTCCGGCCGGTTAAGCCGCAGGTAAGCCATGGCCAGCGAAAATCTGCTCTGATCGTCAAGCGAAGCGATCGCTTCGGCTTTCTTCCATGCAATGGCCGAATTGAGGTACTGGCCGTCGAGGAAAAGTATATGTCCCATCAGAGTATAGAGCTTGGCGGTGCGGGCGGACTTTGGGTCGCGTTTGGTCTCCTCCAGCAAAATGGTCTCCGCGCGCTTGTAGTCGCGGCGATTCAAAGCGCTCTCCACTTCAGCGCTTCGGGAGGGTTCAAGCTGAAGCCCTGCGAGCAATTTCGAAGTGCCCGGCACTGATAGCGCCTCGGGTGCCGGGACTTGTTGCGCAAAGGGCGGAATGGAAAGAAATCCGCTGAGCAGGACCCCGAATATCACTGCGCGCCGCTTCAATGGCCTGTAATTACGGAGCATTGGGTTTCCTAAGGGACGGAAGCTGACTTTGCCGCCGCAATTTTCGCTCTAGTCGCCAGCGCGGCCTGACTGTCAGGAACTAACGACAACTCGATCGCGATCTCCGCAAGTGCCTCATCGAATTTCTTCTGTTCCAAATAGATGAGCGACCGTGCCAAATGAATTTCGGGCAGCTTGGGGTCAACGTCAGCCGACTTTTGAAAAGACGCCAGCGCCTGATCATACTTCCCCTGGTTCCAAAGCTCCATGGAGAGCGCCTGGTGCAGACGCACAGAGTTAGAATCGAGCTTGGCGATTTCCTTCAACGATGATCGAGAAAGATCTGCCCAGCTTCGGGCCAACAGGTATACGTATTCGGGATTCTGGGGTGCCAGCTTGGTGAGTTGCTGGTACTGATCGATTGCAGCAAAATGCTCCCCCAGAGCGTCGTAGGCACGCGCCAGCTGCAAATGTACTTGCGGCTCGGCCGACATCAGTTTTTCGGCGGTCTTTAGCTCGCGGGCGGCCTCTGCATTCTTGCCGAGCGCCAGCAAACTGATGCCCAACAACAAGTGTGCCGGACCAAACTCCGGCTGCAATCGTAGGGTCTCGCGGAATCTCGCCACAGCTTGCTCGTGTTGACCGCGCTCCTGCGCAATCACGCCCAGATTGTGATACACGAGGGGAGACTTCACACCTTGCTGCAGGGCCAGAGTGAAAACCTTCTCGGCGGAATCCAGGTCACCCGCCTTCAGCGCAGCAATTCCTTTGGCAAGTTGCTCCTCGCCAGGTGAGGTCGCGTCCTGGCCGGCAGACAGACCAGCGCATATAAAAAAGAGGGCCAGCGGAGCAAGGATCCAGGTTCGATTCATCCCGAGGGACATTTTACTTCTCCGCTCGGCGGCAGCAATATAGAATTAACTGAACTTCCTGCGTTCTCCTGATCCCGTTGAGTGTATGAATTTCTACCAATCACATCTGGCGCTACCTTTAGTCGTTTTTTGCGGCTTCGCACTCTTCAGCAATTCAGCTCTTTGCCAATCCAGTTCCCCAACGGAGCGGGAAAAGGTTATTACTGAGATCCAAGAGCTTATCGACCAGGATAACCTTGATGCTGCCAAACAGAAGATCTATGAGGCACAGAAGGGAATAACCGATTCCGGTCTCGACAACCTGCTTGGAGTCATCGAGGCTAAGAAAGGAGACTACGCCAGCGCGGAAGGAAGTTTCGCGATCGCTATACGCCGCGCCCCGACCTTCACCGCTCCTTACTTGAATCTGGCACGCCTTTATCAAGAGAACGTTATTCGCGACCCGAAAGGTAGGGCCAAAGCGCTTGCCATATATGAGCAATTGCTTAAGTTCGATCCCGACAACACGGAAGCGAACTATCAGGCGGCTGTGCTCTTGATGGAGCAAAGCCAGTACGAGAAATCGCAACGCTATTTGTCGCACCTTTCGCCTGACAGCCAAGACATCAGCCAAGCGCTAGCGGTGCGTTGTGCAGACCTGGCCGGTCTTGGCGAGCGGACACGCGCGGATCAGTGTGCGGCTCGCTTGCGTTCCGGTCCGGATTTTTCCGAAGCCGATGTGCAAACGATTGCGCCAGCGCTGGCCTCTGCCAAGCGCGAGGATCTCGTCGTCGGACTGGAAGAAGCCCTGGCAAAGCGTGGGACGCTCTCTGGCCAATCTCTGCATACGCTCGGGCTGGCCTATGAGAAGACTGGACAACTCGCAGAGGCGCGCAGCGTCCTGGAACAGGCCTTCACCAGTCTCGGCTCATCCTCGACGGCAGTACTTCTTGACCTGGCGCGGGTTGGGCAAGAACAAAAGGATTACAAGGGGTCGCTGGGTTACCTGGCGCACGCTGAGGACTTGAACCCAAAGGACGCCACGATTCCGTACTATTTTGGCATCCTCTGCCTTCAATTGAATCTTCTCGCCGAAGCCCAAAGGGCAATGGGCAAGGCTCTTGTTCTCGAACCCGATAACCCTTCGTACAACTACTCCATGGGGGCAGTCTCCGTTTTCTCGGAGGGCGCGGAGCAGGCAATCCCGTACTTCCAGAAGTATCTAAGACTCAAGCCGCAAGACCCGCGGGGGAGGTTGGCCCTCGGCGCGGCCTATGTCAGGGCTAAGAATTACGAAGCTGGGATGCCGCTGCTTCGCGAGAGCACGAGCCATTCCGAAACGGCATCCACGGCTCATTATTATCTGGGACGCATTTTGAATGAAGAAGGTGACCCCCAAGGTGCGATCCAGGAACTACAGCTGTCATTGAAATCGAATCCTGATTACACCGACGCGCTTGCGGAACTGGGACGCGCCCTTTTGGCGAAGAAAGAGTATCGGCAAGCGCAGAAGGAACTGGATCGCGCGCTTGCCCTGAGTCCAGACCATTATCAGGCGAACCTTACTCTGCTAATGCTGTACGCGAAGATCGGAGATGCGCGCCGCGATTCTCAATCGCAACGTGTCGAAGAACTTAAGAAAACTGCCGAAGAGAAGAGCCAGGAATTGTCTCGTATTATCGCAATCCGGCCGTTCGATAATTCAGGAAACTAGGATCGGAGAGGCACACCAGAGTTTGACAGTGAAGCTGATTGGCGCCTTGGTTCTGCAGGTTGCGACCCTGTACGGCGCAGCCTGCGCGCAGTCGAGGGAACTAACGGAGGCATCCCACGCTCTGTATCGGGGTGAATACGATCGCGCTTCGGAGATCGCGCGCCAGTACCTGAAGCTCCATCCCGGCAGTGCACCGATGCATGTGATGCTGGCTCGCGCCGAGCTGACCGCCAACCACCGTGAGCAGGCGATTGTGGAATTGCGAAAGGCGCTGGCTGCCGATCCGCGGAATGTGGATGCCCACTACTACCTTTGGCTAACCGCAAAGACGCAAGCGCAGGGGGAATACCAAAAGCTCTTTGCGATGGCCCCCGACTACTACCGCGTTCACCAGCTTATGGGCGAAGCGGCGCTCGCCGCCGACCGACCGACGGAGGCAGAAAATGAATTCCGCGCAGCCCTGGATGCGAAACCGAATTCCGTTGAAGTCCTGGTGGAACTCGGGAACCTGAAACGCTCGCAATCGAAGTATGACGAAGCGATCGGCTACTACACCAAAGCGGAACAAGCAGGGCCACTAAACTATGACACCGCCTATGGCCTGGGGGTCTGCTACACCTTCACCCAAGAATACGACCGCGCGATCCAATACTTGAAGGAGTCGATTCGCCTCGATCCGGTGTCGCCTGATGCCCGGTTGGCCCTCGGCAACGCCTTAATTCAGCACGGAAAGTTCGGGGCAGCGGTACCCGCGCTCGAGCGCGCCGTACAGCTCGACCCTCATATGAATCAGGCGTACTTCCTGCTGGCACGGGCGTACCAGAATCTTGGTCGTAAAGAGGACGCAGCCGCAGCCTTCAAGAAGGCGCAACAGGGGCAGGAGTAACACTCTCGACGCTGAATTTTATCGAGGACAATGGAACCGGCTTCTTCTCTTCACGGCAAATTTCCTTTCCCTGCCGCTCCATTGTTGCCGTCATCATTGTAGGTGCGGATTCCCATCCAGACTGGGTTTCAGCAATCGAGTAGTCTAAAGTCCACTGACGCGGTACAGGACGACCCCATGGGACGGAACCACAGCGCTGATTGTGCTGGTTGTTTTCTTCGTCTCGCCCGTCCACAGGTCGTGTAAGGAATAGCCATTCTTGTTTTCCGGGAGAGCTACCGCGGATGCCGGAACGGAGACCTCCTCTGCCTTCTCCCCGCGGTTGAACAACCCGACGATCGCGTCTCCGTTTTGCTCCCTCTTGGCGAACACCTGCTGGTTGCCATTATTGACCACCCTTTTCGCGGCGATCGAATCCTGGTCGACCGCAAGTACTTCGGAGTTTTCCAGGTATTTCTGCAGATCCGTTGGGTCGAGGTGAGTAAGATCGATGCCGAGGATGAGGGGTGCCGCTCCAAGGGCCCATAGGCTGATCTGAGTCTGGCGCTCGACTGGAGTCAGACCATCGTTGTCAGCATTGCCTATCTCCAGAGAGTCATAGTCATTGAATCCGCCAGGACCGGCGTAAGGCTGCCACTCCGCGACGTAGTTGAATCTTTTGTCAATGTCGGCCCAGCTGGTCAGCGGGTAGCTGCTCTCGCCTTTTTCGCAGCGATAGCATTCCACGTCGGGTGCGAATTCCCATTGATTGGCATACTTCATCAACGTTGGGGCGAGAGCAGTTGTAAAGTGACCCTGCGTGACGTCCAGGATCATGGGCCGCCCGCTTTGCCGTATCGCATCCGACCATGCCTTAACATCAGCCGCGTTGCTGTCTTTCATGCCGTCGATTTTGATGTAATCGATACCCCATGCCGCCAGCATATCGACCCATGAATTCGTATATTCCTGCGCGCCTGGCTTGTTGTAGTCAATGCGGACCATGCCCTTGCAGTTGTAGTTGCTCTCTGCTACAGACGGCTCAGCAATCTGCGCGGCCTTGTAGGATGTGCCCTTGATTGGAGTATTCCGGCTGACCGCCTGCTTCGAAATACCCGGCGTGACGTAGATTCCGAACTTCATCCCGAGACTGTGGATGTAGTCCGCCACTACCTTGATGCCATCCGTGTCTCCCTGGGCCGGGAATTTGGATGAGTCTGTGATCCAGCGGCCATAAGGGTCGACGTTCGGACCTTGCGGTCCCGGACACTGATACCAAAAGTCGTCGAGATTAACGTACTCGTACCCGATTTTCTGCAGTCCGGAATTATGCAGGACGAGTGCCTGCGCTTTCATTTTGTCTGCCGTGGGATACTTGCGGATGAAGCTCCAGCTACTCCAGCCGAGAACCGGCGTGCGCTCCAGGCCATTATCCTCTGCGCTGGCGTTGTGCAGGGTTCCACCTGCTAATAGGGCGATCAACAGTGCTGCCCTCAAGCTGTGTGTCCAATCCCTTAGCAGAATCATCCCTTTTCTCTATCATAGCCGGCGGGACAAAAACAACTACGCGGGTGTCAGTTCGCAATGGGGAGTGTCCGGAGAAAGCACCGCTGCTAGCCCTAATTCCCAAAACTGGCTTCCCGCTGGCGTGTTCGGCTAAGCGCCAGGCATCACCAGTGTCACCTACGGCGTGGAAGGTCTTTCCCGACAGTCCCACCGGAAGCGAGATCTTCGGCAGCACCTCCTCTGTCACCGCGTTAACTACGGCGTGACCTGGCGGGGAGGGAGCATACGTAAAGCCGTATCCTCAGTTATTGCGCGTGATCTGAAACCAAAACATAGCTTTTGAAGCTTCACGATCTACCAAGACAGCGATTCTCCTCGGCTTAAGGTGAAAGGGCCAGGAAGCAAATGGCGAATATGCGTGGTGTTGGTGAATAATTCTCACCACTGATGATTGCCGATCGATCCTGAACAGTTCGGCATGGGGCCAATACAATCAGGGATTCGTTTACCTGAATGGATCGAGTTGCGAAAAAAATGTGGTGAATCGGCACCGTGCTTGTTGTTGAGAAAAGCCGCAGAGGCCGCGGAGAGACTCCACGGGCATCTGCGGCGGCGATTTTATCAGACTGATTAGAAATCAGACTGACTAGAAGATAATCTTGGCGCCGAACTGCAAGCGGCGGCGGCCGATGCCGTCGGTGATAATGTTTCCGGCAAAGGTGTCACCTCCGTTCAGGTTGAACGCTCTGCTCCCAAATTGTGTAATACCGTTCGAAATACTGGCGGCGTTATTGACGTCTACGTTCGGAATACCGAGCCATTGATGATTGAGCAGGTTGAACGCTTCTGCCTGGAATTGGATGGTAAGGTGTTCTGTAATTCTGGTGTTCTTGAACACGGCCATATTGACGGTGCTGATGGGTTGGCCCCGCTCAGTGTTGCGGCCGACTCCAAGGAAAGGAGAGCCGAAGAATTTTTCGGCGTTTACATCGTTGATGATCCAGTGGGCCTGGCTCGTTGCAACGGGCGTCCCACCGTTGTTGACGCTGACCAGGCCGCAGTCCGCCGCGGCCGGATTGGTACACTGTCCCACCGAATTGAACGGAGCGCTGGCGCTGTTGAGAATCGGCCGACAGGTATCGTACGAACCGCCAGTAAAGTCAGTCGGATCGCACAGACCCTGGCCTGCGTTCTGCAATACCGTCCAGGGCTGGCCGCTGGTATAGCGGTAGGTTCCGTTGATTTGCCATCCCCCCAACAGGTGCCCCAGTAATCCCGCCTGCTGATGCTGGAAAGGCAGGTCGTAGACCCACAGCAGACCAAACACGTTGGGATAGTCGTAGCTGCTCCGGCCGCGCTCCGCTTTGCCGACGTCGAAGGGATTCTGCGCGAGATCAAAGATCGTGCCTAAGCCTGAATTCGAGGAGAACGCCTCGGAAGCATTGTCGATCGTCTTGCTGTAGGTGTAAGAAGCTTCGCCGGTGAAGCCGTGCCAGTTCTGCAGCCGGAACTGGCTCTGCAGGCCGTGGTAAATGGAATAGCCGGTATTGGAGTACTGGATCACTCGGCTGAAATTGCAGTTTGCGTACCCGACCGGATTGTTGAACAAATCTGTTCCGGTAGAACCTGGCTGACCGGGCGTCGTGCATGGGGCCAGCCCGGCGGGAACAAATCTCTGAAAACCATTACTGATCAAGGGAGCAATATCGGGGTTTCCGTTGATCTCCTGGAAATTTCCTAGCGTATGGTTTCCTACGTAGCGAACCTCGGCCGCCATTTTGCTGGTGATTTGACGTTGCAAGCCGAAATTCCACTGCTCGGAATAGGGATTGCGGAAATTGGAAGCAAATTGTGTCTCGGTGGCGAAACCGGGATTGCCCTTGGGTGCAAGAGGAAAGAGCGCGGCCGCGATGTTGGCGCCGTCGAGAGTACTAACTCCTGTCGGCAGGGCCGAGGGAATGGTAGCGAGGTTGGTAAACGGTGAGCTTCCCTCTACGTTGGTTGCAAGGTTGTAGTATGCGAAGTCATAGGCGATGCGGAATCCGCCGCGAAATACGGTTTTGTCTGTGCCAAACAAAGCGGGAAGGATGTGGGGCGTCCAGGCAAAGCCAACCACAGGACCAAAATTGCGGTAGTGATTGGGAAGTTTCGGCACTGTGGTCAGATTAAGGGGCAGGTTTTTGTCCCAAAGAGCATTCGGTCCGGACTGCTGAGCCACACTCTCGTCGTGCAGCAAGTTGCTCGCCTGCTGGTAGAAATCCCATCGCAGGCCCAGATTTAAGGTGAGGTTGTCTCTGAACCTCCAATCGTCCTGGAAGTAGAGCCCGAAGTCATTCTCTCTGAAGCGCAGTACCGGCTGGCCGTAGGCGACCTGGGTGAGAGGCGCCTGAGGACCTGACGATTGATTGGCAATAAATGCATTGAAATCGGTGTACTGGAACGTGCTGTTCACGAAGAACAGGCCATAATTCGGCGAACGTTGCTTGTCGTATTCGCCACCCCACTTCATGACGTGCCTGCCATGAACCATGGAGGCATTGTCCTGGAGTTGATAGACGTTGATGATGCGGCCCTGGGGGAAGAAGAAGCTTTGGCCTGCGCCCAGGACCGGGGTTGCAGGATTGTCGTTGTTCAGAATCGTGATTTGAGGAGAACACAGGCCAATGCTCGATAGCACGCAGTTGGGAAAAGCCCCGCCATCAAATTCGGAGCGGGCACGTGAGTAACTGAATCGCACCTGGTTCAAGAGCGTCGGAGAGAAGGTATGTGTGAGGTCGAGGCCGATCTGCTGATTGCGACCGGGGACATCCACAACTTGTCCTTGAGCGGAGGCTGCCGGACCGAAAAAAGCTTCGTTAGACTGGATAGTCTGCTGAAAAACGTAACGGGTAAAGAAGCGATCTTTGCTCGTGAGTTGGAAGTCAACTCGTCCGGTGGCCTCGTAATCATTGAACGGTTGTGCCAGGAAGCGCGTGAGGTCTCCCATCTCGACCGGAACGGTTATGTTGCCGGGCCCGGTGACGTTGACAGTCTGAATGTTGCTGAAGGTAGGGTTCCCGATCTTAATAGTCGCGGGGCCGAACTGCGCGAGAGCCTGAACGGCGGGGTCATTGGGAAAGGCCGCCCGCAGCTGCTGAATCCCGTTTGCGGTGGGGGTAACTGCCGGACTCGAATCAAATGGCGAGCCGGAGGCGCGGTTGCGCTGAAAGTTTGTAGAGCCGAAGAACCAGATTTTATCTCGCTTGATAGGGCCGCCCACGGTTCCGCCGAATTGGTTCTGCACGTACTGCGGGACGACTGGTTTGGAACATCCGGTGCTGGGACTTACTCCGGCTGGGCAGAAGCCGAAAAGAGGACTCTTCTCCTGATTCTGCAAGGAATCGAAGTGGTCGCCCTGCCAGAATTCGTAGCCCGTGCCGTGGAAGGAGTTAGTGCCTCCCTTGGTGACGTAGTTCACGACGCCACCCATGTTGCGCCCGTACTCGGCGTCGAAATTGGTAACAACCTGCAACTCGGCGATGCTGTCCTGATTGCCGAAAAAGATCGACGGGCCGCCAACAGTGTTGTCGTTATTATTCTGGCCGTCCAACTGGTAATTGTTGGAGCGGGCGCGTTGGCCGTTAATCGATAATTCCGCACCATTGTTGTTGCTGAAGCCGCCGCTGCCGGCAGTGGCTACGCCAGGGCTGAAGAGCACGAAGGAATCGTAGGTGTTGCCGAGAGGAACACTCGCTACTTCCTGTGGAGTAAAGGTTTGTGAGAGCTGGTCCGTGGTGCTCTCGACAATTGGAGCCGTGCCTTCGACGTTCACTGTTTCTGTCGTATTACCGAGGTTGAGGTGGACGGCACCCATGGCTGAATCCTTTCCCACCGCAACAATGACATTCTGCGCATTGAAGGTGGAAAATCCGCCAGCCGAGATCGTGACTCTGTAGGTGCCCGGAGGCAGCGAGGGGAGCTCAACCACACCTGCATTCGAACTGGTAGTGGTGAAGACGCGGTTGGTCTCCATTTGTGTGGCTCGCACTTGAGCTCCGGAGACAACGGCTCCCTGAGGATCCAAGATGGTTCCGGAGATGGATCCGGTGACGATGCCTTGGCCCAGGACCAGGCTGGTGGCGAGAAGCAAGGTCAGGATGATGAGCGTTGCTGTTCGTTTGTGCTCGAAAAACTTCTTCAGCATAGAATCTCCAAATTGTGTGATTGCCTGGCACGGTTCTTGGCTAGCGCACATGCCACGCAGGCTCGCGGGGTGAAGGTGCAATACGGTTGCCACATGGGGGCGTGAAATCAACATTTTGCGGGAGCGATGCAGAACGAAAACAGAAACGTCAAAGACTTTTTGTTGTCGCGCACTTCGTCCCGAACGTTGTTTAAGCGCGTTCGGCTA
>Ga0070735_10003003_pt1 | contig 14931 bp, 11 predicted proteins | sample Coa_R1_FD_66443 | JGI IMG/M metagenome (GOLD analysis project Ga0070735, IMG submission 66443) | Surface soil microbial communities from Centralia Pennsylvania, which are recovering from an underground coalmine fire - Coalmine... | ecosystem: Environmental > Terrestrial > Soil > Unclassified ... | reverse complement strand
GCATGAACATCGCTCACTTCGACGTCGCCGAGCCATGCATGACCGATCAGTGCGCCTCGCAGCGACGCGCGCGAGACCGAGTCGATCGCGACGAGCGGGTTGCCCGCGGGAGCAAGGTTCTCAAGAGAGGCATGACTTACGCTCAACGCCATGCGACCGAACGGAACCGCAAGCGTGCCGAGCAGCGCGGCGGCCCCGTCGAGCTGCACGTGACCTCGCGGCAGCGCGGCGATGTGTTCGTCGAGACCGGGCAGCCCAACCGCGTGACCCGACGACGTGAGCACGAAGCGATGTGCGACGAGATCGGCGTTCGCGGGGGCGTCATTCGCGCGGCCGACGTCGGCTCCGGCGAACAACTCGCCGCCGGCTGCCTCGCGTGCATACGCCGCCAAGGCAAGGGCTTCCGGATCTGCATGCATTGCAACGCGTACCGACATCCCCTGATCAATGGCGTCTGCAAATCCGTCGCCGGTCAGCTGCGTGAGGGGGCCGTGGAACGCTCCCTCGGCGAGAACGGTGCCGTTCGCCGCGAGCTGAGAGATGACGGGCAGCCGCGCCGCGCCCGACGTGGTTTGCACTGCTAACTGCGCGCTGACAGGAGACGTGGTCAGGTCGATATCGCCTGCGCCATAGATCTGCGTGCCGGCGTAGAGCGCGCGGGCGGCGAGGATCGCAACGTGACCGTCATGATAGTAGAGATCGGATGAAAGACTGGACAATGGCACGGCATCGTAGGCGAGCCGGCCTTGCGATTTCAACCGGACATCGGCGTGCGGCTGCGCCGGTGCACCGCGTACAGCCACGTCGACCGCAACCTGGCCGTGCAGAGGCATTGCTTTCGAGAACGCGAGCAGCTCGCGCAGCTTCGCCAATGGCGCGAGCGCTTTGATCTCAAGATCTATTGCAGCGCTCGGTTCGAGCGTTACGAGACCGGATGCGCCCAAGGCGATGCCGGCGGCATCGCCCGAGAGCGCCGGAAAGAAGAGCGTGCCGTCGCGAAGTCCGACCGGCCCGCTGACGCCGCACACCGCGACGATGACGGGCATCGTCCGAATGCATCCCTGGCGAATCGAACCCGCGCCGACGAGGTGCCATGCGGGCGCTGCATCCTTCGGCCAGCCGATGGCGTACGCGGTGACATCGAAGTCGGCCGTACCCGATTCGACGACGAACGCCTTGCTCGACGTGAACAGATCGACTGCCGGTGCGATCAGAGCGCCGCGCACGCGCAGCGTGGCGCGCGCAACGTTGCTGAGATCGTTTTCATAGAGCGCGCCGTGGACCGGCAGCGTTGCCCCGCCGCTGGAATAGAAACCGGAAAGCATTCCGCGCGAAATCGCGCCGGGCCGCACGTTCACCGCGCCGTTGATGCGCTGAAGCGAGATCGATCGGCCCGCGATGGCCGGCGACGCGGCGTTGACCACGTCGACGCGTCCGTTCTTGACGGATAGGTCGAGCGGCGAAGCGGGGCCTCCTGACCCTCCACCGTTCAAGAGGTCGGCCAGTTCGAATGAACCGTCGGCGCGTCGAGACGCCAACACGGCCGGCGAGTCGAGCGCGATTTTGGAAAGTGTGATTCCGTGGCCGCTCAGGGTATAGGCCACGTCGACAGTGCGCGCCGCGATAACGGTCGTGCCGGCGGAATCGGTCACGACGAGATCGCGAGCGGACGCATGATTTGCGTCAAGCGTTAGATCGACGTGCGAGAGGTGCAGCGACTTTGATGAGAGCGCAATCGACAGTATGCCTCGTGCCGCGGCTGCGCGAAGCGGCGGAATCACCGCACATGCGCCAATGGCGATGACCAAGGCGAGCAGCCAGACGAGGGTGGTCTTCAGCGCGCGGCGACGTGTCTGCATGTGCGCTTCTCGTTCCCGTCGGGACGGCACACGAACCGGGCCCGTGGTCACGGTGTATGGTATCGCAGCCCCGGTGTTGAAAGCGCGGGACGATGGTTCATTTGACCGCTGACGACCGTCTGACGCGCAATCTCAAGATCGTCGCGCTGACGCTCTGCAGCCTCTGCCTGCTTGTCGCGGCGGGCATCGTGCTTAGGCGCGTCTTGCCGGTGGTGGTCGTGCTCATCGGCGCGACATTTTTCGCCTATCTCGTCTACCCGCCGATCGATTGGCTGCAGAAACGCCGCTGGCCCCGTTGGCTCGCGATCTCCACGGTCTATATGCTCTTGATCATCGTCTTCGGCGGGATCTTCGCTTTCATCGGGCCGCGCATCGCTATCGAGATGCGCGCGCTCGGCCGCGACTTCCCGGGGCTGCTCATGCAGACGCGCGCCGCGATCGTCGGCGCGAACAACAATCTCTTGGACGCCGTGCCGCTCGAAGCGAGGGAGACCGCGGTCAACGTCATCGACCAGCTCGTCCTACAGCTTCAGACCGCCGTTGGGGCCTTTGCGGGTCAGGCGCTCTCGATCGCGTTGAGCGTGGCATCGGTCATCACAGGACTCATCATCATCCCGGTACTTGCGGCGTACATCTTGCTCGACCTCGACCGCTTGCGCAATATGGCCATCCAGTTCGTCACGGAGCGCAGGCGGCAGATGGTGCTGGACGTGCTGGCCGACATTGATTCGGTGCTCAGCGGTTTTATCCGCGGTCAGATCATCGTCGGCTCGATCGTGGCGCTCATCGTCACGATCATGCTTCTTCTGCTGCACGTCAAATACGCGCTCTTGATCGGTATCTTCGCGGGCGTCACCGACATCATTCCGTATGTCGGTGCGATCGCGGGAGCGATTCCCGCCGTACTTATCGCGCTCTTCACGAACGGCCCGCTCTCGATGTTCGTCGTAGCGCTCGGCTTCCTCGCGATGTACGAAGTTGAAGGCCACTTCATCGCGCCCGCCGTGGTGGGTCAGCGCGTTGGATTGTCGCCGCTGCTGGTGATCGTCTCAATCCTTATGGGCGCGGAATTGGGAGGCGTGCTCGGTATGTTCGTCGCCGTGCCTATCGCCGGCACCGTGCGCGTTCTCGCGAAGCGATTCTTAGGGCGGCCGGACACCATCGCGGCGCAAGATGCGGGCTTGGTAACGGTACCAACAGCAGCGACCGAAGAGATCACCGCCATTCTGCCGTAGCGAACGAGATGTGGGCCGATAGAAAATCGGCCTCTTCAGCGATTATTTGAAGGGGCCGGCCTTATGCGGCCCCTTCAGTCGGCCCTTCAGCTAGGCGACTTCTTGGTAGATCGATCCGGCGAGCGCCGTGGTCTTTTCGCGTAAGGCGGCGAGACGTTCGGCCGGCGCCGCGAGAATGCGAGCACGCGCGAATTCGTTGAGCTTGCATCCGAGCGCGATGTAAGGCAGATTGAGTTCGCGATGCGGCTCGGCGCGATGATCGAGCTCGTCGACGAGCGCGACGTCGTCCGAATGGATCAAAACACGACGGATACCGAGCTTGCGCATGCGCTCGAGCACGGCTAACATGCCGGCGTACCCGAAGTCGCGGCCGAGCATGGCCGGCAGCTCTTGAACTTCGAACGGAATGAAGTGTTCACCCGATTGCGTGCCGAGCGCGCCGAGGATCTGCACCCCTGCGACGCCGCGATTCGGCCCGCAGCGGATGATGGCGACGTTCGCTTGATAGTCCGCATCGCGATGCTGCCGCGCCCGCGAGAGCGTTCGCGGGGGAAGCAGGGCGGGGCGCGAGGGCGCTAGGGTGGCGTTCATTTCATTTAAATTGTATCGAACAGGTGTTCGATAGTCAAGGCGAGGGATTGGACTTGGCGGCTCAAATACCGACCGTTGGTTACTTAATCCGGGACACTTGTGGGGGGATCTCGCCGACCTGATACCCGGGGTCCACCACCTCAAACAGTTCATCAAAGGCGGACATATCGGCAAGGCCGGCCTTATTCGCCAAGACGGCGTTGTAGACCGCCAGGACGCGCCCGGACGTGGCTCGCGCATCGAATTGAACGGCGCCGGCACGTGCATGTGCGGCCGCCGCCGCACGTCGCTCGGGTGACGTCAGAAGATCGAAAAGTGCGGCGGCCATCGCCTCGCCGTCCGGTACAAGCGCTCCGGCAAGATGGATTCCGAAGACGTCGCGCGTCTGCGGCGCATCGATCGCCACGACCGGCAATCCCGACGCGAACGCTTCTGCTATCACAAGTCCTTGCGTCTCCGTCGTCGATGGAAACATGAACGTGTCCGCGGCGGAATAGTAAGCCGGCAATTCGGCATGATCGACGTTGCCTGCGAAGGTCACTGCGGAACCGATTCCGGCTGCCTCAGCCTGCGCTTTCAGCGCCTCTGTGAGCGGCCCGGCGCCCACGAGAAGCAGTTGCACGGCCGGCAACCGCTCGCGCAAACGGCGCAGCGCGAGCAGCGCAAGCGGAATATTTTTCTCTTGCGCAAGCCTTGAGACGAGCAGCACCAGAGGTGCGTCCAGCGGAATGCCGTGGCGCGCGCGCACGGCAGCAGCGCTCGCCGCATCGGCCGCGCGAAACGCATCGATATCGATGCCCGTCGGCACGACGCAGACCGGCGCGTTCACACCTTGTTGCCGAAGTTGAGCTGCGACGGCCTGGGTAGGTACGATCACGGCATCGGCTGCGTTCGCGTAACCGCGCGTGAGTTCGCGCGTGAGCTGCGCGGTCAATCGCTGGCTGAGAGGCGAATAATGCGCGTAGCTCTCGAGCAATGTGTGATAAGTGAAGACGAGCGGCACGCGGAATCGCCGGCGCGCATAATACGATGCCATCCATCCGGTGATGAAGAGCGAATGCGAGTGGATCACATCGCATTGACTTAAGAACGCGCGCTTATTCTTACGCGACACGAGCGGCAGCGTCAGACGGTACTCAGTGCGCGCCGGCAACGGCAGCGACGGCATGCGAAACACGCGTCCGAGCGTCTCCGCGCCTTTCGGTATGTGGGGCGCAAACGTATATACATCGTGGCCTGCGCGTCGCAGATGATCGGCGAGCGAATCGACGGACGCGACGACGCCGTTGACGATCGGACGGTAGACTTCGGTGAAGATGGCGACTTTCAAATCGTGTTGTGGATAACCCGCATCATGGAACGCATTGCGCGATTTGCGTTCCTGTGGTTGAACTGCGGTTCCTTTTGCGGAACGTCGCAATGGAATGGTCGTCCCATCGCGCGCGTGTACCGCACATCCGGACCGAAAATTGACGACGCGCAAAAACGCATGATATAATTATCGCACTCATTCAGGCTTTTTATAAGCCTTCTTTTATTCGTGACGTTCGATGTTGATTTCGAACGCGCATTTTCGGAGACCGAGCACACTAGATCGCTCGGATATCGCGGACCACTCCTTCAACCGGTCGCGATCCATCGACACCCGCGCGTGCATTCGCGTGACTTCGCTGAAATCATATCAGAGACAGCCTAGCCGCGCCGTACGCCTTCGAGGAGACAATCCTGGACACGATCCGCCGTTATTTCTCGCCTCGTCTCGTTCCCGCTCTGCTCATCTTCGGCTTGTTCATCACATGCATCGCCGCCCGCTCCGCGGCCGTCGCAAAACTTCCACCCCGCGAGCCTTCGGCTTGGTCGTACACGATCACATCGCAATTGACGCCGCGATTTTTCGTCGCGGGCGCGCGACGCAGCGCGCTCGTCGCCTATTCGGGCACGACGAATCGCCTCAATTCCGTTGAGCGCGGTGATGCCGCCAGCCGGATCGCGCCGATCCACGTGGTCACGCGGGTCACGATCCGCCGCGTCGCGACCGTACAGGATACGACCGTCGAATACACGCCGCAGCTGCGCCCCGGCGCACGCAAAATCGTCCGCCGCGGCTCCCGAGGACTCTCGGTCGTCGCCGAACGCGTCACGACGTGGGATGGTATCGCGGTCGATCGCGTCGTGGTCTACACGCGCGTCGTTCGTCCGCCGACCGCGACGTTGGTCCGCGAAGGCGAACCCAGCTCGTTTGCGATGCTCAAGAAGAACACGCCCTACCGCCATTTGATCCGCGTCTATACCATGGAAGCCACCGCGTACACCGCCGACACCGCAAAAGCCAATCCGACCGGCTACACGGCCAATGGCATGCGCGCGCGTTGGGGCATCGTGGCAGTTGATCCGGACGTGATCCCGCTCGGAACGACCGTGTTCATTCCCGGTTATGGTCTCGCGATCGCCGCCGACACCGGCGGCGCGATCGTCGGCCATCGCATCGACCTCTGTATGGAGCGATACGATGACGCGATCCGCTTCGGCCGCCAACCGGTCGTGGTATACGTCGTCACGCGTTAAGGCGGTTGGGCGGACCTTTATGGTCCGCCGCCGCTCGTGTTGGGCGGACCTTTATGGTCCGCCGCCGTTCGTGTAGGGCGGACCTTTATGGTCCGCCGCCGTTCGTGTTGGGCGGACCTTTATGGTCCGCCGCCGTTCGTGTTGGGCGGACCTTTATGGTCCGCCGCCGCATTCCATCGCATGTCCGACGATCGCTACGCGTCGCCGAAGCGGCTGCTTGAGAGTCTAGGGCTCCGACCTCGTAAGCGATTCGGTCAGAACTTTTTGTTGGACGCGCGGCTCGCAGCGAAGGTCGCGAGCGCGGTACCGGCGCGCGCCTCAATCGTGGAGATAGGCGGCGGGGTCGGCTCGCTCACGGTGGCGCTGCAAGATCGCGCAACGACGCTCACTGTCCTCGAGATCGACCGTGACCTCGTTCCAATACTCCGTGAGAGATTTGCCGGCGACAAAAAAGTCGAAATCCGGGAATGCGACGCGCTCGAATTCGACTTCGCGGGCTACTTTCGTGGCGTGCCCGCGCCGCGCGCGATCTGCGGCAATCTTCCATATAATATCACCACCCCGCTGATCGAGCGGATTCTGGCCTGCGCCGGCGACTGGGAAGTCTCCGTCTTGATGGTGCAGCGCGAGTACGCGCAGCGCCTGACGGCGGCACCTGGTAAGCCGGAATACGGCAGTCTTACCGTTTTCGTCGGGTACCGTTGCCGAACGCGCAAACTCGTGGACATCGGCGCCGGCGGATTCTATCCGCCTCCCGCGGTGGCGTCTTCAGTCGTTGTGCTCGAACCGCATGCCGCTTCGGCGCCACGAGCGGTTGACGAGCGTCTCTTCTTCGCCCTGACGCGCGCATCGTTCGCGCAACGCCGCAAGATGGTGGCGAACAGCATCGCATCGGCTTTGCGGTTGGAACCGGCTGGACGCAAGCTTCTTGCCGCCGCACTCGAAGCCGCCCGGATCGACGGGCAGACTCGCGCAGAACGGATCGACGTCGGCGACTACATCCGTCTTGCCGATGCGCTGCATGCGCTAGGATTCACACTCCCAGGAGGGTAAAGGCGGCCGCTATGCCGCTTTCGCAATTATCTCACAGGTAGGTGATGGAAGAGATCGCTACAGAGCCGGCTGACCTTTCCGCGCCGGCGCGCTGGAACGGCTGGCGGGCCACTGCCGTCATCCTTTTCGGGGTTGCGGCGCTGTACTTGGTGCAGATCATCATCGGTGTCATCATCGCGATCATCGTCTTGTATCCGCAGCTTCAGGCGCAACCGCACAGCATACCCAACACGCAGCAACTGCTCGTGATGATGTTGAACTCACCGTCGCTCTTCTTGATCAGCGTCACGAGCGAGTCACTCATGGCGTTCATCGCGATCGGCTTGGCGATGAGCTCGCTGGGCGCTTCGCGCCAACAGCTCGGGTTTGGCCGTCCATTTCGCATCCTCGACGTCGGCGTCGGCATCCTCGCCGGCATCGCATTGATCGGTGCCGGTGACGTTGTCGGCAGCCTGCAACAACAGATCTTCGGCCCCCATCCTCAACCCACCGTGCAGATCATCATGAGCCATCACGGCATCGTGTCGTTCATGCTCGACTTCGTATCCGTTGCGCTTGTAGCCGGGATATGTGAAGAGCTCATGTTTCGCGGCGTTATGTTCACCGCGCTCGCCCAGCGCATGCCGGTATGGACTGCGGCGGTGCTCAGCGGTCTTGCGTTCGGACTTGCGCACGCGGAACTTTGGAGCCTTGCCGCCCTGACCGTCGTGGGAATCGGGCTGGCCTTGCTCTACTCGCGCACGCGGTCGATCTGGCCGAACATGGTGGCGCACACGACGTTCAACGCTTTTTCGCTCGTGCTCATCTACTTTTTCCCGCAGTACGCGAAATGACGTCTAGTGGGTCGCGATCGCGTACCATAGGTAGACGACGTAGAGGATGCCGCAGGCGGTCAACGCCCACGAGTTGAGATGGTCGCGCATCTGACTGACGCACAAGACGATGATGACGGCTGCAAACGTCGCGATCGCCGCGGTATAGGCGAAGCGATCGATGACCCATGGCGTCGCAAGCAGCGCGATCGCTGAGGCGATCGACGTCTGAAACATCATCGCCCCGATGACGTTGCCGACCGCATAGTCGTCCAGGCCGCGCCGCATCCAGATCACCACATTCAAGAGTTCGGGCAGTTCAGTTGCGATGGGGCTCAAGAAAAGAGACAAGACGAGCGGCGCGATCCCGAACGCCGTTGACGCGGCCGCCAACGACGTGACAAACCAGTGCGACGCGAAGACCGTCACGCACAATGATAGTGTGAGTTGCGCGAAGACCACCGCCGGGGCCGGCCGTCGCATTCCCGGCGAAAAGCGCAGCGGCGGCGGCTCGGCACGCGTTGTCGGAGAGGTATCGCGCATGTTATACGTGACGAACGCCACATACGCGACCACGATCAGCACGGCGACGACGGTGCGCACAATCGACGTCGGCGCAAAGGACGCGCCGATGACCAACGCAAAAGTCAACGCGAACAACCCCAGGCCGAAACGCGTGGAGCGCATGCCGACGCGCACGTTGCAATCGCCGCTCGAGTCTCGCGTCCGCGTAAGCGCGATGATACCGACCACCGCGAAGACCGCGGTTGAGAGCATGAACGGCGCGCCCAGAACCGCGCCGATTCCAACCGCTTGGCTTGCTCGGTCTCGCAGCACGACCAGCGCGACGAATGCGATCGCGGTTTCCGGCAAGGATGATCCGATGGCGGCGATCACCGAGCCGACGGCACCGCGCGCCAAACCGTACAGCGCGCCGACCCACTCGACCGCGTTGGTGAAGGCGTCGCTCGCGAGGACGAGCAAGACCAGCGCGCTAATGGCGCCGATGGCGATGAGCACGGGCAGGGCGACTTTGCCGGGAGCTCACACTTCCCATGCAGCCATGCGCATCGTCGCGCAAAGGAGCGGACCGTAAGCTATCGCATCGTCCACATCGCCGATGTGCACCTCGATGCCGCGTTTGCCGGCGAGGATGCGCGCTTCGGCGCGCGCCGGAGGCGTCAGCTGCGAGAAGCGTTCGAGCGTGCGCTGCGCCTGACGCGCGATCGAAGAGCCGACGCGTTCTGCGTTGCCGGCGATCTCTACGAGGACGCATGTGCCGGCAAAGACACCGCCGAATACTTGCGCCGCTGCTTCGCTGAGATCGCGCCCACGCGCGTCTTCCTCGCCCCAGGCAATCACGATCCGTTCGCGCCCACGTCCATCTACGGTCAGATGCATCCGTTGCCGTCGAACGTCACGCTCTTCGACGAACGGTCGTTTCGACCAGAGCGGCTCGCCGACGGCATCACCCTGTGGGGAATGGGCCAGACCTCTGCGCTCGACCACGCACGCGCGATCAGTGGATTCACGTGCAACGGCCCGGGGACACACCTTTTGCTTTTCCATGGCTCCGATCAGGAACACATGCCGCCGGGCAAAGAGACCATCGCGCCCTTCTCGGACGTTGAGATATCGCGCGCCGGTGCGGTCCACGCCATGGTCGGTCATTTCCACGGCAAACTGCAAGGGACGCACTACGCATACCCCGGCTCACCCGAACCGCTCAACGTCAGTCAGGACGGGGAGCACACGGCGAGCATTGTCACCATCGCCGACGGGACCGTCAACGTAGGGTTCGAACCGTTAAGTGCGACGCGCTACGTCGTGACCGATCTCGACGTCGCACCGTACGCCGATTCGTCAAGCCTCGAAGACGCGATCAAGGAACGATTCGCTTCGATCGTCACCGCGCCGGGTTCGATTTTTTGCCGCCTCCGCTTAGTCGGCGCGGCGCCCCCGTCGCTCGATCCCGACCTGCAAGCGTTGCGAGCCGAGATCCGCGAGGCGTACCCGGGTTCAGACATCGTGCCTGAGTTCGCGGCGTTTGACCTCGACGCGATCGAACATGAAGGCAACACCGTGCGCGCGGCGTTTGTGCGGGAAGCGCGGTCGCGCATCGCGGCCGCGTCGTCCGTCGCCGAGCGCGAAGAGCTCGCGAGCGCGCTGAAACTCGGGCTGCTCGCATTCGCGCGCAAGAGGCTGTTTCAGTGATCCTCAAGCGCATCGTGATAGACGGTTTCGGCCGACTCGTGCGCCTGCCGCCGATCGATTTCGCGCCGGGGCTCACGGTCATCGCAGGCGACAACGAAACCGGAAAGTCCACGCTTGCCGAATGCGTCATCCGGACGCTCTTCGGCTATCCGAACCAACCTTTCAACGACGATCTCAATCGCTATCGGCCGTGGGCGCCAGGTGCACCGTTTCGCGCCCGCGTCGCGTTCGCGATGGACGATGGCCGCTCGTTTGAGACCACTCGCGATTTCGCGGACGACGTCCGCGCGATCACGCGCACGCTCGATACGCAAGAGCAAGTGGATGAGTGGGGCGGCAGCAGAAAGGATGGCCCCGGTTCGAGCGCGTTAGCCCTCTCGCTCGAAGCATACACCGCGGCCGCCGTCATCCGCGCCGGAGAGCTGCGCCACGATGATCCCGACGGCTTCGCGAGCTTGAGCGAGCGGCTGATGTCGGTGGTTGGGGCCGCCGGCGAAGAGGGCGCCGATGCCGCGGTCGCCGCGTTGCAGCGCTTCGCGAACGTGGATATCGGCTCGCCGCAGTCGCGCACCACGCCGTTCGCCCGCGCTCGCAGCGCGCGCGAAAAGGCCGAGCGGGAACGCGAAGAGGCGAGCAAGGCATTTCACGGATTACGCGTCCTCATCGAACAGCGTGCGGCCGCGGCGAGCGAGGTCGAACAGCTTGCGGCAAGTGCGCGCAAAGCCGAATATGCGGTCAAGGCGTCGAGATTGCGTGCGCTGCAAGACCGCCTGAAGGCAGTCGAGGCTGCGCAGGCAGATCTCATGCACGCGAAGGCGAAGCTTGAAGAGGCAGAACGCGAAAGCGGCAGCGTGAAGCGCGAGAACAGCGCGTCGATCGCCGATGCCGAGCCCATGATATCCGAACGGGAGGCCGCGCGGGCTAAAGCCGAGTCGGCGGCCAAGCGCGCCGCCGCCGGCGCAAAGCAGGCGGACGAGCTTCGCGTCTCCCTGCGCGAGTGTCAAACCGCGATCGCGCTCGCCGAGGCGCAGGCGGTCGAACTCGAAACAGCTTCCAAGTCGGCATCGGAGGCGAACGAAAAGCAGCCGATCAACCGCGCCGAACTCGACTCTCTCGAAGCTGAAGACGCCGCGCTGGATCTGTTGGAGAGCAAAGCGCGCCACGCCCAGACCGCGGCGGCGATCGCGCGCCAGCAGCCGGCGCCAAGTCCGTTTGTCGCTGCCGTGATGCTCATCGCCGGCGTTCTCGCGCTGATTTTCGGCTTTGACACGCAAGCCCAGGTCTGGGAATACTCCGGCGGCACTGTCGCAGTCGGCGGTCTCCTGCTGCTGCTCGCATTCATCTCCGCCGCCGGCAAGCGCGCGGCGAGGATCCGCTTTGCCGAAGATGCCGCCGAAGAACTCGGCGATGAGCTCGACCGCTCACGCGATGCGCTGAAAGGGCACTGCCGTTCGTTTGGCGTGGCAGACGTCGCCTCGGCGCGTCGGCTTTTCGCCGCGCGCGGCGATGTCGACAGGCTCTTGGTGGAAAAGCGGTCGGCGGAACAGACAGTTCTCACTCGCCGCGAGCAGCAGCGCGCACTCGAGGCCCAGATCAACTCGATGGGCTCCCTGCAAGCCGAGAGCGAAAGCGAAAAGGCGGCGGCGGCGCACGCCGACGCGGCGTTGGCGGCGCGTCTCGACGCGTTGGGGGTGCCCGCGAACCAAGACCTCGGCGCGCGTATCGACGCGTACCGCTCCTTGCGCGAGTCGCTCGAACAGAGCGCGCATGCGCGCGCCGACTACGAGCAGAGGAACGCGGCGCTCGCGCAAGCGCTCGGTTCGTACGATGTGGAGTCGCTTCATCACGAGATCGTCGCGTTGGTCGAGGAGCTGCGCGACCTCCCCGATGTCGCGCTCACGCTGTCCGCGGCCGTCGACGAGGCCACCGCGCGTGCCGGACTCGCTGATTTGAACAACCGCCTCGCTGACGCCAACAAGCGGTTGAGCGAACTCGAGGGCGCCTTCAACGCCTCGAAACCTCTGGATATCGCGGACCTCGAAGAGCGCGTCACCGCTTGCCGCGAGGAAGAGCAGCGCCTGGCCGCGGCCCACCGCGCGGCACAGCGTGCGCAAAACCTCATCCTCGAGGTGAAGTCTGCCGTCCACAAGACGTTTCTTCCGCTCATGAACGAATTGCTCGGCGAAGGTCTGAGCGCCGTCACGGCGGGGAAATACGTGCGAGCGCACATGGCCTTAAATTTCACTGTGCGGCTTGACTCTGCAGAGCGCGGGGGCACGATCGACCCCGCCGAACTGTCGGACGGCACAAAGGAACAAGTGAATCTGAGCTTGCGCGTCGCCACGGCGCAAACACTTGCGAGCGGCGAGCGCGTGCCCCTCATCTTGGACGATGCGCTTGCCCACGCGGATCCGCAACGAGCGGCGGCCGCGCTGCGATGGCTCGCCGCGCTGGGCGCGCGCGGTATCCAATCGATCCTGTTCACGCAGCGGCCCGACCTCAGCGCGCTCGCCCACGATCTCGACGGCGTCGCCGTCGTCGACCTCGCCGCGCTGGCCAATTCGTAAGAAGGCGCGCGTGCCGTTATCGCTCGGCGTCGACGCGGCGAATCTGCTGCACGACCGTCGCGGCATCGGCAGGTACGTGCGCGCTCTGCTCTCGCTGTGGGCCGCCTCACAGCGCGAACGTGTGACCGTCACGCTCTTGGTGCCTCAGCTTTTTCCGGGGTTCGTGCGCGACCGGCTGCAAGCGGAGGCAGGCGGACACTTTGCCGTCGCTCGCCGCTCTAAGGCCGCCGTGCTCGGATTGGACGCCGTCTGGTATCCGTGGAACGGCATGACGTGGATTGCGCCGATGCGCCGCATTGCGACCGTCCACGACGTCTGGCCTTTCGTCGAACCTGCGGCTGATGAGCGAAGGCGCCGCAACGAGCAGACTCCGTTTCGCACCACCGCTCGCGAAGCGGCGCTGATCATCGCGGATTCGGAATTCACGAAGAGCGAGATCGAGCTTCGGCTGGCGCCCGTCGCAGCACCGATCTCGGTCGTCCCTCTTGGCACCGCTTTTCCACCCGCGTTCGCCGGGATCGCGCCGGCCGTGTTCGACGACGCACGGCGTTACGTGTTATTCGTCGGCGAGGCAGAGGAGCGCAAGAACGTCGGCGCGCTCGTCGCGGCGATGGGGGCTCTCCCGCCGGGCGTCGCACGCGGTACGGTCCTCGTCTTGGCCGGCCGGTGCGCGTCGGTCGTTCGCGATCGAGCGCGTGCCGCGGGAGTCGATGCGCGTCTGGAAGGCGAGGTCAACGACGCACGGCTCGCCGCACTCTATCGCGGAGCGGCAGTGTTCGTGTTTCCGTCTCGCTACGAAGGCTTTGGACTTCCCATGCTCGAGGCGATGGCATTCGGCACCCCCGTGATCGCGTCGGCTGCGGCGAGCATCCCCGAAGCCGGCGGCGACGCGGCGTTGTATTTCGCGCCCGCGGATACGGCCGCGCTCACCGCCCTGCTCACGCGAGTGTTGAGCGAAGAGACGCTGGCTGACGACCTGCGCCGGCGCGGTCTGCGACGCGCCTCCTCGATGACGTGGGAGCGATGCGCGGAGAGCACGCTGCTCGCGATCGAATCTGCGCTTTCGCGCTAGCCGTCGGGCGGTCCGAATTGCGGCGTGGGGTCCTGCGGCGCTAGCTCTTTGAGCCGCGCGGGAGTAAGGATCCACGCGACGGCCACGCCGCCGATCAATCCGCCGATGTGGCCGGCATTCGAGATGCCGGAGTTCACGAAGCCGTTGCCGAGCGTCAGCACGATCGGCATAAGCGCGCTGCGCAACAAGACGCTGCGCGCGTGCGGAAGTTTGAAACCGAGCACCGCCATCGCGCCGAACACTCCCATGATGGCTCCGGATGCGCCGGCGGTCGCATCGTTCGTTCCGATCGTCGAATAGTACGCGGCGAATCCGCCGGCCACAAGCGCGACCATGTAGATGGCGAAATAGCGCGCGCTGCCGTAGACGTACTCCACCAACAGTCCGACCTGGAAAAGCGCGTACGAATTAAACGCGATGTGGAGAATGCCATAGTGGATGAAGCCCGAGGTGATAAGCCGCCACCACTGCCCTTGTTGGATCAGCACCGGAACGATCTGGCCCAGACTGACGAGCGGTCCGGCCGGCTGATCGCCTCCCGTCACGGCAAGATCGTACAGGAACGCGACCCAGCACAGGCCGAGCATGGTCAGGGTCACCGGCGCCGTACGCCAGCTCATCGAACGATCACGCGGGTGGTGCGCTAAGCGCGGTGCGCAGCCCGGCGACGAAGAGCGGGATCATGATCTCGTGATGGCCGGTGAACATATAACCTTTTCCGCCATCGAGATGCGGCCGCACCACGACATTCGTCCGCGGCCGGTAGTGTCGCACGAAGTCAAAATCCGCCGTGACGAAATCGTTCCGGTAGCCGAGATTGCGCGCGATGGAGAGCGCCTTGAGGAACACCTCCGGTAGGATGACCGCCGAGCCGAAATTGCAGTAGACGCCGCCATCGCTCACGGCCGCGACGATTTCGGTGAAGCGTCGGAAGTCGAACATCGTAGCGGCGCCGAGCGCCGC
>Ga0070735_10003002_pt1 | contig 14932 bp, 11 predicted proteins | sample Coa_R1_FD_66443 | JGI IMG/M metagenome (GOLD analysis project Ga0070735, IMG submission 66443) | Surface soil microbial communities from Centralia Pennsylvania, which are recovering from an underground coalmine fire - Coalmine... | ecosystem: Environmental > Terrestrial > Soil > Unclassified ... | reverse complement strand
CGCGCCAGCTGTACTCGAGTACCCGACCGGGAGTGAGCGCCGTGATCCGGCCAGTCATGACCACCGCCAATTTGCGGAAGTGAATGACGTAGGCCCCGCCCACTCGCAGGTCAACTTCCACTTCGCCAAGCCAGTTCGCGAGGATCCCGGGCTCGGTCAGCGCGGCCCAGACCCGGTCCGGTGATCGCTTCAGGGCGCGCTCGAAGGCCACGACGAATCCGCCGCCGGCGCTCTCCTGTACCGAGCCGTCCAAGGTGTTCATTTATCCAACTCCTCTTCCAACGCATCGAGCTTGCCCGACCAGAAGCCCCGCACCCGATTCAGCCACTGCGCCAATTCGCTCAACCCCTGCGGATCCAGCTCATAGATCCGCTTCTGCGCTTCAGCTCGCACCCGCACCAACTTTGCGTCGCGCAAGGCACGCAGATGCTGTGAGATGGCCGGAGCGCTCACTGCAAATTGCCGCGCGATGTCCCCCGACGACCGTGATCCTGCGGCCAGCATCTCCACGATGCGCTGGCGTGTCGGATCTGCCAGGACGCTGAGTGTTCGCATGAGCCTATTATGTAGCCATAGCTTAATTAAGGCAAGACGCAAATAAAAAGCAAGCGACCTACCGGCGCCCGCCACAGGGTCATCAATCCGAGGGCACCCCCGCCTGCGTGTTGAATATGCGCCGAACAGACTCGAGCGTGTCCGCCTCTTCGGGCTTCTTGTCTTCCCGGTAGCGCTTCACCCGCGCGAGACGCAACGCCAACCCGCCCGGATAACGACTGCTGGCCTGCAGGTCACTGAAGGCCACTTCCACCACCAGCTCCGGCCGGACATACACGGTCCATTGATCGCGATGCGTCTCGCGCGCCAGAAATTGTTGGGTCTGCCACTGGAGCATCGCATCCGTCAGTCCCTTGAAGGTCTTGCCGAGCATCACGTACTCGCCGCTCGCGGGATCGAGCGCACCCAGATGCAGATTCGACAGCTTGCCGGTGCGGCGGCCATGACCCCATTCGGCGGCCAACACCACCAGATCGAGTGTGTGAGCCCGCTTGATCTTCAGCCAACTCGCGCCGCGATTGCCGGCCTCATAAGGCGAGTCGAGGGCCTTTGCCATGACGCCTTCATGCCCGGCAGCCAACGCCGCGTCATAGAAGTCGCTCGCCTCCTGCGCGGATGCAGTCACCAGCCGGGGGATGATCATTGTCGCCGGCACGGCTCTGGAGAGCGCTGCAAAGCGCTCCCGCGCGGGCAGCGTAGCCAAACTGGCCTCTCCAAAGCGCAGGCAGTCGAAGAAAAATCCCCGCACCGGCAGCTTCGCCCGTAACGCTTCCACATTCAGCTTGCGGCCGAAGCGCCGCATGGTGGTTTGAAAGGGCAACGGCCGCCCGGAGGCCTCGAATGCGATCGCCTCGCCATCGAGCACGAGGGTGTGTTCCGGGAAGGACCGAGCCGCCTCCGCGATCTCAGGCACCGCGGCGGTAACATCGTTCAGCCCGCGCGTGTAGATGCGCACCTGCGCGGCGACTTTGTGTACTTGAATGCGCGCGCCGTCCATCTTCCACTCAAAGGCCAGCGGATGCGGCAATTCCGCCAGCGCTTCTTCAACGTCCGCGGCGGTCTGTGCCAGCATGGGCGAGATGGGCTGAAACAGTTCGAGCTGAAACCGGCTCAGGCCCGCGGTGCCTTCCAACAGGGCCGCCGCTGCTACCGCGCCCAGGCTTTTCGAGTACATGGCGGCGCCGCGCACTTCGGCCGCGGGAATTGCGGCCGCACTGGCAATGGCCTCCACCATCACTCCGGCAAGGGCGCCCTGACGCAACTCACCAGTCAGAAGCCGCAACAAGAATGGCTGCTCGACACCGGTAGCGCGCTTGAACAGCTCGCGCAACGCGGTGGCCCGGCCAGCGGCAGAGCCGGCGCCGCGGATGTCCGCGACCTCACTCAACGAGCGGTGGACCTCATCGATAGTCAGTGTTGGCTCGTGAGCAGGTGCTTCCGTCGCAACGTGCCGCAGCGTCGAATAGCCGATGCCGATCCGGCCCTGGGGGATCTCTCCCGACAGGTAGTGCACACCCGTCGCAATCTCATCCGCTGACAGGCGCTTCAGCAGCGCCGCCAGCTCGCGCACCTTGGCCAGGCGGGCGGAGGTCGCGCCCACCCTTTGGGAAGTCTCTACCAGTTCCGCAAGCAGCGTCACTTATTGGATTGCAGATGGGTATCGAACCATTGCACCAATCGCGACATCACGTCGGCCTGGTCCGCGCGCTTGAAGAAGAAATGTCCCTCATCGGGATAGACCACAAACTCCGTTTTCACGCCCAGTCGCCGCAGGGCATTCCAATATTCATACGATTGCGAGATCGGTACCTCGGCGTCCCGGTCTCCGCCGACGATCAGGGTCGGCGTGCGCACCTTCTTGATGAAGGTCATGGGCGAGCTGCGCTCGTAGACCTTGGGATCCTCGTACACCGAGGTCCCGAAGTAGGGGATCATCCACGTGTCGATGTTGTTGGTCCCGTAGTAGCTCAACCAGTCAGACAGTCCGGCGCCGGCGACCGCCGCCTTGAAGCGGTCGGTCTGTGTCAGGGTCCACATGGTCATGTAGCCGCCGTAGCTCCAGCCGGTGATGCCCACCCGCTGTGGATCGATCTGAGCCCCCTGCAGCACCGCATCCAGCCCGCTCAGAATGTCGCGCAGATCGCCATAGCCGAAGTCCTTGATGTTGGCTTGCTCGAAGGCGCTGCCCTGGCCATAGCTGCCGCGGGGGTTGGGCTTGAAGACGAAATACCCCCGGTTGGCCAAGGCCGCATCGAAGGACTCGACGCTGGCCGGAAACAGCGGATAGTGGGCACCGGCGGGTCCACCGTGTACCGCGACTACCAGGGGATACTTCTTGCCGGGTTCCACCGTGGGCGGCTCGATCAACATTCCCTGCACGGTGAATTGGTCACTCTTCCAGGTGAGGTTGACCGCGCGACCCGTAATCGACTTCACGCCCGCATTCAGTTGCGTGACCGGATGCCACTTGCCTGGCGGACCCGTCTCCACCTCCGGTGGCGAAGTGTAGGACTGACGGATCACGGCACTGATGCTACCGTTCTTCGAAAGCGCGATGCCCGAATCGCCTGGGGTGAAGCCGTCCAGGTTATTGGCCCAGATCATCTGCGGCGCCCGCCAGATTTCCCGCTGCGTCCGCGAATCCACGTTGATCGTGGCGAGCACTTCCTCCCCGGAAGCGAATTCAGTGGCGATCAGCTGCTTCGCCGAGCCGTTCCAGGTAATCGTGTGCACGGACGCAGCCAATCCCGGTGTCACATTCACAGGCTCGCCGCCGGTAGCCGGGATCACATAAACGTCGCCCCCGGTGATGGCTTCATCGCTCATGACACCACCGATGTAGGCCACCCGGGATCCGTCCCCCGACCAGCGCGGTGATGCCATTTGCAGGGGGGGCTTCAGCAGCGTGGTCAGCGCACCGCTGTGCGCATCAATCAGATCCAATTCGGCGATCCACCAGTTGTCGTCACCCGACCCGTGCGCCGCCGTTACGGCGAAACGCCGGCTGTCGGGTGACCAGTCGTATTCATAAATGTTGAGGTCCGCCGGCCCGAGCAAAGTGACACTGCCCCCTTGCGCGGGCACGACGGCGAGCCGCTGCTCGTAAACGGTAGAGGAAAGCACTCCGGCATCGCGCGCCAGCGGATTCAGCGGCCCTGGAGTCCTGGGCGCGCCCTCGGAGTAAAGGAATGCGATGCGTTGACCGTCAGGCGAGAAGCGCGGAGTGTCCAGAGGACCGTGTGCCTGAGTGAGAGTCTGCACATTGGTGCCGGTCCTGGAGCCAACCGCTACTTGCGTCTGCTCCTTCGCATCGGTGGTCACGAAAACAATCCGCGATCCGTCAGGCGACCACATCGCCCCATGCTCGTCACAAACCGCCCCGGGGCAGGCTGTCAGGCGGACAGGGTGACTGGCGTCCTTCGAGGAGGCGATCCACAGGGCCGATACATCGACGACCGCATCGCCACGCTTGCCGCTAAGGACGTTCCCGTAAACGATCCACTTGCCATCGGGTGAGATTGCAACCTCGGCGATGGAGTGTACGGACCCCAGTGCCTCCAGCACCTGCGCAATGGACAACGGCGCGGCCGCTGCGCTGCCTGCGAATAGCACGGCCAGGACGCAGGACCAAAGGCTCGAGTGTTTGTTCATGGTTGGTCTTCTTAAGCCGGCGGATGGAGTTGGGGCGCCCATTGTCGGTGTCTGTTGTCAGATTGCAAGACTCGCGGCGGGCGCACTGGCTATACTGGCGCATCATGCTGTCACAGAACTCGAGAATACTCTTCGCCGGCTGCCTGATGCTTGCGTTCGTTGCCGCAAGCGCGAGCGTTCCCGCCCGGGGCGGGCAGGGCGCTGAGGCTGCCTGGAGCGCCAGGGCTGCCCACGTCACCATCACGCGTGACGATTGGGGCATCGCCCATGTCCATGGCCGGACGGACGCGGAGGCGGTCTACGGCATGGTCTATGCCCAGGCCGAAGATGACTTCAATCGCATCGAGACCAACTACCTGGTCAGCCTGGGTCGCCTGGCCGAGGCGCAGGGCGAGAGCGCGCTGTGGCAGGACCTGCGCCAGCGGTTGTACCTCGATCCGGTGCAGCTGCAGGCGGCGTACGCCTCGAGCCCGCGATGGCTCAGGACTCTGATGCAGGCCTGGGCGGCGGGCCTCAACGACTATATCGCCGCGCACCCGCAGGTACATCCCCGGGTGCTCACGCACTTTGACCCCTGGATGGCCTTGAGCTTCACCGAAGGCAGCATTGGGGGTGACATCGAGCGCGTTCCGCTCAGTCAACTGCAGGCGTTCTATGGAAAGCAGGCGCTGGCCATGACGCTCGAGGAGCGAGGGCTGGCTTATCGCGAGCCGTTGGGCTCGAACGGATTCGCCATCGCGCCCTCACACACCCTGAACGGCCACGCGCTGCTGCTGATCAATCCTCACACCAGTTTCTTCTTCCGCTCCGAGCTGCAGATGAGCAGCGATGAGGGGCTGAATGCCTATGGCGCGGTGACCTGGGGCCAGCTCTTCGTCTATCAGGGCTTCAATGCCAAAGCCGGCTGGATGCACACCTCGAGTGTCGTCGACAACGTCGATGAGTTCGCCGAGACCATTGTCAGCGGCGCCGACGGAGCTCGCGGCTATCGATATGGCAGTGAGGTGCGCCCGCTCACGACTCGTGTGATCTCCCTGTCCTATCGCATGCCGGATGGGTCCCTGGCGCACAGGGAGTTCACCACCTACGCGACTCATCACGGGCCCATCGTGAGGGAGGAAGACGGCAAATGGATTGCCTGCGCCTTGATGAACCGGCCTGTACCGGCGCTGGAGCAATCCTTCCTGCGCACCAAGGCCACCGACTACAGGAGCTTTCTCAAAGTGGCGGCCCTGCGTGCCAACTCCTCGAACAACACGTTGTTTGCGGACTCCCGCGGCGAGATTGCCTATCTGCATCCGCAATTCGTCCCCGTCCGGGACGGCCGCTTCGACTTCACGAAGCCGGTGAACGGCAGCGATCCGGCTACGGACTGGAAAGGCTTACACAGTCTCGACAGTCTCCCCCACGTGGTGTCGCCCGCGAACGGCTGGGTGATGAATACCAACAATTGGCCGTGGACGGCCGCCGGTGAGAACAGTCCGAAGGCCGCTGACTTCCCCCGCTACATGGATGAGGTTGGCGAGAATCCTCGCGGCGCGCACGCCGTGCGCGTGCTGACCGCGAGGCGTGACTTCACGCCGCAGACGCTGATAGCGGCGGCCTATGACTCCTATCTCACGGCCTTCGCGCGACTCGTCCCCGGCTTGCTGCAGGCCTACGACCAACTGCCTGCCGGTGACTCGGGCAAGGCCGCGCTGGCGGGGCCAGTGCAACTGCTGCGGCCTTGGGACTTTCGCTGGAGCCGCGAGTCGACACCGACATCGCTCGCCGTATTCTGGGGAGAGGCGCTGTGGGCGCTCTGCGCGGACCCAGCCAAGAATGCTGACATGACCGTCTGGGACTATATGGCAGAGCGCTCCACGCCTCAGCAGAAGCTGACGGCATTGGCTGACGCAACACACCGACTGGTCAAGGATTTCGGCAGCTGGAGCGTGCCCTGGGGTCAGATCAACCGCTTCCAGCGCAATGACGGTGCGATTCAACAGACCTTCAGCGACACGAAGGCGAGCATCCCCGTGCCCTTCACCTCGGCCCATTGGGGCTCATTGGCCGCGTTCGGAGCGAAGCAGTACCCCGGGACCCACTATTACTACGGCACCTACGGCAACAGCTTCGTGGCCGTCGTCGAGTTCGGACCCAAGGTGCGCGCGTGGGCAGTCACCGCGGGCGGTGAGAGCGGAGATCCCTCATCAGCGCATTTCATCGATCAGGCGCAGCGCTACGCCGACGGCAATCTGCGCCCGGTGTATTTCTATCCGGACGAGCTGAAGGGCCACATCTCCAAGAGCTACCATCCAGGGCGATAAGGAGCACAACATGCCCGTGAAATGCGTATTCGCCGCGGCCCACCCCTGGCGGCGCGCGGGCCTCGGATGGCTGGCCCTGATCGGTCTGACTCTCCTGGTGGGCGCCACCCCGGCTGCAGGGTCGGCCGCGGCGGAGCATCCACACTTGCTCAAGCCGGCCAGAGTGTTTGACGGGACACATCCGCAACCTCATGAAGGTTGGATGGTCCTGGTGCGTGGCGAGCGCATTGAGCAGGTGGGACCGAACCTGACCGCGCCACCGGATGCCGTGGTGACAGACCTGCCCGGACAGACATTGCTGCCCGGGCTGATCGAGGGGCACTCCCACATCTTCCTGCATCCCTACAACGAAACCGCCTGGGACGATCAGGTCCTGCACGAGCCGCTGGCGTTGCGCACTGCCCGTGCGACCGTGGCTGCCAGGGCCACTTTACTCGCGGGATTCACCACTATTCGCGACTTGGGTACCGAGGGGGCCGGGTACGCCGATGTCGGACTGAAACTCGCCATCGAACAGGGCATCGTGCCTGGACCGCGTATGTTGGTGGCTACTCGGGCGCTGGTGGCTCCCGGCGCTTATGGCCCGAAGGGTTTCGAGGCGGGTGTCGGCATACCGCAGGGCGCGGAGGAGGCCGACGGACCTTCATTGGTTACGGCGGCCCGGCGCCAGATCGGGGCCGGCGCGGATGTTGTGAAACTATATGCCGACTATCACTGGAGGCCGGGTGAGCCCAGCCGACCCACCTTTACCGAGGCCGAGATGCGCGCCGCCGTCGAAGCTGCGCACAGCGCCGGCCGAACTGTCGCCGCCCACGCCAACACCGCGGAAAGCATGCGTCGCGCGACGCTGGCCGGCGTCGACACGATCGAACACGGCGGTGAAGGCACTCTTGAAATCTTCAAGCTCATGCGCGCACACAATGTCGCGTTCTGTCCCACGCTGGCAGCTTCCGATGCCGTCTCGAGATACCACGGTTGGAATGGCCAGGACCCCGCGCCTGCCGCTGTTGCTGAGTCACGGGCGGCCTTCGCTGCCGCCATCCAGTCGGGAGTCACTTTGTGCGTCGGAGGTGATGTCGGCGTATTCCCGCATGGAGAGAATTGGCGCGAGATGGAGCTGATGTCAGCCGCCGGACTACCACCGGCTCAAGTCCTCGTGGTGGCGACCTCGACCAACGCGCATACCTTCGGCTTGGGCGAGCAGCTCGGTGCCGTGAAAGCCGGCATGCTCGCCGACCTCATCGCGGTGGAAGGTGATCCCACGCGCGACATCCACGCCATTCGCGCTGTGAAATTCGTCATGAAGGGCGGCCAGGTCTACCGCAATGGTTCGATGCCCTAAGCTGTGGGAGTCACTCCCCCCAGTACCTGTGACAGCCGCGCCCGTTCGATGTTGCCACCTGTCAGGATGACACCGACATTCTTGTTGGCCAGCCGCTCGCGATCCTTCAGAGCAGCTGCCAGTGGTGCCGCGCCTGCCCCTTCCGCGATCTGGTGGGTATCGTCCAGATAGATCCGCATCGCCTCCGCGATCTCATCCTCGCTGACGAGGCTGAAGCGCGCCGCGCCTCGGCACATTGTGGCCACCGCATCCGCGTCAGGCTCGCGCGTCGCAATTCCGTCCGCAAAGGTGCGCGCCGAATCCGTCTTCACCGGCTGGCGAGCCTCGAATGAAAGTGCGTAGGCGGCTGCCTTGGCCGCTCCAACTCCGACAATCTCCGTCTTCAGCCCCAGCGCATCGCGCGCCGCAATCAGAGCACAGATTCCCGAGCCCATCCCGACCCCTACGTAGACGACATCCAGGTTGGAGACGGCGCGAAACAACTCGAGCCCGTAGCTCGCCACCCCCGCCACCAGATCCCGATGGAACGAGGGTATGAAATGCAGACCCTCCGCCGCCGCCACCCGAAAGGCCTCGTTCTTGGCCTCATCGAAATCCCGCCCGAACTCCACGAGCTTGGCTCCAAAAGTGGCCATTGCCGAGTTCTGATCGGGCGAATTCCCACGCGGCACATACAGAGTGGCGGGCACACCGGCGCGGGCGGAGGCGAACGCAATGGATTGCCCATGGTTGCCGCGAGTCGCCGACACCACGCCAGTAAGCCCCCGCATCTCGCGACGGAGTCGATCCAGGTAAATGATGCCGCCTCGAACCTTAAAGGCCCCGGTCGGCGTGTGATTCTCGTGCTTGACCCAAAGTGTGAACCCCGCACGCTTACGCAGCTTGGGCCACGCATATTGGGGGGTCGGCGGCACCACGGTGTGAACCAGTGTCGCCGCCTTTTCGAGCTCCTCCAGCGTGAACTCAATGATTGTTCCGCTCATGAAACACTTGCACGTCTGACTGGGGGAAGAACAGGCTATCACGGTGGGGACCGCGCAACGCGCGCAGTGCAATATGTCCGTTCCCTTTCTCCTGGTGCCCCGGCACTGCGGCGCTGCAGTCAACGGCACCGTGCAAGGTCCTCCAATGTTGCCCGTTAGCCGGAAGTGGCTCGCATTTCCTGAATGCGTTTCACGTAATGCCGGCGCCACCGTACATATAGTCTCGTTATCGCCCCGCGAGCTTGCGAAAGCGACGTTGATGCACGCACGAGGGCTTTCAGTTTCAAGGCACGATCATGTGGAGAAGCAGCGAAAATGGCTCGCATACTCGCGGTGGATGACTCGCCTGCGATGCGTCAGATGGTCAGCGTGACCCTGCGCAGCGCCGGGCACCAGGTTGTCGAGGCAAACGATGGATGCGCTGCCCTCGAGATCGCCAAGAAGGAACCGGCGATGGACCTGGTGCTCACGGACATCAACATGCCCAACATGGACGGCATCACACTGGTGCGGGAATTGCGTCAGCTCAATCACTACCGTGGTGTGCCGCTGCTGGTGCTCACCACGGAGGCCACGGCCCAGAAGAAGCAGGAAGGCAAGGCCGCTGGCGCAACCGGATGGATTGTCAAACCGTTCAACCCAGAGCGGCTGCTGGCCACGATTGCAAAGGTGATCGGTTGACGTGACGACGAAGATCGCCAGCGGCGGAGAACCTTCCGAACCGCGGCAGCCGGATGACAGCGAGGCCGCGCAGGCGGTATTTGCCGCAACCGCGCAGATTGGCCTGGCCATGAGGGAGTCGCACGCCCCCGTGGTTGCGTTGGGTTCGCTGATCACCAGCGTGGCTCAGGCCTTGACGGTGCTGCGTGGCCTGCAAGCCGGACAGGCGCTCCCTTCCGCCAGTCCTGGGAATGACCCGCAGGCGTTGATCGAGCAGTTGCACTCGGACGTGTTCAAGGCAGTGGAGCAACTGCAGTTCTACGACCGGATGGTGCAGCACCTCTCCCGACTCGAGGACTACCTCATCCACGTCGCGAATCAGCTCGGATCCGGCGCCCAGGAGGGGGCACCTCCCGGCTTTTGGGAGGACTTGCATGCGAAGTTGCGCGAGCGTTTGATCTCCGACGAGCAGCGCGGCTTGTTCGACCTGATCCTCGCCCCGAGCTGCGGCGTGCGCGTCGGGATGCCGGCAGGGCGCAAGGAGCTGTCCAGTCCGGGCAGCTGCGAGATGTTCTGAAGGGCTCGCAACGCCCGAACCGTACTCGACTCCAGACCCGCCGCCGCGAGCGTGACTCTCGCCGGGCAGCACGGCATCATGTACGCCGCAATGCGCCGAGGTCATCATGCGGCTACCCATCTGTCTGTGTGCGTTCCTCTGCATCGCCGCGAATTCCAGCGCGGCACCCAATCCCAACCTGCTCATTGTCCGCGCACAGTCGCTCATTGACGGCACGAGTGCCCAACCGCGGGCGCGCCAGGACATCCTGATTCGAGGCAGCCGGATCGAGGAGGTGTATCCGACCGGATCGCATCCAGTGCCCGCCGATGCCCGGCTGATCGATCTGGGTCAGGCCACCGTGCTGCCCGGGTTGATCGATTCACATACCCACATATTCCTGCAAGGCGAGGTTCCTGCCGCGGGTGGCTATGACATTCAGCTGCTGAAATATCCTGCCTCGTTCAGGGCGGCGCGCGCAGTAGTCGCGGCCCGCCGCGCCCTGGAGCAGGGCTTTACGACAATTCGCGATGTCGAGACCGAGGGCGCCGGTTACGGCGATGTCGGCATCAAGCAGGCCATCGACGCAGGTTACATACCCGGACCGCGGATGTTCGTGGCGACGCGCGCCATTTCCTCCACTGGCGGCTACTCACTGGACGACTATGCGCCCGAAATCACCGTTCCCAAGGGCGCGCAACTGATCGATGGCCCGGTGGAAGCACGTAAGGCCGCACGGGAGCAGCTCGATCATGGCGCGGACTGGATCAAGGTGTATATGACTCACCGATCCTGGGTCGATGGCCAGGGGAACCTGGTCTCGCAACCCACGCTGACCGTGGAGGAGCTGAAGGCCATTGTCGATGAAGCGCACGGCTGGCAACGCAAGGTGGCCTGTCATGCCTACAATGGCATCGGCCTGCAGCGCGCGTTGGATGGGGGCTGCGACTCCATCGAGCATGGCCTGGAGTTGAGTGATGCGCAGATCGCGCAAATGATCAAACAGGGCACCTGGTATGTGCCCACCTTGTCCGTGTATTACTACGACCCCGATCCGCCGGAGACGGCCTCGGGCAAGCGTGACCGCAAGCGCGTCGAGTTGCACGGAGTGTCGTTTCGCAAGGCGCTGCGCGCGGGTGTGAAGATTGCATTTGGCACGGATGTGGGCGGCTTCGTCTGGTCCGACCCGATTGCGCAGGAATTCTCGCGCGAAGTTGAATTCGGCATGACCCCGATGCAGGCCATTCAATCGGCCACCTCGCGGGCCGCGGAGCTGTTGAGCAGGAAGGGCGAGCTCGGCGTGATTGCCCCGGGAGCCTATGCGGACCTGATTGCCGTGACCGGCGATCCGCTTGCTGATGTGCGCGTGCTGGAGAAGGTTCAGTTCGTGATGAAGGATGGAGTGGTCTTCAAGCCCCCGGCGCCTTAGATTGATGGCCGATGCACAGTAAGCGCCGGGAGTTTCTCAAGCTATGCGGCGCCGCGATCGTAGTCCCACAGTGGGCGCAGGCCGCGGCTGACAGCGGTGCGGCCCAACGCGCGGCCGACTACACACTCCATGTGAGGCAATCCCGGATCGAGGTGGCGCCGGGCCGAGTTGTTTCCACGACCACGTACAACGGCCAATTCCCTGGACCTTTACTGCGCCTCACCGCGGGTCGTCCTGGGGTCATTGAGGTGCGGAACGAGACAAGCGCCGCACAGAGCCTGAATTGGCACGGGCTGGGTCCGGCCGCGCCGCAGTCTCTCGCCGCGGGTGGCGCCTGTCGCGCTTGCATCGTGCCGTCGCAGCCGGGTCTGCATTTCTATCACTCAGCCGCGCTTGCCGGCACCAACTTGGAGGCGGGCCTGTACAGCGGTCAGGTCGGTCCACTGTTCGTGGAGCCATCCAGTCATCCCGGGCGGTTCGAGCGGGAATTCGTGCTGGTGCTGAAGGAGTTCGAGCCCGCCCTGCGGCGGGGCCGGCAAGGTTACGAACTCGACTATGCCGTACATACGATCAACGGCCGCACGCTGGGTCACGGCGAGCCATTGCGCGTGCGCGCCCGCGAACGGGTGCTCTTTCATTTCCTGAATGCGAGCGCGACCGAGCCCCGACGCATCGCCTTACCTGGGCATCAATTCGTCGTCGTGGCCCTGGACGGCAGTCCCGTCTCGCCGCGCGCCCTTAGCACGCTGCGCCTTGCGCCCGCGGAGCGGATAACCGCCTGGGTGCCTATGCATCAACCCGGTGTTTGGGTGCTGGGCGAGCTCGATTGCACCTCGCGGCGGCGGGGAATGGGTGTTGTGGTCGAATATCAGGGCTGTCGCCGGGAGGCCCAGTGGGTGGATCCGCCTGATGTGGACTGGCAATACGGCGGATTCAGGGCGCCTCCAGGGCTTGTGAGCTCTTTTGCCCCGGATGCGGAGTTGGATGTCCTGTTGACCCGCAGGGATGCGCCCCGCTGTGGCTTCAGCCGCTGGGAGGTGAACGGCGGGAGCTTCTCTGTCCAGCCCGGCCGGCCGGCTCTCAACCTGCGGCGCGGTGCGCGTTACCGGTTGAATCTGCGCAATGCCACGGCGGATGCGCTTGCCCTGCACCTGCAGGGACATCGCTTCGAGTTGGTCCGGGTCGCGGGTCAGCCGCTGCGAGGTGTGATGAAGGATGTAGCCAGCGTGGGTCCGCACGAGCGGGTCGATCTGCATTTCGTAGCCAACTGGCCGGGCGAGGGGCTGTTGTATTCCTGCGATCAGTGGCGCCGCGACTTCGGGCTGATGGCGCGGCTGAACTGCGCATGAGGAGTCCGTGTGATTTGAGCTGAAGCCGGTAGAAATGGCAGCTACCGGCCGCGGCGCGAAGTGGGGACACTGCGGACCCCTCGAGGAGAGACAAGGATGATTCTCCGTGTGCCGAGCACCTGCGCGCCCCAGTGTTGGATGGATCCTGGCCTGTGGCCTGATTTTCACAGCAGAGCTCCCAGCTGCGGTTCCTCCCTATCCGCACAGTGAGCTGATTACAGCAGCGAGCTGGGACTTATCCGCCGTGCGAGCTCTGCGCAAGGCGCAGGGCAGCGACTTGTGGCCGCTGGCGTGGGCGGCAGATGGAAATCTCTATGGTGCGTGGGGAGACGGCGGCGGCTTCGAAGGCAACGATCTGATCGGCCGTGTCAGTCTCGGCTGGGCTCGCATCACGGGCACCCCGGTGATCGGGGAAAACGCGAGCTATTCAGGCACGAACGTGTGGGGAGATGCGCCGCAGTATGCGCAGAACCGCGCCACGTTCGGCGGCAAGATCGACGATCTCTTCTCCCTTGGAGGCGTGTTGTACGGTCATGGCGGACTTTGGACGAAGGCGAATTGCGGCTGCCCCGACCCCACCCGCAAGTCAGGTGCCAACCTGTCACAACACAATCTCGTGTGGTCCGAAGACCTCGGTAGATCGTGGCAGATCGCTTCCTGGTCGGCCGCGTCCGATCCAGGCTCCTCGCTGCAATACGGCCGGGATTACGCGGGTGCCAAGGACCCGGCTCATGTCTACTTCTACTATCAGCGCGACGTCAACCGCGACCCCGGGCACATCTATCTACGTCGGGTTGCCAGCAACCAGCTGCTGATCAATCCCGACTCTCCCGGACACTATGAATATCTCTCGGCGTTCGATGCGGGCGTGCCGGTGTGGTCAACAACCGCCGCTGCTGCCATCCCCGTCTTCGACGACCCCGCGGTACCCACGGGTGTCTATTCAGGCGCCAGCGTCGTGTATGACCGCGGGCTGGATCGATACCTGCTGGCCACCATGCATGGCGACCAGACCGGGCAGATGGGATTCTTCGAAGCGCCCACTCCCTGGGGCCCCTGGGCCACCGTCGCCTACTACGATGACTGGGGAGGCTTCAACGAGTCCGCCGGCAGCGGCAACGGCCTGCAATTCCCATCGAAGTGGATCAGCCCGGACGGCACGACGCTCTGGGCGGTGTTCTCCGGCGTCGACAATGGGTTCGACTCCTTCAATGTGGCGAAGCTCACTCTGTCCACACGCGTCCCAACCAGCTCTCTGGCAGGGCGCTGGGACTTCGACGAGGGCGCCGGCCATATCGCGCACGATTCCTCGGGATTCGGCCACTCCGGACGACTGTTGAATGGCGTTGAGTGGACACACGGGCGTCGCGGCACCGCGTTGGATTTCCATGAGGGCAGGGAGGCGGTGCTGGTTGGCGCGGCCGGCAATCTCGCAAATCTCCATCGTCGCGGTCTGACGGTCATGGCGTGGATCAAGCCACGGTCTGAGGGTGTCAGTGGGCGAATCGTGGACAAGGACGGCAATGACGTGGGCTGGTTCCTGAAGTTGACCGGCACCGGGTTGCAGTTCGTAGCGGATCAGTTCAAGCAGGCGCCGCTATTACGCAACTCAGCGACCCCGCTGAGTTTGGACATGTGGCAGCAGATAGCCGTTACCTGGGACGGATCATCCAGCGGGGCAGGCGCTCATCTGTACATCAACGGCACCGCATCCGACGGATCGTTTGTCGATGGTGTGGGAGAGGTCGGCGATGACTCCGCCACGGCGCTCACCATTGGCAATCGGTACCCGGGTCTGGACCGCGGTTTCGACGGCCTCATCCAGGACGTCCGTGTGTTCGATCACGCCTTGAGCGCCGCCGATTTAAGCAGAGACTATCTCGCCAGCTCCAAAACGCGCGGCCCGCCCAGTCCTCCATAGCGCACATCGAATTGTTCCAACAACGCGGTAGCACCCGAATCGTGCCGCGCGAATGCAGCCTCTACCTTGGCGAGATCGCCATGGAGCTCCGCCTCGATGTGCGCCTGACAAGCCCCGAGCTTGCTGGGATCAGGAGGCGACCGTTGGCTCAACGCATGCAAAGCTCGGCCAAGAGCC
>Ga0070735_10003001_pt1 | contig 14933 bp, 13 predicted proteins | sample Coa_R1_FD_66443 | JGI IMG/M metagenome (GOLD analysis project Ga0070735, IMG submission 66443) | Surface soil microbial communities from Centralia Pennsylvania, which are recovering from an underground coalmine fire - Coalmine... | ecosystem: Environmental > Terrestrial > Soil > Unclassified ... | reverse complement strand
CTAGATTGTAGTGTGTTTCACGTCTTAATCTTGCAAATCTGCTGCCACAGGGCGTGCCCGCTCAAATCAATCTAAGTTGTTGACAAGTAACCCCTTGCCGGCAACGCCAGAAAGTTGTTCGAAAGCAACGTGCAAATCGTTGCATATCATTGGATTGCAACTTCCTTATTGTTCGATCGAAGGGGTACATTCTAACGGACAACGGTGAGTGAAATTATTCAAATTGGGCAGGGAGTATACGCGTCCGCAGGCTGTGCCAAAGATTTTTGGCTGAAGGTTGGTGGGCCTGGGTGGACTTGAACCACCGACCTCACCCTTATCAGGGGTGCGCTCTAGCCACCTGAGCTACAGGCCCAACTCGAAGAACTGCTACTTGCGTCGACAAACATCATAGCGGGCTGCGAACGAACCGGTCAAGTAAAGAGACGATGGAAGACATCGCACCCTTGCTTTGAACCGCAAGGATGCGGCAGCCGAAATTGACGAATCAGCGAAAGGCTGCACCACCGGCCCTATCAGTTTCGATAACAAGCCGCGCGCCGGGCTGTGCTAGAATTCGCGCCGGAGGCGCACATGGCAAACCACAACGGTTTTATATTGCTTCATGAGGATGGGCAAACCATTCCAGCAATGGCGTGCGAAACTTGCGGCGAAATCATTAAGGATTACCGACAGGCGGGCGTAGTTTGGAACCGAGAGGACGAGCCGCGTAGCCGCGTCACGGTACTTTGCAAAACGAACCATTGCCTCTCCAAACCGCCCTACAAAGACAAGCCATGGCAGGAACTTCGAGATTACATGGTGTTCATGGCACACAATACTGGACTAAAAACTGAAGCTGATATACGCGGAACTTGGGAATCGGCAAAAGGTATCTGAGCGCGACGCAATGGAGGTACAAAATGGATAAACCACATAAGCAAGTCGTGACGACGCACCCGGTAGCAATCAAATTCGGACAAGGCCGCGTGCATGTACAGAATCCGATTCCGTGGCACAATAAAAGTGATGCCATTCAGTGCCCGGAATGCGAAACGGTTTTTATCGCATCAGTGGGCTTCGTGCAAGACAAGCTGTTACAGGAGTTGAAAAAACAGCACGCGGATAAGCAGCAGCATCCGGACGTTATGCCATTAGAGCCAAATTGGACGAAAATTATTGAATGCACTTGTGGGATGTAGTCCGCCCGCCCCAGCGTGCCCGTGCCCAATTTGTGCCCAATTCCCCGCAAAACCTGCCAATAAGCGCCAACGCCCGCAAACGCTAAGACCCGCATTTTCAGCTGGTTTTGTTGATGGCATTGCACTTGCATGAATAGCGGGAATAGGCACCTGAGCTACAGGCCCAACTTGAGGAACTGCTACTTGCGTCGACAAACATCATAGCGGGCTGTGAACGAACGGGTCAAGTAAAGAGCAATGGTTGAGGAAGCCTTCTATGTGGTGACCGCAGGGTGTATAGTGCCGGTCAGACCGACAACTTCAAGACGCAATGATATCAGCCGCGGGCGGAAATGCTCACGCCGGGAGGCACCTCATGAAGGCCAACATACGCATTCTTCTTGTTAGTCTACTCATCGCGATTTCCGCGTGTTTTTCGTTCGAGGCGATCGCCGGAGCGCAGGGCGGAAGTAGCGCCTCACCCGCGGCTTCAACAATTTCGGGCAAGATTTATCAGTTCGAGAAAATTGCGGATGGTGTGTATTACGCCACTTCGAGTAGTCCCATGGCCACAGGGGGAAATCATCCAATTATTATCAATGACCGCGACGTCGTTCTGGTTGATGACGGGACCACTCCGGCCGCTGCCCGGGCGCTGCTACAGGATATGAAACTGATCACGGACAAGCCTGTACGCTGGGTCGTTAACACCCACTTTCATTACGATCACACCGATGGAAACTCGGTGTTCGGACCCGACGTGGAAATCATAGGCCACGAATATGTGCGCCACGCGATTGCGGACCTCGATGTGATTCATCGGGAACCTCTCAAGTCGGCTCTGACGAATATGCCGATGCAGGTTGAGTCGCTCAAGAAGCAGTTGGCCGACGCGAAGGATCCCGCACAGCGCGCCACGCTCGAAAAACAACTCGCGGCGACTCAAGCCGACGTGGAAGAGCTCAAGATGCTCAAGCCCACTCCTCCCACGATGACGTACACGTCGAAAATGACGCTGTTTCGGGGCCAGCGCGAAATTCAGCTTCTTTTTCTTGGCCGGGGCCACACGCAAGGAGACACGGTTGTGTTTCTGCCGAAAGAACGAATCGTGTGCACCGGCGACCTGATGGAATCCCGGCCCGCTTATATGGGCGATGGGGTGTTCGACGAATGGATCACCACACTTGACGCGCTGAAGGAACTGAATTTTGATACCGTGCTACCCGGGCATGGCGTCCCGTTCCATGAAAAGTCTCTGATCACGGCATATCAAGCCTATCTGAAAGACTTCACGGTGAAAGTTGCGGAACTTCGCAAACAGGGGCTGTCGGCGGAGGAAGCAGCCCAGAAAGTGGATATGACATCCCACAAGGCCGATTTCCCGCAAATCCAGGGCCCTGGAGCCGAAGTAAGGGGTGTTCGACGAGTGTACGAGTGGATGGACGAACGCGCCAAACCGTAATGCTCCTTACAATGAACCGCCCGAAAGCCGAGCATGGATGCCCGCTTGAGGCTGGGCATCCGGCTAGCGTATGATTCATCGGCGGCGATCTGCGTCTTAAATCGCACAAAAGACATGTTTACACGCAAAATTGGCGAAGGTGGCCGCTGGCTGCTCGAAAAAATCGTGGACGCGGTGGCCTCCACCGGCATTAACCCAAATCTTCTGACATTTTTCGGTCTCCTGGTAAACGGCTGGGCGGCTGTGCTGTTTGCAATGGGGAAATTTAGGTCCGGGGCCATGGTTATTTTCTTCGCCGCGTTTCTGGACATGCTGGATGGCCAGGTAGCCCGCCGGGAGAAACGCGTGACGGCGTTTGGCGCGTTTTTCGACTCGACGCTGGACCGCTACTCGGACATGGCTCTTTACATGGGATTACTCGTGTATTACGCGGAGGCTGGAAGGTCATCCTACGTTATTTTGGCGGCGGTCGCGACGGCCGGATCGGTAATGGTCAGCTACTCGCGCGCCCGTGCCGAGTCGCTGATTCCTTTGTGCAAGGTCGGATTTATGGAGCGCCCCGAGCGCATGGTCCTGCTGATTCTCGGCGGAATTTTCAATCGCATGGCCCCGGCACTATGGGTGATCTCAGTCGTTTCGACCATCACTGTCATCCACCGCATCGTTCACACCTGGCAGGAAACCAAAGCCGGCCGCACGCTTCCCGGAATCCGCCTGTCCCTTTAACTTTCCGCAGATTATATTCCGCGCGAAAGGATACACCCATGACAAATGCGAACTCTTCTGCCAGTACGCGAACTTCGAGAGTCATCAAGGCGTCGCCCGGAACTCTCTATCGAGCGTTTACTGACCCTGCAGCGTTGGCTGTTTGGCTTTCGCCGGGAGAGATGACCGGAAAGGTCTATGAGTTCGATGCTCGAGTTGGCGGTGGATACCGGATGTCATTGTTCTACCCCTCGTCCGAGCAGGTGTACCGCGGCAAGACGGCAGAGAGGGAAGACCGTTTCACGGCAAGGTTTGTAGAACTCGCGCCCCCAACAAGAATCGTCGAAGCCATAACTTTCGATACGGCGGACCCTGCTTTTTTAGGAGAGATGACCATGGTGGTCACATTTAAGGAGGCAGACGGCGGTACCGAAGTGACCATATTATTTGAGCACATACCGCCGGGCATACGACCCGAAGATAACGCGGCCGGCTCTCGGTCGTCGCTTGAGAAGCTGGCTCGCTACGTTGAGTAGGTAAGCGGTTGATTAAGTTTGGGAAGTACTCGCCAGCGAGGTGAAGCTGCGCGTAAGTGCAGGTTTCAGGTGTTTAACCCACGATAAGACAAAGATCAGTTTCGTCCTGCCGCAAGCGCCTCTTCAATCGGGCGCGAAATAATTTCATGCACGCGGTCGCGCAGCGCGTGGAAATCTTCCTTGCGGAGATCCTTCGTTTCGATCACGTCGTGCAGATGGACGGTGATCGGGCCGGGCCGCAGCAGCCAGCCGGTTTTCTTGTTGAATTCAAATGCGCCAACCACGCTGACCGGAATGATGGGTGTGCCGAAATTCATGGCCATGCGGAATACTCCGTCCTTGAACGGTCCGACGCGGCCATCGCGCGTGCGCTGGCCTTCGGGAAACACGGCCACGCTCACACCGGAGTCCAACGCCGCACGGGTCATCCGCCACATGCGTTTCAAGTCTGAAGGACGATGAATATCCGGTACTGGGACATTGCCAAAGCGCTTCATCATCCAGCCATAGACGGGTATGCGAAAGTGCGATTCAAGCTCCAATCCGCGAAAGTATTGCGGAATTGTTGCGTACAGCACGAATGGGTCGAACAGATTGACGTGATTGATGATAAGAAAGCAGGTGCGCGCAGGATCAAATCCCGGCGCGCGGCGCACGATCAGCTTTGCGCCCGCAAGCTTCATGGTGACGCGGCACAGCATGCGCTGCGGCCAATCGTTCTTGCGAGGATCGATAAATATCCCCAGCACCAGCAGGAATCCGCAGACGGGGAAAAAATAGGCCGCGCAGAGTAGCCAGCGAAACGCGCTTCGCATCAGCGCCCACACGCGTTGTGTGCCGCGCTCCGCCTGCGTGCTGCCCGCCGCGACTGCTGAAGCTGGTTGTTCGTCGTTCATACGATCACATCAAGCGCGCCGGGGAGCACTTCGAGCGATTCAACTTCGAGCGTAAGTACCTCGCCATCGATTACAACATCCACCGGCGTTTCAATATCAAATTCGATGCGCGTGGCGGTTCGACGCGAAGCCAGCGGGTGCCGAATATGTGAACCATCGAAGAGGGTGGCCAGATTGCGCACCAGGCCGAAGCGCCCGATCGGTCCCCAATGGACATATTCGATCGCGCCGCTATCGATCGACGCTTGCGGCGCAATCATCATCTTACCGCCGGTATACTTGCTGTTGCTGAACGCAAGGAACAGGCAGCGGCGATCGTCGCGTTCGCCATCGGCGCGTAAAGGAAACGGCCGGCGCCGGAGCCGGGCCAGTGACACCAGCACTCCCACTAGGTAGCCGAGTTCTCCCAGACGCTTCAAATGGCGATTGGTCAGCGTAGCGACATCCGCGGCGAAGCCAATGTTCAGTGTGTTGATGTAATAAAGCGAGCCACCAGCGTGATTTAAACGAATGACGTCGCACGGACGCCGTCGACGCGTCAGGATCGCCTCGATCGCATAGTCGGACCCGCGTTCCGTGAAGTCGCGAAGAAAGGAATTGCCAGTTCCCAGCGGCAGAAATCCGAGGGCTGCGCGTCCATCCGTGGCAGCAGCGGGAAAAAGTCCGTTAACGATTTCAAAGCCTGTCCCGTCTCCTCCAACCGCGATGAATTGGCGATAGCCTTCCGCATAGGCGCCATGCGCAAGCACGGCAGCTTCGCCGGGAGTGCGCGTTTCCCGCACTTCGAGAGCGAGGCCTGAGGACCGGAGTCTTTCGAGCGCCGCCGGAGCGAGCTTCCCGCAGCGTCCGCCGCCGGCAGCCGGATTCACGATCGCGAAGTAGCGCTCGTTCACAAGGGAACCATCGCGCTGCGGTTGAGCTGCTTGGCAATCTGTTCTGCAAGGACCACGCGTTTTATTTTCAGACCTGCATTGCGAGGGAAATCGCTGTCCCAGATGACATATCCCGCGATGCGCTTGTAATTCAAAAGCTGCCCATTGCGGCGGGAGATTTCGGTGCGCAGCGCGCCGTCTGCGATTTGCCCCGCCTCGGGATGAACCACCAGCACCAGTTGCTCGCCCGCCATCGTGTTTTGCGGCCAGATATAGTTTGCCGCGAATACGGAGAATTCTTTCACGGGAATTCCCTCAAATGTATTCTCGATATCTTCGGGATAAATATTCTTGCCTTCCGGCGTCACAATCATATTTTTCTTGCGGCCAAAAAGTTGCAAGTGTCCTGCGGCATCGATGCGGCCCAAATCGCCTGTCATTAGCCAGCCATCTACAATGGTGTCGGCGGTCATCTCCGGATCATCGAGATAGCGGGACATCACGGTCTTGCTGCGAACGGTCACTTCGCCGATACCATCAGCGTCGGGCTCGACAATACGAATCTCCATTCCTTGAACCGGCCGGCCAACCGTATCGGGGCGGAATGGCTTGAGATCATTGATCGTGATTGCGGTGCACGCCTCCGTGCATCCGTAACCATTGTAAATAGGAATGCCGAGGTCGTGAAAAAACTCCATCAACGCGGGCTCTGTGAATGCTCCGCCAACCAGTAGCGCGCGCAATTCGCCGCCGAAAGCCTTGTGAATTTCTTTCAGAAGCATCCGGCTTAGCCCGAGACGCGGCTGACGCCGCGTGAATGCTCGATTCACACGCAGCAAAGTGTTCAGAATAAGCCGCTTTCCTGGCGACAAGGCCGCGAACTTTTCTTTCAGGCCTTTCTGTAGATTTTTCAAGATTAGCGGCACCACGGCCATATAGGTGATCTTGTATCGCGTGAAGGCCTCGCGAATGAATTCGGGACGCAGCGTTCGCAAGTGGATCACTGTGCCGCCGCCGGTGAACGGCATGATGAATCCGCCCATGAAATCAATCGCATGATTTGTCGGAATGATGCTCAGGTACCGCGCGCCGGGCCAGAAAGGAAAAATTGGCGTTACCGCAGCGCACTGTTCAAGATAATTCTCATGCGTCAAAACGCAGCCCTTCGGCCGGCCTCCCGTTCCCGACGAATAAACGATGCACGCGGTGTCTTTTCGCGAGCGAGGCCGGAATTCAGGCGCGCGGTCGGCGCGATATTCTTCCCATCGCAGCGCGCCTCCGAGATCGGCGTTCGCCGGAGCCTCCGTGACCAGCACCGTGCGCAGCTGATGGTCGCGAAATTGTTCCGCCTGCATAATGGCGCGCCAGTGAGGATATTCCACGAACAACACTTGCGCTTTCGAGTGCGCCAGCAGTTGCAGATGCTCGTCAGCGGAAAGTTTGTAATCGAGCGGGACCACCACACCTCCGGAAAAAAAGACAGCGTACGCGGAGATCAGCCACTTCGGCTGATTGGTCATGATGATTGCGGTGCGAGCCCCGGCCGCGAAGCCTGAATCTTCCAGCGCCGCAGCAACAGGCTCGGCGGCTTCGCGGAATTGCCGGTACGTAATTTGCGAACGTTCGCGCTCGCGGTCAGCCTCGATCAAGCAGATTTCATTTGGCCAACGCTCCAGCGCGTCGCGCAAAGCTGCGCCAAGTGAGTCGTATTTCTTCAAATCAAGCATAGAAAAGCCGTAGACGCGCGGAAGCAAGACGAAAAATATTATTATATGAGGAATTCAACGAATGAATCTCTTTATTCGGTTTTGGAGCTAATGCTTCTTTCGGTTTCCGTCCCAGTGTTTTTTTGGTCAATCAAAGCCGGGCCTGGATGCGGGTGGCGAGGGTGCGGAAGTCGCTGACGCCGGCGACTTCGTAATCAGGAAGCTCGACGCCAAAGTGATTTTCGATGCGCGTGAGCAGCTCCAGAGCTTGCAGGCTGTCAATTCCTAATTTCTTAAAGAAATCGTCACTGGCCTGAAGGGTGGCGCGCGGAACTTTGAAGTGCGTCGCGGCGAGAGTCAGAATTTCATCGGTTGTTTGCTCAAGATTTTTCATCAGTTCAGCTCCAATGACATTTTACAGGAAAACTGCGAATGCGTTCGGCTACGGCAGGTAGGGATACGGGCTCTTCTCTTCGACGAATTTGTGCAAGCCCTGTATCACGGCTGGCTGCGGAAAGAGCCGGCAAAAAATATCGATTTCGCGGCGCAATTCTTCCGCGGGAAGAGGCTTAATAAACTGCTTCGCGGCCGCAGATGCGCCGCGATCGAATTTGGTGACTTGCGCCGCGGTTGCGCGAGCCACGTGCAGAGCTTCTCCTTCGGCGGCCAACTGGCTTGCGAGGCCGATGTCGAGCGCCTTTGTCGCATTAATGCTGCGTCCGGTAAGAAGCAAATCGCGGACGACTCCGTTGCTGACATCGCGCTTCAGTCGCGGGATTCCGCCAAAGCCGGGGATGAGTCCCAATCGTAACTCGGGAAAACAGAAACGCGCCATTTTATCCGCGACGATCAGGTCGCACGTGAGCGCAAGCTCGAAGCCTCCCCCGAAGCAAACGCCGTGAACGGCTCCGATCGTTGTGAGCGACGACATATCAATCCGATTAAGCACCGCATGAATGCGTTCGAGGAATTCACGCACTTTTTTTACCGCGGAGGTTGCATCTGTTTGCTGAACGAACGTATATAGCTGGACCAGGTCCGCGCCAGCGGAAAATCCGGCTTTTTGCTTGCTGTATACAATCAGCGCGCTGGCCTGCGATTCGAGGTCCGGAAGCGCGGCGGCGAATCGCTCCAGATCCTCCAGCATGGTCAGGCCGATTTCGTTGGCGCGTGGATGGTCTAGCGCCAACTCGACAATGCCATCGGCAACGGCCCAGCTGAGCGATTTTCCCTGGTATTCGTCGATTGCCACTATTTATACCTCGCTCTTAGCATACATCTGTTCGATTTCTGCTCCGTAGCGTGCCGCAATGGCGTCGCGCTTGAGCTTCCCGTTGGCTGTCAGCAGGCCGTTTTCAATCGTAAAAGATTCCCGGACGGAGTGAAACATCCGAATCTTCCGGTAGTGAGGAAGAGCAGTGTTGAGCCGTTCGATTTGCGAATCGATTTCCCGTTGTGCCACCTCGCCCGTGATGATGGCCGCCAGGAAACTTCGTCCATTGCCGACGAGCACCACCTGCTGCGCGCCGCGAAGAGCGCGAAGAAGTTCCTCCTCGATGGGCTCTGGCGCAATGTTGTGTCCGGAATTCAGAATAATCAGATTCTTGAGCCTTCCGGTTACGCGCCAGTTCCCATTCGCGTCTACTTCGCCCTGATCGCCGGTGTGAAACCAGCCATCGCGCAACACCTGGGCCGTTTGCTCCGGCCGGTTCCAATAGCCCGGGAAAATATTTGGGCCGCGAACGAGAATTTCGCTGTTCTCTCCAACTTTCATTTCGATGCCTGGAATTGCGGGGCCAACACAGCCTGGTTCGATGTGGCGCGGGTCGTCCATTGTGCAGATGGCCGTCGTCTCGGTCAGTCCGTATACCTGGAGCACCGGAATTCCGAGCATCAGAAAGAATAGCTGTGTCTCGCGTGCGAGCGGCGCCGAGCCGCAAATGAGCGCGCGAAGATTTGGTCCCAGCCGCTTACGGATCGAGGGAAAAATAATCACTCCCGCAAGACCCAGCCAGAAAAAATCCCATGGATGTGGCTTTTTCGCATCAAGCCGGGACCAAGCAGCCCTTGCCCGGTTGAAAATATTCGCGATGGCGCCGCCACGCTTGCGAATGTTGTCCTCGACGCCGCTGCGGATGCGTTCCAGCAAAGTTGGAACATTGAGGACATAGTTGGGCGCGGCGCCGCGGATGTCATCGGCAAGTCTCGCAAGATCCATCGAAAGCGTTAACACGCTTTCGCGGGACAGGCAGGACAGCAACAGAATCCACGAGCCCGCGAAACAAAACGGCAAATAGTGAAAAACGCGGTCCGGTACTTTCCGCGTTCCCATTAATTCATTGAGCCGGCCCGTAGTGCAGGAAACCATGTGGTCGATATTGCCCACAGTGAGCATCACACCCTTCGCTTCGCCCGAAGTTCCCGAAGTGTAAAGGATGGCGACGGTATCCTGTGGCAAAAGGTCGGCGGGAGGGAATAGCGACGCGGGTGCAGGTGTCGCGAAGATGTCATCGAACAACGCGAAGCGCGGCGAGTCGGTCCAAGTGCGAGCAATAGTATCCCGCAATGCAGTATCGCCACAGCAAACGAGTTTCGCTCCGGCATCGCGCATCATCGCAGCAAGTTCGGCAGGCGCCTGGCGGGCATAGAGCGGGACGGCAATGAGCCCCTCAGCGATAATCGCGAGATCAAGCGCGGTCCACCGAATACTGTTCGGAGCGACGACCGCGCAGCGGTCTCCCTTGGCCAGTCCCGAGGCACGCAGATACGAACGCGCAGCCGCAATCTGCGTAAGCAATTGTGCTCCCGTTGCTGTCCGGTTTCCTCCAGGGTGCGATTCAGCAAGAACCACGCGGCCGGCGGCATGATCTAAGCGCGAGAAAATGTTTTCAAGGAAGTTCATTTCAGAATGGAAAGCTTAGTGAGCGGCCGTCGCAGCTGCCGCACCCTCGTAAGTTCCGACCAACTGCTCGAGATTTCGCGAAAGCGGCGGTAGATATTCTTCCCAACTATGCACTCCCGAGCGCACCGGAAATTCCGGATAACGCTGGTGCACGGCACGCTCGACAAAAACTCCCATACGCGCCATTGTCTTCAAATTGCGAACGACCGAGCGCCCCACGCCGTCGCGAATTGCGTCCGCATCGGAAATAAGCCGCTCCATCACCGGGACGATTTTCGTTTCCAGGTCCGGATCATCCACAGTGAGCAGTAAATCTTCGTGGCCGCGCTCCCGCATCAGATTGCGGATGCGCTCGTCCATCGTAACTCCCGCAGAGGGCACGAGTCCCGGCATGGACGTAACCAGCGCGTGATATCTGGAAGAAACAATCAAGCTGCAGGCTCGCAGAATACTTACAAGCTCGTACATGTTGTAAGTGTCGGAGCTAAATACAGGCGCGTCGCCAAGTTCGGGCGCCAAGGCGTGGCAGGCCCGCGCGTCGAGCCGCTCCATAGCCACGAGGATGAGAAAAACGCGGTGTTTGCTGCGGAACGCTTTCACGCCATTCGCGAGCGCGGTCAGATATTTATCGTAAGCAGCGTCGACCGCGGAACCGGATTTGTGAAAATACACCGTACGGTAATGGCTTTCCTTGTAGGCCCCGAAACAAGCATGTGCGGCGAACTTCGGCGCTGACGGCTTGACGGGCCACCAGAATGGATTAATGGGGCAGAGCGCCAGCACTGGCATGCGGCCGTCCCATCCCACTGCGCCGAGAACCTTGCGCCCATATTCGGGGGGATGTGGCTGGAATGTCCAGGCGGTATCGGTGCCAGCTTCGCTCGAAACGCCCAGCCGGCTGAGCACTTCCTGTGACTCCTCGTTCCGCGTGATGATGAGCGAGCGGCGGCAATAGCGCGCGCACATCTTTTCGAGCATGGGATTCATGAAGCCCGCTTCGGCCCCATAGCCAACCGAGAGTTTGTTCTCGGCGGAAGCGATTCCGAGCGCTCCAATAAACATAGTGGTCAGAGCATCCGCGAACTTGCTCTTGAACATCGAGCCTTCGCAGGCGATCACTCCGTGGTGCTTCCGAACTTCACGAAACAGGAATGGCGGATAAATGTCCGGTAGAAATACCTGGCGCGCGTCACCGAAATAGCCGTTGCTCCAATCCAGATTCTGAGACATCACGCTGAGCGCAAGATTTTTTTCGCCCAAGACTCGTCGCACTTGCCGCAGCATCTCCTCAACGCGCACATCGGAGCCGGTGTTGCGCGTGCCGTTATAACCCGCAAAAAGAAGGCTGAGTTTTTCTCCCGGCCGCCAGGAACGCCCCGCACCAAGTTTCCAGAGTGCGCCGGACAGCTCTATCAGCGAACTCGTCCAGGCTTGCAGGAGGAAGTCAATCATGGCTGAAACCCTCCACCGTGACTAACCCCAGCCGCGGCGGCATCCTCGTGGATTGTCCCGGCAGCTGCCGGCCATTCCCGGTAAGGATACGAAAACCGGCAAACGCGGCTGAACCGCAGCAAAGGATAACAATACTCCGAAAAGGGTTCCGGCGCGCGACCCATTTCAGCTACAACACGCGAATTGTCGAAAACAGTGTCCCACACCAGGTACGGCATGAAAACCTTCAGCAATGACGCGCTGCGGCCGAAATCTCCGCGATGTCCCGCCAGCCAATTCACAGTGGAAGAAAATGGACGCTCGAGTCCCGGCCAATACAAGGGCTCCATTTTACCGGATGCTCGCGCGATTGCACGAGTCAGTTGCGCAAAAGTCTGGGCGCCGGTGCCGGAGGAAAGATGATAGATCTCGTGCGCAGGTTTCGCCTTCTGATGTAGCGCGACCACGGATTCCGCAACGTAGTCGACGGGAACGATATCGATCCGGTCGGTCGGACGAAACGGCAGGACGGGAAGTCCGGCCAAAAAAACGAACGCGCGGACCATGTCGAATTGCGTTGTTTCGGCGCGCCGGCTGTCGCCAAGCACAATGCTGGGGCGAAAGACGCTACGCGGTACTTCAGGGAGTAGTTCGCGCACCATATGCTCGCAGAATTTTTTTGTGCGCGCGTACGGATCATAGTCGGAGCGATTCCAGTCGATGGAAGCGTCTTCGGTGACAACTTCGTGGCTGCGATGTCCAGCCACGGCGACGGTTGATACCTGGCTGAATCGCCGCAGGCCGTGAGCATCGTGCGCGCGGCGGGCCAGTTGCGCGACTTCCAGCGTTCCCCGAAGATTTACGTTGAGGCAGCTTTTTTCAGACTTGCGGTTCAGCGATGCGGCGCAGTGGATGACCGACTCGGTCGTCCCCACCAAGCGAGCGTACTCAGCATCGTCCAGGCCAAAACGCGAATCGGTAAGATCGCCTCGATAGACGGAGATGCGTGTTTCGAGTGCGTCCCGAACCTGAGGAAAATCAAGATGCAGTTGTAGTGCATGCCAGAGGCGGGCGTGCGCCTCTTGGTCTGTCTTCGCGCGCACCAACAGATTCAGCCGATCGCTATGACTATTGAGTAGAATAGCGGCGATGTGCGCGCCGATGTATCCGGTTGAACCGGTCAGAAAAATGGCCATGGATCAGGCTTGGTTCCCTGTGTCCGACGCTGCCCCCGCTGGCGACGGATCTTCCTGGCGTCCAGTTCCGTTTCCGCCGTTCTGCGGAGAAAATGCGCGGCGCGGACGCGATTCTGGTGCGCGCCCTTCGATGAGCGGATAAACCCATCGGCGCAATGCCGGAATATGGATGTTAATCCAATATTCCCACCAGTCAATCGAGGAAGGATCATAACGGAAAGCAGCGCGTTCGTCTTCCGGCAACGAAGCGGAAAGTAACTGGACGTTGTCGGATTCAAACACCTGTTCATTGTGGAGAATGAATGGCTCGTAGAGTTCGATAAGCTTTTCGACGCGGGCGAGGTCGCGTTCCTGGCGGGCCAGTGGGGGACGCTTCATCTGCAGCGCCGTGGCGGCCCGGTTAATCCCCTGGACTACTGCCTTCTGCGCCGGCACCGAAAATGTCTCGTAGCGGGCTTTGGAGACAGGAATGGTGTCGAATTGCATGCGGATCCAGTGTTCCAGGTTCTGCTGGGCGCGATAGTGCTTGCGGTGCGCAAGGCCGGTCAATTCAATCGAGCGGCCCATATCGCACGGATTGCTCGCGGAAGTGGCCAGCTGGTAGATCGCCTGGTGACGTCGCGCGATAATCGCCGCGGCAATCAAAGTCATTCCGCGGCAAACCATGTCGACGGGAATCACGTCCAGGCATTTGCGCTCGTTCGTGGGCAATTGGCGGAAATAGGTGCCGAGGAGATAGGAAAGTGGCGCCGATGTGTTGATCCCTTCATTCCAGCCGCGGAATGGCTGATCCGTCGAAGTCTCCACAATCGAAGGACGCACGATGGCAATGGGGAGTCCCGCACCGTATTTGACGATCAGCGATTCCGCGAGCGATTTCGTCAGCGTGTAGGTATTCGGCCAGCCGAGACGCTTGGCGCGCCGCGTTCCCGCGCGTGTCAAACGGTTGCGCAACCAGCGCATACGATTCTTGCGGATCAGATTGTCCAGCTCGGGACCGGAAGGCTCTTCCTCCCCGCGATGTCTTCCGAGCGCCTGACGGCGTAGCGCCGCCGTGATCTCCGGGCTTTCCGATCGTGCCTCGGCCCGGGCGACCACCTCCTGCAGCGATTGCCACTCGTGCTCGGCGTCGAAATCGGGTATCCCCAACGGCGTATAATTCGGTTGAACTTCCTCGGTGACACGTCCGTCCTTCGAGCCCACAACATAGCAAGTCGAGAGATGCAGCAGTCCGGCGTGATCGGAAGTCCGCAGAAAATTAATTAAATGCATGACCGGGCCGACATTACTCGCGAGAGCGTCTCGAAGATCCGGATTGAAATCTGTTAGCCCGGAACTATTCACCACGAGGTCGAGCTTGCGGGCCAGACGTGCGCGTATCTCCGGCGCGATGCCCAGTCCCGGCTGGCTCACGTCGCCTTCGATGACTTCGACGCGTTCGGCGACGAAGTCGGCAAACCGGTCGCCTAACTGCTCTTGCAGGCCATCGAAAACCGGCGACTCCTCGAAAATTTTCTCGAAGCGCCGGTGTGCGGTCGTCGTCCGTTGCCGCCGGATCAAAAGATAAATCTTTCCGATCTCAGGGATCTCGCTCAAAAGTTGCGTGAGCCACACTTTGCCGATAAAACCGGTTACGCCAATCAGCAAAATATTCTTTCCAGCGAGAGTTCGGAGCACGGAAAGTGGTTCGGTAACCGGTTTACGGTCGAATACAACCAGGGCTCGATGGTTGGACGGTGCAGGACGCTTGACGGGCAATACCGCCTTTCTCAGCTGTTCTGGATGGCGAATAAGGCCCAAGTTGCTCAGCAACCGATCTGAGGGTACCCTGCCGTCCGCAGAACGCTCTGTAGCCCATGCCAGCGGGCTGCGCGGCCGAATTACGGGGTCCAGTAGGCGACCTGTAGCGATGCCGTCGCGAAATTCAAGCCGGTTCGAAACCAGTCTGCCTACTCCCAAGTGCAAAGCCAGGGGTCGCATGACGTGATCGAGACCCTGGCTCACCAGCACTACGTTATTCGCGCCGTGTGCCTTGACGCATGCACCGAGACGCGCCACACCCTCGGA
>Ga0070735_10003000_pt1 | contig 14936 bp, 14 predicted proteins | sample Coa_R1_FD_66443 | JGI IMG/M metagenome (GOLD analysis project Ga0070735, IMG submission 66443) | Surface soil microbial communities from Centralia Pennsylvania, which are recovering from an underground coalmine fire - Coalmine... | ecosystem: Environmental > Terrestrial > Soil > Unclassified ... | reverse complement strand
ATTTCCGCGATCGAGTTCTTCGCGCAAACGTGCTACCGCAACGTCCCGCAACTCTGCCGTCGCCACGGACGTACCGCCGAATTTTAAAACGACGATTGTTCGCATTGTCATCCTGAGCTTGTCGAAAGACCCTGAGCCTGTCGAAGGGACATCACGAGTTCTAAAATTTGCACGCCGTTGGTTGCCGCGCCTTTGCGTAGTTGATCGCCGACGATCCACATTTGGAACTGGCGCCCCTCGACACGCTCGGGGTCCTTCGATACCTCAGGATGACGCTGTGCGTCATCATGACAAATGCGGAGGCGGCCGACGTGGACGAGATCCGTGCCTTCGACGTCGCGCGGCGTCACGATGCCGTCGTGGTGGAATACCACGCCCGGCGCTCGTTCGAAGGCCGCGGCGAGTTCCTCGACGCTAGTATCGCGCGCGGTTTCGAAAAACACGGCTTCGGAATGCGCGGTGCGTACCGGTACGCGCACGGCCGTTGCAAAGACGGGCAGCTGCGGCAATTCGAGAATCTTGCGCGTTTCGGCGGCGACTTTCAGCTCTTCGCCGGTATAGCCGTCTTCGCCGAAGCTGCCGATTTGCGGGACGACGTTGCGAACGACGTTGCCTTCACCGCGGTCGAACTCTTCGAGCGCGGCGCGGCCCGCGCCGCTAATCGCTTGATACGTCGCGACGCGCACGCTCGAGAGCCCTGCCGTGCCGCGGACCGGCGCGAGCGCAACGCACAAAATGATCGCCGTGCAATTTCCTATGGGAAACAGCCGGTGTTCCGGGCGCAGCGCGTGCGCGTTGACCTCCGGAACGATGAGCGGTACGCCGTCGCGCATGCGAAACGTGGAACTGTTGTCGATGACGACCGCGCCGCGTTGCACGAGCGGCGGGGCGTATTTTTCACTTGCGTCTTCCGAACTCGCAAAAAATACGGCGTCGTACTGTGCGAGCGCTTCGGGCGTCGTTTCCAAAACCTCGCCGCGCGTGCGCGAGGCAAAACGGCCGACGTCGTCGACCGGCACACGCCGTTCGTCCAAAACGCGGAGAATGGTCTCGCCGACAACGCCGGTAGCGCCGACTACCGCGACTTTCAAGGACGGTGACCCGGCGTGCTATCGAGAATGGCGTCCAAACCCACGTGCAGACCTTTCAATGCCGCTGCGTTGCGAATTGCAAACAGTATACCGGCCGCGAAGGATTCGCGCGAGAGTGAATCGTGGCGAATCGTGAGCAGCTCACCGGCGCTCCCGCACAGCACTTCCTGATGCGCGAGCAGCCCCTGAAGGCGAACGCTATGAATCGGGACGTCGGCGGGTCCGCCGTTCGCCTTGATTCTGGCCGCCGTGGCAGCCGCGGTTCCGCTCGGCTTGTCGCGCTTTTCGGCGCGGTGCAGCTCGACGATCTCGATGGTGGGGAAAAATCGTGCCGCCTCTTGTGCGAATCGCATCATCAGCACTGCGCCGATGGCAAAGTTCGGAACCAGCAGCGCTCCCATATCGAGCGCATCGCACAGCGCGCCGAGTTCTTCTCGCTCCTCGTCGTTCCACTCGCTCGAACCGATGACGGGAAAGACGCCGAGTTCGAGCGCGGTGCGAGCCGCATGCTGCGTTGCCGGACGCGCGGTGAAATCGACGATCACCTCGGGCTTTTGCTCGACCAGCAATCGCTCCAGGTCATCGTAGATATGTTCGTCTGGAAGACTTGTCCGCGCGTAGCCGCCGGCGTACTGCAGGTCCGGTGCGGATTTCACCGTTTCGCACGCCAGCCGCCCCATGCGTCCCAGCGCTCCGGAAATCGCGACCCTAGGCATTCCCCTCGACTTCGCTCGGGGTCGTTCGATACCTCACGATGACAATGGGCTAGACCTTCTCTAGCGGTGCGTACTTGAGCATGACCATCTTCTGCCCGACATTCGGGAAGTCGATGGTCACCAGACCATCGCCGCCGGCGCCGACTACGTCGCCGATCGTGCCTTCACCCCACTTGGGATGGCGCACGCGATCGCCCTTTTTCAGGTTCATGTTCATGCCTGCGCCGGCCGTTTCGTGAATCGAAACTTCGCGCCAGCGTCCGCCCGCCGGACGCGGCAGCACGACGCCGCCGAGCAGTTCGACCTGCGGCATTTCTTCGAGAAAACGCGACTTCGGATGCGCGAACGTGTTGCCGAACAGCGTGCGGCGCTCAGCATACGAGAGGTACAAGCGATCCATCGCGCGCGTCACACCGACGTACGCGAGGCGGCGCTCTTCTTCGAGCTCGGTCATGTCGACCAGCGCGCGCGAATGCGGGAACACGCCTTCTTCCAGACCGGTCAGGAAGACGTTCGGAAACTCGAGACCTTTCGCGCCGTGCAGCGTCATCAGCGTCACGTACGACGAATCGGGATCGAGCGTATCCAAATCGCTGATGAGCGCGATGTTCGCCAGAAACGACGAAAGGGTGGCGTCCGGTTCGTTCTCCTGATACTCGCGCGCCACGCCGACGAGCTCTTGCAGGTTCTCTAGGCGCGTGCGCGCGTCGGCGGTGTCTTCGTTGCGCAGCTCGCGCACGTAGCCGGACTCTTCCATCACCGCGATCAGCAGGTCGGCAAGGCTGTACTCTTTCACCCGCGCGCGCAGCGTTTGAATCAGCTCGGCGAAGCGCTCGAGTTCCTTGGTTTTCTTCGGGACGGCGCGCTTGAGCAGTTCCTTGTCGAAAATCGCCTCGCCCACCGACATGTGCGCGTGATTTGCAGCGGTCACCAGACTCGCGAGGGTCTGCTGGCCGATGCTGCGGCGCGGCACGTTGACGATGCGCTTGAAGGCGATGGCATCGGACGGATTCTCGATGTAGCGCAGATACGAAACGACGTCTTTGATCTCGGCGCGCGCGTAGAAACCGACGCCGCCGACGACGCGGTACGGAATGCCTTCGGCAATCAGCGCTTCTTCGAACACGCGCGACTGCGCGTTGGTGCGGTACAGCACGAGGAAGTCGCGGTACGCTGCGCCTTCACGCACGAGTTCCTTGACCTTCTCGACGACGTAGCGCGCTTCGGAACGTTCGGTGTCCGCGCCGAACGCCGTAATCTTCTCGCCTTCTTTGCGTTTGGTGAAGAGCTTCTTGGTCTGGCGATGCTTGTTGTTGGAAACCAGCGCGTTCGCAGCGTCCAAAATCGTCTGCGTGCTGCGGTAATTCTGCTCGAGCGTAAAGACCTTCGCGCCGTTGAAATCGTGCTCGAAGCGAAGAATCATGCGGTAGTCGCTGCCGCGCCACGAATAGATGGACTGGTCGTCGTCGCCGACCACCGTCACGTTCTTGTGCTTCTCACCGAGAATCGCAATGAAGCGGTACTGCGCGAAGTTGACGTCCTGGTATTCGTCCACCAGGATGTACTGGAACTTCTTCTGCCACTTCGTGCGCGTCGCTTCGTCTTTTTCGAACAGGTCGATCGTCCGCACGATGAGGTCGTCGAAGTCGAGGCTGTTGGACTCGGCTAGGCGCCGCTGATACTCGGCGTACACGTTGCCGAAGCGCTCGCCGAGGAACGACGCGTTCTTCTCGTGGTACTGATCCGGCCAGATGAGGGCGTTCTTGGCTTTGCTAATCTCGGCAAGCGCGGCGCCCGGCGTTATCTGACGCTCGTCGTAGTCGAGATCGGCGATGATCTCTTTGATGAGGGAACGTTGGTCGGCTTCGTCGATGATCGCGAAGTTCGACGAGATGCCGGCGCGCGCGCCGTCGCGGCGCAGCATGCGCACGCACATCGAATGAAATGTCCCGACCCATATATCGCGCCCTTGTGCACCGACCATGCGCTCGAGGCGCGCTTTCATTTCGCCTGCGGCCTTGTTCGTGAACGTCACGGCGAGGATGCGATCCGGCGCAACCTCGAGTTCGCTGAGCAAATAGGCAATGCGGTGCGTGAGCACGCGCGTTTTGCCGCTTCCGGCGCCGGCAAAAATTAAACAGGGACCATTCGCGTAGCGAACGGCCGCGGATTGCACGTCGTTAAGGGATTCGGTCTCCAGGATCATCACATGTATACTTTCGCCACCGAGACAAAAATCGCCCCCCACACATGCGAGGGGCGATAATTGCGACAAAAATCGCCGCGCTAGCGCGCGATCGTGAGGGCCTTGGCGGGCCGCGCCGCCATTGCGTATGCGCCGACCAGATACGCAAGCGTCGATTCGGCACCCATGTTCATGTTCACCGAGCTCTCGTTCAAGCCGTCCAAGCAGCCGCCGTCGCGCGCCATCACGATGCCGCGGGTGTTGCGGCCGTGATACCAGTCAAGGCCGATTTGGGCGGTAGCGCGATACGCCGGATCACCGGTAGCGTCATGTGCCACGAGCGCGGCATCAATCAACGAAACCGCCTCCAGCGGTTGCTGGCAATAGCGCGGACGCGTTCCGCCTCGATGATACCAGCCCTCATTTCCAATAGGCACGAACACGCCGCCTTCGACGGTTACGTTGCGATAGAACTCGAACGTGCGCAGGCCGACGGTAATCAGCTCGTCGTCTGCCAGCATCAAACCCGCGCGCATGACCGCTTCGCACAGACGCGCGTTGTCGTACGTCATGACGTTTTCGAACCAGTGCCAATCGGCGTCGCGAACTTCCAGATAGCGTTCCTTCAGCTGCTCCGCCAACGTGCGCAGCATTGCGCGATATTGCGGCAGGTCGCCGTCGGCAATGCTCGATTCACATGCGTGCGAAAGACCGATGGCCGCGTAGGCTTGCGCGCGCGGGTACTGCAGCCACTCCAGTGCCTGCAGCCCTTTGCCGAACAGCCTTCGGCTGACGCGCTTCCACGATCCGTGCGAGCCGTAGCGCATGCCGTAGCCTAGCGACCACAGTGCGCGCCCGACCGAGTCGTGCGTTCCAACGGCATCGAGCCAGGTGCGCTCGTAGCTCATGAAGTTGTGAAAGCGCCCGTCCGGCAGCTGCGCGTCGTGCAGGAACGAAAGATAAATCGTCGCCATGCGCTCCGCGGTGGCGTCCGTCGGGTCGATTTCGAGCTTCGCGAGCACGGCCATGAACGCGCGCGAGACGTCGTCCGTGCAATACCCCGTCGAGCGATTCGGCACGTCTTCCACGGCGTGCTGGATGACGCCGACGTCGTCGGTGAGCGCGATCAGGTGATCGAGTTCAGGCAGAATGGATGAGCTCCATTTCTTGCGGTGCCAGTTCCGCAAAGAGTTTGCCGTATTCGGCGGCCACGTGCGGCCACGTCATCTGGCGTCCGAACCGGTACGCGCGGCGCTCGGTAGCGCGGCGCAACGCTGGATCGTCGAGCAGCGCGTTGACGAGCTGCGAGATCGATTTCGCGTCACGGAAGTTGCACAAAAAGCCGCGATGATTCGCGAGCACTTCCTCGGCGTACAGGTACGGTGTCGACACAATCGCTTTGCCGCAGCCCACCGCATAGGCGAGCGTGCCGCTGACGATTTGCGTCGGGTTCAGGTACGGCGTGAGATAAATGTCCGTTGCTTCGAGATAGCTGACCAACTCGTCGAAGTCGAGATACTTGTCGATGAGCTGGACGTTGTGCTGCAAACCGAAGTCGCGCACCATTTCCTGCAGCGATTCGCGGTACGATTCGCCTTCTTGGCGGCGCACGACCGGATGCGTTTCCCCCAATATCAGGTAGAGCGTTTCGGGATGGCGTTTGACGACGTCGCGCATCGCGTCGATCGCGTATTCCAAACCTTTGCCGCGGTTGATGAGACCGAACGTGGAGATTACCGTGCGCTGGCCGATGCCGAACGACGCTTTGAACGGTCCGGTTTCCCGGAACGGGACGTCCGGAACGCCGTGATGGATGACGCGCACGAGCTTGGGATCGATGCGATAGACACGATTGAGCAAATCGCGTCCCGTTTCCGAGAGCACGACGACGCTCGTCGAAAACCGGCACAGATCGCGCGTGACGCGCAGCATCACTTCGTCGGGCTCCGGCAGCACCGTATGCAGCGTGAGCACCACCGGCTTTTCGGCCGCTTGCACGAGATCGATCAGCCACTCGCCGCGCTCGCCGCCGAACAGTCCGTATTCGTGCTGAATGTTCAGCACTTCGGCGGGATGCGCGTTCACGATCGCGGCAACGTCGGCGTACGACTCGCGCGAATCTTGTTTCAGACGCGCCACGACTTCCGGACCGTATTGGCGCACGTCGCCGCCCGGCTCGTCAATCGCGATAATTTCGCTGCTCGTATGGAAAGCGCGGTCGAACGAGTCGACCACGTCCTTCGTAAAGGTCGCGATTCCGCATTCCCGCGGCGGGAACGAGCCGAGGAAGAGGGTGCGCGGAACAGAGACCACGGCGAGCGTGTCTGAGGGTCTCCCTATCACCAAGATCTCCAAACGCCAGCTGGGAGCGAAATGCGAATGCGTGCTAGGGCAGGCGGGCAAAGCTGGCGGCTACCCCCCTGCAACGGACGAGCAATTTATACCCGTTGCCCGTAAAAGGATAAACCTGCGAAACAGCCCGGGGGTTGCGGCCGCTTGCCTTCTATTTCGGGCTAGCGGGCGGCGGTCGGAGCTGTCGGGCCGACTCGCGCGCCCTCGGGAAGCACCGCGCCGGGCTCGATGACTGCGTCGTGTCCGACGACGCTCCCGCGGCTCACGATCGCACTTTTGCCGACTCGCGCGCCGCTGGCCAGGATCGATTCGTCGATGACGGCGCCTTCTTCGACTGTGACGTGATCCCAAAGCACGGAATCCGTCAGCCGCGCGCGCGGGCCGACGACGCATCCTTCGCCGAGTACGACGTTTGGGCCGACCTTTGCGGACGGATCGATTTGCACGTCGACGGCGATGTGCACGGGCGGAATGATGTTCTCGGGATACACCTTGTGCGAACCCGGCCCGTTCACGCCGGGCTCGAGTTTGAGCGGCATCGCGCCTGAAAGAATATCGCGATGCGCGCTGAGATAATGTTCGGGCCGGCCGAGGTCTATCCAGTAGTCGGCAGTCGTGTACGCATATAGCGCGTGATCGTCCGCAAGAATCTTCGGAAAGGTCTCGCGTTCAATCGAGACGTTGCGCCCCGGCGGAATCATGTCGAGCACCGCTTTTTCAAGCAAATACGTACCGGCGTTGACCTCGTCCGTCGGTTCGCTGCCTTTGGGCGGCTTCTCGACGAATTGCGAGATGCGTCCGTCGGCGTCGTGCACGACGCAGCCGAAGGCCGAGGGATCTTCCACTTTGATGAGGTGCAGCACGCCGAGACCACCCTTGGCGTTGTGGTAGTCGATCATCGCTTGCAAGTCGAGGCTCGTCAGCACGTCGCCGTTGAGTACGAAGAACGGTCCGTGAATATGCTGCTCGACGTTTTTGATTGCGCCCGCGGTGCCGAGCGGCTCGTCCTCGATCACGTACGTGATTTTCATCCCGAAGTCTGAGCCGTCGCCGAAGTAATCGGTGATTGCCTGCGGCATGTACCCTGCGGGCAGAATCACGTCGCAAATGCCGGCATCGTACAAACGCTCGAGCGTGCGCGCGAGAAACGGCACGTTCATGAGCGGCACCATCGGTTTCGGTGTTCCGAACGTGAGCGGCCGCAGCCGCGTTCCCTCGCCGCCGACCAACACGATTGCCTGCACGAACTCTCCCTCTAAAAGCGAATTGCGAACCAAGGAAGCGTCTTGCGCCTCACATCGGTGGTATTCCCTATCGGTAGGTCTTTTTACCGTGACCGAGGCGCGCCCTGAAAACGGCAACAATTCGGCAACATTTTGTCTACAGACAAGCGAACACATGTTCGGTATAATAAACGTATGAAGCGGGTGCATGATTGGTCAGCAATACAAAGCTATCACGACGAGGGGCACGGATTTGTGGAATGCCAGCAACGCTTTGGATTCAGCCATACGGCGTGGGTTAAAGCGATCAAGCGCGGTGAATTACAAACGGCGGAACGGCAGTTTTCGGATCGTCGGCGTCGCTACGATTGGTCCATAATTCAGGCATTCTACGACGAGGGCCACTCGTACCGCGAATGCAAGGCGAAATTTGGGTTTAACGCAATGGCATGGCACAAAGCGCGCCGACGGGGTGAAATTAGCTCTCGGCCGTTGGGGATGCCACTAGACGAATTGCTTTCTCGCGGCGGAAGCCGGCACAACGTGAAGTTACGACTTTTGCGCGCTGGCATGCTGGAGAATCGGTGCGAACAATGCGGCTTAACAGGGTGGCAAGGCAAACCGCTGATGATGCATCTCGACCACATCAATGGTGTTCGCAACGATCACCGGCTCGAGAACCTACGAATGCTTTGCCCAAACTGCCACAGCCAGACGCCAACCTATGGCGGCCGGAACGTGAGACGGCATGACCACTTGCAAGACCCTGGCTCGGCGTTGTAGTATAACCGTCGCTGCTGTCCGGGTTAGCCAAGTCTGGTAAGGCACCTGACTCTGAATCAGGCATTTCGGTGGTTCGAATCCATCACCCGGAGCCATGGCCCTATCGTCTAGAGGCCGAGGACGCCGCCCTCTCACGGCGGTAACGCGGGTTCGACTCCCGCTGGGGCTACCATTTTCGTCCTTGCTTTACAAGGGTTTTCGCGACAGTTTCGGCTCCGTGCAACGGATGTGCAACGGAGCCTTCTGTTTATTCTGAGTTATTTTGCAATCGAAGTACCGCCTCGGCATGCTCGACTGAACACGGATAGAACCGCTGTTCGGCTCGATGCGGCTTTGAAGAGCAGCTGCAACTCCACCGCACCTCGGGTATATCGAAGCGTCGCAGCTTGGGCACCGAGGTGTCACGGCTTCCCGTCTCGCTCTTTCCTAAAGCGGACATGAGCGTCTCCAGACTGGCGAAAATCCGACTCATGACTCCGTGACCAAACGCCTATCCGACAAGTCGCTCGAAGGCGGCTGCGGCTTCGGCGTCACGGTCTGAGTAAACGTGCAAGTACCGTTCGACCGTGATTCCGATGCTTGCATGCCCTAGACGTTGACTTACGACTTCAATCGGAACGCCTGCTTGAGCGCAAGGCTTGCGTGAGTGTCCCGCAGTCCGTGGAGTGTGATAGGCGTCACGCCTGCGCGCTTGACGCAGTCGAGAACCGCCCGTCCGAAGTTCCACGGGTCAATCGGTGAACCGTCCGCATGCGCGAAGACGAGGTCGTCGTTCTTGTACATATTTTAGACGTTTGTCGGAGAAGGCGAGTTAGATACTCTCGGTCGCGAGTCGCGGTAACGGAGAGTCTACAGAATGTATCCGAACTGCCGTTGCACCGCTCCGTGTAACTCGTTCACTTCGACCACCTTGGAAACGTCGAGTCCGTACTTACGGCGTATGAAGAACATGTACTCAATCACCGTTGAGGCGAGTTTAGAAAGTTCGCTCAGTGGGTCTATCGTAAGGCTGTCCCATGAGTGAAGGTTCGGCTGCGCGGTGACGGGCCCAAGAACGTCCTGGATGCCGTGTGGCTTGCCGTGCGTAATGATGCTGGGGTAAGAGTAGTGTCGAAAGAACTCGTAGCCGAAGCGACTACCGAGAACCTCACGCGCCATTCCCGTGAACGAGCCCTCCAGCGTTTCCGTTTCCAACTCAGGGTTTTCATCGGCCCACTTCTCGTAGTTTTCAGCGAACTGGTCGCGGACTTCTTTGAAGTAGTCGGGCGTGAACTCAGCCTCTTTCAAGACGCGCCATTGCAGCGAGTCCATAAAGGCTTCTGCTTTGTCCCCGTGCGCGAATAACCACTGATTGCGAACGCTGTACTCGAACACACTGCGGATTGTCACGATTGCGGCTCTTGGCATTTCCAGCAAGAGCAACTGAGCCGACGCCAGAGCCAGCTCATGAGCGAGTGTTCCAAGGTACATAGTCCAGCGTTGAAGGTAGATATTTCTTCTTCCAGTTTGCGGGACTAGTCCGACTTCGCGAAGCGTGTCGCGGAGCAAGTCAATCGCTTTGTCAGCGACACCATAGAACGCGACGAACTGCGGGTCGTCGTTACTTTCATTCAAACGAATCACCGGGCCAGTTCCCTTCCTCTCGCGGTTTCCATGGGAACGAGAACTCCTCGTACCAATCGAACTGCTCGGTGGGCATGAGAGTCCCGCCCGAATACGCTCCGCCTGTGAGAAGCACAATGTACTTCACAGTGATAGCGTCGAAGGCGTCAATGCACTTGTCCAGGTCATCGAACGTCAACTTTGGTTCGTTCAGAATCCCTTGCTTCGTAACGTGCGCGATTGACTTGTTCGCGAGCCTACGAACCTCTTTGGAAATGTCGTGCAAGTGTTGAATGTCTGCGTCGAGCGCGGCAGTGTCGAAGTCGCCGCCATCCGTGCGGAAGTCATTCCATAGGCCGTCCGCTAGAGTTTGTACGAAGCCAGAATCAAGGTGCTGTCCGTCTTTTTGAATGAGTTCGAGCGCATAAGATTCGCTGAAACACTCAGGGTGTTCTCGCATCTCCTCAAGAACGCGGCGTAGTGAATACACGTCTTCGTCATTGTCCGCTTGACTGCGAATCCTCATAACGGCGAAAAACATGTACCACCGACGCGCATCCCAAAGGAACGGTTTGTCGCTCGCGAGCAGTCGCGGATTCTCCTCTATCATTTTCCCAATGCGACGGATTTGCTCGCGTTGCCATAGCAAGTCCGACAGTTGACCTCTGACATGGTCGATTATCTCGCGCCAACGCTTGAGTAGACGCTCGTTGTCGCTTTGCTTCATCCCCGAATGCCCCTCGCATTTTCGACACCCTTAAACCACGTGACGAGTCCTTCGATGACCCAAACGAAGTTATGGAACGAGATTTGCCCGAGGTTGTCGAGAAGCGGTTTGCGTACTCCCGTCTTTCTGTTCTCAATCTTGAACGGGTAGCGAAAGGCGTCGGACCCTTTATCGAACGCATGAAGTTCCATAACTGGCCCGTCTGCGAGTTTAAGGTATTCGTCGTCAACGAAACGCTGCGCTATGGGACGTGCGCGATTCCAAAGTTCTTCGAGGTCGTGTCCCCAAATGAGCGAGGTTTGTTGTGCTTCCGGCAACGACCGAAACGACGATGGACTTGCGATTATCGACTTCAAATAGAGTTCGATTGCGTGTCGGTACAAGAACGCGACGACGTAGAAGTAGTTCTCCGCGCCAAGGTTGGTATGAAGCGAGCGCTGCACCAAGTCACGAGCGCGTTCGGTGTAGTAGTCTGCGAAGTATCCGATTCGCTCCAGTTCACTGGGCACCCATGCCGTGAGCGGCAGAATGTCGTCTTCGTTGCCGACAACACCGTCAAAGAGTGAATCGCCGGATTCGAGTTCAGGCATGTTGTCTCGGATCGCCCAGAGGTCGGCGTCGTCGTCGCAAAAGAGCGGACAGTTTCGGAGGTCGCGGGCAGGTCTTCGTTCCACTTTGGGTCCCTATGGTTGGCGCTGCATGAGGGCGAGCCGTCCTTTAGACAGGAAGGCTCTCTCCGACTATTATAGCAAACAAGGGGAACGGGTGTTCGATGCGTCGGCCTTGCCGATGGTCGCTGCCCTAAGCAACACGAAGGGGGGACAACCTTGCAGACCCAGCCTCGTCCCGGCAACAACGCAAACCGCGTGGTGAGGTTCATGACGGACCAACAAGACAGAATGGAAAGCGCTCGCGCTTTCCTGGCCGACCCTAGAAACCATGTAGGCAACGGGGGTGCGACCGCTATGCTTACCGGGCTCTTGATTCTGTTGGCAGGGCAGAAAGAGGCCCTGGAAGTCGCCTCAGACATGGATTCGAGTCTCGCGCCTCTTAAGGTCCAGTACGCCGCAGTTTTGAACGATTGGGCCTCGTTTCGGCACGACGCAGCACACGCTGCCGAGCGGATTTTTCGGCAGTTGCCGAACAGGAACAATGTCAACGACCCACAGACCAGGTCGGGCGACACGGTCGTCATAGCGTATGACTGGAAGACCGAGATAGTACGCACGGGAGACGGCAGGATGATGAACGTGCCGGATGCGCTCAGAGCCTCGCAAGAAATCATCGAGGCTGCAAAGCCCTTGGTTGGACTCTAGCCCTCGAGCTCCGTGCAACAGCCGTGCAACAGACAGGGTAGAATCGGGCCGTTTTTAGGCGGAGCATCCAGTAACGGGTGGTCGCGAAAACCCTTATTTCATCGGACTTTTCAGTAGCCAGGCGGAACGGCCAGGACCGCTTGGAGGGACTTCGAATCCCGCTGGGGCTACCATTTAAACGCTCGATTCACTCGAGCGTTTTCTCTTTGGCAACAACCGGATCGCGGTCTTTGCTGAAGCGAAGGAGCTTTGATCTCATCGTCGTCGCAACAGCGCATCCGCCAGGCGGCGCGGCGACTCCGCATCAAAGCGCAAGTACAATTCCGGATCGATGAGTTCGAGTTCCATGACGCGGTCGATGCCGTCGTCCCCGCGCAGAATATCCACCCGCGTGTATAACGGGACTTCGGGTAACACCTCAATCGCCCGCTGACCCAGTTCGACTTCCGCGTGATCCGCGGAAACCGCGTGCCCTTTGCCGCAGACGCTTGTGAACGGCGCCTTCTGCACGGCGTGCGAAAAAACGCCGTCGATGAAAATCAAACAACGCTCGCCGCGTTCGAAAATCTCCGGCATGAACGGCTGAACCAGCGCATCTCGCGTTTCGAGAATCGCATCGAGCAGATGCTGACCGTCTTCAACCACGCGATCGCCGAGCGCCGTATCCCGATGCTGTGCATACGTGGACACTCCCACGATAGCAGTCATGAACGAACTCGCCGAAATTGCCGGTTTCACCACGACTTGGTTCCAGCTGCGTTCGTGCATTATCTCGCGCAAATCCGCGCGTTCATGCTGGTAGCATAAAACGGTCTCTGCCACCGGAAGTCCTGCGCCCTCGAGCTCGAAGAGATACTCCTTGTGCGAATTCCAGCGAACGATTTGCGGACCGTTCCAAACCACCGCCGAAGCTGCAGCGCGGTCGATCCACGCAAGAAACGTATCCGGCGCTAAGTGATAATTCCACGGCGAACGAATGATGAAGGCTCGCACATCGTGCGGGGGATCTTCGGCGTCCCAAACGACCGCTCGTACGGGTACGCCGGAGTTTCGCAGCTCCGACGCAAGCAGTTCGTCGTCGTCCGTGATGCCGCCGATTTCCGTGCAAGTGACGAAGCCGATCATACGCTGCGCGCTTCGCTACTCTTCGCGAAAGGACTTGTCGCTCGAGCGATTGCATTCATTACTAATGCGAACGTTCATGCTTACGTTGTGCCTCATTATGGTCACACCACTCGCTGCGCCCGCCGGTGAAGCGCAGAGCGAGGCTGCATTCATCAAGATTCCCAGTTCGGCCGGCGCGAGCGCGACGTCGCGTGTCCTGGACTCGGTGTATCACTATCCCGGAACGCCGGGTGACCACCGGTTGGCGATCTACATGCGAGACCAACTGCAGCGCGACGGACTGCGCGCTTGGATCGAAAGCTTCCCCGCAACCGTCTACACACCGCGAGTTCTGCAGCTGCAGTTGCTTTCGTCGCCCGTGGTGACGTTCGACTTGCATGACATGCCCGTTCCCGGCGATTCCGACGGGAATAGACCCGGCGTCGGGCTGCCCTTCAACGCGGGCAGCGGTAATGGCGACGTGCGCGCACTTGCCGTAGACGCCGGCAAGGGCGTCGATGCGGACTACTCGCGCCTGGCGCGCGCGGGCAAACCCGTTCGCGGACGGATCGTCTTGATTCGATATGGCGCAGAGTATCGCGGAGATCTCGCCGCGAGAGCTCAAGCGCGCGGTGCGGCGGGCGTGATCTTTTTTAGCGACGCAAAACGCAACCCGTACGCTCGTTATACGGTGCAGCGCGGTGACGTCATGGGCAGCGACCAGCGGCCGTTGCGAATCCCGACGCTTCCCGTGACCGCGGTAACGGCGCAGCGTTTGATCGCGAATTCGCAGAGCGCGCATCCCTCGCTCGTGCATCTGCGCGTAGAAATGAACGCGCGCACCGCGACGCTTTGGAACACCATCGGCGAAGTGACGGGACGCGATCCCGGGCAGATGATCGTGCTCGGCGGCCATCGTGACGCGTGGGTCTACGGCGTCACCGACGACGGCTCGGGAATTGCGACGCTGCTCGAAGTCGCGCGCGGTTTGGGCGAGTTGCACCGGCATGGTTGGACGCCGCAGCGCAGTATCCGCATCGCGGGGTGGGATGCAGAAGAAATCGGCGAGCTCGGTTCGCAAGCGTACGTTGCGGCGCACCGCGCCGAGCTGCAGCGCGGGTGCGTCGCTTACATCAACACCGATGAGTCGGCTTCAGGTCCGACGTTCGGCGCCGCGGCAGCGGGCGCGTTAGAACCCGCAGCGGCGCACACGATCGAAAACGTGCTGCACATCGCCCGGCCGCAGATCGACGTGCCGGCCGGCGGTTCGGATTTCGAGTCGTTCATCTACGGCATCGGCACGCCGATTGTGGACGTCGGGTACACCGGCGGTTTCGGCACCTATCACTCGCCGTACGACGATTATCATTATGCGTCGACGTATGCCGATCCGGGATTCGTTCATCATCGCACGATCGCGCAGACGATCGGTGTTTTTGCGATGCGCCTAGCCGACGACGCCGTTCCGTATCGATTCACTTCCTATGCAGCGGCCCTCGACGGCGGCATGTCGTCATTGACGAAAGCCGCCGCTTCCGCGCATCTCACGCTCAGTCCGGCACTCGGATCTGCGATTACGCGCTTCGAACTTGCCGCCGCTGCATACGACGCTCGACCGCATCCGAACGGCTTCGCGAACGCGCTCCAAGCAGCGCAAAGGCTCGATATGCTGGCGTACTCGGCAAGCGGCTACGCAAGCGTCGCCTTTCCGCAAGTGAGTAATGCGATTGCAACCGGAAAGCAGCGCCTCGTCGACGCGCGCGTACGTGGAACGGCCGCCGAACTGGATGCAGTAACAGCATCTCTGAGCGGCGGCCGTTGAAGCGGTGCTAGAGCT
>Ga0070735_10002999_pt1 | contig 14937 bp, 8 predicted proteins | sample Coa_R1_FD_66443 | JGI IMG/M metagenome (GOLD analysis project Ga0070735, IMG submission 66443) | Surface soil microbial communities from Centralia Pennsylvania, which are recovering from an underground coalmine fire - Coalmine... | ecosystem: Environmental > Terrestrial > Soil > Unclassified ... | reverse complement strand
AGTCCTCCACGGCATCTCGGGGCCAGATCGACGATGCACGCGGCCAGCTCGCCGCCTTCCTGCGCGACACTCTCGTGGGCCTCAACTATGCTTATTACGAGCCGCCAGGAGCTCAGGCGCTTCACAACAATCCGCTGTTTGTTCGATCCCACGATTTTGCCGGAGAAACCGTCAGCGGAATCAAAACGCTTTGGCAAGCTCCCACGCTGCTCGGTCAAGGATCTCCCGCAGGCGGAGGCGCTCACTTCGTCGGTTCCCTCGCCGATCTCCCTTACGCTCTCGCCGAACTTGAGCAGGACTTCCTTTCGCCCGACGCTGTCCAGGCGCTCATCTGGAGCGAGCTGACTCCGGAGATGCTGACCAGCGCCGTTCTTCCTCGTTGGTGGAGCGTCAGTCCGCTCGAGCTCCACGCCGTCGCTCTTTACCAGAAGTCCGGCGAGGAGCTTTTGAAGGCCTCGGAGAAAGATGACGCTCTCCGAGCGAAAGTCCTGTCGATCTTGTCCCAGCGTTTACTTCCACCGAGAACCCAGCAGCTCGAAGATGCCATGCATGCCGGGCTCGTCTCAGAGATGATCCCCCGCATGATGCCCGCCGACATGTTCTACTTGGCCGAAGAATTCCAGCAGAGATTTCCTGAGCAACCCGCCCCAGTCGGCACGGCAACTCAGGAGCTGCAGGAACTCTCTCGTCAGCATCCCGATCAGGTCAACTGGCAACGCATCTCGCATGATTTTGGTACGCCCCATCCGACGATGGCAGAGAGCTATGGCCTCGAACTGCTGAACATCGCTCCCATGCCGCCCTTCGCCGGATCGGCCAGCAGGTATCTGCCGGAGTCCTGGGATTCGCCCAACCTGTACTGGGCTCGCTTGGTCGACGAAGCCGGATATCCGCCCGTCATGCTGAACCGCCTCGTTCCGGAGCTAACGCAAACCATGATCCAGAAGATCTTCGCCACCGACTTTGAAGACTGGCCGGCGCTGCTCCGCGCAATGCACGAGACTGGAACCGAGTTTCGCGAGGGCAAGCTGAATTCCGCTTTTCGAATCAGTGCCGTTCGGAGTCAGGTCGACGCAACTCAACCGAAGTAATCCCGAGCAGGAGGAATTTTTCAACGTCATGATCCGCAAACTTTTTCTGCCGACCTTGCTGACTCTTCTTCTCCTCCTCGGGAATAACACCGCCACCAAGGCGCAGGATGGCCCCGACATTCACGTGGTCGTCAACATGGTCCAGCTCAACGTCGCCGTCACCGACAAGAATGGAAACTACATCACCGGCCTTCATCCCAGCGACTTCGCCATCTACGAAGACGGCATCCAGGAGAAGCCTGCCACTTTCGGTGAAGGCGACGAACCTGCACGCCACATCAACGAACGCGGAGAAGAAGTTGCAGCCGTGCCAGCGCCCGATCCGCCAACTCACGCAACCGACGGCGCTCAAACGCTGGACAGCATCATCAGCGGCGCCAACGTCTTCGTCCTGTTCGACACCAGCGACTACATGTATCGCGGATTCGTCTTCGCGCAGGATGCGATTTCTGAATTCATTCGCTCTTTAGGCAAGGCCGACCGCATCGCGTTTTATTCGTACAGCCGCGATCTCTCCCGCGCCGCGTCTCTCACCGCCGATCGAGGACAGTTGCTCCGTGCCGTTCGTTCGACCGTCGCCGGAGATCAGGCCGCGCTGTACAACGCGCTTTTGCTCACGCTGAAAGACGCTGCGCAAAATCAGGGCCGCAAAGTGGTCGTCGTCTTCTCGAATGGTCCCGATAACTCCAGCGTCGTTCCGCCGGAAGACGTTGCCGAATTCGCGCAGTCGGCGGGCGTGTCGATTTACATGATCAGCACACAAGACGCGAAGCTGGAACCGGTCTCCACCGCTGTTTTTGACCGCATGACCGCGGCCACGGGCGGGAAGGCGTACTTCGCCAAGAACTGGAGAGACGAGCATCGCGCGTTCGCGTCCATCCGCGACGATCTCGCGCATCTGTATTCGCTGAGCTACTACCCGAAGGCGAATCCCAACACCGGATGGCGCGCGATCACGGTGCGGCTGGTGGGCGAGCGTCTGAAGAAATACAAGGTGCGGACGCGGAATGGATATCGTCCGCAGCCGACACGATTCTCCGGCGGAAGCAAGACGACTTTGTCCGACTTGCTGCCACAATAACGGCGATCCGTGTGGCGGACAATCAGGTCACGGTGCGATGGGGGAGATGTGGGACAGCTACGTTGGCTGTCCTTTGTAACGGCGGCGATCTCTATCGTCTGAAATACATCCACGCGGCTAGGACGATCAGCACCACGGTGATGATCCACAGAGACGAATCGCTCATTCCTGTTTTCTTGGCCATGGCCCGTCATTCTACATGAACCCGGCCCTTGTTCCTACAACTTCAAAAGTGGCGAAGGTGCAGGAACTTGCACGGTCATCACTGGTTACTTTCGGAGCGCCGGCCAAGTCTCAATGTCATCCCAACTCAATGTCATCCCGACCGGAGCATGCCGCTGACGAAGGAAGCGGCATGCGGAGTGGAGGGACCTTATGTTTCCAACACCCGGCCAACGCGTTCTGCCATAATCGGCGTCTCAGCAAATCGATGCCGGAGGAACCATGACCAACCCCGCTGCCGATCAATCCGAATGTTGGCCGTCGCTGCCGCTCAGTTCGTGGAAGGACACCTGCGCCACCCTTCACATGTGGACCCAGATCGTCGGCAAGGTCCGCCTCGAACTGACGCCGCTCGTCAATCACTGGTGGAATGTCCCGCTGTACGTCACGACCCGCGGCCTGACCACCTCGCGCATTTCTTACGGACAGCGCGCCTTCGAGATCTGGTTCGACTTCATCCGCCACGAGCTCATGCTCGAGACCAGCGACGGAGTGCTGAAGTTCATGCCGCTCGGGCCGAAATCCGTTGCCGATTTCTACCGCGAATTCATGGCGATGCTGCGGTCGGCTGGCATCGAGGTCAAAATCTGGCACATGCCGGTCGAGATTCCCGATCCGATTCCGTTCGACCAGGACCAGGTGCATCGATCGTACGATCCGGCCGCGGTCGAAAAGTTCTGGCGAATCCTGCTGTCGGTCGATGCCGTGTTCGGCAAGTTCCGCGCCGGATTCATCGGGAAGAGCAGCCCGGTGCATTTTTTCTGGGGCAGCTTCGACCTGGCGGTGACGCGGTTCTCGGGACGTCCTGCGCCGCCGCGTCCGGGCGCCGACCGGATCACGCGGGAAGCCTACTCGCACGAAGTCTCGAGCGTCGGATTCTGGCCGGGTGGAGGCAGCGTCAAAGATGCAGCCTTTTATTCGTACATGGCCCCCGAGCCCGCGGGATTCAAAGAGGCGCAAGTCCGTCCGGAGAAGGCGTACTACGACAAGCAAGTTGGCGAGTTCCTGCTGATGTACGACGACGTGCGGAAGTCCGAATCGCCGACGGCGTCGCTGCTGGAGTTCTGCCAGAGTACGTATGGGGCGGGGGCGAAGCTTGCGACTTGGGACCGGGCGGCATTGGAACGGACGGCTTGACTTTCCGTCGTTGGTCGTTGGCCCCGTCGCCATCGTCAGTTATTCAGATCGGCGTTCTTTTTTTGATCGATCCTCGCAAAATATTCCGTTTTAAGGACTTGCGGGTTTTCGATCACTTTTTTGCTCGCAAAATCTTGGAAACAAAGATCTTATTTGCAAAATATTCCAAGATAAGGACTTATTGGAGCGCTTTCGCCGCTCTGCGTTAGAACCTTTTTTGGATCTGGTTGCGCAAAATCTTGATTCCAGACGAGTTGTGGGCCGAAGATCTTCGGCTTGCCTTGCAAAATTTTGGAAACAAATGGCTTACGGGTAAAATCTTCCAGAATAAGGACTTACTGGAGCATTTCGCCCGTTCTGCGCTCTCGTTCTCGGTGCTGATCTCGCAAAATATTGATTGCAGGATAGTTATGCGATGGGGATCGCTCGCGTGCCTTGCAAAATATTGTCAAAGAATGAGTTGCAGATAGTCCTGGGTCCCGAGCCCTGAGTCTTGTGGCCAGGGGATATTGGCGAGGGGGTTTGGGACTAGAAAAGCTGCCCCGCGCTCCTCCGGACCTTCTGCGGTGCGGATTGCGCACTCTCTCCATTGTGCGGTTTTGGGGGCTGTGGATAGCAAGGTCATACGTCACAGTGGAGCGGTTTTAACTGTGGAAAACTTCCAGGCGGGTGGAGTGTTTGCGCCACGTTTTGAAAAAAAACGCGGGTGCGCAGTTAGCTAGACTGCGATTCCGTTCCGCGTTGGGGCGCGCTTAGTCCTGGGGAGTAGTCACGATTTTGGCGGTGGCCCTGAATTTGTGCCAACTGGTGAATTTCACCAGGCTGCGGGAGCAGTTGGCGCCGGGCGGTGTGCAAGTCTTTACCTCGGAGTTGTTGGGCAGGACCAGGATGCTGCCGTCTGCCAGTGACACCGGCGCATACTGAATCGTAGTCTTCACGGATTGGATGGGGTAGTCATTCATGCGGCCGGTCTCGCGCTCCAGCCTGAGAATATGAAATCCATTTGCATCGATCCATAGTCGTCCCGTGTACGCGGGAAACCACTTTTTGTCCCCTACAAAAAGGAAATAGTAGCGATTATTCGCAGCCGCGACATGGAACGTAAAGAGTAATGCTTGCGCCGAACCAAAGTGTTTCTGCTTCTCAAACTGGAACTCTGTCTTGCTCGCCGGCAGAAAGATTGCCTGCAAGATCATGCCAAACTCTCCCACCGACCAAGGTCCTCGCAACGATGGAGGTGGCAAGGCAGATGCTTCGGACTTCACCGGCTGACCATTGAGTAAAAGATGGCTGTAGTACTTCTGTCCACTGCGATAAGTGACCTCTGCGGTTAGAAGATCAGTGTGGTCAATCCAATCGTATGAGCGCGTGCTTCTCTCATCGAAGACCGATACCGCGTCGGAACCGTGCACACGAAACTCACCCCACTCACGTCTCATCTCGCGCTGGCAGATGAGGTCGGGGAATCGCCTGACACTGAGGAGAGCAAAGTTACAGACGTTTGCAAGAGCAGAAGAGTGCTTAGCCTTTTGGGAAAGCTGCGCGCAATAGACCGGAACATCAATGATTTCGTCTTCCTTTGCGCCTTGAGCGGATGGCTGCTGCAAGCCAGAAGGAGGGGAAATTATTCCCGGCACAGTCGTCACAGAGAGTGCTCGGTTGGTCTCGGTCAGGCTCGGTATAGTTGATCCACTGTCAACCGGGGGCGACTGCGAAGTTGAAGAAACAGGTCCTGGCGATGGCGCTATAGTCGCGGTCTTCTGAATGTTTGTCGATGGGATGTCAGCGACTGCGACCTGAACCCCTCTCAGCGGAACTTCAAGCGTACCCGCCCGCCGGGATTGGAGATCGTAAATTCCAGCACGTAGATAGTTTTCGCCGGGAAGTATGTCAATCGATTGGTGAAAAACAGCACCGGTATTCAGCACCGCCGGATAAAGCTCCGGTCTCAAAGAAGTCGTGATCGATCGGAATAGCCAGTTGAGAGCGTGACCATCCTGATCATAGGCGACAAGTGCGAGCTCGACCTTGCCGTGTCGCACCCCATCGCTAGCGATTTCAAAGTCGAGATCGTCCAAAGGAACCACGAAATCTGCGGTGTAGTGCGTAACAGAATCCTGCAGCTTTTTGTTGTCCCCGGCAATCGCGGACAGGGCTGAGGGCGGCGCGCTCGCGCGCAGAACTCGGAGCTTGAAAACAATCTGAGTCGAATCCGGCAGTCCTCGCCGCATCAAGGGCTGCAGCGCGTCAGCGGCACTCTGCCGCTGTTCGGTCTGGCTTTGATCCTTGTCTTCCTCGAAATAACCGCGCCGATACGCCAGATTGTAATGTTCTTTGCGCAGCTTGACTTCGATGCGCCGGTAACGGCCGAGCATCTTCTTGTCTGCTGGGGAGTAAGACAGGCTGTAATAGTACGATCCTTTTTTCACGGCCTCAGAGAGCGCTTCTTTCAGGTCGTTGTTGTAGAAAGCTTGGCCTCCGGTATTCGAGGCGATCTCGTTTTCTGCCGCAGCTTTCACGGCGCGCGCTGTCGAAGCTTGGTTGAGGCTCTGGTTTGTGCCTTCGACAATTCGCTTCTCTGGGGGCCCTGTGCCTGCGAGCGGCGCCTGTTGGTCCGCCTGAAAAAGAGGGGCGGTTTCCACGCCCTGAGCCGCGACTGGATAGACCGCAACTTGTGAGGACGCCAGGAGATTGAGCGTTTCCTTCAGTTCGCGTTCGAGCGCGAGGTTTGGGATCTGTTGGCCCAATGTCGAAACCGTAATGTTGGGGAACGACCCGGAGAACCAAATCAGATTCTTTCGGCCCGGAAAACCGCCGAGATATCGACAAAGCAGGCGAATCGCGTCCAGGCTGTCAGATACTCGGCTAACTTGTTCCGTCGCCTTCTCCTCCTCGAGAAAAGCTTGAAGAGCCTGAATGCCAGTCGTCGAGGCATGAGTGTCGATCATTTGTTGCTGCAATCTTTGGTTGGCGTCGACCTCGGCGGCAGTTTGCACCGGAATCGAAGGCTGCGGCATGCCTCCCCAGTTCTTGTGGCGAAGGGCCTCAATCAGTTCTCGCGGATCGGAATGGAATCCCTCGACGAGGCGAAGGCGTGAATCGAGAGTGAAAATCGCCAAACGCGGACCAGGATTGATCGCTTTCAAGTATTCGATCATCTGGTGGCGAACGACTGCCTGATCTTCGGGAGGCGTATTCAGTGCGTCTAGCAGGAGCACGTTCAACGAATCGGCGGACGCAACGGACGGAGCATTGCTGTAGAAATCTGGTGCCAACGGCTGTGGCTGCTCGACCCTCGGCGGAGCACCCTTATGTTCTTCGAACGATGCGATCGTCTGCTCTTTGCCCCGTCCGATCAAATCCGCGGATTCTAATATCTTGAAGTCATCCTTTGGCAGACCGGTAACGGGATGTCCTCTGCTGTCCGTGACCACTACATCCACCAATACAAGTTGGGCTTTGGTCTTAAAGATGGGACTGTCGGAGTAAGGGGATTGTGTCGTCTGAGAATTCAGGAAGATTGCTAAAGGTAAGACTAAGCACATCGAATGACGCCACATAGCCTGCGCTTCCTGACTGCGGTGCTCGACTCGTACCGTAGCTAACCCAGAGTTTTGGGAAAAGCCGAATCGCAAGTGATTTAAGCACAAATCTCAGATGATCTCAGTGAGATGAATCACGCGGCTCGGGCCCCCATCACCATGACAGATTCAGACCTTTCTGCCCGCGCGGGATGACTCATTCCACGGCTAGTATCGCGGCGTTCCGGCACGCTGGTTCAGGCGGCCCTGCGGGATGCGGTTCCCGTGATCTGGATGCACTCAGCCTTTCAAAAATGCCGGGCGATATCGCGGTCACTACGAGACTGTCGCTAAAGGGCCTTTTTTTGGGCGACTTTTCGGCACGGGTAGACTCGTGCCCTTCCCGGTTTCTTCTGTCGCAACGTTACAGCCAAGCCAACATCGGGCTTGAGTGGGCCACCCGGCCGAACACAAGGTCCCTCCACTCCGCAGACCATCGCTTTGCGATGATCTGCTGCGGTCGGGAAGACGGAGTTTGGAGTCGCCCTCAGGCGCTAAAGCGCTAGTCCATCTTGGCGACTTATCGGCACGAGTAAACTCGTGCCCTTCCCGGGTTCCTCTCCCGAAGGGACCGCACCCAAGCCAAAGCCTGTTTGGATGGGTCATCCGAGCGACTTCCCCACTCAAGCCAACATCGGGCTTGAGTGGGCCACCCCGAACTTGATTAGGCCACCCTTCTCAGTCAGCGTCGACGGCGCAGCGGAAGCCTATTGTTCCGGCGCGGTCGTGGCCGGGGGACATCAGGAGATATTTCTGGTGTTCGTCGAGGCGGTAGGTTTCGGGGAAATACCAGATCGATCCGAGGGGATGGTAGGCGGCGCCTCCGCGGAGGATGGCGGCGCGGGTGTGGGGATCGCGGTATTCGTCGGTCCATTGCAGGATGTTGCCTTCCATATCTTGCACGCCGAAGGGACTCGCGCCTTTCGGGAATTCTCCGACGTTGGCGAGAGCGCGCATCGCGGGGCCGTTGTCGGCGGCGGGGAGAGCGTGCGGATCCCAGGTATTGCCCCACGGGTAGGCGCGCTGGTCGGTGGACTGCGCGGCGTATTGCCACTCCCACTCGTGCGGAAGACGCTTCCCTGCCCAGCTGGCATAGGCTCGCGCATCTTCGATCGAGACCCAGGTCACAGGCTTGTTGTCCCAGCCGTCGGGATAGGTTCCGTTTTTCCACGCGCGCAGAAAGTTGTGGTCGTCTTTCGGGTGATAGTGCGTGGCGTCGAGAAACTGCTTGAACTCGGCGTTCGTGACCGGCGTTCGATCGAGATAGAAAGCGTGGATTTGCAGCGTGTGGCGATGGAAGCGGCGAGCAATGTCCTCCCAGGGGTATTGCACGTCGACGCCGGGATCGTTGCCTCCTTCGACCTCGATGCCGCTGACGTGGAAATCGAAATCTCCTTCGGGGATGCGATCCATCCCCGCAGGCGCGGTGGCCGCAGGCTTGGTGGGAGGAATCTCGACGATCGACTGGCGCACCGGCTGCCATTCGCGGGAATAACTCGAGAGCGGACGGCGGGAGCGTTCGGCCATGAATTGCAGAAGTTCGTTGAGGCCGGGCGGGGCAGAGTGGGCGTCGGTGGCGAGGACGGCGGCGAATCCGAGAGGTTCGATGTCGAAGCTGAGGATGTCATTGTTGCCGGAGATGGCCGGCATTAATTCCGACCCCTGCCAGAGATCGTAGTAGCGCGTGCCGGCCTGATGAGGCACGGAGAGCTGCGATCCGCTGACGTTGTATTCGTTGCGGTTGACGATGGTCCAGAGAGTGCCGCGGCCGGAGGGGAAACGGCTGGCGAAGACTCCGTCCTGGAGGACGGGCGCGTGCGGCTCCCAGTCGGGACTGCGGAGGAAGTCGGCCATGGCGCGCTCGATGCGGGTGAAACGCAGGATGGCTTCGGCGTCGTGGGGCGTGTCTCCGTACCAGAATCCCCAAAGATTTTCGAGCGTGGCGTATCCCTGGCCGTTGAAGAAGGCGTGCTGCAGGCTGTCGGTTTTGTCGCGGGTGAAGCGGTCGGTGACGAGCGCGGTGTGGCGCGGCTCCATCCACTTATCTTTGTTGACCATCGGAATGAAGGGATAGGGCTTGCCTTCCCAGGTGACCCAGTCGTTCCAACTGATGTTGGTCCAGGCGAGGGATTCGTCTCGCGGTTGAAATTGCGGCTCGAGGGCGAGGGGGTGTCCGATGGCGTCGGAGGCGCGGCGGAATTGCGCGGGGACGGTTTCGAGCGTGTCGAAGTTGATGCCGTCGGCGTCGATGTCTTTCATGAGCTGGGACATGGCGGCCCACGGAGGAGAGCCTTCATCGCGAGTGCCGCTGTCCCAGGCGAGGATCGGGAAGAATACTTTGACGCCGTGCTGGTGAAATTGCTCGACCATGTGGCGGACGCCGGGGATGCCTCCGGGAAGATCGCGGAGCATGTCGAATTGATTGCGGTCGTCGATGCCGAGGTTGGGATACACGGGCCAGATGAGGACGGAGTCGATGGGTCCGATGCGGGATTCGGTCTCGGCGAGGAAATGATCGACGGTATAGCCGGATCTTTCGGGATCGTAGAGGCTGCGGTCCCAGATGAGGAGTTGGACCTGGGAGAAGATGTGCTGGGTCCATTCGAGTGCGGGGCGATCGTACTGGGAGCTGTCGTATCGCCAGAGAGTGCGGGCGCTGGCGCGCCAGGCTTTGAGGCCGTCGAGCCATCCGGGCTGGTCGGCGGGAGAGGCGGGGCCGGAGAAGAAGACTTCGCTGGGCGGCGGCGGCTCGGAAAGATTCATGATGCCGGTGTGGGAGACGAGGTCGTGGCGGGGCTTCCATTCGTCGGCGAGGAGGACGCAGACGAAGAGGAAAAGGGCGGCGAGGAAGATGAGAATTCGATAGGACAGCGGGATTCGGGTCATAGAAATTTGGGGGTGCGAGAAAATTCCTACGTGTGTGCCAGCAGCGCGCCGAAGAGCTGGCTGGCTCCGTTCCATAAGATCTGCACTCCAATACAGACCAGAAGAAACGCGAAGAGTTTCAGGACCACGTTCATCCCAGTGGGTCCGATGACGGCGCCGAGGCGGTCGGCAAATCCGTAGCAAAGATAGATGGTGACGGCGACAACGGCGGAACCGATTGCGGCTGCCAGAAGCGCGAGCAATTTCGCGCGCAACTGATGAGGTTCGTTGGCGCCGAGGGTGATGGCGACGGAGATCGAGCCGGGGCCAACGGTTAAGGGCAAGGTCAGTGGGTAGAAGGAATCCTTGAGCGCGGTGGTACAGCTGACGGTGCGGCCGATGGTATCGCGATCATGCTCGTCTTTCTGATTGAGCATGGCCCATCCGGTGGAGATGACGATGAGTCCGCCGCCGACTTGCACGACGGGAAGCGAGATGCCGAAGAATGAGAGCACGTGGGTTCCAACGAGGAAGGAGGCCACGAGCAAGATGAAGCTGTCGATAGCGATGCGGCGAGCCAACATGCGGCGCGTTTGCGGCGGGTAGTCGCGAGTGAGCGACAGGAAGACGGGACTGCCGCCGATCGGATCGACTATCGGGAACAACGCGCTGACGACGAGGAGAATGCTCTTTGCGATTTGGATCATCTGTGGTTAGCTTGGCAACATTGAATCGGCAGAGTGTACAACAAGTCACGCGTATTCGGAGAATTACTGCGCCACAAGGTTGTCCGGAAGCCTGGCAAGGGAGGCGGCCTGCCTTGACATTTTGGCGAGGCAGGTGCGATAAGAGTTTCTCAACTTCTGCGGTTGTCCACAACCCTCAACCTTGCGCCTGCCAAGGAGTTCGTGATGAATACCGATGTCCGCAGTTTCCAAAGATTACTTGTGCTCGTCTTTGCCTCGATCCTCCTGCTTCCAACTTCACAGTTTGTTTCAGCTCAAAGCACGCGCCGGCAGATCGGCACACAACTTGAAGCAACCGCGGATCCGGTGATCCCGCGGCCGCATGTGAAGCCCTGTACGGTGCCGTTGTTTGCGAATTATCAATTCGCGCACTTTTCGGACACGAGCCAGACTTTCCAGTTCACGCCACCGGCGAACTGCACCGGTCCCTGGAAGAAGATTGTGTTTGAAGCGAACTTCAGCGAAAACGCAGGCGCGCAATTCGACCGGACCGCGACTGTATTCGTTAATAACACGAATATTTATTTCGGGACGACTCCGGAGCCTCTGGCAACGGTGACGAACACGTGGCACGTGGAGCGCGATATAACCGACTACGCCGCGTTATTCAGCATGCCGCAGGCGGGAACGATCGTTCTGGCGAACTGCACGACAGATTGTCCGCCGCCTTACAACACGCTGAATGGCGTGTTCATGGTAAATGCCGATCTCGAGTTCTATCCCGAAACCGACGCTGATTCCGACGACGGCCGCGCGCCTGACGTTGTGTTGCCGCTTCAGCAATCGAATGGAAGCGGCGGTCTGAATCTGCCGGCGTATCTGTATGCGCCGACGGATCAGTTCTCGACGACGTTCACGCTTCCGACCAACATTGAGCGGGCGTACCTGGATGTGGTTTCTCAAAGCCAGTCGACGGACGAGCAGTGGTATGCGTGTTTTCCGAACGACTTGAGTGGCATTAATGAAGTGTATGGTTGCGGAAATACGGATTTTCGCGAAACGGAAATCACGATTGACGGAAGTCCGGCAGGAATTGCGCCGGTATCGCCCTGGGTCTACACAGGATTTCTGCCGGATCAATGGGTTCCGATGCCGGGAGCGCAGACTCTGAATTTCGTTCCGTATCGAGTGAACCTGACGCCGTTTGCGGCCATGCTGGATGACGGCAATCCTCATACAGTGTCGTTGAGCCTGTTCAACGACGACAGTTATTTCGCAGAAACGGCCACCCTTCTTCTGTATCTCGATCACGGATCCGCCAACGTGACGGGAGCCGTGACGCAGAATACCCTGGCCGCTCCCTCGCCGGTTGTGACGGAAAATCTGCAAGGCACGTCGACCGTGACTGGAACGATTGGCGTGACGTCGGACCGGCGATTCACGATCGCGGGATATGTGAATACGTCGCACGGGAAGGTCTCAACGACATTGGTGGAGCATCAAGACTTCGCGAGCACGCAAGCGATTGATTTCGACACGGTGAACTTTACCGTTCTCGATCAGAAGACTTCGGTGAAGAACAAAGTGTGGGCGACCACGACGGTTTCGAGTTCTCAGGGAATGGTCGAGACGCACGACGATTTCAGCTTCCCGATCGACGTCGATTTCACCTATCCGGTCAGCACCTCACCCTTTGGATTTACAGTGGCAACTTCGCAGGACTACAAATTCGACGAAAAGATCTTCCACAACCGGAATTTGGCCCGGTTCAACTCGGTGACGAATCACATGAGTGCAACGGACGTGAGTCCAGCGATGAGTTCGCAAGAGTACACGCAATTCAATTCGGGCGGCATGTTCTACGATTGCCATCTCACTTCGAAGAACAACACGCTCACGAATGTGAGCGACGGGTGCACGCCGAACCAACATTGAGAGAACCTGGCTCGCGAGTGGGTTCATGAACAATCCAGTCACGGTGGAGATTTGTGTCGATTCCATAGAGTCAGCGATCGCCGCCGATAATGGTGGAGCGCATCGAGTTGAGTTGTGCAGCAATCTGGCGGAAGGCGGCACAACCCCGAGCACTGGATTGGTGGAAGGCGTTCGGCAGAGAATAGGGGCGAATCTTTATGTGCTCGTTCGTCCGAGGCCGGGGGATTTCTGCTACAGCGAGGACGAGTTCGAGGTCATGAAGCGGGACGTACTCGCGGCGAAGCGGCTCGGGGCGGATGGAGTTGTCGTCGGCATCCTCACGGAAGATGGGCTGGTCGATGTGCAGAGAACGCGTTGCCTGGTCGAGTTGGCTGAACCTATGGGCGCAACCTTCCATCGGGCATTTGATATGTCCCCGGACCTGAGTATTGCGCTGGAGGATGTGATTGATGCGGGCGTGGATCGCATCCTGACTTCGGGCGGCGAGCAACGGGCGGAAGACAGCATTGCGACGATTGCGAAACTGGTTGCGGCTGCCGAGGATCGGATCAAAATTATGGTTGGGGGTGGGATCCGTCCGACGAATGTGCGCCGCGTGCTGGCGGAAACGAGAGCACGAGAGATTCACGCAAATTTGGGGGTTGTGGTTGCGAGTCCGATGCTCTATCGGAACGAGAGGATCGCGATGGGGACGATCAAGGGACGCGAATACGAACGCGTCGTAGTTTCCGCGGAGAGTGTTCGGAAGTTGGTCGAAGCGGCGGCGATGAGCTGATACTTTAGCCGAAGGCAGAGCATTCCAAGCAGGCTATATCTTGTTCGGGGTTTGGATCACATTACTTCTGTTCGAAATCCTGCTGGCAATTGTTTCCGTAGGTGAATGAATGCAGTACGAAATCGGATCGTTGCGGTTCGAGCGTAAGCAGGTGAGATCCGAAAGAGGGATTCTTGATGAGATAGTACATGCGCGGGCTGCTCACTTCGATGTAGGAGCCCTGCGCGTCGAAAAGAACATCGACCCCGGCTTCGCTCTGATCGAGAGGCTTGCCGTCTTGCAACAGGTCAACGCGCACTGGTTTCTTGGGGTCTTCCACGCTGATAACGGCATAGACCGAACGGGCATGATAGCGGAGTTCGGCAGTGCCATGCTTCTCGTCTGAAGTTACGCCGTCCTGTTTCGTGATCCAGTAGCCGGAAAGCATGACCTTGCCGTCGGCGGGCGCTCCATCAAGATGAAAGTTGGTGACTTCGCCGTCGTTGCTATAGCCCCTCGGATTGGCGATGGCGCCGCGTCCGTACCAATCTCCAACATAGGTTTCGTCAGTGCAGATGCCGCAGGAGGGGGAGAATGTGTTTTCCGGAGGATCGGGCGGAAGGTGATTCACTTCAGGATGCGTCGGCGCGAGCAGTTCGCGGATTTTTTCTTCCATGGGAAGGTTGTTTCCCTCGCCTTTGACGTTCATGACGATGTATCCCTCTGGATCGATGAGGTAGCGATTCGGCCACGAATCAGAATGATAGGCGCGCCAGATGGATCCGTCGGTGTCGGCGACTATCGGCCAGGGCAATTGAAAGCGCTTGGCAGCGTCGCGGACGTTATCGGCGTTGAATCCGATGGCGAATTCGCCGAAATGGACGCCGACGATTTCGAAGCCGTAGGGGTGATACTTGGCGTACCAGCGCTTGAGAACGCTGAAATCGCGGATGCAGTTGATGCAGGTAAACTCCCAGAAATCGATCAGGAGAACGTGACCTCGATAGCCCTTGATTGAATGCGGGACTTTCTTTCCAGCCGCTCCGGTGTCGATCCACTGCGCATCGGAGGTGAAGTTGGGCGCTTTCTCGAACTTCTGGTCTGCGGCGGACGCAAATTGCGCAACCAGCATCGCGGACGCAAGCAGGGAGGGGAGAATCCGCATAATGATTGATTCTAGTCGTCCGGCACGAAGAAATTCGTGGCGAGTTGCTGACGCAAGAATATTGACATCAATTTCGAGCGAGGCGAGGTCAAGATTCGAGATGTTCCGCAGCGGCCTGAGACGGGATCTTCCGCCACGCCACGATGGCGCTGACCGCGGCCAAGCCGGCACAAATCAGCATAATGATTCGGAAAGCAAAGATGAATGCCCTGGCGATGATGCCGCGGATGGTTGCGGCAGTCCGCGGGTTGACGCTGGAAGGCGCATCGAAACCGCCGAGTCTCGTGGCATTCGATTGAAGATCGTAAATCACGCTGGCATTCAATTTCAGACCGGCGAGTTCGCGTTGCAGCGAGTGAGAAAAAGCGGCCACCATCGCCGACCCCAAGACCGCAACTGCCAACACGCCTGCGACGCGCG
>Ga0070735_10002998_pt1 | contig 14942 bp, 12 predicted proteins | sample Coa_R1_FD_66443 | JGI IMG/M metagenome (GOLD analysis project Ga0070735, IMG submission 66443) | Surface soil microbial communities from Centralia Pennsylvania, which are recovering from an underground coalmine fire - Coalmine... | ecosystem: Environmental > Terrestrial > Soil > Unclassified ... | reverse complement strand
TTTTGCCGGAAGCGTTGGCTGTCCGAAAAGGCGATTATGGCGTGTGATTATAATTCCGAGGCCATCTCAAAAATAGTGAATCCGGTTTGACCAAAATCTTCCTTCTGCTCTTAACGCTAACGCGAATCGTTAAAATACCGCACGCCGGAACAATCATCGATTAACTCTCATCGTCAAATCGACGGCAGTTCACCTCGAATTTCATCGACGCATTTGAATTAAATCCTTAAGCCTCGGAATGAATACGGAATTTGTTTGAGCGACCGATGCAGCCTTTTGCGAAGCAAGCAACGGTTCGCACCGACGGCTCGTCGAGGGCATAATGGCAATGAACGTTCACGATTTTACGGCTGCCAACACCAGTGAAAACGTCATCCCTGATCGCAGTTCCTTTCCACAACGCACCTCCGCGGTCGCGATAGCCGCGGCTAAAGACGCCGAAGACGTCGATCGCAAAGCGCGTTTCCCGCAAAAAGCCATTGACGCGGCGCGCGTCCAGCGCTTGCTGGGTGTCCAGATTCCACAAAATTTTGGTGGCGAAGGCGCCTCGATTTTCGACCTCACCGACATGTGCTACGCGCTCGGCCGCGCCTGTTCCTCCACGGCGATGATCTTCGCGATGCATCAAACCAAAATCGCCTGTCTAGTCCGTCATGGCGTCGGCAGCGGCTACCATGAAAGACTGATGCGCCGGGTAGCGTCGGAACAAATGCTGCTCGCTTCCTCGACAACCGAAGGCCAGAACGGCGGCAATATCCGCTTTTCGTCCGCCGCCGTCGAACGCTCCGGCACGGAAATCTCGCTGATCCGCAACGCAACCGTGATTTCCTATGGCGCCCAGGCCGACGGCATCGTCACCATCGCCCGCCGCGCCAGTGATGCCGCGGGCTCCGATCAGGTTCTGCTCGCCATCACCAAGGACGATTACACGCTGGAACGCTGCCTCGAATGGGAAACGCTCGGCATGCGCGGCACGTGCAGCGCGGGCTTTGAGCTCAAATTCAACGGCTCACGCGAACAGATTTTCCCCGAAAGCTATGACAAGATTCACGCGCAAACGATGACGCCGGTCGCGCATTTGTGCTGGTCGTCGGCCTGGGCGGGAATTGCGGCCGCCTCGGTCGAACGCGCTCAAGCCTTTGTCCGCAAAGCCGCGCGCGGCGCCGGCGGCCAGATGCCGCCGGGGGCTGCGCATTTCAACGCCGCCAAGATGACCCTTGCCAAACTGCGCGCCATCATCACCGCCAATCTCGATAGCTATGCAGCCAATGAGCATGACGAGCGCGCGCTGACCTCGCTCGATTTTCAATCCTCGATCAATCTGCTCAAGGTAGAGGCCTCCGAGCTCGCGGTCGAAACCGTGATGAACGCGATGCGCGCCTGCGGGCTGGCCGGATATCGCAATGACGGCGAGTTCACCATCGGCCGCCTGCTGCGCGACGTGCTGTCGTCCCCGATCATGATCAACAACGACCGTATCCTCAACAATATCGCGACCGCAAGCCTGATGAGCGCCGTGCCCACCACCTTGCGCGACTGAAATAAAGGCCGAACCAACTCAAGCGAAAGCCGAACATGAACGTCGCCATCCGTGCCGACTCTCTTGAACAAGCCCCTCAAGCCGTTGATCCGCTCGACCATCTGGCGGACAAATTGTTCCACAAGATGGGGAGCGACGGCGTTTATGCCCGTACCGCGCTTTACGAGGATGTGGTCGAGCGGCTTGCCGCCTTGATCACCCGGCATCGCGAGGCCGGCACCGAGATGATGCGCTTTCCGCCGGTCATGAATCGCGCGCAATTGGAGAAATCGGGCTATCTGAAGAGTTTCCCCAATTTGCTCGGCTGTGTCTGCGGATTGCACGGCACCGAGCGCGAAATCAACGCCGCCGTCAGCCGTTTCGATGCCGGCGGCGATTGGACCAGCTCGCTCTCGCCCGCCGATCTCGTGCTGTCGCCGGCCGCTTGCTATCCGGTTTACCCGATCGCGGCCGCCCGCGGCGCGTTGCCGCAAGGCGGCTTGCGTTTCGACGTCGCGGCCGATTGTTTCCGGCGCGAGCCGTCGCGCCACCTCGACCGCCTGCAATCCTTTCGCATGCGTGAATATGTCTGCATCGGCAGCGCCGAAGACGTGTCCGATTTCCGCGAACGCTGGATGACGCGGGCGCAGACAATCGCGCGCGATCTCGGCCTGACCTTCCGGGTGGACTACGCCAGCGATCCCTTCTTCGGCCGCGTCGGCCAAATGAAGGCGGTCAGCCAGAAGCAGCAATCGCTGAAATTCGAACTTCTGGTTCCGCTGCGTTCGGAAGAAAAGCCGACCGCCTGCATGAGCTTCAATTATCATCGCGACCATTTCGGCAGCGTTTGGGACATCAAGGATGTCACCGGCGCGCCGGCCCATACCGGCTGCGTGGCCTTCGGCATGGACCGCTTGGCGGTGGCAATGTTCCACACCCATGGCACGGATCTGGCGCAATGGCCTGGCGCTTTGCGCGAATTGCTCGGCCTGTAAGCCGGCGTGGCGTGGTTAGCAGGCAATCGCGATGGCCTTTCAAATTTTAATTAATTGATGGAGGCTCGTTAGGGTTATTTCGCCAATCTTGGCCCGAATTATTGAAGCCTTGACGGTCCCTCTCTAACAAGAGATTTGCAAAATAAATCGCATGATGAAGTGCGTTACGCGGCAAGCGTAGAGGTTGACCGATGCGCAGCGAGACCATCGCCATTCACGCCGGCTACGAACCCGACTCGGCCACCAAGTCGGTCGCCGTCCCGATCTATCAAACCGCGGCCTACGCCTTCGACAGCGCCGATCACGGCGCCGCGCTCTTTAATCTGGAAGCCGAAGGCTACCGCTACAGCCGCATAGCCAATCCGACTACATCCGTTCTTGAGAAACGAATCGCCGAGCTTGAAGGCGGCGTCGGCGCGCTTGCGGTCGCGACCGGCCAAGCCGCGCTGCATTTTGCGATCGTCAATCTCGCCGACACCGGCGGCAACATCGTCGCGGTGCCGCAGCTCTATGGCACGACGCATACGCTTCTCGGCCACATCCTGCCGCGCCAAGGCATCACCACCCGCTTCGCCGAAAGCGACCAGGCCGACGCCATCGAGAAACTGATCGATGAAAATACCAAGTCGGTATTCGCTGAGACAATCGGCAATCCCGCCGGCAATGTCTGCGATATCGAAGCGTTGGCCAAAGTAGCGCACCGCCACGGCGTTCCCCTGGTCGTGGACAATACGGTGGCGACGCCGATCCTGCTCAAACCGTTCGATTACGGCGCCGATATCGCGATTCACTCGCTGACCAAATTTCTCGGCGGTCACGGCACGACATTGGGTGGCGCCATCGTGGATAGCGGCCGCTTTCATTGGGCCGAACACGCTAGCCGTTTCCCGGCTTTCAACACCCCCGATGCGTCTTATCACGGTCTCGTCTATGCCGAACGCTTCGGCAAAAAGGCCTATATCGAACGCGCGCGCAGCGTCTATCAGCGCACCATGGGCGCGGTGCTGTCGCCGTTCAACGCCTTCTTGCTGTTGCAGGGAATCGAAACCGTCGCGCTGCGCATCGAGCGGCATGTCGAGAATGCCCGCAAGGTCGCCGAGTTCCTGCGCAACGATCCGCGCGTCGCATGGGTCAATTATGCGGGCTTCCCCGACAGCCCCTATTATCTGTTGGTCGAAAAATATCTCAACGGCAACGCTTCATCGTTGTTTACCTTCGGCATCAAGGGCGGAATGGAGGCCGGCAAGGCCTTCTACGATTCGCTGCAATTGATCACCCGGCTCGTCAATATCGGCGATGCGAAGTCGCTTGCGTGCCACCCCGCTTCCACCACCCATCGGCAGATGTCCGCCGAACAGCAGCGCATCGCCGGCGTGCTGCCTGAAACCATCCGGCTTTCGATCGGCATCGAACATATCCACGATATCATCGAAGATATCGACCAGGCCCTGGCGCAAGCCTGCCCGCCGCGCAAGCGGCTTGAAGCGGCCGAATGAACCGGCCGGGCGAAACATGACGGTTCTATTAGAAAAGCGGCGCCTGATCGTCAGCCCGGGCCTCGTGCCGGCCCAGCTACGGCGCGAGGATAAATTCGGTCATCCGAAAAACGTCGATGCCGATCTGACGATCGCACTCATCAACAATATGCCGGACGCCGCCTTGCAGGCGACCGAGCGTCAATTCATGCGCCTGCTCCGGCAGGCTGCCGGAGACCTTCGCATCGATTTCCACTGTTTCTCGCTCCCGTCGGTGAAGCGTTCGCAATCGGTCAAATGGCGCGTGGAGACGCAATATACCGACATCGCCGAGCTCGACCGCCTGGACATCGATGGGCTGATCGTCACGGGCGCGGAACCCAATGCCGCAACTCTCCCCGAAGAGACGTTTTGGCGCGACCTCACCGGTATCGTGGATTGGGCAAGGCACCATACCCGATCGACGATCTGGTCATGCCTTGCCGCCCATGTCGCCGTATTACACCTCGACGGCGTCGAGCGGCGGCGTCTCGCCGCCAAATGTTCGGGGATCTACGATTGCCAGAAATTATCCCATCATTGGCTGACGGACGGCCTGCCCTCCCCGTTCATGGTGGCGCATTCGCGCCTCCATGAATTACCTGCCGACGACCTGACCGCCCATGGCTACCAATTGCTGACACAAACGCCCCACGGCGGTGCCGATAGTTTCGCCAAACATGTCGGCAGTCATTTCATTTTCTTTCAGGGGCATCCCGAATATGAGGCGCTGTCGCTGGAGCGGGAATATCTGCGCGATATATCCCGCTTTCTCAGTGGCGAGCGTGACTCCTATCCGGATTTCCCGGTCGGCTATTTCGGCGCCGAAACCGAGCAGAGACTTTCGGCCTTTGCCGCACGGGCGCAAACTGAGCGACGGCCGGCCTTGAGCGCGGAATTGCCCGAACGAACGCTTCGGCAGGACCACGCGTCAAATGCCGCGGCCGCCACAATGTTTCGAAACTGGCTCGGTTATCTCACAGGCGAGGCACCAGCCCGCCTGTCCGGTCAGAAAATCTAGAAAGCCGGGCAAAAAATGACCGCGCGCGCCGACTGGTCTACATGGAAGATGCGCGTCAACAACCGTTTGGCGCGGCATCTTTGTACTCTGCCGTTTCGGATGCGCAACCCGTACCCGATGGTCAGCTTTACGTTCGACGATTTTCCCGAGAGCGCGGCCACGGTAGGAGCCTCGCTTCTCGAACAACATCACGCGAAAGCGACGTTCTATGTTTCGGGCAACCTGGCCGGCACATGGTGCGGTCATTGGCAGGGCATCAGCAATGACGGCATCGTCGCGCTGCATCGGCAAGGCCATGAGATCGCCTGCCATACTTTCTCGCATCTGAGAACGTCCGATCTCGATGCCGCCCAGCTTGCCGCCGAGATCTCGAAAAATCGCCGTTATCTGCTCGCGCTCGATCCTTCGATTCGAATCGAGAATTTCGCTTATCCGTATGGCGCGGGATCGGTGTGGCGTAAAACCCAGCTTGCGAAAATTTTCCATTCGTCCCGCGGCATCGTTCCCGGCGTTAACGCGGGCGTCGCGGACTTGCAATTCCTTCGCTCCACCCCGCTGATCAACCACGATATCGACCGCGACGGCATCGAGCGCGCCTTTGATGAAGCTGTCGCCAGAAACGGCTGGCTTATTTTCTACAGCCATGACGTGGCGAACAAGCCGAGCCCCTATGGCTGCTCACCGGACCTGCTTCGGCATGCGTTGGATACAGCGTTTAGGCGCCAGGTACAGATCATGACGGTCGCCGAGGCGTTGCGCGCCGCCGGTGCGTAAAGCCCCCTGCCCCACGCATCGCGACCGATGCCCTGGACTCATTTTCAACTCCCGGTGAATTTCGGCGGCCGCTTGGCGTTGAAAGCTTCAACGCCTTCCTTGAAATCGTCGGACTGCCGCAAACGGCTGTAGCAATGGCCTTCCAGCTCGATCGCAATCGACAGCGTGGAATCTTCCGTATCGTTTAAGAGTTTCTTGGCCGTCCGTTGAGCGAGCGGCGCGAAGCTATGCAACTCATCGACAAGTTTGTCGGTTGCTTTTTCGAGTTCGGAATCGGGAACGCATTCGGTCACGATGCCCCAATCGAAGGCTTGCTTCGCGGTGATGCGCTTTGAGCGCATCACGATATCCTTGGTGCGGGTGATTCCGATCATCTTCTGCAATCGGGCCGAGCCGCCCGAGCCCGGAATCTGCCCGAGCTTCTGCTCCGGCAGCGCGAAAAGCGCGGTCTCGGAAGCAATCCGGAAATCGCAGGCCAGCGACAGCTCAAACCCGACCCCGAAACAATAGCCGCGATTGGCGACGATCACCGGCTTCGAGCAGCGCGCGGGTGCGGCGATATTCCAGGCGAGTTGAGAGACTTTCTCCGGCGTTGCTTCCATGAAGCCGCCGATATTGCCGCCGCTGGAAAAATGCTCGCCGATCGACCGAACCACGATGATTCGGACACGTGCATCTTCGTCCAGCGCCTCGAAGACCAGACGCAACTGGTCGCGCTGGGGCATCGATACGACATTCAATGGTGGCCGGTTGAGGACGATATCGGCACGCTCATGCCCCTCGTCGAACTCGACCTGGAAGCCGTCGAGCTTTGCCAGTCGCGCATCCGCAAATAAATAAGCCGAAGCCATGATGAGTTCCTTCTTCCCTCACGTCACATTCGAGGGCGGCGCGCGTTCCGCCTGATAGTCGCCCGCGACCAACAGGCGGCGCAGCAATTTTCCGACCGGAGATTTCGGCAAGGCCTCGACAAAAATAAAACGCCGCGGCCGCTTGAAGTCCGCAAGTCCCGATGTCCGGCAAAATTGATCGAGTTCCGCTTCATCGACCGGCGCCTTGCGCTTCACAAAGGCTGCGACGATCTTGCCCCATTTCTCGTCGGGAAGTCCGACGACCGCGACTTCAAGTATGGCGGCATGCAGCGAAAGGCAACTTTCGATCTCGACCGGCGAGACATTCTCGCCTCCGGTGATGATCATGTCATCGACGCGCCCGGTCACGAACAGATCGCCGTCGCAATCGACAAAGCCGGTGTCGCCGGTGAAATACCAACCCCCGCGCAGGGATTTCGTGTCCGCATCGGGACGGCGCCAGTACCCTTCAAAAGATTCATCGCTCGCGAGCAAGGCGATGATCTCGCCTTCCTCCTCGCACGCGGCAAACTCGGTCGCGGACGCCGCCCCCAATTTGACCACCCTGATTTCCTGATTGATCCCGGCCTTGCCTGCCGAACCCGGCTTGGCCGGCGCATTCTGATCGATCGTGAAGGTGTAGATCTCCGAGCAGCCATAATGGTTGACGAACAAATCGGGCCGGAACGCCGCGTCGAGCTTTTTCAAGAGTCCATCCGTCATCGGCGCGCCCGCAAAACCCAGCTTTCGCACGCTCGATATGTCGGTTGCTGCAAATTCGCGCGCATGCACCAGATCGTGGTAGAGCGTCGGCACCAGATAGAGATTGGTGACGGCTTCCGCCTCGATCAGCGCCAGCGCTTTTTTCGTATCGTAGCGGGGCAAGCACACGAAAGTGCCGCCGATCAACGACATCGCGATCAGCGAGCGCACGCCCATGGTGTGATAGAGCGGCATGACGCCGAGCGTCCGCTCGCCGCGCCGATAGAGATTTTGCGCGACATGCGCGATTGCAGCGGCGCGTTCGGCTCGGTGCCGGCGCGGCACACCTTTCGGCCTCGATGTCGTGCCCGACGTATAGAGCATGACCGACCAGGCATCCGCATCGGCGCGTGGCGTTACATCCGTTGCGGACTCGGCAGCCATCTGTTCGAACGCGAACGGGCCCGAAGCATTGCCTCCGATATAAATGCGCGGCAGCGTTGGCGCGCGTTTCGACTTTTCGACCGCAAACGCCGAGACATCTTGGTAGACGACAGCGCGCGCTTCGGAGTTTTCAATGCAAAAATCGAGTTCATCGTCTTTGGCGCGCCAGTTGATCGGCGTGATTACAATGCCCGCCAATTGACACGCCCAGTGCAAGGTCGCGGCCGCCTCGCAATTTTGAAGCACCGTGACGATGTGATCTCCACGCTTTAAGCCGATGCGATCGAGCGATACGACAACCGAGGAGATGCGCCGATACCACTGCGCATAGGTCAATCGAATGCCATCATCGACGATGGCCAACGCGTGCGGGTCGCGCGCCACGCTTGCAACAAAGCTCGCGCCCAGGTCAAGCATCGGATTCCTCTCCGCTCGAACCGCCCGCCATTTCCGCGGCCGCTTCGAGCGCGGCGCGCATAATCGGCGTATAGCCGGTGCAACGGCAGAGATGCCCGGTCAGAAGATCGCGGATCGCCTGTTCGCTTGGTTCGCGGTTTTCACGCAAGAAAATATCGAGCGACATCAAAATGCCCGCGGTGCAAAACCCACATTGAAGCGCGTGATTGCGTTTGAAGGCGGCTTGCAGAACACTGAGGCGATCCGGCGCGGGGGCGAGCCCCTCGACCGTCCGCAGCGCGCAACCATCGGCCTGCACCGCAAGCATGAGGCAGGCGCGCACCAAATGACCGTCGATCTCGATCGTACAGGCGCCGCAGACGCCGTGTTCACAACCGACATGCGTGCCGGTGGCGCCGATCTGGTGACGCAGGAAATCCGTGAGCAACATGCGCGGCTCCGCCTCGCCGCGGCACGGCTTGCCGTTGAGCGTCAATTGAACCATATGGCGTTGACCGGCGGGTAATCTTTTCATCGCAGCACCTCCCGCACCAGATCGGCCCCGATGAGGCGCACGAGGTCGCGGCGGTATCTTGCCGTTGCATGAACGTCGTCGCGCGCGTCGAGATCGCAGGCGAACGCATTCAAGGCGTCGTCGAGGGCACTGGCCTCAAGCCTTGGGAACTCCCGTGTCACCGGCCTATCGGCGACGCCGCCAATTGCAAGACGCGCGCCTTCCTCAGTGGCCACGGCGGCGCAGGCAACGATCGCAAAATCACCATGGCGGCGCGCCACTTCACGAAAGGCACAACAACGCTGGCTGGCGAGAAACGAAACCGCTTCGATCAATTCGTCATCGGCCCGATTTGTCGCCATCATGCCCACGAAAAAATCTTTGGCCGCGAGCCGCCGGCGCCGCTTGGCACTGCGCAAATGCACCTCGCCGCCGAGCGCGCACAGGACCAACGGCAATTCGGCGCTCGGATCGGCATGCGCGATCGACCCGCAGACCGTGCCGCGGCTTCGTGTTTGGACATGTCCGGTCCATGGCAGCGCCAGCACCGCCAACGGCAAAGCTTGGTGGAGTTCCGGCCAGGCCAGTAAAGCGGCCTGACGCACACCGGCTCCGACCGTCACCGTTCCCCCCTTGCGCTCGATCCGAGCCAACGCGCCAAGGCGCATGATGTCGATGAGTGTTTTAGGCTGGGCCAGACGCATATTGAGCATGGGCATCAGCGACTGCCCACCGGCGATGACGCGGGCATCGCCGCCTTCGCGGCGGAGCACCTCCAGCGCCTCGTCGAGATGTTCGGCGCGGACATAATCAAAAGCGGCGGGCTTCATGAATGTCCCCCGAACCACGACCGCAGTCTGGCGAACCGGGATGGCTTCGCCTGGCTTAGAACATCACCACCCGCCTGGCGCGCCAACGCGGCGAAAAACTGAGCGATGATCACCCGCGCCGCGCCATCCAACAGCCGTCCACCGATGCTGGCGAGCTTGCCGCCAATCGCCGCGTCGTAAACATAATGGATTGCGGTGCCGCCATTTGCGCCAGACCGCAGCGTGATGCGGCCTTCGCCGTTCCCAAAACCGAGCGCGCCGTCGGCGCTGCCCTGGATCGTCACCGCCCTCGGTGGATCGAACTCGGACAATCTCACGTCCGTGCGATAACGCCCTTGAACGGGGCCGACGCCGATGGTGACTTCCGCGCGGAAATGTGTGTCGGTGATTTTCTCGACCCCATGACAGCCGGGAATCACCGCCGCCAGCGTCGATGGATCGAGCAGCATCGCCCAGACCCGCTCTGAAGACGCGGCCACCATGGTTTCGCCCTCGCCGCGCAGATTTCGCTGGCCGCGCTTTTGCTGTGGCCGCGCTCCTTGCGCGGGCGCCGCCACTTCGGTGCCGCGAACCAAATGCGCAAGTTTCGCCGGCACCAGCGGCAAATCGAGATCCCTGGCGCCGAGCGCGTCCGCCACGGCATTGGCGATACAAACCGGCGTCGACATGCAATTGCCTTCGCCGACGCCTTTTGCGCCGAGCGGCGTAAAGGGCGAAGGTGTCTCCATGTGAAGGATGAGAGGGTCCGGAACTTCCGCGCTGGTCGGCAGCAAATAATCGGCAAAGGTGCCGGTCAGAAAGCTGCCGTCCTCGGCATAGGCATATTCTTCGTAAAGCGAAGCACCCACGGCTTGCGCAAAGCCGCCACGAACCTGTCCATCGACCATCGCGGGATGCAAGATGGTTCCGCAATCATGCATGGTGACGTAGCGGTCGATCCGCGCTTGCAGCGTGATCCGATCGATCTCAATGCCGCAAAAATCGAAAATGAATCCATGACAGAGCGAGGAATTGACATGGTCGGACTCATCCGGCGCTGCCAGTTCCGGCGGGGACCAAAACACCGTCTCACGGATCGTTTGTCCCACACCCTCGGGCAACGCGGCCGGCGACCAATGGCTGAGCGCAGCCACACGTGAAAACGAAAGCTTGTTGTCGGGGTTTCGTTTCGACCTGACATAGCCCTTCGAAAACGCGATGTCCTCGGCTTCCGTGTTCAATTGACTCGCGGCGATACGCGCCAGCCGCTGGGCGATGCGCTCAGCCGCGAGCTTCGCCGTGCCGGCGACCGCCGCGGCAAAGCGGCTCGCATAATTGCCCGACGCGATCGACCAGGCATCCTTGGCGGTATCGATTTCGGTATTGACCCTGACGTCGCCAGGCTTGAGTCCAAACACATCGGCGACGATCTGCGACAACACGGTGCGATGACCCTGCCCCTGCGGCACTGAGGCAACGTGAACCGCGACGCTTCCGAGCGGATCGATCGCGACGGTGGCGGTGGCCTGGGCGCCGTTCTTCGGGCCAGCCTTTCGCCGCTCGCCCGGCGTCAGCACGGTCGTGATGTAACCCATATTGGAGACGCTGGGCTCAACCACCGCCGCATAGCCGATGCCGTAAAGACGCCCCTGCGCACGCGCCTCATCGCGGCGGATTTTGAGCGCGGCGAGCGCGCCCTGCTCCGCTCCGCGCCGGATCGCCTCTTGATAATTGCCGGAATCGAGCAACGCGCCGCTGGCGGTCCGGTAGGGAAAAGCGTCGGCGGAAATCAGGTTGCGCCTGATCACCTCAAGCGGATCAAGGCCGAGAGCGAGCGCGATGCGTTGCACCAAACGCTCCAGCGCAAAATAAACTTGAGGGCCGCCGAAGCCACGGTTCAATCCGGTCGGCGTCTTGTTGGTGACGACGACGCGGTTGCGTATCTTGAGATGGCGGATGTCGTAAGCGCCGGTCAGATTGCCATGCATGCGATAGAGCGTCGCGGGCTCCGGCGCGCGCAAATGCGCGCCGCAATCTTCGACCTGATCCCAATCGAGCGCGAGGATGCGTCCATCATCGGCCACGGCCGCGGTCAGCGTGATCGCGCGGTTGGTGGCGGAAACCGAGGCGGTGAGATGTTCGAGCCGGTCCTCGATCCATTTGACCGGACGGCCCGAGGCGCGCGCCGCGGCCGCGATCAGAACGATATAGGGGAAAACGCCCTGCTTGACGCCAAAACTACCGCCAGAATCCGGCGGCGTGCGCAACCGCAAGCGATTGCCCGGCACCTTCAAGGCACGCGACAACACCGCATGAATGCTGAAAGGCCCTTGAAAATTGGCAAGGACATCGTAGCCGTCCTCGCTGGAATCGTATTCGGCCACAACGCCATAGGTTTCGATCGGTGTGCAGGAATTGCGCGGATAGTTGACATCGATGCCGATGCGATGCGGCGCCGCGGCAAAGGCCTGCTCCGGATCGCCATAACGAAACGAACGGTCGCTGGCAACATTACCGGCAAAGCCGTCGTGAAGCACGGGCGCGGCGGGACGAAGCGCGGCGAGCGGATCGACCACGGCGGGGCGCGGCGCATAACGCATCTCGATCAGACCGACCGCATCCTCGGCAAGGTAACGATCGCTTGCAACGACCATCGCCACGGGTTCGCCGACATAGCGCACACGCGCCACCGCCATCGGCCAGCATTCGACCGGCGCCTTGACGCCGACCACAAGGCTCGAGGTCATCGCCTGGATGTCCGCGCCATGCAATATGGCGACGACGCCAGCCGCCTGCTGTGCCTTTGTAAGGTCGATCGACACAATGTCGGCATGCGCGTGCGGGGAACGCAGAAAGGCCGCGTGGAGGGTGCCGGGACGAACACCGAGATCGTCGATGAAGCGGCCGCGTCCGCTCAGGAGCGCTGAATCCTCGACACGCGGCAAGGATTGGCCGACCCAAGGCAGATCGGACTCAGGCCTGCTCACGCCTGGGACTTGGCCGTGATCCAAAAAATTGGCTCCTCGCAGCATTTTTCCGAAGGTCTGGATTACGAACCCGCCACAATCCGCGCAAGGGCCACCTTCGGATCATCCTGCAACACACGACCGAGATCGACGTTTTCGACGCCCTTCACGTGAATGCGCTTGAATTCCATCGGTCCGGTCGCAAGCGGCTTGGTGGCATCCATTCCCATTTTGGCGCTGATACCGTGATCCGACGACGGATCGAGCCTTGAACCTTGCGCTCCCGCGACCACGACCAAATCGCGATCGGCCTGGAAACGGGTCGCAACCGCCCATTCGATTTCGTTCTCATCGTCGATATTGACGTCCATATCGACCACGACCACCTGCTTGATGTCGTAATGTCCGCCGAACGCCCCCATGATGATGTTCTTCGGCTCGCCCTGGTTTTTCTTGTCGATCTTCACCGCAAGATGATAGCGGCAGATGCCACCACGGGTGAGACGCACATCGCGCACGGAAGGGAAGCTTCGTTGCAGATGGTCAAGCAGCGTGGCTTCGCGCGGAATGCCGCCGAGCAAAAGATGCTCGACGCCTCCGCCGATGATGGTGTGAAAAATCGGATTCTTGCGATGGGTGATCGCGTCAACCTGGATGACTTCGCTGTCGGCGCGCGGCCCATAATATTGCGGGAACTCGCCGAACGGGCCTTCGGGCTCGCGGACTTTCGGCAGGATGCGGCCCTCGATGACGATTTCCGCGTGAGCCGGCACGCGCACTTGGTTGGTGCGGCATTTGACCATTTCGATCGGCCGGCCGAGCAAGGCACCGGCGATTTCCATCTCGTCGCTGTCGAGTGCTGCGATCGCCTGCGACGCCAGAATACAGGCGGGATGCACGCCAATCACGAGCGCGATTTCGAGGGCCTCGCCGGCTTGTTCGGCCATGCGGAAGTAATGCTGGGTATGCCTTGGCAACAGCAATACGCCGATCCGATCGGCTCCGCTCACTTGGCAGCGATGGATCGAGACATTCTGGATTCCGCTCTTCGGGTTTCGTGCAATCAGAAGTGCCGCCGTGATGTAGGGCCCGCTGTCGTGCTCATTATGCTTGGGGATCGGCAATTGCTTGAGCAGATCGACCTTCTCGTGCACGACTTCCTGCGCCGCCGCTGCCGCGACCTCGACCCAAGGCAGCGGCTGACGCACGGCACTCTGGAAACGGACGAGCAGCTCTTGGGGTGGAACCTGCAACGAATCCGCGATCCAATTCCGATCGGCAAAGAGATTGGCGACCACCGGAATTGTGTGCCGGCCGGGCTCGGGAAACAATACCGCGCGCTCATTTTCGAGCCTCTTGGCGACCGCCGCCACTTCGTCGGTCAAAGAGAGGCCCTTGCGCGCGACCGCCAAACGATCGGCCGCGACTAAGAATTGCAGCCAGCCGCGCAAATCGGGATGCGCGCCCTCCTTGGCTGTATCCGTATTGGAGCGCCTTGTTTCCATCCTTTGTTCCCTTCTCGTCGCGCCAAGCTATCCCATGGCTGCCACCTCCGAAAGAGGGCCGCAATTGCCGCCGTCCGCTTAACGCCGCCTTGAGTCTGTGCTATTCGGAACGAGCTTACAGTTAACGCGATCCGAAGCCGGTTCTATCGTCCATGACCTCACATCCGCGGCGCTTGATCGTCGGCATCACCGGAGCTTCCGGCGCGATCTACGGCGTGCGCCTGCTGCGGCTGTTGCAGGCGACCCAGATCGAGACTCATCTGGTGATGAGCCGGTCGGCGAAGATCACCTTGACCCAGGAAATGGATATGGGAGTGGCCGATGTATCGGCGCTCGCCAGCGTCGTGCATCAGGTCGACAATATCGGCGCTTCCATCGCCAGCGGATCGTTCAAGACGATGGGCATGGTGATAGCGCCCTGCTCGATGCGCAGCCTTGCCGAGATCGCCTCCGGCGCGACATCCTCCCTGGTTACACGCGCCGCCGATGTCGTGCTCAAGGAACGCCGACGACTTGTCCTAATCGTTCGCGAAGCACCGCTCCACCTCGGCCACTTGCGTTCGATGACCGCCGCCACCGAAATGGGCGCGATCGTCTATCCGCCGGTGCCGGCCTTTTACGCCAAACCCGCGAGCCTCGAACAGATGGTCGATCATACGCTCGGACGGGTGCTCGACCTGTTCGATATCGACAATGCGGCCGTCAGCCGCTGGGGCGGACTAAACTCCATCAAGAACGCCGATTGATGGCGCCGTCGCGGACCGAGATCGAAGCCGAAAGCTGGGCCTTTGCGCTCGCCATCTATGCCAGACCCGGCGTCGCGGACGCCTGTCTTACCTTACAGAACGAGGCGGGTGTCGATGTGATGCTGCTGCTGATGGCGAGCTTTGCCGCCGTCAGGCTTCGCATTCTTTTGTCGCAAGATGAGATCG
>Ga0070735_10002997_pt1 | contig 14946 bp, 11 predicted proteins | sample Coa_R1_FD_66443 | JGI IMG/M metagenome (GOLD analysis project Ga0070735, IMG submission 66443) | Surface soil microbial communities from Centralia Pennsylvania, which are recovering from an underground coalmine fire - Coalmine... | ecosystem: Environmental > Terrestrial > Soil > Unclassified ... | reverse complement strand
AAGCGCCGTGGTTCGGGTTCCACTGGGCCGTCTGGTCGAACGGCGGGTTCTGGAAGAGCCACGAGTAGCTGTAGTGCGTGGCGAAGACGCGGCCCCCTTGGTCCGCATAAAAGACCAGGTTCGCCAGGTCGTCCGCGCCCTTCAGGTACTGATCACCCCAGCAAGGAAACAGCACCTGATCGTAGAGAAAGAGAGTCTGGCCGTGGTCTCCGGTCAGGGCCGATTCCGGCCGAGTGCCTGGCCCCGCGCCCGCGCCGCTTCCGTTGAAGCCGCCGTCCGCGTCGTATCCCGAGAAGACGTGGATTCGCCCGGCGCCCGTGTCTGGGGTGAACTCGGCAGCGTCGACGCCCATCTTCAGGAGCACGCACTCCATCGCGTCGGCGCTCCCCGTCGAGATCGCGGTTCGCGGGATGTCTCCCTCGCCTTGGCTGCGCGGCATGTGAATGTCGCCGAGAGCGGTCGTCGCGCACGCCGGGACCTTGAACGTGACGAGCCGCCGCCACCGTCCGAGCTGGATCACGATCGGGATGGCATCGCCCGCTGGCACGTTCGGGAGCGAGAACGTGCCGTCATACGCAGTGTGGGTCGTGACGAGAGGGTTGCCGGTGACCTCCGCGCCGCATTGACTGCACTGCACGCCCGGCGCAAAAGGTACGAGCGGTCCGTTCGGGACGTATACGAGCACGTTGGGCACGGGGTCGGGCGAGCCGTAGGCCGGGAGCGTTCCGGCCACCACGCGGCCGCTGACGATCGTCGAGCCGCCGCCTTCGCAGACCGGCTGCTGCGAGCAGAGCCCACCGCACGGCATCCCGCACACCCCTGGGCCGGCGGCGCCGCACACGAGCTGCGGGGCGCATTGGCCGCACTGAAGGAGCCCCCCGCATCCATCGCCAGCGGGGCCGCAGTTGTACCCGAGCCCCTTGCACGTCGTCGGGACGCACGGGCCGCCGTCGCCGCCGGCGAGCCCGCACTTGCTGTAGCCGCCGCCGCCGCACGTTTGCGGCGCCTTGCACGTCCCGCAATCGATGATGTTGCCGCAACCGTCGCTGTTCTTGCCGCAGGTCCAGCCCGAGCTCTTGCACGTTCGACACACGGGCGCGGCGTCGGCCGGCGCGATCAGCGTCGGTCCGTCGTCGCCCGTGTCGTCCCCGCCGTCGGGCGACGTGTCGTCGGCGTCGTCGCCGGCCGACGCATCCAGGCCCGGGGCCTCGTGCGCGGGGTGCGCCCGCCCGCAGGCGGCGGCGGGGAGGGCAATCAGCGCGGCGGTGGCCCAGAATGCTCCTCTTCGAACAAACAGCACGCGGCCTCATGGCCGATCTGGACGAAATTTGTCGGTCCACGTTCCGAATTTCCCACGGAGCTGCTCGGCGTCGGCCATGAGACCGCGGCAGGTTCGGGAGGTTCCATGGAGATGCGCGCGACGGAATGGGTGTTCGTTGTCGGGCTGGTTGCCACGGGGACGACCTTCGTCGCCGTCGGCTGCGACAGCGGCAATGGTGGCAGTAACCCGAGCCCGGACTCCGGCGCGATCAGCGGCGGGAGCAGCGCCCTCGGCGAGTCCTGCACCCGCACTGCCGACTGCCAAGCGGGCCTCGCATGCATCGCGAACACCTGTTACCCGAAGGCGGGCGGCGGCGGCGATGACGGCGGGTCGGACGCTACCGTGCCGACCGACGGGGAGGCCGGGACCAGCGCCGAAGCGGCGATTCTCGGCCCGCCCTTGGGACAGACGGGGGACTCGTGCCAGACTTCACAAGACTGCGCCGCCGGCTTGCGATGCGCGGCGTCGACCACGGGCCTTGGGGTGTGCAGTCCCGCCAACTACGGCCTGACGCCGACGGGGAAGGTATGCACGGGGGAGTGCGCGCAGGCTTCGGATTGCTGCGAGCTTCCGCTCAACGTGTACCTCTATACGTGCAACGCCGGCAATTGCTTCAACTACACGGCGATCCATACGTGCCAGGACATCTTGCAGCTTGTCCTCGGCGGCGATACGTCGCAATGCGCGCCCGGGAGGGATGCGGGATCGGCCGTCGGTGCGGGCTGCTTCTACTATCAGACGTATTGCCAATGTGCGGCGAACACGTGGGCATGCAACGGCGGCGCGTGCGTGTACACCGCGCCTTGTTCCAGCAACCTCGCCAACAGCCCGGGCGGCTGCCCGTCCCTCAGCCGTACGCGCGCATCGCTCGCGACTGCGTGCGACATGACGGCAGGCAAGTGTCAGACGACGACGGCCGGTTGCGCAACGTCTGCACAATGCAGCGATGCCGGCGTGGCCGACACGCCCGCCACGTGCGTAGGCGGCGACTGCACCTGCTACCAGTCGGGCTGCTACCTCAAGTGCGCGAAGGACCTCGACTGCCAGGCCGGCTACTCGTGCGACACGACGACGAGTCTCTGCGTCCGTGGCACGTGTACGAAGGATCAAGAATGCGCGGCGCAGCTCGGCAACGTGCGCGCGAAGTGCGCGAGCGGGGCTTGCTCGGTCGCCTGCTCCTCGGACCGCGACTGCAGCCCCCCCGGCGGAGCCGGGCAGGGGACGTTCAACGGGACGATCTGCGACCCCACCGCGAAGACCTGCGTCCCCGCGGGGTGCGTCGCGGACGTGGACTGCGCGGCCGTCGGCGGAGTCCGCGCGTTCTGCGTGGCCGCGCCCGACGCGGGCGCCAAGGTGGTGCACTCCGCGATCACCAACTGAGAGTCGAGGAGTGATTGAATGGTGGGGGCGTGGGGGGAGAGGATCTCCTCCCGGAGTGTCGAGTCCGTCACCCGTTCAAGGCGGCCCAGAGCAGATCGGGCGGCGTGAGGACGCACTCGATCGCCCCGAACTGAATCGACTGTCCCGGCGACAGGATGATGCTCATCTTGGGCTTGAGCGGGCGCCCGTCCACTTGCGTCCCGTTCGTGCTGCCGGCGTCCGCGACGTACACCGTCTGCGCCTCGTCCACCTCGAACCAGGCGTGAAACTTCGAGATGCTCGGGTGTCGCAAGACGACGTCCTTGTTGTTGGCCCTGCCCACGGAGATGCGATCCATCGACATGGCGTCGCTGTCCTCTCGCTTGTGCAATGGCACCGCGAAGTACGCCTCTCGCTCAAGGAGCTGTCGCAGCATGACGCGCGGCTCGGTCGCGTTCGGGCGCGGGAACTGCGACGTCCTTGGCTCCTCCTGATAGCCGGTGTGAAACGGCAGGGGCTTGGGGGTGGCGGCCCGACCCGGTCGGCTCGAGACAGTGGCCGCGAGCCCCAACTCCACCTCCGTGTCGCCCGGCATGATGCGCACGAGGAGCAGCGGCGCATCGCCGTGGCGCACGAGGAACGTACGCAGATCGAGAGAAGTGAGATCCTGCCCGAACGCGGCAGGCAGCAAGTTCTTCACGGTTCGGGCGGCGGACATGAGCCGTCGAGATCCTCACCGGGATCATACGCGCGCACGCCCCAGTCTGACGAATGGTTACGCGGCCCCCCGTGCGTCTTTGGCGAGCGCGAGCTGCTCGCTCAATGCCGCGACGAGCGTCGCTCCGCCGTACGGGTCTCGCGATCCGGTGTCCCCGACGAGCACGGCCACGCCAGCATGGCGGGACAGGCCGTCCTCCAAGTACGTCATCAGTACGGGCCGATGATCGACGCCGGCCTCGTCGCGAAACGCCGCTCGCTCGGTGAGCACGGACGCGATCTGCGTGCCCGTCAGCGCCGCCGTGGCGTCGCCCGCGTCGCCCGCGCACTCGTCGTAGTAGTCGCGCACGTACTCGAGCAGCCCATCCGGTGGGCCATCGCTTCCCTGGGCGGCAAGGAGGACGAGTCGCCCTTCGACCGCAAGGTAGAGGTAGCCCACGCGCGTCGAGCGGTCTTCACACAAGAGCGCCAGGGCGCGTTTGGCGCGCTCCTCGGCCGAGGGGGCTCCCCGCAGCGTCTCGACGACCCGCTCGGCCGTGGACTGACTTGCGCTGGGGTCGGAGCCCGTGTCCATGTCCAGGCGCGCGGGCATGCGGGCCGAGGCTCGCCGTGCCTCCGCCATGAGCCGCTCCCATCGCCCGCCGAGCGCCGAGCCCCGTCCGTGGCGGTATTCCCTGGCCGTCAAGGCCGCGTATTTCTCGAGCGCCGCCTCGTCCCCCGCCCAGATAGCGATGCGGGCGCGCGCCTCGTACGAAGCGCCGAGGGGGAGCCCCTCGGTTCCAAACCTCTCTTGTTCGCCGATGACCGCCTCGACGCGCGTCACCGCCTGCTCGAAGTCTCCCAGGCGCGCCTCGGCGAGCGCCAGCGCGCGGGCGACGTCGTGCGCCGCCAGGCCGATTCCGTGCTCGTGGGCGGTGGCGAGAGCTTTCTCACCGACGGCGCGCGCTTCGGCGTGACGCTCGAGGCCCATGAGTGTCTCCATGTACCCGGCAACCGCCGTGAGCCAGGCGGCCGGTGGCCTCCGCCCTCCGCCCGCGTCGGGCGCCGCCAGCCCGATGCAGCGTTCGAACCGCGCCCGGGCCTCTTCGAGGTCGCCGCGGAGCTGCGTGAATTGCGCCTGCGCGAGCTCGGCGTAAATCCTCCACGATGGGCTGGTCCGGGCGAGCGGCTCGATGCGCGCGATGACGTGCTGGATGCCCGTGAGATCTCCCGAGAGCGCGTGCGCGGAGAGCTCGAGGGTGAGGGTAGAGTTGAACATTTGCGGGTCGAGCGACTGGAGCGCGAGGACCTCGGCCTTGCGGCGATAGCGCTCGGCTCCTTCGGCGTCTCCCAGCTGGAGGGCCATGACCTTTCGCAGATAGAGTGCGTTCACGTGCTGCCGGGGTCGGCGTCGAGCAGCTCCGCCCATGCGAGCCCCGAGGTGCGTCCGGCGCGGACGTCCTGCGATCCGATCGCGAACGCAAGGGCGTTGCGCAGCCGATCGAAGTACGGAAGCTGCGCGGCGGACATGGCACCCAGGCGATCGTAGACCTCGATCCATCGTGCCCGCGCCTGCTCCGAGTGGCCGAGACAGGTCGATTCGTAGAGCGCCGTCGCGTTCTGTCGAATGATCTCCACGAGCGGTGACAGTGGCGCAAAGGGTTCGAGCAAAGGGGGCAGCGACGCGATGAGCTCGAGATCCATCGAGCGCGAGGCCACCGCAATCGAACCGATGACGAAGTAAACCAGCCAGCGAAGCGCTTCCTCCGGCGAGTAGGCGCGCTCCTCCTCGGACGTCGCTCGGTACCGCGCCGCCGCCGCGGCGAGGGCGCGCTGCAATCGTTCCCCGCCGGCGGACTCGTGCAGATCCTGCCAATCGAGCAACCCTGAGTCGAGCTTCAGCTGCGCGAGCCAGTCGGGCGCCACCGCCCGGTAGAACTTGTCGTCGGACGAGACGCTGAGCTGCACGAGCAGCCGACGCAAATCGGTCGCCTCGCGCCGCGGTCGCCCGAGCTCTATCGCGGCGTGAAGCGCCATCTCGATCGTGGCGGCCTGCTCCGAGGCGCGGATGGGGGCCCCCGCCGCGAGTCTCGACGCGTCCACGGCCGTCTTTCGCAGATCGGCGAGGAGATCGAGGCCGCCCTCGAGGACGCCGCCCTCGAGCCAATGGCGGACCGCAACGATGGGGAACCGCCGTTCGTACAGCGCGGCGAGCGCTCGGTGCCGCTCGCGACGATCGCTGGCGTCCAGATCGGCGGTGAGCGCCAGAGCCCACGCCCGGTGCGAGACCGAGTAGACCTTGGCCGTCCCGACGAGCACCCCGGTCGACAGGAGCTGACTTACGGCTCGGTCCACCCGGTGCGGGTCCTCGTCCGGGCGAAGCAGCCGGTAGTCGTCGCGCCCGAAGTTGTCGCCTGCGAGCGCCTGGGCCTCGGCCAGCCAGCGCGCGAGCGGCGGAAGTCCAGCGAGTCTTTCCCGGATCACGTCCTCCCCCGTACCGGGGAGGTCGCCGGGTGCGAGCCGCACCGGCAGGGTCCAACCCCCGCCGTCGTACGCGATCACTCCCTTGTCCACGAGGTGCCGCGCCAGGTCCATGCATGACCGGGGGCTGCCGCCAGCAACGTCGTAGATGCACGAGCTGACCAGCCCCAGGTTCTGCGTGTCTCCGAAGAGGGACCCGAGGAGCTCTTCGGTCTGGCCGAGCGTGAGGGGCGGCAGATCGATCATCGTCGACCGGTCGCGCAGGACGTCCAGCGCCGATGCTTCCACGCTCCCGGCTCCGGTGTCGAGGGTCACGGCCAAGAACAGCCGCGTCTGCGGGGCCTCGTTGATCAGCATCGCGAGCCATGCGGCCGATGCTTCGTCGATCGCATGCACGTCGTCGACCAAGACGGCGACCGCCTGACGCTCCGCAATCTGCAGGATCCAAGAGGTCCCCGAGTCCGGGGCGGGGGGCGTCGCGCGCTCGTCGAACCCCTCCCGGAGCTGATGAACGAGCGCCGGTCCCGCCGTCGCGTCGCCTCTCGCCGTGGCGGCGCCCGCACGAAGGACCGTCGCGCCTAGAAGTTTGGCCTCGAGCGCGGCGGCGTCGAGCAGGCGCGTTCGCCCCAGCCCCGCGCCCGCCGCGAGGACGACCCCGCCCCCACGGCCGGCGACCGCTTCCGTCATCGCGCGCCGCAGGACGCGCATGGGCTCGTCGCGCCCGACCATGACGGGGGTCGATAGGTACGCCTGCGAGACGCTCACCGGCTCGGCCCTCCGGATGCCGGCGATCGCCGTGAGGCGCTGCATGACCTCGAACGCCGTCCGCGGACGCATGGCGGGCTCCAGGCACAGCAACGACATCACGAGCGAGTCGAGAGCCTCCGGGATGTCGTTAGCCAGCGCTGAGGGCGGGGGAGGCGACGTCCTCCACAGCTCAGCGAGCTGACCGAACGAGCGAGCGGGGTACGGCGACTGTCCCGTGAGCACGTAGTAGAGGGTGGCGCCGAAGGAGAACAGATCCGTCCGGCCATCCAGGGGTTGCTGCCGGATGGTCTCGGGCGCCACGAAGGCCGGGGTCCCCACGACCGACGCGGCCCGTCCGACGGGCGCCATCGCGCCGAAGTCGATGAGCTTCGCCTCGCCCTCGCGCGTGCAACGGATGTTGGCCGGACTGACGTCGCGATGCACGAGCCGCCGAGAGTGAATGAGGGCCAGCGACGAACACACGTCGGCGAGCAGCCGACAGGCCTCGCGCCACGGGAGCGGGGAGCGGGCGCGAAGGTCGTCGCCGTCCAAGAGCTCCATCGTGTAGTAGGGGCCCGAGTCATCGACGCCGTAGTCGTAGACCTCGATGACGCTCGGATGCGATAGCTGCGTCAGCGAAAGAAACTCGCGCTCGAAGGCGCCGATCATCTGTTCGCGTCGCTCGGCGCTCCCCCCGAGGGTGAGACGCTTGAGGGCGAGTGGGCGCTCTTGGCCTACCTCGGTGACCCGGTAGACCGACGCCATGCCTCCCCGACCGAGGAGCGCATCCACGCGAAAGCGTCCCCCGATGAGCGCGGGGAGAGGGCTCGCGGTCGGGTCGGGCTGCGAAGGCATCGGCCGGTCATTTCCTCCCGCGAGCTCGCTCGTTTGCGAGGTCGCCCCGTCGACCTGGTGCGGGTTTGGCACAATCGGGCGCCAGCTTCTATTTCTACCATCGCTCCCCCGCCGGCACGGGCAGATTCGCTCGACCCTCGCGCGAAGTCTTCGCGCCGCCGCAACTCTTGCGCGCGGACAAGCTCAAGCGCCCGGGCGAACTGAAGGAGTGCGGCAGGCATGAGGGATGCACACGTTGGTGTGTAGGGTAGGCCGACCGGGCACAGGAGGTTCACCGTCATGTCCAACGCAGCCGCAATCAATACCGAGCGCTCGTTCGTGCTCGTTTTGGGTCTCGACCTCAACGACCAACAGTCGAGCGGTCACGCGTTCGACCAGGCCCTGCGCATCGCGGCGCGGATTGAGCGCTGCGAGCTGCATGTCGTCTACGTGCTGCAACCGGAAGCGGGCGCAGAGAAGTCGGGCGAAGCTGCGGGTCTGCTCAAGCTCTACGTCTCCGAGAAGGCGACGGCGCTCCCTCTGGCCGTGCCCCTTCGGGCCGGCATCCACGTTCGACGGGGCGACGCGGCGAAGGAAATCGCGCAGCTCGCGGCGGACGTCGGCGCCGACATGATCGTCGTGGGCACTCACAAGGCTCCGCACCTCAGGAGCATCTTCTTGGGTTCCACGGCCGAGCGCGTCCTGGCGACGGCGACCTGCCCGGTGTTCGTCGCCGGGCCTCGACCCAAGCCTCAGCCGTCGCACGTCATTACCATCGAAGGTCCTTGCCCGGACTGCGTCGAAAGCCGGAACGCGACGCAAGGCCGCGCGTGGTGGTGCGCCCGGCACTCGGAGCGGCACCACCTGCGGAGGCACCACGTGTACTCGTACCACTCGGCGCTGCCCTTCGGGGATCACGACTCCGAGGTGACGCCGATCGGCGTCGACGCGTGATCGGTCCCCGTCAGTAGACCCGAGCCGGGCCGCTCGTGCGGGCGCCTTCGGGCGTGAGTACGACGAGGTCGCCCGCGAGCTTGATGCCCTCTTCCAGGGTGTCCGCGAGGAACACGTGCTCGTGGGCGACCTCGAGGTTCGCCTTGTCGAAGACGCTCCGTGGCTCGGGGAGAGGGCCGGCGATCACCACCAGCTTCTTCGCCACGCGCAGCCGCTCGAGGGCGCTCTCGAGCGCCACGAGCCCGGTCGCATCGATGACCGGCACCGTGCCGAGCGCCAGGACCACAGCGCGCGCGCCGACCCCCGCGGTTTCGATGGCGCCCATCGCCCGTTGCGCAGCGCCGAAGAAGAGGGGGCCGGCGATCTCGTAAACGCTCACCCCCGCTGGCAGCGCTCGCGCCTGATCGGGCTCGGCCTCAGGCGAGAATACGCGCGAGCTCGTGAGCTCCGACATGCGCTTCATGAAGAGGAGCGCCGCCAGGACGACCCCCACTCCGATGGCGACCACCATGTCGAAGACGACCGTCAGGAGGAAACAAGTCACCAGCACCGTGACGTCGCTCCGGGGCGCGACGCGAACGGTATGCGCGAAGTGACGGGCGTCGCTCATGTTGTAGGCGACGAGCAGCAGGAGCGCCGCCAGCGAAGCCATCGGCACGTACGAAACCAGCGGCGCGGCGACGAGCACCGCCGCCAGTACCGCCAAGGCATGGATGACAGAAGCAAGGGGCGACGTGCCGCCGGCGCGGATGTTCGTCGCCGTGCGCGCGAGCGCCCCGGTCGCGGCGATTCCCCCGAAGAAGGGCGCGGCGATGTTGCCGAGGCCCAAGCCCACGAGCTCCGCGTTCGGATCATGCTTCTTGCCCGTCATGGCGTCGGCGATGACTGCCGAGAGGAGCGACTCGATCGCCCCGAGCATCGCGATCGCGAACGCCGGCCCGGCGAGCTCGCGCAGCCGCGCGAGCGTCATCCCGTCCGCGCCCCAGGGCAAGATCGGCAAGGGGGGCTGTTGCGGGATTCCCCCGTGAAAGCGGGTGCCGATCGTCGCGACGTGAAAGCCGGGCAGCACGTGACCCAACCAGACGACAGCCAGCGTGGCGCCGATGATCGCGACGAGGGGAGCGGGCACCGCCCTGGTGACGCGCGGCCATAGAAGGAGCGTCGCGAGGGTCGCGGCGGTGATCGCAACCTCCGCCGCCGACGCGTCGTGACGGTCCGCCCAAAGCGCAGCGACCTTCTCGACGTACCCGTCGGGGAGCTTCGCGATGGGCAGGCCGAGGGCGTCCTTGATTTGGAGGGTCGCGATCACGGTCGCGATCCCGGCGGTGAAGCCCGTCGTCACGGGGTGAGGAATGAACTCGATGAGCCTCCCGAGGCGCATGACGCCCATGCCGACGAGCAGCACTCCGGCCATCAGCCCCGCCGTCAGCAACCCCGAAAGGCCGTACTTCGACGCGATGGGCGCAAGGATCACGATGAACGCAGCGGTCGGCCCGGTAACCTGGTGCTTCGAGCCGCCCGTCAGAGCCACCACCGTGCCGGCGACGATCGCCGTGTAGAGACCGTGCTGCGGCGGAACCCCGACCGCGATCGCGAGCGCCATCGAAAGGGGCAGCGCCACGATCCCGACGACCAGCCCGGCCAGAGCGTCCTGCCGCAGCCGCGCCAGCGAGTATCCCTGCGCGAAGGTCCGCCGCAGGGCCACGGCGAACGGGACGCCAAGGTCGGGGGGGGTTGCGCGAAGTGAGACCTTGCGGTGTGGCAATGCGCCGCTCAGCGTACCAGGTGCGGGTCACACGTCGGTGAGCTTCACGCGTCGCCTTCCGATGATGGCCGTTATCTCGATCTCGCCGCCGAGCGCCTCCACGTAGCGGCGGAGGCTCGAGACGCGATGGTCGGCGCGGCTCTCGAGGCGCGAGAGCTCCGACTGCGTCATGTCCGCCGCGCGCGCGAGCTCGGCCTGCGTGACGTCGAGGTCCTTGCGGAGCTCCCTCAGCGTCACCTCGTGGATCTGGGCCTCGGCGCGTGAAGTGACCCGCGCCACGGCCTGGGGGGCGAGCCGCCCCGCCTTCACCGATTTCCACGGACGTGTGCTCAACGTGACTCCTCCCAAAGCTCCCCGACTGCAACCTGCCGTCCGACTCTCAGCGCAAGGGCGCGCGCTCCACGGCGGGCAGTCGCCCGGCGAGAAACGCACGCCACATCTGCTCGGCGCGGCGAACCGAGTCCCCGTAGTAGCTTCGATTCAGCCACTCACCCAGGACGAAGAGGGCCGTCTCACGCTCCACGTCCACGCCGTACAGGAGACGAAACGCGGGCGCCGGCGCGCGACGCGAGAGCTCGCGAAGAGCAAGCGAATGGGCCGGCAGGTCGGCGACCTGGAACCCCGCCGCATCGAGCGCGTCGAGAAACCTCCGGCGTACCTCGGCGCACGCGTCCTCCGGCCGCACAGCCGGCGCGAGTCCGAGCGAATCTCCGGTGAGCTTCAACGTCCAGCGAATGCGCGGGTCCGCGGCGCGCCGGATGTCCTTGATGGCGTGGAGCGCACGGTGCGCTTCCCCCGGCCCGAGTCTTCCCAACCTGGAAGTGAAGCGCGGCGACTCGAGCTTCTCGAGGACCTGCTTCGCGTAGTCGCGGAAGCATCCCCAGGCTTCGAGGTCCCAGGCGAGAGAGTCGGTCGGCAGGAAGCGGGACACGTACGGATGCTCGTACCAGAGGAGCGACTCGCGGCTCCCTGGCGCGGCCTGGGTCGGGCCGAGTCGCTCGACCACGTCGAGCGAAGTGGCGACGTCCTCGGCCGAGGCGTCGTCGAGCGACGCGAACCATTCGGCGAACACGTCGGTGGTCAGGAGCTGCATGTCCGAAGTATGCATCGTAAGACATATGCTGGCAAGTGTATTACGCGCGGAGCGCGCGCCGAGGCGCCTGCTTCTTGGACGTAGGCGTCCGCGCCCGACGCGTAGCGATCTTACGTGCTCGGCTCAAGGAAAGGCGCCGACTCGTAAGGGCTCGACGACGCAAGATGCGATATGCGAACGGCAGCCATGACTTGGACGCGACTGACTGTCTTTGGGTGTCTGATCTTGGGTTGTTCTTCGACGCCGCAGGCCGGGTCTTCGGGAGCCTCGAGCGGAAGCGCGGCCGGCGGCGGCGCGGGGGACGCGAGCGGCGCGGCAGGGACCGGCGCGACGGCTAGCGACGGCTCGGGCGGGTCCGGCGCGACGCCATCGAGCGGCGGGTCCGGCTCGACCGGGCCCGCCGGCGGCGGATCCAGCGCGGGCAGCGGAGGCGGCGGCTCCGGCGCGGCGGCAAGCGGCTCGGCGGCCTCTGGCGCCACGTCCGGATCGACCTCTTCGGGGTCGCTCGGCTCGACTGGGTCGTCCAGCGGAGCGTCGTCGGGGACCGACGTTGCGGGATGCGGAGCCACGAAACTCCTGAAGACGTCGGACGATCTCTCGGCCCCGGGCCCCTGGCCCGTCGGCGTGAAGACCGCGCAGCTCATGATGACGGGTGGAATGAGGCCCGTCGAAATCTGGTATCCGGCTCAGCCGGGGAGCCAGTCGGGCAAGAGCCAGGCGACATACGATCCCGGATCGTGGCTTCCGTCGAGCGAGCAAGCCAAGATCCCCGCGTCGGGGAAGATTACGCAGACGTGCGATTGCTATCGCGATCTCCCCGTCGATTCGTCCCACGGTCCGTATCCCGCGGTCCTCTTCATCCATGGCACGGCGTCCTTCCGGACGGCGTCCCTCTCGACGATGACGGCTTGGGCGAGTCGCGGGTTCGTCGTCGTCGCGGCCGATCACGCCGGGCTTTTCCTCACCGACTTCCTCGCCACGCAGGGAGGGTGCACGGGGGGGACCGGCGTCCACTACCCGCTCTTCAATACGAGCGCCGACGTGGACGCGGAGATCTCGGCGCTCACCAAGCCAAGCGGCGATTTCGCCTTTCTCGGCAGCAGCGTCGACATGTCCCGCATCGGGATCAGCGGCCATAGCCAGGGCGCGCACGACGCGGCGACGGACGCGAACAAGCCCAACGTGCAGGTCGACCTGCCGCTGGCCGACTTCGGCGGCGCGACGGCGTCGTCGTCCACGCTGAAATCGGTGATCGTCGTCGCCGGCATGTCCGACAGCGTCGTTCCGTTCTCCAGCGACACGAGCGCTTACACGGGAAGCATGGCCGCTACCAAGAGACTCGTCGGCATCACGGGTGGCGATCACCTCGACGTGACGGACCTGTGCACGATGACGGACGCTTCGGGCCAGACGGCGATAGAGGTCGCCACGATGGCCGGAGTCTGCGGCGCGAGCACGGTCGCGAACCTGGCCAAGTGCGGCAACGTGTCGCCCGTGACGGCCGGGCTGGCCATCACGAACTACGTCACGGCAGCCGCGCTGGAGGAGACGCTCCACTGCGTCGATCGGAGCGCCGCGTTCTCTGCGTTCAAGACGAAGTTTTCTCAGGTGGGCGACTTCCAGCACATGCCTTGAGCCTTTCTTCGGCGCGCTCGTGTGACGCGGTTCTGACTCGAGGGAGAAGCGTGAGCCGCGCGGACGGGCCGGGGTCACTTGAGCCGGTGACCGTGGCCGCTTCCCATACAGGAGATTCCATGCTCCGACCGTGCGTTCCAGCCGAGTCCGTCGCCCGGCGAAGCCTCCGATCCATCTCGTCGGCGGCCCCGCGAGCGCTTCGCGTAGCCGTCGGTGGAGCCCTCTCTGCAGCGCTCGTCGTGGGCGCGGCCGATGCGCACGCTGCGGCCACCTGGGTGAAGGCGCCGCCCAATCCGGCGACGGGCGGCCAGGCTTTCGGTCTCTGGCTGATGACCGACGGCACCGTCCTCTCGCACGGCACGGCGCTCAACGACTGGGTGCTTCTGACGCCGGACAAGAAGGGCAGCTACGCGAACGGGACGTGGAAGTCCGTCGCGAGCAGCACGTACGCGCGCGGCGGCGCCCAGGAGCACGTCCTCAAGGACGGCCGCTTCCTCGAGGCGGGCGGCGAGTACATCTACGTCTACCCCGGGTGCTCGTCGAACTGCTCGCAGCCCGCGAGCGGCTCGCCGCTCTTCAAGAATGTCGAGATCTACGATCCGGTGGCGGACAAGTGGACCGTCGAGGCATCCGCTCCGAGCGACGTCGGCGACACCGGCAGCGCCACGCTCGCCGACGGTCGAATTCTGGACAGCTCGCGCGCCAACTCGAACACGCAGATCTACGACCCCGCCACCAACATGTGGACGACTGGCCCCACGATTCCGACCGGGAGCGGCGACGAGAACGCGTGGGTGTCCCTCCAGAACGGCGGCGTCCTCGCGGTGGGGTATCAGACCGCGGGCGGCGCCATCTACAACCCTGCCACCAACACCTGGCAGAAGACGGGCGCCGTGCCGAGCGGGTTCAATACGGGGGACACGGGCGGCATCTCGCTCATGTTTGACGGGCGGGTACTCGTCTACGGCCTCGGCCAGATGTACATCTACACGCCCGGCGCGACGGCGGCGGATCCGGGGACGTGGGCGCTCGGCCCCAAGGCGCTCAATGGTGACCGAGCGGAGGACGAGTATTCCGACACGTTGCCCAACGGCAAGGTGTGGGGTGCGCTCGTGACGATGACCTACGGGCCTGGCGTCGTGCTGCAGGAGTTCGACCCCAAGACGAACACGGTGACGTCGGTGCCGCCGCCGCCGGACATGGGAAACCCGTACCCTATCGACTACGTCAACCTGCCCAACGGACAGGTCATGGTCACGAGCGCGGACAACGATTGGATCGCCACGCTCGACTCGCCGCCCGACGACGCGTGGCGGCCGACCGTGACGTCGGTCGTCTACGACGGCAATGGCACGTACACGCTGACCGGGACGCAGATCAGCGGCCTGATTAACGGCGCCGACGAGGGCGACGACATGACGATGGCGGAGAACTACCCCATCGTCTACCTGACCGACGCGGCGGGCGACGTCTACTACTGCCGGTCGTTCAACTTCAGCAACATGATGCCGAGCCCCGGAAATGCCCCCGAGACGTGTCAGTTCACCACTCCGGCGGGCCTGCCCTCGGGGACGTACGACCTCTACGTGTCAGCCGTGGGCGTGCAGTCGAAGGATCCCGTCAAGTTCACGACCGGCACGGGCGGCACGGGAAGCCCTCCGGCAGGCGACGCGGGGGTCACGTCGGACGCCGCGAGCGGGGACGCCGGTGGGTCCGCCAGCGGCAGCAGCACCGGCTTAGGGGGGAGCTCGGGCGCGGGGGCGAGCTCCGGCGCAGGAGCGACCGCGGGAGTCGGCGGGTCCGGGGCGGCGGGCGGATCGGGCGAGGCGAACGGCGACGGCGGCCTTGGCGACGGCGGAGCGGGGTCGTCCGGCGCCCGCAACGGCGCGGCGCCCGGCGCGGGGGGAACGCAAGGCTCGTCCGGGTGCGCCTGCGACGTCGTCGGATCGTCGCGTGGGGTCCCGTCGCGAGGGGCGGCGGCGGCCCTCGTCGGCCTCGCTCTCGCGGCGCGCCTGCGATGGCGTCGGCGCAAGACCGGCTGAGGGTTGCTCCTTCAGCGCC
>Ga0070735_10002996_pt1 | contig 14951 bp, 18 predicted proteins | sample Coa_R1_FD_66443 | JGI IMG/M metagenome (GOLD analysis project Ga0070735, IMG submission 66443) | Surface soil microbial communities from Centralia Pennsylvania, which are recovering from an underground coalmine fire - Coalmine... | ecosystem: Environmental > Terrestrial > Soil > Unclassified ... | reverse complement strand
CAGGAGTGCCCGGGCGGGTCAGGGCTCGCCGGGCGCGCGGTACTCGGGCGATTTCTTGGTGGCCTGGTCCATTTCCTCGGGGGTCATCAGCGGGGTGACCCGGCCCCTGGCCTTGCCCGTGTTGTTGATGGCCAGCGAGAACGCGGCGGCGCTCTGATTGTCGGGCAGGTCGCAGATGACGATCAGGTCCTCGGTTCCGAACGCGAAGTAGAAGCACTCCAGCGTTCCTCCCAGGCTGGCGAACAGCTTCTTCGCCGCGTCCACCCGCGGCGTCCCGCCCTCGACCGCCAGCCCCTTGAGGCCTTCGCCGATGTAGGAACCCTGGAACAGGTATTTAGGCATCAGAAACCCTCCCTTTTTCGTAATTACTTTCCGTGCTCGATTGGTGAACTTCCGTGACCGATTCGCCGTATATACAACCGTGCGGAACTCACAGATTCTTCTTTACCCGACCTCGTGGCATCTCCAGCGCGCATGCACCCGGCCACCGTATGCTCTTCGCCATGGCTGAGCACCTCGAGTTGCCTCGCCCCTGCCGGCTGTTGCTGACCGCAGGCTGGAACCTGGCCGAATCCCTCGGCCTCCCGGTCGCCGGCTACTTCCTCGGGGCGCAGCTCGGCGGGCGGGACGCGGGCATGCTGGCCGCGACCGGCGTGGTATGGCTGACCGTGGCCGGCCGCAAGGCTATCACCCGCAGCGTGCCCGGCCTGCTGACCATCTCGGCCCTGGTGCTCACCCTGCAGACGGCCGTGGTGATCGTCACCGGCAGCGTGCTGTTCTTCCTGCTCCAGTTCCCGCTGGCCAACCTGGGCCTGTGCGTGCTGTTCGCCCGGACCGCGCCCACCCGCAAGCCGCTGGTGGCCCAGCTGGCCGCCGAGGTGGTGGCGCTGCGGCACCCGTCCCATCACCCGGGCCTGCACCGGTTCTTCCAGGGCGCGACCTGGCTGTGGGCCGGGATCTTCGCCGCGTCCACGGCGGGCCTGGCAGCCGCCATGGAACTCGAGCCGGTCAAGGTATTCCTGCTGCTCACCACGGCCGTCACGATCGGCGGCGTAGTCGCGGGCACGTTCTTGTCCGCGTTCTGGTTCTTCCGCGTACTGCGCCGCTGCGGCCTGCGCGTCCGCTTCGCCCAGCCCTAACTCTCGGAGAGCTCCAGCGAGGGCTTGAGCTCGGCGATGCGGGCCAGGAGGCCGTTGACGAACGCCGGGGAGGCGTCGGTGGACAGGTCGCGGACCAGCAGGACGGCCTCGCTGATGGCCACGCCGTCGGGGATGTCCGGGGCCCAGAGCAGCTCGTAGACGCCGATGCGCAGCACGTTGCGGTCCACGGCGGGCATCCGGTCCAGCGTCCAGCCCTCGGCGTACTCCGAGATCAGCTCGTCGATCCGGGCCGCGTGCTCGGTGACGCCGCGGACCAGGTCCGCGGCGTAGGCCGAGACCGGCGGGCTGGCCAGCTCGATGCGTTCGGCGAGCAGGTCAAGCACGGGCACGTCGCGCAGCTCGGCTTCGAACAAGATGTCCAGGGCCCGCTTGCGCGCCTTGCTGCGAGCAGGCACCTAAGCTCTGCCGAGGTACTGGCCGGTCCTGGTGTCGACCTTGATCTTCTCCCCGGTCGAGATGAACAGCGGGACCTGGATCGTGGCGCCGGTCTGCAGCGTGGCCGGCTTGGTCCCGCCGGTCGAGCGGTCGCCCTGGACGCCGGGGTCGGTCTGGCTGATGGTCAGCTCGACGGCCGCGGGCATGTCCACGTACAGCGGGGTGCCGTCGTTGAACGCGACCGTGACGGTCTGCTCCTCCAGCAGGTAGTTCGCGGCGTCGCCGACCACGTCGGCGGGGATCCGCGGCTGGTCGTAGTCCTGCGTGTCCATGAACACGAAGTCGGCGCCCTCGCGGTACAGGTACTGCATCTCACGGCGGTCGATGGTGGCCACGTCGACCTTGACGCCGGCGTTGAAGGTCCGGTCGACCACCTTGCCCGACATGACGTTCTTCAGCTTGGTGCGGACAAAGGCCGGGCCCTTGCCCGGCTTGACGTGCTGGAACTCCACAACGTTCCAGAGCCCGTTGTCGATGTTCAGGGTCATGCCGTTTTTCAGGTCGTTCGTGGTGGCCACGTTCGGTCTCCAGGTAAAAGGACGAGAAGTTCTCTCGTGGTCGTCGTGAGCAGGCCCGTTCCGCCGGCCCCCACGACAAGAACGTCCTCGATCCGGACTCCGCCCCTGCCGGGCAGGTAGACACCAGGCTCGACGGTGATCGGGACCCGGTGGGCAAGCTTACCCGTTCTGGCGTACCCGATGGTCGGTGCCTCGTGCACCTCCAGCCCGACGCCGTGCCCGAGGCCGTGGCCGAAGTGCTCGCCGTGCCCGGCCTCGCGGATCAGGTCCCGCGCCGCGGCGTCCACGTCGGCCACGTCCGTGCCCGGCCGGGCGGCCTGGATCCCGGCCTGCTGGGCGGCCGCGACCAGCTCGTAGATCTCCCGCTGCCAGCCGGCCGGCTCGCCGAGGGCCACGGTGCGGGTCATATCCGCGTGGTAGCCGCCGTACAGCGCGCCGAAGTCCATCGTGACCAGGTCGCCGCGGCGCAGCGGCCGGCTGGTCGGTGAGTGATGCGGGATGGCGCCGTTGGGCCCGCTGGCCACGATGGTGTCGAAGGCGGGCCGCTCGGCGCCCAGTTCGACCATCCGGCGGTCCAGCGCCGCGGCCAGCTGACGTTCGGTCAGCCCGGGCCGGATCAGGACGAACACATCGGCGATGGCCTGGCCGCTGATCCGGCACGCGGTGGCCAGCAGTTCGAGCTCGGACGGATCCTTGGCCGTCCGCAGCTCCTCGATTTTTCGGCCGAACGGAACAAGCTGCACGCCCTCGGCCTTGGCGGCGAGCTCGCCGTGGCGTTCGACCGACATCTCGTGCGCCTCGAAGGCCACGATCCGCAGCGACCGGCGGGTCATCTCCGCGGCCAGCCGCGGCTCGATGAACCGCTCGATGACCAGCTCGAGGTCGGGGCAGTCACGCTCGGCGGCCAGCGCGTACCGGGAGTCGGTGGCCAGCACCGCCGAGACCCCAGAACCACTGGCCAGCAGCAGCAGCGCGGCGTTCGAGCTGGCCAGGCCGCTGAGGTAGCGGACGTTCGGACCCGAGGTGATGAACGCCGCGTCCGCGCCGGCCTCGGCGACCTGCTGGCGCGCGCGTTCCCGGCGGGCGGCGTGAATCTCTGGCATGTGCTGAACTCTACGCACGGTGCAACCTCCAGGGCCGGTGCGGGTGAGTATGGGCATGAGAGTCGTCGAGACCGGGCCGACCGGGACGCTCAGCGACGGGGACCTGATCGGACGGTCGCTGGCCAACCCGGCCTGCTTCGCGGTGATCTTCGACCGGCACGCGGATGAGATCCTGCGGTACGCGCACGCCCGGCTCGGCCCGGACCTGGCCGAGGACGTGGTAGCGGAGACGTTCCTGGCCGCGTTCGCCCGCCGGGACCGCTACGACATCACCCGGACCGACGCGCGGCCCTGGCTGTACGGGATCGCGATCCGGCAGATCGGCAGGCACCGGCGGGCCGGGGCCCGGCGGCTGCGGCTGCTGCGGTCCCTGCCGTCCGAGCCGCCTGCTGAGGACCTGGACGGCCGCGCGGCCGAGCGGGTGACCGCGCAGGCGATGCGGCCCCGGCTGGCCGAGGTGCTGGCCGGGCTGTCCCGCGACGATCGCGAACTGCTACTGCTCGTGGCCTGGGCGGGCCTGAGCTACGCGGAGTCGGCGGAGGCGATGGGCGTGACGGTCAGCGCGGTCAAATCCCGGCTCAACCGGATCCGGACCAGAACACGCAAGGCCCTGGGCGGGACCGATCCCATGGCCGCTGAGGAGGAGACCACCTGATGGACGAGATCACCATGTTCGCCGAGCTCAAGCCGGCCCCGCTGCGGGAGGCCGAGCCGATCCGCCTGCGGGCCCGGGCCAGGCTGGAGGGCGCGCTGCGGGGGCGCGCCCCCCGGCGCGGCGGTCGGTATCGCAGGCCGGCGCTGCTGGCCGGCGCGGCGGCCGCCCTCGCGGTCTGCGCCGCGATCGTGGTTCCCGCCGTCCTCCCGGCCGGGACCGGCGGATCGGTCGTCACCGCGGCCTGGGCGGTCCAGCGCAACGCCGACGGCACGGTCACCGTCACGCTCAAGGACGTGTTCGACCTGGGCGGGCTGCAGCAGGCGCTGGCCGGCGACGGGGTCCGGGCCCGGGTGATCACCGTCGCGACCGACCCGGCCACGTACACCGGCCCGCTAGTGGCGGCTAATCCCGCCGAGCAGGTCACGCTGCGCGGGTGCTTCTACCCGGCTACGGGGACTTCCTTCGCGCCCGCGCCGGTCCAGCAGGCCGTGGTGACCCAGGTGGCGACCCCGCCGGGGCGTGACCTTACCGACCTGTACCTCATCCACCCGGCGGCCATGCCCGCGGGCTCGGTGCTGCTGATCCAGGGGGTGGCCATCGGCGGGCAGGGGCCGAAGAGCTTCGGCGCGACGGCCGCGGCCGATGTCATCGAGCTGGCGTCGTTCCCGGCTCCGGCGGTGCTGGCCGGCGACAGCCTGCCGCCGGGCTGCACCTGGCAGCCGGTGGCCACGCTTCCGTTCAAGCTGGTGACGGGCCAGGGCGCTACGAGGTAAGGGCACGGACCTGCTCGAGAAGGCGGACCCGGGCCTCGTGGGTGGGAGCGAGCGGAGTGACGTTGAGCGTGGTCACGCCGGACTCGCGGAAGACGGCCAGGCGTTCGGCGACGTAACTCTCCGGGCCGATGAGCGAGGTCTGCTCGACCAGTCCGGCGGGCACCAGGGCCTCGGCCTCGGCCTTGCGGCCATCCAGGTAGGCGTCCTGGATGGCCTTGGCCTCGGCCTCGTAACCGAGGCGGCAGGCCAGGTCGTTGTAGAAGTTGCGGCCCCGGGCGCCCATCCCGCCGATGTACAGGGCCAGTTCGGGACGGCTCAGGTCGCGCAGGCCGGTCACGTCGTCGCCGATGGCCAGCGACGCCTTGGCCACCACGTCCAGCGGGCCGAGCGCCGGGTCGCGTCTGGCCTGGCCCTCGGCCACCGCTTCGCCCCACACCTGGCCGGCCTTGTCCGGCACGTAGAAGATCGGCATCCAGGACTCGGCCAGCTCCGCCGCGACGGCCACGTTCTTCGGGCCGATGGCGGCCAGGGCGATCGGGATGCGCTCCCGGACGGGGTGGTTGATCAGCTTGAGCGGCTTGCCGAGCCCGGTGCCACCCTCGAGCGGCAGCCGGTAATGCGTGCCCTGGTAGGCGAGCCGGTCGCGGCGCCAGACCATGCGGCAGATCTCGATGATCTCGCGGGACCGGCCGATCGGCGCGTCGTACGGCACGCCGTGCCAGCCCTCGATGACCTGCGGGCCGGACGCGCCCAGGCCGAGCATGAACCGGCCACCCGAGACGTAGTCCAGCCCGGCCGCGGTCATGGCCAGCAGCGCGGGCGTGCGCGAGTACAGCGGGAGGATCCCCGAGGCGATCTGCATCCGCTCGGTCTTGGCCGCGATGAAGCCGAGCTGGCTGACCGCATCGAAGCTGTACGCCTCGGGCACGAACACGATGTCGACCCCGGCCCGCTCGTAGTCGGCCAGCTCCACCACGGTCTCGGCGAAGCCGCCCGCGTAGCTCAGGAATATCCCTATCCGCATTCCAGGAGCGTATCGGGTGGCGCACCGGTGACGATCAGGTCCCTGGAGGGTTCAGGGGGATGCGGGCGTCGGTGAAGGACTGCATGGTCTGGGTTGATTCCTGCCGGCCGACATCCAGGACCGTGATCGTGACCTGGTCCCCGGTCTGAGCCAGGACCAGGGCAGGTCCGACGGAGGACACGGTACCGACGTAGACGTGTCCTGGCTGGCCGGCCACCGTGAGATACCAGTACTTCTGCCCGCCGGTGACATCCCAGCCAACGGCGGTGATCTTGCCGGTTATGGTCTGGTACTGGCCGCCTTGTTCGGGTGGCGCCCCGTTCGCGGAACCCTGGCCGGCCAGCTGGGTGAGGTAGTTCTGCAACGCGACCGACTTGCTGCTGCCGAATACGACGTTGTTGGCCGTCGCCTGGTACGCATCGACAAAGCCGAGCCCGACGAAGCTCGCGTTCGAACCCTGCGGCTCATAGGTCGCCATCCAGGTCAGGTGGCCGTAGATCACGTGCAGGGTCAGGTCGACGGCCTGGTAGTGGTCGGCCTTGACCAGTGTGGCGCCGACGCCCGAGGCGTTGTCGAAGGCCGCGAGGACCGGGGCCTCGATGCCCATCGGCAACTGCGGCGCGTAGACGCGCATCGCGCCGGTGGCGGCGTTCATCTCGATGATCTTGGAGACCGAGTTGTCGTTGTTGTGGCTGGTCAGCAGCATGCGCCAGACCGGGTGACCGGCGCCGGTGTAGACCATGACGGGCGTGCCGGACACCTGGAAGCGGTTGGCGTTGCTGCTGCCGATGCCCGCGAACCCGGCCTGGGAGTACGCGCCGTACCAGTTCGCGATCGTCGTCGCCATCTGCTGGCTGTACACGCGATCCACCCAGTCAGGGACGTCCGTCAGGTTGTACCGGCTGATCTGGCCGGTATGCGCGTCTATCACCAGGACGCCGACCGGAGCGTCGAACGTCCAGCCCACCCGGGGCGAGAGCAGCGTCACCGTGTAAAAGGGCAGGCCTTGGTCGTTGATTTCCAGGGTGGGGTCGCTCAGCAGGTACCCGCTGTAGCCGTGGCTGTAGGCCCACCGGTCCGGCTCGCTGCCCTGGCCGCCGCCCAGGCTGATGCTCATCGAGTACTGGCCGTCGTAGTGCTCGACCGGAACGGCGTTCGGGTCCTCGGCGGACACCATGATGTAGCCGGGAACGATCGCGTGCAGCCGCGCCTTGTTGCCGGCGCCGTCGAACTCGAGCGGGAACACGTACCACATCCGGCTGTCGACGTACTGCAATGTCGCCGGGCCTAGCTGGAGATAGGTGCTGTAGTTGCGCTGGCCCGCGATCCCGGTGGCCATGGCCTGTGACGCCTTGGTGGTGGCGATGTCGGGCGAGACGATCACCATGTGACCCGTGCTGCTCGCGGGCAGCTGATCACCTGGCGCGACCGTGACGCTGACCAGGTGCGCGGCCAGGTAGGCGTTGTGCCCGCTGTTGTGACCGACGATCCAGAGGGTGCCGAACGTCACCAGCGCCAGCGTGGCCGCCACGCTGCCCGCGTTCAGCCGCCGGAAGGTGGCGAACGAGGTCGTGACGGCCACGATAGCCAGGTTCACCAGGATCAGCGGCACCAGGCCGACGAACGTCATCATCGGGCGGCCGAAGTAGAAGGCGATGGTGTCGAGGCCGAACAGCAGCACGACGTTGATGACCAGCAGCCGCGCGGCGCCGGTCCAGGACAGCGAGCTCCCGGGCTCGGCCGGCAGGCGGCTGGCATGCCCGCGAGGGCGCGATGCCGACCTCGTCCTCGTCCTGACCCTGACCCGCAGCCGCACCCGGCTGAGCAGGCTTACCGGCACCGCGAACACAGCGGCCCAGAGGAGGCCAAGGGGTAGGGGGGACATCTTCCTTACTTTCCGACGGGCTGCCGGACGGCGGTCGCCTGGGCCAGGGACATCGACATGACCGTGCCGTCCGGGCTGATCAGCAGCACGGCGTCGGGGTTGCTGGAGACGATGAAGGCCTGGTCGACCGCTACGGTGTAGCCGAGTCCATCGGCATCGGTGACGGCGGCGCGGCGGCCCGTGGCCTGGACGGAGGTGACGTTGCCGCCGAGGTCAGTCGTCCACCATCTCGCGGTGGACGGAATCGTCCACCTCTCGGAGGCGTAGATACTGCCGCTTTGCAGCAGCAGCAGGGCGGGGCTGCCCGTCGGCTGGCCGGCGAGCTGCCGCCAGGGGCCGAAATCCTGCCGGAGTGCCTGCAGGTCCGTCGATCCCGGCGGAACGGACTCAACGACACCGGGATGGGTCGTACCCGTAGCGGCCGGCAGGCCGGACTGATGCGAGCCGATAGCGCTCGAGAGGCCGACGCCGAGCCCGGCCGCCAGGGCCACGGCGACCGCGGCGATCGCGCCCAGGCGCCAGTTCAGCCTCCGGCCCAGGCCGGGGCCGCGCCCGCCCGCGCGGCGGGCCTGCGGGCGCGTGGCGTGCGCCTTCGCGCGGCACCAGCGGCATCTGCCGTCGTCGTCCAGGTCGAGCGGTGCGCCGCAGTTACCGCAGGCATCCACGGCTCCACCGCTCATAAATGCATCCTAGAGGGCCGCGGCTAGGTCCCGGCGGGGACCTCGGGGGCCCGCCGGAGCTGGGCCAGGACGTCCTGGCTGACCGCCTCGGGCAGGCGATGGCCGGTGGGGACGGTCAGCGTGGCGACGGCGGCGTAGAGCGGGAGCCGGCGCCGGTAGGTGGCGGCCAGGTCGGGACGGGCCAGCAGCGGGCGGCCCGGATCGCCGCCGACCCGCGCCATGGCCTCCTCGTATCCGACCTCGAGGTACACGACCTGCGCGGTCGCGAGCCGCTCCCGGGTGCCGGGGTGCTCGGCGGCGCCGCCGCCCAGGGCCAGGACGAGCGCGGGGCCGTCCAGCAGGTCGGTGATGACCTGGTGCTCGAGGGCGCGGAAGGCGGGCTCGCCGGCCTCGGCGAAGATCTGCCTGACCGGGCGGCCGGCGCGCTGCTCGATGACCTGGTCGCTGTCGGTGAACGGGAGGCCGAGGCGCCCGGCGAGCAGCTGGCCGACGGTCGTCTTACCGGCCCCCATGAAGCCGACCAGGACGATCACGGCTCGGCCTGTTCGGCTCGTTTGGCCTGCTCGGCGACCAGTTCGGCGATGGCCTGCAGGGCGAGCTGGTAGGAGACCAGGCCGAAGCCGGCCACGGTCCCGTCCGCCACGCCGGCCACCACCGACGTGTGCCGGAACGACTCGCGCGCGGCCGGGTTGGAGATGTGCACCTCGACCAGCGGGGCGGTGCGCATGGCCAGGGCGTCGCGCAGCGCGTAGGAGTAGTGCGTGAACGCGGCGGGGTTGATCACCACCGGCATCCGGGCGTCGGCGGCCTCGTGCACCCAGCTGATCATCTCCCGCTCGTCGTCGGTCTGCCGGACGTCGACGTGCAGGCCGAGGGTGCGCCCGGTTGCGCGGCACAGCTCGGCCAGTTCGTCGAACGACGTGTCGCCATACACCTCTGGTTCCCGGATGCCGAGGCGGCCGAGGTTCGGGCCGTTGAGCACGAGCACTTGGGTGATCACGTGCATACCTCCAGGTATGCGTCGTTGAGGAGTTCCTCGGACGGGCCGTCGAGGATCGCGGGGCGGGCCAGCCCGTCGAGGACGACCAGGCGCAGCCGGGCGCCGCGGGCCTTCTTGTCGACGCTCATCGCCTCGCGCAGCAGGGGCCATGCGTCCGGCCGGTAGGCGGTGGGCAGGCCGACGCTGGCCAGCACGTCCCGGTGCAGCCTGACGGTCTGCTCGTCGAGCCGTCCGGCCAGGCGGGCGAGTTCGGCCACGTAGACCATGCCGATGGCCACCGCGTCGCCGTGCCGGAACCGGTACCCCTCCACCCGCTCGATGGCGTGGCCGAGGGTGTGGCCGTAGTTCAGGATCTCCCGCGGGCCCTGTTCGGTGAGGTCATCGGACACCACGCCGGCCTTGACCCGGATGGCGCGTTCGAGCAGCTCGCGCGCGTGGCGGCCGTGCGGGACGGTGGCGCCGTCGGGGTCCTGCCGGACCAGATCGAGGATGACCGGGTCGGCGATGAAGCCGGTCTTGATCACCTCGGCCAGGCCGGCCACGTAGTCGGCCCGGGGCACGGTCTCGAGGGTGGCCAGGTCGGCGAGCACCCCGGCCGGGGAGTGGAACGCGCCGACCAGGTTCTTACCGGCCGCGATGTCGATCGCGGTCTTGCCGCCCACGGCCGCGTCCGCCATGCCGAGCAGCGTGGTCGGGACCAGCACCACCTGGACCCCGCGCAGCCAGGTGGCGGCCACGAAGCCGGCCAGGTCGGTGGTCGCTCCCCCGCCCAGGCCGACGATGCAGTCCGCGCGCGTTATGTGATGGTCGGCTAGGCTCGACCATAGCTGGGTGGCGACGTCTATGGACTTGGCGGCCTCGCCGTCGGGGACGGGCTCGGTGGCGACGGCGAGCCCGGCCGCGCTGAGGGCGCCGCACACCGGGCGGGCGATCTCCCCCAGGCCTTCGGGGTGGATGACGACCACGGTCCGGGCTTGCTTGGGGATCAGGCCGGGCAGCTCGCCGAGGATCCCGACGCCGACGATGACCGGGTAGGGCGGGCTGCCGTCCGAGGGCCGGACGTCGATCGTGGTCGCGGTCATTGCTTCAGCCTCGCGCCGATCTCGGCCGCGAGCTCGTCGGGGTCCAGGTCATCGGTCTCGACCGTGACGGTGGCGAGCTGCTCGTACAGCGGGCGGCGCTCCTCCAGCATCGCGCGCAGCCGGCCGCGCGGGTTGCCGGGGATGACCACGCGAGGCCGGTCCAGGCCCATGCGCCTGGCGATGGTGGCGAAGTCGGCGGCCAGGTAGACCACGGGCAGGCCCTCGAGCCGGAGCTGGATGTCCGGGTCCAGGACCGCGCCGCTGCCCAGGGCGAGCACCCCGGCGTGCTCGCGCAGCGCGCGGGCCGCGGCTTCGCGCTCGAGCTGGCGGAAGGCGGCCTCGCCCTGCTCGATGAAGATGTCGCTGACCAGCTGGCCCGCGGCGGCGGCGATGTCGGCGTCGGTTTCGCGGAAGCTGGTGCCGAGGCGTTCGGCCAGCAGCGGGCCGACCGAGGTCTTGCCCGCGCCGGGCGGGCCGATGAGCACGGCCACGGGCCCGGTTGGAGGTCCGGCTCCGGGTCCGGTTCCGGCTGGCTCGGTCACGAGATCACCAGGGCCTTCAGGTAGCTTTCCGCGTTGCGGCGCATCTCCTCGGCCGAGTCCCCGCCGAACTTCTCGATCGCGGCCTCGGCCAGCACGAGCGCCACCATGGCCTCTGCCACCACGCCCGCCGCCGGGACCGCGGTCGCGTCGCTGCGCTGGTTGATGGCCTTGGCCGGCTCGCCGGTGCTGGTGTCGATGGTGTCCAGGGCGCGCGGCACGGTGGAGATGGGTTTCATCGCGGCTTTCACGCGGAGCGTTTCGCCGGTGCTCATGCCGCCCTCGATGCCGCCGGCCCGGTTGGTGCGCCGTGCTACGCCGTTGTGGGTGGCTTCGATCTCGTCGTGGGCTTGTGAGCCGCGGCGGGTGGCCGTGGTGAAGCCGTCGCCGACCTCGACGCCCTTGATGGCCTGGATGGACATCAGCGCCCCGGCCAGCCGGGCGTCCAGCCGCCGGTCCCAGTGGGTGAAGCTGCCCAGCCCGGGCGGCAGCCCGAAGGCCAGCACCTCGACCACGCCGCCCAGGGTGTCGCCGTCCTTTTTCACGGCGTCGATCTCGGCCACCATGGCCCGGCTGGTCGCCGGGTCGGCGCAGCGGACCGGGTCGGCGTCGATGGCCTGCTTGTCCTGCGGGCCCGGTCCTTCGATGTCGTCGGGGACTGTTATGTGGCCGATGGCGACCACATGGCTGAGGATCTCGATGCCGAGGACCTGGCTGAGCAGCTGCCTGGCCACCTCGCCGAGGGCGACCCGGGCGGCCGTCTCCCGCGCGCTGGCCCGCTCCAGGACCGGCCGGGCGTCGGTGTGGCCGAACTTCTGCATGCCGGCCAGGTCGGCGTGGCCGGGGCGCGGCCGGGTCAGCGGGGCGTTCCTGGCCATTCCGGCTAGCTGCTCGCTGTCCACGGGGTCGGGGGACATGACCGCTTCCCACTTCGGCCATTCGGTGTTGGCGATCCTGATCGCGACCGGGCCGCCGAGCGTCCGGCCGTGCCGGACCCCGGCGGTGAGCTCGACCTCATCCTGCTCGAAGCTCATCCGCGCGCCGCGGCCGTACCCGGCGCGCCTGCGCGCCAGGGCGGCGGCGAGGTCCTGGGTGGTCAGCTGTATTCCCGAGGGCACGCCCTCGCAGATCGCGACGAGCGCCCGCCCGTGCGATTCGCCCGCGGTCAGCCAGCGAAACATGCACCTGATCCTAATGTGATCAACCGGCGACGATGACCTCGATGCCGCGGCGCAGCCGGGTGCCGAGCCGGGCCGCGATGCCCGCCGCGGCGCGGTTCACCGCGGGACCGGGGTCCGCTTTCCCGTCCGGGGCCAGGCGCAACGTGATCGCGAGGTCGGCGCCGGGGGTTGCCGGTCCGAGGCGGAACCCGGCGATGGCGGGCTCGGCGGCGATCGCCGCCTGGACCTCGGCGTGCACGTCGGGATCTTCGTGCGGCGGCGGCACGGGCTGCCCGGCGGCCAGCGCGGCCAGCCGGGTGCCCTCGACGGCCAGCGGCACCGGGCCGGCCACGTCGATGACCACCGCGCAGCCGTCCGCGACCGCGGCGCGCCACACCCGGTCCGCCTCGGCCGGCACCGGCCGGGCGTCGGGGCGCCACCGGGCCAGGCTGTCCAGTCCGGTGAAGGCGATCACCGCGGCCCTGCCGTCCCGGCCGATGAGCGTGGGCAGCACCATCTCGCTGTCCTTGTCGCCGTGGGTGGCCTCGCTCTGCTCGCCGAGGACGGCGATTACCGGGACGAGCAGGCGCGCGGCGGACAACGCGGCGAGCGCGGCCAGCTCGCTGCCCTGGCCGGCCTGGTAGGCGGCCAGGGCAGCGGTGACCGCCGGATCGGCCCCGCCGCGGTCGCCGCGGAACTGCTGCCCGCCGGGATTCAGGTGGCCCGCCACGCCACCGACCCTATGGCACGGGGTCGCGTGGCCCAGTCTCGCGGCACGGTCTCGTGGCTGGTGGCGGGGATCACGGTCGGTGATCTACTACGCAGAGTAATATTCCTCTGAATGAGGCGCTTTCCCGCTAATTGCCGTCATTAACTAGGCACAATCAGTGGTGCGGGGAGTTCGGCGCGAACGGAAGGGAGCTCGGTGACCCAGCCCGAACGGGTGCCCGCGATCTCTCCGGGCACGCCGATGTGGAAGGCCGTGCCGCCGCGGCTGGTGGGACCCTACCTGAACGGACAGCGATCGGTGCTGGCCGGCTACGTCTACCGCGCCCAGGATGTGCGGTTCCACAATCCGACCGAGGCCTACCTCGCGCTCAGCCTGGGCTGGGAAGATTCCGAGTTCGCGCCGACGATGACTGAGCTGTACCTGCTGTGCTGGCTGTCCCGGGGAGTCGACGGCTACCAGCAGACCACGAGCCCGGGCACGAGCGAGTTCTACCTCGAGCCGATCCCGATTCCGGTCGGGGCGGGCATGTGCCGGCTGGGTCCCGACGGGGACGCGCTGGTGGCCCGGTACGACGGCGTGGCCTGGCACCCGGCGGAGCCCTGAGCCATGCGACTGCGGCTGATGGCAACGTATCGCGGGGTCCCGTACCAGGCCGGGCTGGGCCCGGGCGGCGGGGAGGCGACGCTGTTCTCGCCCGGCCCGCCACCGGATGAGCTCGGGTTCACCGCGGCGACCGGGCACTGGCGCAAGCAGGTCAGCGTCACCGACCTGGACGCGCTGTGGCAGTCGCGCCCGGCGGGAGACTACCGGGGCGAGCCGTGCCTGGTGCTCGACGACCTCGGCGACCGGCTGCACATCGCCTACCTGGGCCGCGACGCGGTGCGCGCCGCGCAGCTCGGCTACTGGGAGATCGACCGGGAGGTCTACGAAGTCGTGGTGGCGCGCAGCGACGTCACCGGCCTGACCGAGGAGCGGGTGGACTTTCCGCTGACCGCGGTCATGTTCGGAACCGGCGCGCCGCCGGCGGCGCCCGGAGCCGGGCCTGCGGGTTTCGCCGAGCCTGCCGGGTACGCGCAGCCCGGGGGTTTTGCCGAGGTTTCCGGGTACGCGGAGCCGGCGGGTTTCGCGGAGCCTGCCGGGTACGCCGCGCCGGGTGGATACGCGGAGCCTGCCGGGTTCGCCGAGCCGACGGGATTTGCCGCGGCGAATGGAAATCCGGAGCCGCAGGAAAGGGCCGGATCGCAGGCATATCACGGTGCGGCGGTAAATGGCGGGCCGCCAGGAAATGGCCAGCTGGCGGTATATGGCGGTACCGATCACGCGTCCCGGATGCCGGACCGGATGACGGCCTGGCACGGGTCGCCCGAGCCGTGGCCGGGACCGCGGATCCCGCAGGAGGACCGGCGCGCCGACCTGGCCGCTGACCTGCCCGCTGACCTGCCTGCCGACCTGGCCGCTGACCTGCCTGTCGACCTGGCCGAGGATGCGGCGCGGCCCCGGCGTGGCCCCAAGCGCGATCCCCGGCCCGGGCCCTGGCGTGAGGACGAGCCTGGGACGGAGCCGTGGACCGAGGACGAGCCGGGGCTCGAGCCGTGGACCGAGCGCGAACCAGGATCGGAACCGGAGATACCCCCGATACCTGGTCGGCGCGCCGGGCGCAAGGACCGCATCGCCCCCGAGTCGGTCTTCGCCGAACTGCTCTCCCTGGCCGCCATCCCGCAGGGCGCGTACGCGGTCGACGAGGAGGTACCGGGCGCGATGTGCCTGGTCGAGGCGGACGGCGGCTTCGAGGTGTTCAGCCGGACCGAGGACGCGCGACTGGAAGTGCACTTCTTCGAGGACGAGGAAGCCGCCTACTTTTACCTGTTCGGCGTGCTGGCCGCGGAGGCCGTCCGCAGCGGCCGCCTCGGGCCGGCCCGCGTGAACGGGTACCACAACGGGTCCGCCCCGGCCGGCCCGCCCGGGGCATCGCAGGCCGCGGCGGAAAACGTTTCGAAGTACTTACGGGAAAGAAACTAACCCAACTGGGCATCTCATCCGGCTAGGGTTTAAATAGCCGGCGGGGCTGACGGTCCCCCGCTCCCCAAGCAGCCCCGTCGGCCCCCGAAGCTCAAGTTGACTATTGCAACTTACGTATCACAAATCGGTTTCTTTGTCTTAGCGGACATTCTGTTAAATAGCGCCACAACAGGTCGGTAACCGCCTTC